>Ga0160475_100549_pt1 | contig 12469 bp, 7 predicted proteins | sample HID1975M_E11MG_FD_108254 | JGI IMG/M metagenome (GOLD analysis project Ga0160475, IMG submission 108254) | Enriched soil microbial communities from UW Madison campus, WI, USA - HID1975M_E11 MG | ecosystem: Environmental > Terrestrial > Soil > Unclassified | place: USA: Madison, Wisconsin... | reverse complement strand
GCGACATAGCCGTTCTGCGCCGCCAGCTCCACCACCTTGTCCATCACCACTTTCGGGTAGCCCGAGCAAGAACCGATCTTCAGGCCGCCCTTGCGCAAGCCGGTCAGGGTGTCCAGGGCGCCAGGGATCAGCGCCGAGTGCACAGCGATCTTTTCGATCTGCAGGGGCATGAAGCGGTTGTAGATGGCGGTAACGTCATCGTCTGTCGGGGTGCGGCCGAATACGGTGCGGTAACGCTCGGCGATGGCAGGCACGTCGCACAGGGTGCGGATGTGGTCCCACTTGCCCATGCCCATCGGGCCACGGGCTTCTTCAATGGACACCTGCACGTCGAACTCGGCGAAGGCTTCGACAAAGATCTGCGTCGGGGCGAAGGAGCCGAAGTCGACCACGGTGCCGGCCCAGTCGAGGATGGCGGCTTGCAGCTGGGTAGGGTTGCTGTAGTTCATGTGCGCTGATTCCTGAAATCGGGTGGGCAAAGGGTCAGATATCCAGTACTTCCATTTCCCGTAGCACGTCGGCCACGGCATTTACAGCGGCTTGCATGCCGTCCGGGCCGACCACGCCGATGCAGCCGACGCGGAAGGTCTCGACCTGGGTCAGCTTGCCTGGGTAGAGGATGAAGCCCTTGGCTTTGACCCGTTCGTAGAAATCCTTGAACTGATAGCGAGTGTCGTCAGGGGCGTGGAAGGTGACGATGATCGGCGCCTGGATGTCGGCCGGCAGGAAGCTGCGCAGGCCGATGGCAGCCATGCCGTCGAGTAGCGTCTTGCAGTTATTGGCGTAGCGCTGGTGGCGGGCGGGCAGGCCGCCTTCCTCGTTGTATTGCTGCAGCGCTTCATGCAGTGCAGCCACCACGTGCGTTGGCGGCGTGAAGCGCCACTGGCCGGTCTTGGCCATGTAGGTGTGCTGATCGTGCAGGTCCATGGCCAGCGAGTGGGCGTTGCCCTCGGCGGCGGCCAGTGCGGTTTTTTCGGCGAAGACGAAGCCCATGCCCGGTACGCCTTCCAGGCATTTGCCGGAGGCGGCGATCAGCGCCTCGAAGGGGATGTCGCGGGCATCGATCGGCAGCGCGCCGAATGAACTCATGGCATCGATGATCAGGCGCTTGCCGTGGCGTTTGATCACCTGGGCAATCTCCGGCAGCGGGTTGAGGATGCCGGTGCTGGTTTCGCAGTGGATCAACGCAACATGGGTCACGGCCGGGTCAGCGGCCAGCAGGCGATCGACATCGGCAGCAGTGGTCGGCTGATCTTCGGCGGTTTCGAAGGTGCTGTAGGTGCGCCCAAGAACCTTGCAGATCTTTGCCAGGCGTTGACCGTAGGCGCCGTTGATCAGTACCAGCACCTTGCCATCGCGTGGTACCAGGGTGCCGATGGCGGCTTCCACGGCAAAGGTGCCACTGCCCTGCAGAGGGACGCAGTGGTGGCTGGCGCTGCCGTCGATGATGGCGAGCAACTGTTCGCAGACGCTGGCAGTGAGTTGGTTGAAGTCGCGGTCCCAGGAGCCCCAATCCACCAGCATGGCTTGGCGGGTGCGGGCAGAGGTGGTCAGGGGGCCGGGGGTCAGCAGGATCGGGGCGGTGCTCATTCCGTGGTTCCTCACAAGCGGCGGGTGGTCAGCCGAATAATCTGGCGCTGAAACTACGGGGCTAGGTTGCAATTCCCCTCCCTATCAATCAAATTGTTTGTTGTTATTCGAGCTATAAGTCAGGCCGATAAATATGAACCTGTTTCAGCTACGTGCCTTCGATGCAGTTGCCCGCGAGGGCAGCTTCACGCGCGCTGCCGCGCGGTTGTTCATCAGCCAGCCGGCGGTCACCGGGCACGTGAAGGCGCTGGAAGAGCACTACCAGATCACCTTGTTGCGGCGCACCGCACGGCGGGTCGAGCTGACCGAAGAGGGGACCCGCCTGGCAGCCATTACCCGGGCCATGTTTGGCCTGGCGGAAGAGGCGCAGGCGATGCTCGAGGCCAATCGGCAGTTGCTTACTGGCCGCCTGGAGGTCGCTGCGGACGGCCCGCACCGGGTCATGCCGATGCTCGCTCAGCTGCGTGAGCGTTACCCGGGCATCACCGTCAACCTGCGCCTGGGCAATGCCCAGGAGACGCTGGCTGCATTGCTTTCCGAGCATGCCGATGTTGCCGTGCTGACCGAGATCGAACCGCGCAAGGGCCTGTACCTGCAGGCCCTGTGCGAGTCGCGCCTGTGCGCACTGCTGCCGGCGGGGCATGCCTGGGCGAGCGGCGAGGGGGATTTGCCGTTGGCCGAGCTCAACCAGCAGATCATGGTGTTGCGAGAGCCCAGTTCTACCACCCGCCGTACCTTCGATAAGGCCTGTGCCGCAGCGGGTGTGCACCCCCGTGTGCTGCTGGAGCTGGACAGCCGCGAGGCGGTCACCGAGGCGGTGGCTTCGCAGCTGGGCGTGGGGGTGGTTTCGTCGACCGAGGTGGCCAACGACCCACGTGTAGTGGCGCGGCCGCTCGCCGGAGAGGGCCTGGTCAATCAGCACATGATCGGCTGCCTGGAGCGTCGTCGCGAACTGCGCTTGATTCAGGCATTCCTGGGCCTGGCCGCGAACCTGTGAGGCAGGGCTGGTGTTTTTCCTGACCGCGCCTAAGATGGCCGGCACAGATCAACCTGGATGGCCGATGAGCGAAAAAGACACCATCTCCATGCAATTGGTGCGCGAAGCGCTGTTGCAGACCTGCCCGGCAGGGCAACCCGATATCGGTGTGCTGCGGCGTGCCGGTATCGACCCGGCGCAGCTTGAGCTGCCAGAGGCGCGGGTGAGTGCTGATGCCTATGCCCAGCTTTGGCGGCTGCTGGCGCGGCGCTGCAACGATGAATTCTTCGCCATGGACCCGCGTGGCCTGGCCGTCGGCAGCCTGGCCTTCATGACCCGTGCAGCCATGGCCCAGCCGACGCTCGGTGAGGGGTTGGACGTCGCGCTGGGCTTTCTCTCGTTGATGCTCGCAGACCTGCATCCAACCCTGATACGCCAGCAGAGCCTGGCTGAAATCATCATCAATGAACCCCGCGAACAGCCGCGGCGAGCCTTCACCTACTTCACCTTCTGGATGATCGTGCACGGCGTCGCCTGCTGGCTGGCGGGCCGGCGCATCCCGATCCTGGCCATCGACCTGCGCTGCGCCGAGCCTTCGTTCTGCGATGATTACCGGGTCATGTTCTCGGAAAGTTTGCAATTTGATCGGCCGCGTACGCGCATGATCATTGCCGCCGACAGCCTTGACCTGCCAATCAAGCGTACGCCGCAGGAATTGCAACGCTTCTTGGCCGAAGCGCCGGGCAATATTCTGGTCAAGTATCGCGACCCTGCCAGCCTGGGGCGGCGCGTGCGCAACGATCTGTTGCATCGGCACCCCAATCAGTGGCCCGACGCCGACGCTCTGGCCCGGCAGTTGTGCTTGTCACCTTCCACCCTGCGCCGGCGCCTGGCCGAAGAAGGGCAGACCTACCAAGGGCTCAAGGACAGCGTGCGACGTGAGTTGGCGATTGCCTGGCTCAGCGAGGCTGAACCCGCGATGGCGGACATTGCCGAGCGGCTGGGGTTTGCCGACAGCAGCTCGTTCTACAAGGCCTTTCGCAAGTGGTTTGGCTGCAACCCCGGCCATTACCGTGCGTTGGTCCAGGCGCGTCATCCTCACTGCTGAGCCGCTGCCTGCCTTGGCTGCGACTGCTGTTCGGCTTCCCTCTGAAGCTTCGCCGCAATGAGTGAAAGATTATGCCCTCTATCAACACAGAGGGTTCCTCATGCGAACATTTCCGACTGTACCCAGTACCCGTAACAGTGTCACTGCCGAGGATATGCGAAAGGCTGCTACCGCTTTCACCGAATCGCTCCCTGAATGGATCAACGGTGCCTCTGCAGCCGACATCTACAAGTTGCGAGTATTGATCGCCAGCCACAGAGCCAGCCAGATAGCCGTGGCCGGGGCGACCAAAGCAGCGGTCCCCCTGCAGACGTTCGCCCAGAGCAAATTCTCCGAAGCCCTGGCAGGCATGCTGCCCAGTGGGCGAACACTGAATGAGTTGCAGTGGCGCAGAAAGATCCGTAAACCGGTTGGGCATTCGGTTCCTTATCTCGAAGACTCTTTTGACGTGCATCCAGCGTTGTCGCGCCTGATGCAGAACTTCGCCGAAGATGACATCCCCTTCAGCGACAGTGGTCTGGTCGTTCAGGTTGACGATGAAGGGGTCATTGGCAATACCGCGCAATTGATCGAAACGTGCCGCCAATTGGATGTTGGGAAGCAGTACCAGGCACTGCTTGATGAACACTTCACCCAGAACAAGGCGCTGCTGGTGGCGGACAAGCTTGCGGGCTTCAGGCTGGCCGTGCATGTCGCCTTTCTCAAGGGCAAGATCGACGACGATGTGCGAGCCGCACTGGAGCACTACGCCGAAAGCCTCAGCGGCACGGCTACCGAGCCCAGGCTCACGGCATATCCAGGGCTAATGTCCATGTTGGAGGTGCTGGTTCATGAGGCATTGATCATCCAGTTGAAAAATGCCGATGGCAAAAGTGCAGGTGTCGTGACCTACATGCCTGGCGATGCCGACAACCCACTGCGCTGGCACAGCTCCACCCGGGAGTTGCAAGCTGAAATGGTATCCGCCCTGCAGCACCAGGGTTATCAGCGTGAACTCCTGCAGTTGATCGCGCTGGATGCTCGCAACGCGTTCTTCCAGCAGCTGCAATTGCGCCTGATGGATGAAGTGCCTGACCTGCAGATAGAGGGCACGACCGGCCACGGCACAGTCTTCACCCGCTGGGTGGATGAGCAGGTCGAGCGGGTGCGCGCGGATGCCAGGATGCTGCTTGTACCTACCGCAGACGCTGATGCCGAGGCCAGCCGTAAACGCCTGGACGACTGGAAGTCGCTAGGCTGGGGGCTGGTCGGGCTGGCTGGGTTCTTCATCCCTGCGGTAGGCGCCGTGCTTTTGGGGGCGTTGCTGAAGGATGTTTGCGCCCAGGTGTTCGAAGGCGTTACAGACTGGGCCAAAGGGCATGACCACGAAGCATTGCAGCATGCACTGAACGTGGCGCAGGTTGTCGTTGCCACGGGGGCTGCGGTGGTTGCGGGCGCCGCAGTCGGCCGTTTGGTCAACAGGGCGATGGAAGATGGCCTGGAAGCGGTTACGTTGGACGATGATAGCCAAGGGCTGTGGAACGGCGACTTGAGTATCTACCAGCGTGAATTGCCGGATGATGCGGTCATGGGTGCAGATGGCTTGTATTTCAAAGGCGACCGCCGTTGGCTGAGGGTCGACGAGCACTATTACGAGGTGCATCAGCCGAGTGAGAACGGGGCCTGGCGGCTGCTCCATCCGGACCGGCCACATGCGTACGGGCCGGTGCTGCAGCGCAACGCCGAGCGCCTGTGGCTGTTGCCTGACGACTCGCCCATGAACTGGGAAGACCCGCAGCAGATGCTCGCCCGCCTTTGGCCACAGCAACGTCCCCTTGACCAGCATCGAGCCGAGCAGGTGCTGCAGGCGGCATGCAGCGATGTGGACGAACTGCGCGGGATCCTGGTGGAGAATCGTCCTTTGCCGGCCAATCTGCGCGATACGCTGCGCCGTTTCGAGGCCGATCAAAGGATCGAGCGTTTCTTCAGGTCCCTGGCGCCCGGTGCGACTGGGGCCGATGACCCGGTGCTGCTCGATTGGTGCGAGAAGCGCCCGGGTTTAGCCCAGCTGAAAGCCGCCGACCGACCTGGGGCTATCCTTGATCAACAGATCAAGCTACGTCATGAGCTGTTTGATCACCTCACATCCGTCGAGCCAAGTTCTGACCCCGTTGTTCAGGTGCTCCAGCGGGATTTTCCTGGCTTGCCCACCGATTACGCCATCGAATTGGCCTGTCAGGTGATCGGCGCCGAGCGGGAAGAGGTCGAGTTGGTGCAGCGGCTGCCTTTGCCTGTGTCCAACAAAGCGCGCTCCCTGCTTCAGCTCGCCAGGCTTAACCGTGCTGTGCAAGGCGTGATGCTGCGAAACGCGTACAGTGATAGCAGCGGCGAGTTAGCGCTGGGATTGCTGTCGAGGCTTGGCCATTGGTCTTTCTCGCGTCGCCTTGAATTGCGCATCGGTACGGCGGAGGGGCGCCTGCTGGCGGCTATCAACACGCAGGCAGCGGAATCCGATCAGATAACCATGGTTCGGATTGCGGGGGTGTTCCAGCTATATGACGCTCAAGGCCTCAAGCTGCCAGAGCAGAGCAGCGTGTCTGATGACTTCTTCCAAGGCATTGTCACCGTACTCACAGACGAGCAGAAAACCGCACTTGGCCTTGGTAGCGAGGACCAGGCTGGCGAGCTACGGCGACAGGTCGTCAAGCTGCTGCCCAAAGGCCGGCAAAAGCTGGCCGAACAATTGTCCTGGCGAGAGGAGCTGGGCTGGTTCAATCCGGGGCAGCAGTTGGAAGATGGCCGTGTAGGGTATCCGCTGGGAGGCAGGGTATCACAGGTTCAGGGGCCGGGATGGCGGGTACGGCGGCGATTGGCCAGGCTCTATCAGGGGGATACGCCCGCGCAGATCGATGAGCATTTGAATCGCATTCTGGACGCTGCCAATCCTTACGCGGCACTGATTCAAGAAGAGCAGAACTTCCAGATCCTCGACCATTGTCTGGAAACGTGGATAACTGATGGGCTAGGAGGGGAACGGGCAGCGCGTCGCCTGCTTGCGCAAAGGTTGCTACAAGCCTGGCGCAGGCAATTGCCGATCGATGTCCATGGGAATGCGCTACGCGGATTTGTTCTGGACCTGAGTGGGCATGGCGTGAGCAGCCTGCCTCAACTAAATGCCGCAATCGACTTCCATCACGTTACCTCCATGATAATGGTCAATACCCCCCTGCAGGTGGTTCCAGATGCCTTCTTCAGTTGTTTCAGGCAAGTTCGCCGTCTGAACATGGCACGCAACCGGCTGGAAGCACTACCTGTCGGCATTCGACATCTGCGGTTTCTTGAAAGGCTGGATCTTTCCTACAACGATATTCGCAACGGCGAGCGCGTATCTGAGGCGCTCAGCGCACTGACCGAGTTGCAGGAACTGGACCTTAGTGCCAATCCCGCAATTCGCAGTATGTATCTGGGCAACTGGAGTGCAGGGCTGAGGCGCCTGCACCTGAGGCTGTGCGGGCTGCTGGAATGGCCTGAGGGCCTGGAACGATGCCGATTACTGCGCTGGATCGACCTGCGGTTCAATAACCTGATCAACGTACCTGCAGCTATCCAGGCAATGCCGTATAGCTACCGTATTTCCATTTTGCTGGATAGAAACGCCATTCAGAGAGCGCAACTGGAGCGCCTCTATGCGCGCCCTGTGCATGCCCATCCGCCAGTTCTACAACCCGCGCCGGAGTTGCTGGATGCCAGTGCGGTCTGGGTGACCGGGGAGCAGGCGCAAGCGCGAGGGGCGACCTGGGAACGATTGTTCGCTACCCCAAGAAGCAGTGAGCTGGAAACGATTCTGCGCAGGCTGCAGCAAAGCAGCGACTATCGCAATCAGGCCTACCGCAGTGCTCTGGATGCTCGAGTGTGGATGCTGCTTGACGCGATGGACGCCGACTCTGCCCTGGCGGACGATGTCCACGCGTATGCGATTGGCAGCGCTACCTGTGCCGACGATGTTGCCGATCGTTTCAGCGAGCTGCACCTGCTCGCGTTGGTGAACAATGCAAAACGCTCGGCTGCAGAGGCCGAGCAGCAACAGGCATTGCTCGACTTGGGCCAGGGTTTGTTCCGGCTTACGCTGCTAAATCAACATATCGGCGGGTATATCGCTGAAAGATCCGTGAGCGCCCCAAATCTTGATGCGATCGAAGTCAGCCTTTATTTCCGATTGGCTTTGGCTGAAGAAATGAAGCTGCCAAGCCAGCCACATTCGATGTTGTTTGGCGCGATGGCCAACGTCAGCGAGGCGGATCTTGAGGCCGCACGGGCCTTTGTAAGGAATAGGGCGACAGTCGAAGCAAAAGCCGCTTTCCTGAGCCAGCAGCAGTTCTGGATCGAATGGTTGAGGAAGCAACGGCCGGAGGAGTTCACTGCTGTGGAGGACCAATTCCAGGAAACTATGAACCAGTTGTATGACCGGCGGGCTGAGATGACCTTCCCACAATTCAAGGAGCAATCCGACGAGGTGGCCGCAAAGCTCGATTACATGAAGAACCGTCTGGTCATCCTGTTGACCACACCCATGCTGACGCCCGACGCGGATCCAATCCTGCCAGCCGGCGACCAAACCGGTCATCCAGATTGACAGCTTTGGCCATTGCCCGTCAGGGCATGTAGCGACAACATCGTCAGACCAATGGTGCACTCCAACAATAACAACCAGGAGTCTGACGATGCGTGATTATGCCGATGCCGCCCGTTCGTTCGACCATGCCAAGGCTGCCCGCGCGGCACTGTACGGGCAGCTGAATGCCCTCAATGCCTGTGTCGAATGCTGCGACCGCCATGTTGGTAGCGGCAAGCTGGCGCTGCAGTGGGAAGGGCGTGATGGCGACAGCAAGCGGTACACCTTCGATGAGCTGGCGGCCTTGGCGGCACGCTTTGCCAATGTGTTGAAAGTCCAGGGGGTAGGCGCGGGCGACCGTGTTGCCGGCTTGATGCCACGCACCCCCGAGTTGCTGGTGACCATCCTCGCCACCTGGCGCCTGGGTGCGGTCTACCAGCCGCTGTTCACTGCCTTCGGCCCCAAGGCCATCGAACATCGCCTGGAACAGTCCGCAGCGCGCGTGGTCGTGACCGACCAGCAGAACCGCGCCAAGCTGGATGAGGTGAGTGATTGCCCGAAGGTTATCACCGTGCAGGCACGCGCTGGCGAGCTGGATTTCCATACCAGCCTGGAGCGCGCCGCGGGGCACTGTGAACCTGTCATGCGCACGGGTGACGACCCTTTCCTGTTGATGTTCACCTCGGGCACCACCGGCCCGGCCAAACCCCTGGAAGTGCCGCTGCGTGCCATCGTCGCCTTCCAGGGCTACATGCGTGATGCCATTGACCTGCGCCCGGAAGACAACTTCTGGAACCTGGCCGATCCAGGTTGGGCGTATGGCCTGTATTACGCAGTGACCGGCCCATTGTCGCTGGGCCACGCCACGACCTTCTACGATGGCCCGTTCAGCGTCGAGAGCTGCGCGCACATCATCAACAAGCTGGGCATCAACAACCTGGCCGGTTCGCCTACGGCCTATCGGCTGCTGATCGCTGCGGGCAGTGAGTTTTCCGCGCCAATCCAAGGCCGCCTGCGGGCCGTCAGCAGTGCCGGCGAGCCCCTCAACCCGGAGGTCATTCGCTGGTTTGCCGACGAGCTGGGGGTGACCATCCACGATCACTACGGCCAGACCGAACTGGGAATGGTGCTGTGTAACCACCATGGCTTGCAGCACCCGGTGCATCCAGGGGCTGCCGGTTTCGCCATTCCAGGCCACCGTATCGTCGTGCTCGATGAGCAGGGCGCGGAGCTGTCGGTCGGGCAACCTGGGATTCTGGCCGTCGACCGTGAGCAATCGCCCTTGTGCTGGTTCGGCGGTTATCGCGGCGTGCCGACCAAATCGTTTGTCGGCAAGTATTACCTGAGCGGCGACACCGTCGAACTCAACGCCGACGGCAGCATCAGCTTTGTCGGCCGCAGCGACGATGTGATCACCACCTCCGGTTACCGGGTCGGCCCTTTCGATGTGGAAAGCGCGTTGATCGAGCACCCGGCGGTGATCGAAGCGGCAGTCATCGGCAAGCCCGACCCGGAGCGCACCGAGCTGATCAAGGCCTTCGTCGTCTTGGCCAAAGGCGTGACAGGCACCGCCGAGCTGGAAGATGCGCTGCGCCGGCACGTGCGCCAGCGACTGTATGCCCACGCCTATCCGCGTGAAATCGAATTCGTCAGCGAGCTGCCCAAGACGCCGAGCGGCAAGCTGCAACGCTTCATCCTGCGCAATCAGGAAATCGCCAAACAACCAGCGCCGCTGGCCACACGCGCCAGCGCCTGAGGGACCCCACATGCAGATCAACCACAAACATTTCATCGTCAGCGGCGCGGCTTCCGGGCTGGGTGCCGCCACTGCGCAGATGCTGGTCGAGGCAGGCGCCAAGGTCATGCTGGTCGACCTCAATGCCCAAGCCGTCGAAGCCAAGGCACGCGAACTGGGTGACAGCGCCCGTTTCGCGGGCGCCGATATCAGTGACGAGCAGGCCGCAAAGGCGGCGGTCGACGCTGCTGTCAGTGCTTTCGGCAGTATTCATGGCCTGATCAACTGTGCCGGTATCGTCGGCGCCGAGAAGGTGCTGGGCAAGCAGGGCCCGCATGGCCTCGCCAGCTTCACCAAGGTCATCAACGTCAACCTGATCGGCAGTTTCAACTTGCTGCGCCTTGCAGCGGCAGCCATGGCCGAGGGCCAGCCTGAAGAAGGAGGGGAGCGCGGCGTGATCATCAACACCGCCTCCATCGCCGCTTATGACGGGCAGATCGGCCAGGCCGCCTATGCTGCATCCAAAGGCGCGATCGCCAGCCTCACGCTGCCTGCGGCCCGTGAGCTGGCGCGCTTCGGGATCCGGGTGATGACCATCGCCCCCGGCATCTTCGAGACGCCAATGATGGCCGGCATGACCCAGGAAGTACGCGACTCCCTGGCCGCCGGCGTACCGTTTCCACCGCGCCTGGGCCGGCCACAGGAATACGCCGCCCTGGCCCGCCACATCATCGAGAACAGCATGCTCAACGGCGAGGTGATACGCCTCGACGGCGCGCTGCGCATGGCTGCCAAGTAAGGAGTATTGAACATGACCCTCGTCAACGACCCGATTGTCATCGTCAGCGCCGTGCGCACGCCCATGGGCGGCCTGCAGGGCGACCTCAAGAGCCTTACCGCACCGCAACTGGGCGCAGCGGCGATCCGCGCAGCCGTCGAACGCGCCGGTATCGATGCCGCCAGCGTCGAGCAGGTGCTGTTCGGCTGCGTGCTGCCGGCAGGCCAGGGGCAGGCCCCGGCGCGCCAGGCCGCACTGGGCGCAGGCCTGGACAAACACGCCACTTGTACCACCTTGAACAAGATGTGCGGCTCGGGCATGCAAGCGGCGATCATGGCCCACGACCTGCTGCTGGCCGGCACCGCCGATGTGGTGGTGGCTGGCGGCATGGAGAGCATGACCAATGCCCCCTATCTGCTGGACAAGGCCCGCGGCGGTTACCGCATGGGCCATGGCAAGATCATCGACCACATGTTCATGGACGGGCTCGAGGACGCTTACGACAAGGGCCGGCTGATGGGCACCTTCGCCGAGGACTGCGCCCAGGCGGGCGCCTTCAGCCGCGAAGCCCAGGACCAGTTCGCCATTACCTCGCTGACCCGCGCGCAGGACGCTATCAAGAACGGCCTTTTCGCTGCCGAGATCGTCCCGGTGGAAGTCACCGAGGGCAGGGAAAAACGCCTGGTCAAGGATGACGAGCAGCCGCCCAAGGCGCGCCTGGACAAGATCCCGCAGCTCAAGCCGGCCTTCCGTGAAGGGGGTACGGTGACCGCCGCCAACTCCAGTTCGATCTCCGACGGTGCCGCAGCGCTGGTGCTGATGCGCCGCTCCGAAGCAGACAAGCGCGGCCTTGAACCGTTGGCCGTGATCCATGGCCATGCCGCTTTTGCCGATGCCCCGGCGCTGTTCCCCACCGCGCCAATTGGCGCTATCGACAAGCTGATGAAGCGTACCGGCTGGAACCTGGCCGAAGTCGACCTGTTCGAGATCAACGAAGCCTTCGCGGTGGTCACCCTGGCGGCCATGAAGCACCTCGACCTGCCACACGACAAGGTCAATATCCATGGCGGCGCCTGTGCGCTGGGCCACCCGATCGGCGCTTCGGGCGCGCGGATTCTGGTGACGCTGTTGTCGGCCCTGCGCCAGAACAACCTGCACCGCGGCGTGGCGGCCATCTGCATCGGCGGTGGCGAGGCCACGGCCATCGCCGTCGAATGCCTGTACTGAGGTGAACCATGCTGGTAACTGACGAGCAACAACAAATTGTCGACGCCATCCGTGACTTTGCCCAGGAGCGTCTAAGGCCGTTCGCCGAGCAATGGGACAAGGCGCATCGCTTCCCGCGCGAAGCCATTGACGAGATGGCTGCCCTGGGCCTGTTCGGCATGCTGGTGCCGGAGCAATACGGCGGCAGCGATACGGGGTACGTGGCATATGCCCTGGCCCTGGAAGAGATCGCCGCAGGCGATGGTGCCTGCTCGACCATCATGAGCGTGCACAACTCGGTGGGTTGCGTGCCCATACTCAAATTTGGCACCGAGCAGCAAAAGCAGCAGTTCCTCGCACCGCTGGCCAGCGGTGCGATGATCGGGGCCTTCGCGCTGACCGAACCCCAGGCGGGTTCCGACGCCAGCAGCCTGAAGACCCGTGCGCGCCTGGAGGGCGACCACTACATACTCAACGGCAGCAAG
>Ga0160475_100548_pt1 | contig 12490 bp, 12 predicted proteins | sample HID1975M_E11MG_FD_108254 | JGI IMG/M metagenome (GOLD analysis project Ga0160475, IMG submission 108254) | Enriched soil microbial communities from UW Madison campus, WI, USA - HID1975M_E11 MG | ecosystem: Environmental > Terrestrial > Soil > Unclassified | place: USA: Madison, Wisconsin... | reverse complement strand
ACTGTTGGATTGCATTTCCTTGTCCTCTCTTATTGTTGGGGGGACCCGACAACGTCCCCCAACGCAGGCATCGTCATGCGCCTGCGTCCACGCGTGGCAAATAGCTACCAGCCTGCCACCCTGAACAATAAGGCCATGGACCTCAAACGAATTCTCTGCACAACATCCTGCCGATTTTTCCTGAGACCGGTGATGGCGCCGGTAGCGGTGCAGTTGACCAAGCCATGCACCACCTGAACATCGACACCGCCGGGCGCCTTCAAACGGGTCAGGTTGGGGAGCCTTTCACGAACCGCGGCACTTTTCTTGCCGACCGCAGCCACTCCCTCATGCCGTGCCGGCCGCTTGTTGCTCTTCATCCAGGCCGTCCGCCTTGGCGACCTGCTCCTGCGCTTTCTCCTCGATCTTGCGCTCGATGTCCTCTTTCATGCGCTGGGCGATCAACTCGTCGACCTTTGCTTTCATTTCCGGCGGCAGGGCGTCGTACTCTTCTTCGGTCAGGCCTATTTCACGCAGCAGTTTTTCCTTGATCATCTCGCCGGGCGACTTGGACATGAAGTCGTGAAACTCCTGCCGGGCAGTCTTGGCTGGCAGTGGTTCCCCTATCACCGGCTCGGTGGTCTCTGAGCCCAGGTTTTGCAACATCACCTTGAATTTGGCAAAGGCCTCTTCGCGCGCATCCTCAGCGTTTTGCTGAGCGGTATTGCCTTGGCGCTGCTGTTGGGTCGCCGAGTTGGCGGTGGTTATTGGGGTGCTGGCTGGCGCAATCTCGGCCACTGTCTGCTCATCGCTGGCGTGCCGAGGCTGATGGAGCGTGGGCTGCCAGCTGACGCCGTTAGGGGCGATTATCATGTTTCCTCCTTGGAAATATCGTTGGCAGCTACTCAGCGCAAAAGCCATGCCAGCGCTGTTCCGGTCGAAATCAGGCCTTTGGCGCTATTTCGGTTGCGCGCTGGCGGGCATATGCTTGCCTGTCCAAGGCATGATCTTGCCGCCTGCGGCAATTACCACCACTGTCGGCAGCCCCTTGACCGGAGCGCAGTTGCTGGGCATCAGGGAGAGCGTCCATGAATCAGGAAACCAGGCCGGCACCGGCCAGCTTCAGTGAACAGCAATTGCACACCTTGTTCGAGTTGATCAGCGATGGCATCTGGGACTGGAATGCCAACACCGGCTACGTCTATCGCAACCCCGGCTGGTACGCCATGCTCGGTTACGCCAGCCACTCCATGGCCAACTCGGTACTGACCTGGGAGAGCGTGATCCACCCCGAGGACTACCCGCGGGTAATGGCCCATTTCGAGGCCTATATCAACCAGCGCAACGAGCGCTACCTCATCGAATACCGCTGCCGTTGCCAGGATGGCAACTACATCTGGATCGAAGACAGCGGCTACATCATCGGCCAGAACGCAGACGGTTCGGTGGCGCGCATGCTCGGGGCGCACCGCAACATCGACGCCGGCAAGCGCCTGGTGGCGCAGCTGGAACAGAAGAACCAGTCGCTGGAGTGCCAGGTGGCCGAGCGTACCCGCGAGCTGTCCTGGGTGAACCAGCAGTTGCAGCGGCAACTGGACGAAAACCTCGAGTTGGCCGAGCGCGATGCGTTGACCCGCATTGCCAATCGCTACCGGCTGGAAAAGTCGTTGCAGACGGAGTGCGAACGCGCCCAGCGATTCCGTCAGCCGTTGTCGCTGATCGCCATGGACATGGACGATTTCAAACCGATCAACGACCGCTACGGCCACGCCCGTGGCGATGCTGCGCTGGTGTTGGTGGCCGATAACTTGCGTACCTGCCTGCGCGAGCTCGACGTGTTGGCGCGCTGGGGTGGCGATGAGTTCGTCATCGTGCTGCCGCAGGCCACGCTGGGCGAGGCGCTGGAGATGGCGGCGGGCTTGCGCCAGGTGATGGATCAGCTGGAGCCGGTGGGCGATTGCCGGCTGACCATGAGCTATGGCGTGGTGCAATGGCAGGAAGGGGAGGACCAGCATGCGCTGCTGGCGCGTGCCGACAAGGCGCTGTACCGGGCCAAGGCGGCCGGCAAGAATGCCATAGCCCCATAGCCTGACGCGGTCCGCACAAGGGATCGTGCAGGTGACGGGGATCAGTACCTGGATGAAAAAAGACCCGCGGCGCCTCTCGGCGCAGCGGGCCAAATCGGCCTTGGCCGCTTCAGTGTCAGATATGCAGGGCGTGGCCCAGGGCGCGCAATGCCGCTTCCTGTACCGCCTCACCCAGCGTCGGGTGGGCATGGATGGTGCCGGCCACATCCTCCAGGCAGGCGCCCATCTCCAGCGATTGGGCAAACGCCGTGGACAGTTCGGAAACCGCCACGCCAACGGCTTGCCAACCCAGGATCAGGTGGTTGTCCCGCCGTGCCACCACGCGCACGAATCCGCTCTTCGCTTCGAGGCTCATGGCCCGGCCATTGGCGGCAAACGGGAACTGCGCGACGATACAGTCCAGCCCTTGCTGGCTGGCCTGCTCCGGGGTTTTACCGACGACCACCACTTCTGGGTCGGTAAAGCACACCGCAGCAATCGCGGCAGGCTCGAAGCGGCGTGCCTTGCCAGCGATGATCTCGGCGACCATTTCGCCCTGGGCCATGGCCCGGTGCGCCAGCATCGGTTCGCCGGCCACGTCGCCGATGGCCCAGACGTTGTGCATGCTGGTCTGGCAGCGCGCGTCGATGGCAATGGCGGCGCCGTTCATTTTCAGGTCCAGGCACTCCAGGTTGAAACCTTTGGTGCGCGGCCGGCGGCCGACGGCCACCAGCACCTGGTCGGACTCCAGGCGCAGTTGCCCGCCCTTGCCGTCGTTGGCCAGCAGGCAACCGTTTTCGTAACCTTCGACGCTGTGGCCCAGGTGCAGGGCGATGCCCAGCTTTTTCAACGAGTCGGCCACCGGGGCAGTCAATTCGCTGTCGTAGGTCGGCAGGATGCGCTCACGCGCTTCCACCACGCTTACTTGCGCGCCCAGCTTGCGGTAGGCAATGCCCAGTTCCAGGCCGATATAGCCACCGCCCACCACCACCAGGTGCTGCGGCAGGGCTTTCGGCGCCAGGGCTTCGGTCGAGGAAATCACCGGCCCGCCCAGCGGCAGCATCGGCAGTTCGACGCTGCTGGAGCCGGTGGCCAGCAACAGGTGTTCACACTGGATACGCTGGCCATCAACTTCGACCTGCTTGCCGTCGAGCACCTTCGCCCAGCCATGAATCACCTTGACCCCGTGCTTTTTCAGCAGGGCGGCCACACCAGTGGTCAGGCGGTCGACGATGCCGTCCTTCCAGGCCACGCTCTGGCCGATGTCCAGGCGCGGCGAGGCAACGCTGATGCCCAGTTCCGACGGCCCGGCGAAGCGCGAGGTCTGGTGGAACTGCTCGGCCACATGGATCAGCGCCTTGGACGGAATGCAGCCGATATTCAGGCAGGTACCGCCCAGCGCCTGGCCTTCCACCAGCACGGTAGGGATGCCCAGTTGCCCGGCACGGATGGCGGCCACATAGCCGCCAGGGCCGCCGCCGATGATCAACAGGGTAGTCTGGATAGTCTGTTGCATGCTTACTCCACGAACAGGCAGGCAGGTTGTTCGAGCAGGCCACGCACGGCCTGGATGAACAGCGCGGCGTCCATGCCATCAACCACGCGGTGGTCGAACGAGCTGGACAGGTTCATCATCTTGCGCACGACGATCTGGCCGTCGATCACCACCGGCCGCTCAACCATGCGGTTGACGCCGACAATCGCCACTTCCGGGGTGTTGACCACCGGCGTGCTGACGATGCCACCGAGGGCGCCCAGGCTGGTCAGGGTAATGGTCGAGCCCGACAATTCTTCGCGGTTGGCCTTGTTGCTGCGTGCCGCGTTGGCCAGGCGGGAAATCTCGCCAGCATTGGCCCACAGGCTGCCGGCTTCGGCATGGCGCAGCACGGGCACCATCAGGCCGTTGTCACCCTGGGTGGCGATGCCCACATGCACCGCGCCATGGCGGGTGATGATCTGCGCTTCGTCGTCATAGGTGGCGTTGATCTGCGGGAAGTCACGCAGCGCCACGACCAATGCACGCACCAGGAACGGCAGCAGCGTCAGCTTGCCGCGGCTGTCGCCGTACTTGCTGTTGAGCTGCTGGCGCAGGGCTTCCAGGGCGGTGACGTCGATTTCTTCCACATAGCTGAAGTGCGCGACCCGGCGCTTGGCGTCCTGCATGCGCTGGGCGATCTTGCGGCGCAGGCCGATCACCGGCACCTGCTCGCTGTCGCTGCGCTTGGCATAGCCATTGGGGGCTTGCCCGGCGGCGCTCTGTGGCTTGCTCATGAAGGCGTCGAGGTCTTCGTGCAGGATGCGCCCGGCCGGGCCGCTGCCGTGCACATAGCGCAGTTCGATGCCGGTATCCAGCGCACGCTTGCGCACCGCCGGTGAGGCCAGCGGCTTGTCGCCCGGCTGGCGCGGCACGATGGGCGCAGCCTCGTGGTTGGCGGGTGCCTGGTACGCAGCGGGTTTTACGTCTTTCTGCGGTTCTGGCTTGTCTGCCACAGGAGCGGCGGGCGTTTCTACCTGTTTGGCCTGAGGCACATCCACATGGTTGCCGCTGCCTTCCACTTCGATGCGGATCAGCTCGCTGCCGACCGCCATCACTTCACCTGGCTGGCCACCCAGGGCCAGCACCTTGCCGCTGACCGGCGAAGGGATTTCCACGGTAGCCTTGTCGGTCATGACGTCGGCCACCACCTGGTCCTCGGCGATCATGTCGCCGACCTTGACGAACCATTCCACCAACTCGACCTGCGCGATGCCTTCGCCAATGTCCGGCATCTTGATGACGTGCGTGCCCATTCAGACCTCCATGACCTTTTTCAATGCCGCACCTACCCGCGAAGGCCCTGGGAAATACGCCCATTCCTGCGCGTGAGGGTAGGGGGTGTCCCAGCCGGTGACGCGCTCGATCGGCGCCTCCAGGTGGTGGAAGCAGTGCTCCTGCACCAGCGACACCAGTTCGGCACCGAAGCCGCAGGTACGGGTGGCTTCATGCACCACCACGCAGCGGCCGGTCTTCTTCACAGACTCGACGATGGTGTCCAGGTCCAGCGGCCACAGGCTGCGCAGGTCGATCACTTCGGCATCGACGCCGCTTTCTTCGGCGGCCACCTGGGCCACGTACACCGTGGTGCCGTAGGTGAGCACGGTCACGTCATTGCCGGGGCGGGTAATGGCGGCCTTGTCCAGCGGCACGGTGTAGTAACCGTCGGGCACGGCGCTGTGCGGATGCTTCGACCACGGCGTTACCGGGCGGTCGTGGTGGCCGTCGAACGGGCCGTTGTACAGGCGCTTGGGCTCCAGGAAGATTACCGGGTCGTCGCATTCGATCGAGGCAATCAGCAGGCCTTTGGCGTCGTACGGGTTGGACGGCATGACGGTGCGCAGGCCGCACACCTGGGTGAACATCGCTTCCGGGCTCTGGCTGTGCGTCTGGCCGCCGTAGATGCCACCGCCGCACGGCATGCGCAGGGTCAGCGGGGCGATGAACTCGCCGGCCGAACGGTAACGCAGGCGCGCCATTTCCGAGACGATCTGGTCGGAGGCGGGGTAGAAGTAGTCGGCGAACTGGATCTCCACTACCGGGCGCAGGCCGTAGGCGCCCATGCCCACGGCGGTACCGACGATGCCGCTTTCGGAGATTGGCGCGTCGAACACGCGGGATTTGCCGTACTTGTTCTGCAGGCCTTCGGTGCAGCGGAACACGCCGCCGAAGTAGCCGACGTCCTGGCCGTAGACAACCACATTGTCGTCGCGCTCAAGCATGACATCCATGGCCGAGCGCAGGGCCTGGATCATGGTCATGGTAGTGGTGGCCATGGCGGTTTCCGGGTTGATGCTGTTGTTGTGATCGTTCATCTCAAACCCCCAGTTCCTGGCGTTGACGGCGCAGGTGGTCGGGCATTTCCTTGTACACGTCCTCGAACATCGATGCGGCGCTCGGGATGTGACCGTTGGCCAGGGTGCCGTACTGCTCGGCTTCTTTCTGCGCGGCAATCACAGCAGCCTCGAACTCGGCCGTGGTGGCCTGGTGTTCTTCCTCGGACCAGTGGCCGATCTTGATCAGGTGCTGCTTCAGGCGGACGATCGGGTCGCCCAGCGGGAAGTGGCTCCAGTCATCGGCGGGGCGGTACTTGGACGGGTCGTCCGAGGTCGAGTGCGGGCCGGCGCGGTAGGTGACCCACTCGATCAGGCTAGGGCCCAGGCCGCGGCGGGCGCGTTCGGCGGCCCAGCGCGAGGCGGCGTACACGGCGACGAAGTCGTTGCCGTCAACCCGCAGCGAGGCAATGCCGCAGCCCACGCCACGGCCGGCGAAGGTGGTCGACTCGCCACCGGCAATGGCCTGGAAGGTAGAAATCGCCCACTGGTTGTTGACCACATTGAGGATCACCGGGGCGCGGTAAACGTGGGCAAAGGTCAGGGCTGTGTGGAAGTCCGACTCGGCGGTGGCGCCGTCACCGATCCACGCCGAGGCAATCTTGGTATCGCCCTTGATTGCCGACGCCATGGCCCAGCCGACTGCCTGCACGAACTGGGTCGCCAGGTTGCCACTGATGGTGAAGAAGCCGGCCTCGCGTACCGAATACATGATCGGTAGCTGGCGGCCTTTGAGCGGGTCGCGCTCGTTGGACAGCAACTGGCAGATCATCTCTACCAGCGACACGTCGCGGGCCATCAGGATGCTTTGCTGGCGGTAGGTCGGGAAGCACATGTCGGTGCGGTTCAGCGCCAGCGCCTGGCCGCTGCCGATGGCTTCTTCGCCCAGGCTCTGCATGTAGAAGGACATCTTCTTCTGGCGCTGGGCAACCACCATGCGGCTGTCGAAGATCCGCGTCTTGAGCATGGCGCGCATGCCTTGGCGGAGGATTTGCGGGTCAATGTCTTCAGCCCACGGGCCTTGGGCGTCGCCTTGCTCGTCGAGCACGCGGACCAGGCTGTAGGACAGGTCGGCGGTGTCGGCAGCATCGACATCCACAGGGGGTTTACGGGCTTGACCTGCATCGTTGAGGCGCAGGTAGGAAAAATCGGTCTGGCAGCCTGGCCGGCCGGTGGGCTCGGGCACATGCAAACGCAGGGGGGCGTACTCGTTCATGCTTTTTACGCTCGCTCGGGTATTTGTTTTTTGTGAGCTCTGAAGCGGCCGCCGCTGAATACCGGCTTGTGACTGGTAGGTCAGCGTCATCTACATCTTAGTGGCCCGGCAGGAGAATTTTTCTCTCAAGTTGATTGCCTTTGCCGAGCGGTGCAGATAAACATTCCGCATAAACACAAAAAACCGGTGATTTTGTCTCATGCGCAAACTCGATCGTACCGATATCGGCATTCTCAACAGCCTGCAGGAAAACGCCCGCATCACCAACGCCGAGCTGGCACGCTCGGTCAACCTGTCGCCCACGCCCTGTTTCAACCGGGTGCGGGCCATGGAGGAACTGGGGGTAATCCGCCAGCAGGTGACCTTGTTATCACCCGAGGCGCTGGGGTTGGATGTAAACGTGTTCATCCATGTCAGCCTGGAAAAGCAGGTGGAGCAGTCGCTGCACCGTTTCGAGGAAGAAATTGCCGAACGGCCCGAGGTGATGGAGTGCTACCTGATGACCGGGGACCCGGATTACCTGTTGCGGGTACTGCTGCCGAGCATCCAGGCGCTGGAGCGGTTTCTTGACTACCTGACGCGGTTGCCGGGGGTGGCCAATATTCGCTCGAGTTTTGCCTTGAAGCAGGTGCGGTACAAGACGGCCTTGCCACTGCCGGCCAATGGCATGACCTTGCGCGAGTAGCCCATCGTAATACTTGCGCTAAACCCTGTGCTCTGTTGGCGGTCAAGCTTTTTTGAGGTGCTTAGCACTGAAAAGCTTCAGCATGAGGATGGTCGTGTTGGTCGTCCGCAACGCATGCAATTCATTCTTCGCCCTTGTGCGGTGGCCAACTAGACGATCACATTCTTGCCATTGGACGTGAGCGTAGGCCCGCCATGGAGTTGATATCCCAGCTTCAAGGCATCACTCACCCGATGGCAAAAAGACGCGTCATCGGGGCCGGTCAATACACGGTAAATTGGCACGCCATCGGCTGGATTGGTTCCATGCCGTGTTTACGACATCTCTTTTCATACAGCGCCGAGGATTGCGAACCGCGAGGTTCCAGCCCCCAGTTTATGCGTGGCCAGTCGGCGGTCTGCAAACTTGAGTTGAATACCTCACCTGATAAAACTGCTAGTTGTAGTGTTATTTACCTACAGTTAGAGTCAATGTGCGTTCGCGAATTTTCCTAACTCTAGAGGTGATTTATGAACAAAAAAGAACTGCTTGCCGATGTCACACAGTCGATGATTCCTAAGTATTTCGCGATTGTAGGTTTCGGTTCGCTCAATGCGGAGGCAGGCTATGCAAGTAAGATGCAGGTTGTCGCTGCGGACGATCAGCGTCATGAGTTCTGGGTTTTATCGCCAGCCCTGCAGTTGATGGCGCTGGAAGCATACAAAATTGTTTGGAACTCTCCGGAGGACAAAGTTCGCCTCAGCTTCAATGCAGAAACCAAAGAACTCTATATGATAGAGATTTTTAGGTTCTGAGCACCTTACGAAAAGTAACGTCATAGACACCGCCGCCATCGAGCCAGCGTGACCATTGCAATAAGGTTTTTCGCCAGTTTGCAGTAGCTGGCGGCGTTTGTCCTGCGGCCAAATAGTGGTTCGCTAGCGTTCCCACACAAAGGGCATGACGAAGTGGGGCCACCTTCGCGGAGCACCATTTGACCCTCTTCGAGATCGCTTGCCCCCGTGGCAATACTTACAGCACCCGTGCTTGTACATCGCCATCGAGAAGAGGCAGGGCGCCCGGGAACGCTATGTAAAGGTAGCGCTGGATACTTTAATCGGACCATTTGACGTATGGCAGGCCGCTTACACCAATGGCACCCTCAGGCTGGCCTTCATCGGCGTCTACGAAACCAGGCGCCAGATGCTGGTAATCGTGACCCTCGACAACGGCAAAATGCTGTGGAATTTCATGCAGTGCGATACAAAAGCACTGGACAAACATCGCCACGGGCTGCTGCTCTACAAGCGGTACAGTTTTCTGCCAAGAAAAGAAAAGGGCCACTGTCACTAGTGGCCCTGTAGTTGCGCTTGATATTCATATACACACTCTCAAGCAGGGGTGGATGTATCACCCGACGCTGATGATTCAGCCATCGACGGGGTTCCTACGCTAGCTTTTACCGCTGAATGGCAGCTGGTTTCGCGCTCAATTCAAACGCTAACAACACTCTACGATCAAGTAAACGGTAGCCTCAAGTGGAAACTACCCATCAGGTTACTTAGTGTTACTTACCCGCAGTCAGCGCGTTGCAGCGGCCATGCGGGCCTCTTCGCAGCACAAGGCTGCTCCTACGGATCGCGGTAGGCCTCGTAGGTGCTTGATATTTTAAACACCCCCAGCCTATGTTGTTGTCAGCGTACAACAACAAGGACAAGCGTCATGAGCACCGCTCCGCTTCAGGGCATCGATGAAATCGAATGCGTCACCCCCGACCTCAACGGCGTCCCGCGCGGCAAGGTGATGACCGCCGAAGGCTTTCTGGAAGGCCGCCGCCTGCAGATGGCCCGGGGGGTGTTGCTGCAATGCATCATGGGCGGCTACCCGCCGGCGAAATTCTACGGCAGCGACGACGGCGACCTGGCGCTGGTGGCCGAACCCAGCCAGGTCCATCGCCTGCCCTGGAGTAACGACGGTCGCGCCCTGGCCATCTGCGATGCCATTGAACTGGATGGCCGGCCCTCGGCACTGTCCACCCGTGGCCAGCTCAAGGCGGTCATCGCCCGCTACGCGGCCCTGGGGCTGGCGCCCGTGGTGGCGACCGAACTCGAATTCTTTGTTTTTGCCCCCAACAGCGACCCGCATCAGCCGTTCCAGCCACCCGTAGGCAGCGATGGCCGTCGCGAGCTTGGCCATTCGGCGTTCAGTGTCAGTTCCAACAATGGCCTGCGCCCGTTCTTCAAAGAGGTGTACCACTGCATGGCCGCGCTCGGCCTGCCGCGCGACACGTTCATGCACGAAATGGGCGTCAGCCAGTTCGAGATCAACCTGCTGCACGGCGACCCGCTGGTGCTGGCTGACCAGACCTTCCTGTTCAAGCACCTGCTCAAGGAAGTGGCGCTCAAGCATGGGCTGACCGTGGTGTGCATGGCCAAGCCGCTGGCGCGCACGCCCGGCAGCTCCATGCATATTCACCAGAGCCTGGTCGAAACCAGCAGCGGGCGTAACGTGTTCAGCGACGAGCAGGGCCAGCCGACCCACACCTTCCACCATTTCATCGGCGGCCTGCAGGCGTGCATGGCCGACTTCACCGCGCTGTTCGCGCCCAACGTCAATTCCTATCAGCGCCTGTGCCACCCCTATGCCTCGCCAAACAATGCCTGCTGGTCGGAGGACAACCGCGCCGCTGGCCTGCGCATTCCGGCCAGTGCGCCGGCAGCGCGGCGGGTCGAAAACCGTTTGCCCGGTGCCGACACCAACCCATACCTGGCCATCGCCGCCAGCCTGGCTGCCGGGCTGCACGGTATCGAGCAGCGCCTGCAACCTGCGCCGGCCATTCAGGGCGAGTTTGAAGTGCCCGAGCACCTGAGCCTGCCGTGTACCCTGCATGCCGCCCTCGAACGGCTCAAGCGCAGTGCGCTGGCACGGGAACTGTTCGGCAGCGAGTTCATCGAAGGCTACATCGCCAGCAAGACCCTGGAGCTGACTGATTTCTTCGACGAGATCACCCCGTGGGAGCGCCGGGTGCTGGCGGCACAGGCCTGATCGCGACACGACCTGCACCGGACACGTCCCCGCCACGGCATTTTGCTGGCGGGGGCCTGCACTGACCGGCATTTGCCCTTATGCTGCTAGCACCTACCGCCACCTGACCAGGGAGCTTCTCGGTACGTATGCGAAATGTATGGAAGCCGTTTCAGTCGTTGTATTTCGCCGCGCTGATGATGTTGATCGGTTCGGGCCTGCTCAGTACCTACCTGGCCCTGCGCCTGGCGGCCGACCATGTCGACAGCCTGTGGGTGGGTGCGTTGATGGCGGCCAACTACTTTGGCCTGGCTGTCGGCGGCAAGGTCGGCCACCGGCTGATTGGCCGGGTCGGGCACATTCGCGCCTATGCCACTTGCGCCGGTATCGTCGGTGCGGCGGTGCTAGGGCATGGGCTGACCAATTGGCTACCGGCCTGGGTCGGGCTGCGGATGATCGTCGGCCTGGGCATGATGTGCCAGTACATGGTCATCGAGAGCTGGCTCAACGAGCAGGCCGATGTGAAACACCGCGGGGCGGTGTTCAGCGGCTACATGATCGCCTCGTACCTGGGGCTGGTGCTCGGCCAGTTGATCCTTGTGGTGCACCCTGAGCTTGGCCCGGAGCTGCTGATGCTGGTGGCGATGTGCTTTGCCCTGTGCCTGGTGCCGGTGGCAATGACCCGGCGGATTCACCCGGCGCCCTTGCGCCCGGCACCGATGGAGCCGAAGTTCTTCATCAAGCGCGTGCCGCAGTCGCTCAGTACGGTATTGGGCTCGGGGTTGATCGTCGGCTCGTTCTACGGCCTGGCGCCTTTGTACGCCTCAAGCCAGGGGATGGCGACCGAGCAGATCGGTCTGTTCATGGGTAGCTGTATTTTTGCCGGCCTGCTGGTGCAGTGGCCGCTGGGCTGGTTGTCTGACCGTTACGACCGGGCGGTGCTGATCCGTAGCGTGGCAATAGGGCTGGCGCTGGCGGCTGCGCCATTGGCGATACTGCCCAGTGTGCCGCTGGAGATGCTGTTCGGTATCGGCTTCCTGATTTCGTTGCTGCAGTTTTGCCTGTACCCGCTGGCGGTGGCGTTTTCCAACGACCACGTGGAAAGCGAGCGGCGGGTGTCGCTGACGGCCATGCTGCTGGTGACCTATGGCGTGGGCGCGTGTATTGGGCCATTGGCGGCGGGCGTGCTGATGAAAGTGCTGGGCCCGCAGATGCTCTATGCGTTCTTCGTGTTCTTCGCCCTGGTGCTGGTGTGGCGCATTCGGCCGAAAGCGGTTACCGGGCTGCACCAGGTGCAGGATGCACCGCTGGGCCACGTGGCGATGCCGGCGGCCGGTTCGCCCTTGTCGGCAGCGCTGGACCCTCGGGTGGATGAGCAGACCGTGCAGGACGTGATGCAGGCGCCGGTGGCGGCGGAGGATACCGAGGATGAAGATAAAGGGGCTGAGCAACCAGCAGCTGAACCGGAGGAGGTCAGCAAGTCGGTGTAAGCCTGTACCGGCCTCTTCGCGGGCTTGCCCGCTCCCACAGGTACCGCACAGTGCCTGAAATCTGTGCATTACCTGTGGGAGATTCTATGGTTTTCAGCAAGGCGCTTTCCCACCCTTGGTGACATATTCGTCCTGATTCTTCATCAGGGCGAATGCCACTCGTGCAAGCTTCCTGGCCAGGATT
>Ga0160475_100543_pt1 | contig 12687 bp, 11 predicted proteins | sample HID1975M_E11MG_FD_108254 | JGI IMG/M metagenome (GOLD analysis project Ga0160475, IMG submission 108254) | Enriched soil microbial communities from UW Madison campus, WI, USA - HID1975M_E11 MG | ecosystem: Environmental > Terrestrial > Soil > Unclassified | place: USA: Madison, Wisconsin... | reverse complement strand
TGGCGTCCCCTAGGGGACTCGAACCCCTGTTACCGCCGTGAAAGGGCGGTGTCCTAGGCCACTAGACGAAGGGGACGAACCTTCTTACCTTCAAGACCCGGTTGCTGGACCCGGTCTTGCTTGCCAGCCGTGGCTGACAAGCGGAATTTGGTGGAGCTAAGCGGGATCGAACCGCTGACCTCCTGCATGCCATGCAGGCGCTCTCCCAGCTGAGCTATAGCCCCACAATGTCGCTTTGAACTGAATCGCTGGCTGGGTGGCTGGCGTTTCGTTTTCGTTCATCGCTGTGGACGGGGCGCATATTAAGATCGGATTGCAGGGCTGTCAAACGAAATTTTGAAAATATTCAAAAGTTTTTTCACAGATAACAATCACTTACCGCCCTGCCCCGGTTTTTCGGGCTTCAACTGGGCCTGTGGGAGCGGGCGTGCCCGCGAATGCGATGGTAGATCAAACACCGCATTCGCGGGCACGCCCGCTCCCACAGGTTAGGTGTAATGCTGAATCAGGCGATGGAAGCCAGCAGCTTTTCCCACTCTTTGTTTTCTTTCTTTGACACACCACCCAGCAGGTCCAGGGCCTGGCGCAGACGGTAGCGGGTCAGGTCGGGGCCGAGGATTTCCATGGCGTCCAGCACCGACACCGAGCTGGCCTGGCCAGTAATGGCGGCGAACATCAGCGGCATGGCATCACGCAACTTCAGTTCCAGCGCCTCGACCACGGCCTGGATGCAGCCGGTGATGCGCTCTTTTTCCCACTGGCGCAGGCTTTCGAGCTTCCACAGGATCAGCTGGATCACCTGGCGCACCTGGTCGGCCGACAGTTTCTTGCTTTCGAACAGCTTGGCATCCAGCTTCAGCGCACCTTCGAAGAAGAACCCGCCCAGCGGGGCAACCTGGCTGAAGGTCTCGACCCGGCCCTGCACGTGCGGGGCAATCTTCATCATGTAGTCGCTGTTGAATGCCCACTTCTGCAGGCGTGTGGCGAATTCCTCGACCGGCAGTTCGCGCAGCCACTGGCCGTTGAGCCAGGACAGCTTCTCGATGTCGAAGATCGGGCCACCCAGCGAAATACGCGACAGGTCGAAGTGCTCGACCATCTCGTCCAGCGAGAACTTCTCGCGCTCGTCCGGCATCGACCAGCCCATGCGACCCAGGTAGTTGAGCATCGCCTCAGGCATGAAGCCCATGCGCTCGTAGAAGGTCACCGAGGTCGGGTTCTTGCGCTTGGACAGCTTGGACTTGTCCGGGTTACGCAGCAGCGGCATGTAGCACAGCTTGGGCTGCTCCCAGCCGAAGTATTCGTACAGCTTGATCAGCTTGGGCGCCGACGGCAGCCACTCTTCGCCACGCAGGACGTGGGTGATGCCCATCAGGTGGTCGTCGACCACGTTGGCCAGGAAGTACGTCGGCAGGCCGTCGTTCTTCATCAGCACCTGCATGTCCATGCGGTCCCACGGGATTTCGACATCGCCACGCAGCATGTCCGGCACCACGCAGATACCTTCGCTCGGCACCTTCATGCGGATCACGTGTGGCTCGCCAGCGTCCAGGCGGCGCTGCACTTCCTCGGCGCTCAGCAGCAGTGCGCGGCCGTCGTAGCGCGGGGTTTCACCGCGGGCCTGTTGCTCGGCACGCATCTGCTCCAGCTCTTCGGCGGTGCAGAAGCAATAGAAGGCGTGGCCGGCGTCAACCAGCTCCTTGGCATACTTCGCGTAGATCTCGCCACGCTCGCTCTGCCGGTACGGGCCGTGCGGGCCGCCCACATCCGGGCCTTCGTTCCATTCGATGCCGAGCCAGCGCAGGGCGTCGAAGATCTGCTGTTCCGACTCGCGCGTGGAGCGCAGCTGGTCGGTGTCTTCGATGCGCAGGATGAACTCACCGCCGTGCTGCTTGGCAAAGCAGTAGTTGAACAGGGCGATGTAGGCAGTGCCGACATGGGGGTCGCCGGTAGGCGATGGCGCGATACGCGTGCGTACGGTGGTCATGGAAGGTCTCGAACTGAAGATGAAACAAAGGCGGGATGTTAGCAGGAGGCAGGCACCGGGCTCCAGCAATGGCGCGAACGTCACTTGTCGACAGGCCCTGCGGCACTGTTAAATTTGCTTACATTTCTGGAACGATAGTCCCCATGCCTGCCCAACTCAAACGCCGCCTGGCGATCTTCTTCACCCTGGTGGCCATCATCGCCCTCGCCTTCCTGGCCCACTGGTACTTCAAGGGCCGCTTCTACGAGAGCACCGACAACGCCTATGTACAGGGCGAGATCACCCGTATCTCCAGCCAGCTGGGCGCACGTATCGACGCGGTGCCGGTCGAGGACAACCAGCACGTCAACAAAGGTGACCTGCTGGTACGCCTGGAAGCGGCAGACTTTGACCTGGCGGTTGACCGCGCCCGCGCCACCCTGGCCACCCGTGAAGCGGAATACGCACAGGCACAAAGTCGCCTGACCCAGCAAGGTAGCCTGATCGCCGCCGGGCAGGCTCAGGTGGCTGCCAACCAGGCCACGTTCGACCGTTCTCGGGTGGACCTGAGCCGTGCCGAAAAGCTGCGCAAGCCAGGTTTCATATCCGAGGAACGGGTCACCACCCTGTCGGCAGACAGCCATGTTGCCGGCTCTCAGGTCGACAAGGCCCGCGCCGACCTGCAAAGCCAGCGTCAGCAGGTGAATGCACTGAACGCCGACCTCAAACGCCTCGATGCACAAATCGCCAACGCACGCGCCGACCTGGCCCAGGCCGAGCTGAACCTGACCCGTTGCGAAATCCGCGCACCGATCAGCGGCACCATCGGCCAGCGCAATGCGCGCAATGGCCAGGTGGTGCAGGCCGGTGCCTACCTGCTGTCGATCGTGCCCGACGAAGACATCTGGGTGCAGGCCAACTTCAAGGAAACCCAGATCGGCCACATGCAGCCCGGCCAGCGCGCCGAGCTGCTGTTCGACAGCTACCCGGACACCCCCATCGAAGGTCGGGTAAACAGTGTGTTCGCGGCCTCGGGGGCGCAGTTCAGCCTGCTGCCACCCGATAACGCCACCGGCAACTTCACCAAGGTGGTGCAGCGCATCCCGGTCAAGCTCACCTTCAGCGCCGACAACCCGCTGCATGGGCGCATCCGCCCCGGCATGTCGGTGACCGCCACCATAGACCTGCGCAGCGAGAGCGAAGGCCACGATGGCCGGTGACCAACTGCTCAGGCCCAGCGACGAGCCTACCCGGCGCGACTGGATCGCGGTGATGAGTGTGATGCTCGGCGCGTTCATGGCGGTGCTGGACATCCAGATCACCAACTCGTCACTGAAGGACATTCAGGGTGCCCTGTCGGCAACCCTGGAAGAAGGCTCGTGGATTTCCACCTCGTACCTGGTGGCGGAAATCATCATGATTCCGCTGACCGCCTGGCTGGTGCAACTGCTGTCTGCCCGACGCCTGGCCGTGTGGGTTTCCGGGGGCTTTCTGTTGTCGTCACTGCTGTGCTCGATGGCCTGGAACCTGGAGAGCATGATCCTGTTCCGCGCCCTGCAAGGCTTTACCGGCGGCGCGCTGATCCCACTGGCGTTTACCCTCACGCTGATCAAGCTGCCCGAACACCATCGCGCCAAAGGCATGGCGATGTTCGCCATGACCGCCACGTTTGCCCCCTCCATCGGCCCCACCCTGGGCGGCTGGCTGACCGAGAACTGGGGCTGGGAGTACATTTTCTACATCAACATCCCGCCGGGCCTGGTGATGATTGCCGGCCTGCTGTACGGGCTGGAGAAGAAAGACGCGCACTGGGAACTGCTGAAAAGCACCGATTACGCAGGCATCGTCACCCTGGGCCTGGGGCTGGGCTGCCTGCAGGTGTTTCTTGAAGAGGGGCACCGCAAGGACTGGCTGGAGTCGCACCTGATCGTCGGCCTGGGCAGCGTCGCCCTGGTCAGCCTGATCACCTTCGTCATCCTGCAGTTCTCCAAGCCACACCCGCTGATCAACCTGCGCATCCTCGGTAACCGCAATTTCGGCCTGTCGAGCATCGCCAGCCTGGGCATGGGCGTAGGCCTGTACGGGTCGATCTACCTGCTGCCGCTGTACCTGGCTCAGGTGCAGGGCTACAACGCCTTGCAGATCGGCGAGGTGATCATGTGGATGGGGGTGCCGCAGCTGTTTCTGATCCCGCTGGTGCCACAGCTGATGAAAGTGGTGTCGCCCAAGCTGCTGTGCGCCCTGGGGTTCTGCCTGTTCGGCGCCGCCAGTTTCGGCTCGGGGGTGCTCAACCCGGACTTTGCCGGGCCGCAGTTCAACCATATCCAGATCATCCGCGCCCTCGGCCAGCCGATGATCATGGTGACCATTTCACTGATCGCCACGGCTTACATCCAGCCGCAGGATGCGGGGTCGGCATCGAGCCTGTTCAATATCCTGCGTAACCTGGGCGGTGCGATTGGCATCGCCTTGCTGGCCACGCTGCTGGATGCGCGCACCAAGGTGTATTTCGACTACCTGCGCGAAGCGGTAGTGCCGAGCAACCCGCAGGTGGCGGAACGGCTGGCGCAACTGGCCGAGCGGCTGGGCAATGACAATGCGGCGCTGGGCAAGTTGAGCGAGATCACCCACCAGCAGGCCATGATCATGGCGTACAACGACGCGTTCCACTTTGTCGGGATCGGGTTGGCAGTGAGCATGGTGGCAGTGTTGCTCACCCGCAAGCTGCCGGAAGGGTTGAAGGCTGGGGAAGCTCACTAGCTTGTGCTGGGCCTATCGCCGGCAAGCCAGCCCCCACAGGTACCGGGCAAATTTTGAATGCAGCGGCACACCTGTGGGAGCTGGCTTGCCGGCGATAGGGCCAGTTCAGCCACCCAAAGGGATCAGCTGGTAATCAACCGCTCGCGCAGCTGGGTAATCTCGTCGCGCAGCTGCGCCGCAGCTTCGAACTCCAGGTCGCGGGCGAACTGCATCATCTTCTCTTCAAGCTGCTTGATACGCTTGGTGATCTCGCCCGGCGTACGCAGCTCGGCCTCGTAACGGGCGCTCTCTTCTGCCGCCTTGGCCATGCCCTTGCGCTTTTTGCTGCGCGCGCCAGGCACGGTGGCGCCTTCCATGATGTCGGTGATGTCCTTGACCACGCCCTTGGGCACGATACCGTTGGCTTCGTTGAAGGCGACCTGCTTTTCACGGCGTCGCTCGGTTTCGTCAATTGCCCGCTGCATCGAGCCGGTGATGTTGTCGGCGTACAGGATGGCCCGGCCATTGAGGTTACGCGCAGCGCGTCCGATGGTCTGGATCAGCGAGCGCTCCGACCGCAGGAAGCCTTCCTTGTCGGCATCGAGGATCGCCACCAGCGAAACCTCCGGCATGTCCAGGCCTTCGCGCAGCAGGTTGATGCCCACCAGCACGTCGAAGGTGCCCAGGCGCAGGTCGCGGATGATCTCTACCCGCTCCACCGTGTCGATGTCCGAGTGCAGGTAGCGCACCCGCACATCGTGGTCGGCCAGGTAATCAGAAAGGTCCTCGGCCATGCGCTTGGTCAGCGTAGTGGCCAGCACCCGCTCGCCCAGCGCCACGCGCTTGCGGATTTCCGACAGCAAGTCGTCCACCTGGGTCAGCGCCGGGCGTATCTCGACCTGCGGGTCTACCAGGCCGGTCGGACGCACCACCTGCTCCACCACGCGCCCGGAATGCTCGGCCTCGTAGGGGCCCGGGGTAGCGGACACGAAGATGGTCTGCGGGCTGACATCCTCCCATTCGTCGAAACGCATCGGACGGTTGTCCAGTGCCGAGGGCATGCGGAAGCCGTATTCGACCAGTGTTTCCTTGCGTGAACGGTCGCCCTTGTACATGGCACCGACCTGCGGAACGCTCACGTGGGATTCGTCGATCACCAGCAGTGCATCGGCTGGCAGGTAGTCGTACAGAGTGGGTGGTGGCGCACCGGCCGGGCGCCCGGACAGGTAGCGCGAGTAGTTCTCGATGCCGTTGCAGTAACCCAGCTCCATGATCATTTCCAGATCGAAACGGGTGCGCTGCTCCAGGCGCTGTGCTTCTACCAGCTTGTTGGCCTTGTGCAGGTACTCCAGGCGCTCCTTCAACTCTTCCTTGATGCCCTCCACGGCCTCCAGCAGGGTTTCCCGCGGGGTAACGTAGTGGCTCTTGGGGTAGAAGGTGAAACGTGGCAACTTGCGGAAAACCTCGCCGGTGAGCGGGTCGAAGGCGGCGATGTTCTCCACCTCGTCATCGAACAGTTCGATGCGGATGGCTTCAAGGTCCGACTCGGCCGGGAAGATGTCGATCACATCACCGCGCACGCGGAAGGTGGCACGGGCAAAGTCCATTTCGTTGCGGGTGTACTGCAGGTCGGCCAGCCGGCGCAGCAGTGCGCGCTGATCGAGCTTGTCGCCGCGGTCCACATGCAGGACCATTTTCAGGTAGGACTCAGGGCTGCCCAGGCCATAGATGCACGACACGGTGGTGACGATGATTGCATCGCGCCGCTCCAGCAGCGCCTTGGTCGCCGACAGGCGCATCTGCTCGATATGGTCGTTGATCGAGGCGTCCTTCTCGATGAAGGTGTCCGACGACGGCACGTAGGCCTCGGGCTGGTAGTAGTCGTAGTAGGAAACGAAATACTCCACCGCGTTATTGGGGAAGAACGCCTTGAATTCGCCGTACAACTGCGCGGCCAGGGTCTTGTTTGGCGCCAGTACGAGGGTCGGGCGCTGCACCTGGGCGATGACGTTGGCGATGCTGAAGGTCTTGCCCGAACCGGTCACGCCGAGCAGCGTCTGGTGCGACAGCCCCGCCTCGATGCCTTCGACCATCTGGCGGATGGCCTCGGGCTGGTCGCCGGCCGGCTGGAAACGGGTGACGAGCTGGAACTCGGACATGTTTGACCTCGCGGTGTTGCAGCAACTGTAAATTTAGCCAGTAGTCTATACCCAAATGCGGCTATCCGGGGGCGCTTTCAAGGCCGGGCTGTGAGCGCTTGTTACAGTGGACACGGCAATTAGACCAATGGTCGAAAAATATTTGCGCAAATAGCCGGAAAAGCTGTGCCAGAGTGTCGCAGTGACCGGGCGGTATCACTATACTGACTCCCCGTTTGTGCACCGCTTCAGTGCATTCGGCTGGAGCGTGTACGTCCTATCACTCTCCAATCAGAGCCAAGGTAACAATGAGCCTGTTTTCCGCTGTCGAGCTGGCACCCCGCGACCCTATCCTGGGCCTCAACGAAGCATTCAACGCCGACCCACGTACCGACAAGGTCAACCTGGGCGTTGGCGTGTACTGCAATGAGGAAGGCCGCATTCCGCTGCTGCGCGCCGTGATCGAAGCCGAAACCCAGCGTGCCGCCCAGCACGCCTCGCGCGGCTACCTGCCGATCGACGGCATCGCCACTTACGACCAGGCCGTGCAAAAACTGATCTTCGGCGCCGAGTCGCCACTGCTGGCCGCTGGCCGCGTGGTCACCGTGCAGGCCGTTGGCGGCACCGGCGCGCTGAAGATCGGCGCCGACTTCCTCAAGCGCCTGTCGCCCAATGCCGTGGTTGCCATCAGCGACCCGAGCTGGGAAAACCACCGCGCACTGTTCGAAACCGCCGGTTTCCCGGTACAGAACTACCGCTACTACGACGCGCCTAGCAACGACGTCAACCGTGCCGGCATGCTCGAAGACCTGAACAACCTGCCGTCCGGCTCGATCGTCGTGCTGCATGCCTGCTGCCACAACCCGACTGGCGTCGACCTGGGCCTGGACGACTGGAAGAACGTCCTGGAAGTGGTCAAGGCCAAGGGCCATGTGCCGTTCCTCGACATGGCCTACCAAGGCTTTGGTGACGGCATCGCCGAAGACGCCTTCGCCGTGCGCCTGTTCGCCGAGTCGGGCCTGGACTTCTTCGTTTCCAGTTCGTTCTCCAAGTCGTTCTCGCTGTACGGCGAGCGCGTTGGCGCACTGTCGATCGTGACCGGCAACAAAGACGAAAGCACTCGCGTGCTGTCGCAGGTCAAGCGCGTAATCCGCACCACCTACTCCAACCCGCCGACCCACGGCGCGACCATCGTCGCTACCGTGCTGAACAGCGACGAACTGCGCCAGATGTGGGAAGCCGAGCTGGGCGAGATGCGCCAGCGCATCCACGGCATGCGCCAGCAAATGGTCAGCCTGCTGGCTGAATATGGTGCCAAGCGCGACTTCAGCTTCGTTGGCCGCCAGGCGGGCATGTTCTCCTACTCGGGCCTTACCGTTGAACAAGTGGCGCGCCTGAAGAACGATTTTGGCATCTACGCGCTGGACACCGGCCGCATCGCGGTTGCCGCGCTGAACCAGAGCAACATCCACGTGGTGACCAAGGCCATCGTCGAAGTGCTGTAACTTATTGATTTGCCTGGGAGAGGGTTGACATCTCCCGGGCAATCAGTAACATATGGCGCAGATTCCGCGATAGCTCAGTCGGTAGAGCAAATGACTGTTAATCATTGGGTCCCTGGTTCGAGTCCAGGTCGCGGAGCCAAACATTGAAAAGCCCCCGGGTGCGCAAGCAACCGGGGGCTTTTTGCATTGCATCGGATTTACTAGCCCAGCGGCTCGGTCACTGGCTTGCCCTCGTCCACCAGGCTCCAGACAAGCAGCTTGGCGGGCTGGGTCTTGCTGGCATTGCGTGACACGCTGTGCACGGTGCCTGGCGCCTCGTACCAGTACTCACCGGCCTTGTAGGTCTTTTCCAGATCGTTGTTGAGCTTCGACACCACTGCCCCCTCCAGAACGTAGGCCATCACTGCTCCGGGGTGCTGATGCGCGGGCGATGCCTCGCCAGGGGCGTAGCTCACCGTAAGCATGACAGCCGTTTTGCCCGGGGCGTTCGAGGGTTGTTGCTGCTGCAGGACTTTGACCTGGTCGGCTACGTCGCCGTGGGCCCAGGCGGGGGCTTGGGCGGCGAGCAGGGCAAAAAGGACGATGGCCAAGGGTTTCATGGCGGGCTTCTCCTGGATGGCTAATGCCAGCAGGTTAGGCCTTCGTTGGCTGAAGACAAATGGCCAATTCGAGGTAAAAGCAGGGGGCCGATTTTACCTGTGCCGCCCTCTTCGCGGGCACGCCCGCTCCCACAAGTTCACTCGCCACAGGTGCTGTACCTGGGGAGCGGGCATGCCCGCGAAGAGGCCGGTACAGGCAACCAAGAGCTCAGCTGCTACGCCCAATCGGGTAGAACACGCCCTGGCTCCAGACCCCCAGCCATTCCTCGCCGTCGATTTCACGCGCCACCGCCAGCTCTACCAACTGATAGAAAACATTGCGGTGAATCAGCGCCTCAAGGTTGCTGCGCATCAGCACATAGGGCGATGGCTCCTGCGTCACCGGGTCGATCACTACCCGCAGGGGATTATCCGGCCCGGCGTCAACCTGGTCCTCGACATTGCTGGTGAAGCGCAGCACCTGCTGCTCCCCCTCCCCCAGCACCTCCAGCGCCACGGCCACGAATGGGGCATCGTCGACGCGGATGCCAACCTTTTCTACCGGGGTAATCAGGAAGTAGTCATCGCCATCGCGGCGAATGATCGTGGAAAACAACCGCACCATCGGTTTGCGCCCGATCGGCGTGCCCAGGTAATACCAGGTGCCATCGCGGGCAATGCGCATGTCGATGTCACCGCAAAAATCCGGGTTCCACAGATGCACCGGCGGCAGGCCCTTGGCCTTGGGGATCTGTGCCAGAAGATCATTGGCCTTGCCGGAGTCACTCATCACGCCTGCCTCATTCGCTCATACCCAGAAGGCTACGAGCGTACTCGCGCATCGGCGCACCAAGCAAATCCTCCGGGGTGTTGTCGTGGAACGTCAACAAACCGCCACGGCTCTTGATGCGTGCGGTGTCGATCAGGTAGCGGGTATTGGTTTCGATCAACATCATCTGCACCACGCCAGTGTCCCACCCCAGCCGGTCGACGGCCTGTTCGTCATACCACTCATCGCCATTGCCGATGCGGTCGTCGGTACGGGCGAAGCGGGTGTACAGGACGTAGTCGGCACCCACCGAGCGTGCCTGGGCAATGGCGTCTTCCAGGCCCAATGGGCCTTGGGCGCGGCGCACCAACGGGAAATACTCGACAAAGCTCTTGAACGCCTCGTCAGCCACCGCGTTCTGCCGTGGCACCGGCCCCTTGCCCGGCGGCACGAATGCGCCCTGGCCGATGAAAATGAACGAATCGGGCTGCAGGCGGATCGACAGGGTACGCCGGGTATCGCTGTGGTCCAGCAGACCGGCATCGCTCATGTGATAGCGGACGCCTTCGCCCATATCGCTGACATTCATGCAGCCGCCCAGCGCCATCAGCGCCAGCAGCAAGACCAGGCTACGCATCTTTCCTCCAGTGGCCGGCGACGAAAAACCGGCGAATAGCCGGCGGATGCAGCTTTTGCGCCAGCTTCAGCCGCCAATCACCTTCATCACCATCACATCACCGGAAAACGCCAGGTCCTGCTTGTCTGCCAGCGCCTTGACCAACAGGCGCTGCAGGGCCGGCAGGGCCTGATGACGCGGCTTTTCCAGCAGGTCACCGACGAAGTGGCGATTGCTCGAAGACAGGCAGCCATGCAACCAGCCCGTGGAGGACAGGCGCAAGCGCGAACAGGTACGGCAAAACGGCACGCTCTCGTTGGCGATGATGCCGAAGTGGCCAATGCCCGGGATTTCATAGCGCAGGGCTGTAGCGTCCAGCGGCGCATCGACCTGGACATAGGCATACTTGCCGCCGATCAGCGCCAGCAACTGGTCGAGCCCGACGAACTGCTGCACAAAGGCATTGTGCTCACGGGCCAGGTGGCCCATGCGCATGAGTTCTATGAAGCGCAACTCGAAGCCGCGCTCCAGGCAGTAATCCAGCAGCGGCAATACCTGGTCGAGGTTGTGCCCGCGCATTGGCACCATGTTCACCTTGATTCGCATGCCCAGCGCAGTGGCCTGCTCCATACCCGCCAGCACACTGGCCAGGTCGCCGCCCCGGGCAATGCGGCGGAAGGCCTGGGGGTCGAGAGTGTCGAGGGAAACATTCAGGCGTCGGATACCCGCCGCTTGCAGCTGGGGCAGTTTGCGCGCCAACAGCTGGCCATTGGTGGTCAGCGAGATATCGTCGAGGTCGAGCTTGGCCACTGCGGCCAGAAAGGCATCCAGGCGCGGGCTGACCAGCGGCTCACCCCCTGTGATGCGCAGGCGCTCGATACCAGCCGCTTCGATCAGGTAAGCCACGCCGCGGGCCAGGGCATCTGCCGAGAGTTCGTCTTGCGCCGCCACCAGGCGTTTGCCGTCGGGCACGCAGTAGGTGCAGGCATAATTGCAAGCAGCCGTCAGGCTGACACGCAGGTTGCGAAAGCGCCTGCCTTGACGATCGACAATCATGAATGACTCCGGCATGGATGATAAGGGGCAGGCGAAACCTGACTCATAAATCAGGTTTTTGCAAGCCCCCGCATCCTGCCGGTTCCAGCGTCAAGTGACGGAACGCTTCAGTTCGTCGGTTCCGGATCGCGTTTGCGTTTGTTGCCCATGCGCACACCGATGTCCATCAGGAACTGGAAGAAACCTTCCTGATCCTCAAGCACATTGCTCCAGAACGGCGAGTGGTACAGCGCAACGGCGCCGTGCACCAGCGCCCAGGCGGCGCAGTAATGGAAATACGGCGGTACGTCTTCGAGCTTGCCTTCGCTGATGCGGCCCTTGATCAGCTGAGTCAGGCGATCGAAGTTGGAGGCACGGATACTGTGCAGTTGCTCGACCATTTCCGGCACCTGGTTGCCCTTGACCACCTTCTCTTCCAGGCGATCGAACAGCCGGTAACGTTGCGGGTCGCGCATGCGGAACTCGAAGTAGGCGCGTGACAGGGCTTCCTTGTCACGGTCGACGTCGGCCGAGTGCAACAGTTCGTTCAGGTCGCGCTCATAGTCGAGCATCAGGCGCAGGTAGATTTCCGCCTTTGACTTGAAATGCTTGTAGATCGTGCCTTTGCCGATACCCACGGCGTCGGCGATCATTTCGACAGTGACGCTGTCCTCACCCTGTTCGAGAAACAGCTTGAGCGCGGTGTCGAGGATTTCCTGTTCGCGACGGCGAAACTCACGGACCTTACGAGGTTCTTTCTGCATGGGAAGGACTGGATGACAATCGAAGCGGTTTATTATGCCTAACTTGCAAGAAATTGCACGGATCATCCACGCATGTCTGTGTTTCACCATGCTTACTGCCATGCGCTGTGGAAGGATTGAAACCTCGGCGTATTCCAAATTTGTTTAAAAAACGACCAATATACGCTGGCACTGCGCCAAACCTGACCAATACTTGAAGTGTTGGCGCGGCGCATCCCCCCCAAGTGGCGCGCCGATAAAGGTGCTCAGGGACCGCGTACCTTTGTTTTACTCCTAATGGTCTTAACCCGGATTCCCCCCCCAGAACCCGGGTTTTTTTTGCTTGCGCGACGGGTCGCACAGCGACCCGCACTCCCCGCTCGATGTTTGTGCTGTACCGTGCCTGTGATCTTGATCTTGATCTTGATCTTGATCTTGATCTTGATCTTGATCTTGATCTTGATCTTGATCTTGATCTTGATCTTGCTTTTGATCTTCGCGACTTCAGGAGGCCGAACGCAGGCCTTGCGAAGGGAGGTGACGGGCATGGATGCCCGTCAAGCGCTGGGCCCCAGGATGGGGCCTGCAGCGCGGTCCT
>Ga0160475_100538_pt1 | contig 12779 bp, 6 predicted proteins | sample HID1975M_E11MG_FD_108254 | JGI IMG/M metagenome (GOLD analysis project Ga0160475, IMG submission 108254) | Enriched soil microbial communities from UW Madison campus, WI, USA - HID1975M_E11 MG | ecosystem: Environmental > Terrestrial > Soil > Unclassified | place: USA: Madison, Wisconsin... | reverse complement strand
TCACATAACAGTTCCCACGCCATTATCGCGAGCAACACGGCGCCGATTTCAGGTATGAACAGGCCGGCCACGCCGATCAAGGTCCAGCCGTGCGCGACCAGCTCGCGCTCGTGTTCGCGCTGTACGGCACGGTCGATCTGCGCAACAGGCGGCAGGATCACTGCCGCATCGTCTTTGATCTGGCGGATACGCATAGTCGCCAACTGGTCAAACAACGGCAATGGGTACGCACGCATGTGTTCGTCCAGGTCGCGGGTAGCCCATCTCGGTACACCGCGGTACAAATCGATCACTGCGGGGAAAAAACGCTGCCTGTCGCGGCGGCGCACGAAGCGGCTGAAGAATTCAAGATAGCGGGCGTCGCGCAGGCGGCTATCGAGCAATTTTCGGGTGAACTGCTGAAGGTCGGCAAAGGCACTCCACGGCCCATGGGGGTCGCCGGGTATGTAGACCAGTACCCGCTTGCTTTTCGTGCGCGCCCATCCTTCGTCGAGCACATCGAAGACGATGATCTGTTGCAGGTCGCAGCCAAGCACTCGTAGTTGCTTGGCCACCACCTTTGCACCTTGCAATTTCGGCAACGTGCCACTGCTGTAGAGCCCCACCAACATCGTCAGTTCGGCGGCGCTCAGCACGCCTTCTGCCCTAGCCTTGCACGCATCGACCAGCAAGGTGGCGCGCAGCAGCTGGCGCAACAGTGAGCTGGCAGTTGCGCCGCCGTTCCCCGGGCCGGGCGTCGGCGCCAGCATTGCATCAAGGTGACGTTGATACCGTGCGCCAATGTCCAGCGTCCGGCAGAGGCTGGCGAACTCGATTGCCGTCGGCCGCTTCAGGTGCGCACCGCTCGCGGTGACCAACGCGTTGCCCGGCAGCTGCTGGTGCGCCTGCTCGTCGACAAAATTGTTCATCGCAGCTTCAAGCAAGGGGATCTGCACATATTCGGGCACCGTGGCGGGCACCCGGCTTGTGTACAGCTGCTCTCCAGACGGCACCAGGAAGCCTTGCCGGAAATACAACGTGGAAACATCAAGCCCCGGACCGAAGCGTTCGTCCAGGGCCTGCTGCAAGGTGGTACGTGCGAATTCGCTGATGCCACGAATACCTGATAACCGGGCATTGAGTTGCTGTCGGCAGGCCAGGCTGTTCTTCAGCGCCGCGGACCATTGGTCCAGATGATGCTTGCCGAGTCTAACCACCCACGCGGGTAAGCGCTTCGCCAACAGGCCATCCTGAAAGACCTGCTCCAGGGTCAATGTATCGTTGCCATGCAGCTCAGGGTCATGGGTCATGGCTTGCCTCCAACAGGGCTGAAAACGCGAAGCCTATGGCAAGCTCCTGATCACCCAGGACTAGATACCTACCACCCACGTTTACCGGCTCATTGGCGGCAAACATCAGATCTATTTACCACCTTGCCCGCAGTCATCTCCTGCCTCCTGAACATCCGTGAAGAAGGAGTACCGACGATGCCGCCCATAGACTTGGAAAACCCTTATCAACAGCTGATGGAACGCCAGCTTCCGACCTGGTCCCAACACGCCTCACCTGAGCAGTGGCAAACCTTGCACGAAACCTTGTTGCCCGCCCAAGGGCTACCCGGCGCCCAGGCCGACTGGTTCGCCAATGCCATTCCCGATCTGCGTGAGGCCGTAACAGCCAGCCAGGCGCGCCTGGCACATTCCCAGAAAGCACTGGCCCGCGCACTGAAGGGCTTGAAGAACATTATCGAATTTGCCGAACCTCTTCTTGCGCAAGCACTGGCAACCCACCATCAACTGTCAGTTCCTTTACGCACCACCGAGCTGATCCACATCCATCGCCTGTTTACCTGGCAAACCTACGTCAACCAGCACGAACGCCGCAGCCTGCTCGAAGCCGCCTTGCACAACTTCGAAGATGGGGTCGAGTTCAGCCGCGCAAGTTCGCTGGCGCTGAAAGGTGACACGCACGTTGAAAAGATCACCGTCATCGGCAAGACCACATTGGGCGACGCCGAAACATGGGTCGACATAGCGCTGGAGTCGGAGGCTTACACGATCAAGCCATTGAGCCTTTCTCCAGCAGATTTTGCACGGACCTGCAGGTCCCTGGACCTCGGCCAACGCTACCAGGCACACCTGGCGTCCATCTTCGCACCCGCGCAAGTTGCTCCGCTGGCCATCAGGGTGCACCAGGACCGTCTACGCCTGGCAGCAAACCTTGCCTTCCTTCGCCATCAGGTGAGCGGCGATGCGCTGGACAAGGTGCAGGCGTTGCTTGACGTAGGTTCGACGTTGGCCTGCAGCCAACTGAGCCTGTTCGGCATTGGCTTGCATGAGGTGCTGATATTCGACGGGGGCGAAGCAGGGCTGTTGCTCTATTTACCGGGCCACGGGGTTTCCTTGCGCCAGTTCCCGAACCTGTCCGCACTGCAGGACCAATTGCACGATGATCTGCTACAGGCGGATTTCCAGCAACGGTTCCTGGCCTACGTAGCACGCGACCAACAGCAGACCTTCCTCAACCGCTTGCGGCAAAACCTTGATGCTGACGGTGGCTCATCCTTGTACCTGATGCCAGTCGCCATCGACGGTGAACTGTTCAGCTTCCTGCATAAAGATCATGTCGCCCGGCTGAAACATGAGGCTCGCCAACTCGCGGTACCGACAGCCGAAGCCGACGAGCAAGCGCTCAAGCGGCGCCAGGCACAATGGGAGAGCCTTAGTCTTAATGTACTGATGTTGGCCGGTATGTTCATCCCCGGCGTCGGCACAATGATGACGGCAGTGGTGGTCTGTCAGCTGTTCGATGAGGTGTATGAAGGTTACGAGGCATGGAACATCGGTGACCGTCAGTTAGCGCTGCGGCACCTGGAAGCGGTGGGGTTGAACCTGGCACTGATCGGCGGGCTGCATGTGGCCGGCAAAGTCGTGCCAAAACTGTTCAACAGCGCTTTGATGGAAAGCCTCGAGCCGGTACGCACCGCCGAAGGTACGCAGCGCCTGTGGCGCTCTGATCTTGCCACCTATGTCAGTGACACGGCGCTACCTGAGAATTTGCCGGCCAACGCCGCCGGTCAGTTTCAGCACCAGGGACGCAGTTTCATTCGCCTCGACGGCCACCTCTACGAACAGCGACTGGACCCTGCCCTGGGCCGCTGGCGCATCGTCCACCCCAGCGAACCGCAAGCCTACCAGCCGCTGCTGGAACATAACGGCGAAGGCGCATGGCGCGCCGAACACGAACAACCTCACGCCTGGTCCGGCGCAGGTCTGGTGCGGCGACTGAGCCCGAACTACCAGGGACTGCCCGATGCCGATCTGGTCAAGGCGCTGCAGGTCAGCGGCACGAGCGAAGAACAACTCCTACAGGTCCACTTGGGCAATAAACCCACCCCCGCGCCACTGGCTTATACCCTTGCATGCTTACGCGCAGAAGGCCCGATACCAGCAGCGCTTGAACAACGCGCCAGCCAACTGGCCAATGACCTGCCGCTGACCCGCGCTGCCCTGGGGTTATGGTTGCCTCGTCTCGCCAGTAATGACAGCGAGCGGCTGTTACTGGCCTGCCTGGAACACATACCCGGCTGGTCGCCCGATCTGCGCCTGGAAATACGCGCTGGCGGCCCACAAGGTGTGGTACTGCATGCCATCGGCGACGTCGGGGCAAACGAGCGGGCGGTGGTAATCAAATCGCTCGATGGCTACGAAGCCTATCTAGGTGAGCGCCCTGCTCCGGGGGTGGTTGACCATGATCTTTGTCGTGCGGTCGGGGCCGCACTACCCAGCACGAAGCGACTGGCAATGGCGCTTGCAATCGATGGGGGCGAGGCGCTGCGGGCGCGTATTTTGAGGATGATCGCCAATGAGCGCAGGGCATTGTGCCGACGCCTATGGGGTTATCAACCAAGTCGTTGGGGCGAAGGAATCTTGCGCGGTGGAGAACCACCTCGGGGCTACTCGCGACAGTTTTTGCGCTCGTCGGTAGCGGCGCGTTACCGGCGCTTGTTTCCCAGTGCGTCCGAGCCGGAAATCCAAGCAGTCATTCGGGAATGGCGAAGCCAGGGTCTGTCACCGACAGTCGAACTCGACCGGTTGCACGACCGACTACAGCAACTGCGTAACGACCTTGCCGCCTGGGCGCAGCCGGTACCCAACCGACGAAGGGCTATCCAACGCATAGAAAATGCCTGGCGTCGAACCTTGGAGCAGGGAAATCCCTTCTATGCCCTGGACCTTTCGGCCCTGGATCTGAATGACGAGGACCTTGCCGCACTGGCACTGCCCAATGACTTCACTCATATCGGCGAGCTGAACCTCTCCGGTAACCCGGCTGTGAGTACATTGCCAGCAGCACTGTACGAACGTTTCCCCGCACTGGAGCGCCTGAGGCTGTCCCGCTGTGGCGTCAACCAGATCCCCCAGCTGGGCATGCCGCAGATGCTGATATGGCTGGACCTGGAGCACAACCCATTGGTCTGGGACGCGATCACCCAGACAAGGCTCGACAGCCTCGTCAATCTACGTGTGCTCGATCTCTCGCATTGCCCGTTGGGTAGGGCTCCGGACTTCAGCGCGTTACCCAGCCTGCGTACCGTTTACCTTACCCACTGCGGGCTGAGCGAACTGCCCAATGGCCTGCAAGGATTGGTCGACCCCATCCTGCTGGATTTCTCTCACAATCCGCTGACAGGCTTACCGGAAGCAGGAGCCATCCCGCAGCATGTGGCCCGAACATTACGCCTGGAAGGGGACGCCTTGAGGGCACAGGTGTGGGCGCGAATCGATGCCTACTACCAGGCCACCGGCATAGATTTGCTGGTGCCAGACGTTGACTACGAGGAGCTGCTCGGCAGCGCCACCCCCGACCTGCTCAACGTCTGGGAGCGCCTGCCCTTGCAGTATCGCCGTGACCTGCGAGCGCTGGTCGAGAGCGATGCTTACCTCGACGGCCTGCCCGGCTCGAATACCGAGACCTGGCGCAGGCTCACGCGTATGGACCAGGATCAGTATTACCGCAGGCGCATGCTGGCGATGCCTGCACAACGGCTTCTTGATCCGGAAATTGAACACCGCTGATACACTCGACCACCTGTTGTTGGCGCAAGGTTTTCCTGGGAGGCCGCTCAACAATGATGCACGCCTGAAGATTATCGATCGCTCAACACGGCCTCTTCGGAGGCCGCTGCCTTTTAGCCCCCTCAGATTCGAATGAGGCCTCTGGCATGGCGGCTTCCCTGACTGCAATCGACATCAGCGGACTGGCCCGGGTTTGCTCCTCGCGCATCATCCCGTCGGCGTGCCAGACCTAGTAAAAATGCCAGTAGCACGAGCATATGCCGCTCTTTACCATCAGGGCTGGCTGAGCTGGACGGTGTCCAGACCACACGGCTCCCACTATGTACCTCAACCATTGAAGGTAAAGAGCATGATTATCCAACGGCACGAGGGCGCAGTGAAATGGTTCAACGCTGACAAGGGGTATGGCTTTATTACGGAAGGAGTCAGTAAGAAAGATTATTTGGTCAAATCCAGTGACATTGCTGTGTTGTCCCCCGTACAGAGCTTGAAGGAAGGTCAGCAGGTCAGTTTTGTGGCTGACACTGGAAAGACAGGCCTGGAAGCGAGGGAAGTTCATATCCTGTCGGAATGAAGTACTACTGTCCTGCATCATTTTCAGATCCAGGCTATTGAGCAGCATCGTGCTTCCAACCGCACGCGTGGACCTTGCGGCTCTTATTGCCGGTACGAGCCCGGACGTATCGCCCCTGAGTAGCGCCGATGCTTTGTATGAAAAGTCCTGTAGGAGCTGGTTGCCTATGATCGGCTGCGAAGCGATTGTAAAATCGGCATCTGCGCGATGCCAGGCAAGGTGCGGGGAAAGGATTCACGACTACTTCGCAGTCGACCGCAGGCAACTCCATGGAGGATCAATGCTCGACAGAACGGCACAAGGATGGGAGCGCTTGCGAGAACTCCCGGCATTACTCAAAGAACTGCCTGTTCTTGCTGAAGCCATAGGGTTCCATTTCTACAGTTTCAGCTACACAAGCCCTGCTCACGTGGTCAGCTCGGACAACCTCTTACCCGGCGGACAGGCGATTGTCCAGGCGGCGCTTGATCTGCGACCCGCCTACCTTCAACGCTCAGACATCCCATTGTTATGGGAGTCTAAAACCTTTGCCAAGGCTCCCTCCATCTGGTCAGAGGCTCAGGCGCTGGGCCTGTGTCACGGGTGGGTGCAACCCCTTCATCAAGGGCCCTTGCGAAGCTGCTTGGCCCTGCTGAGGCCACACGTCAGCATGTCCCTCACAGAGTGCTATCAAAAAGCTGCAGGCGTCATGTGGTTGACGGAACGCCTGCACCTTGCCGCTCGGCGCGATGCGGATGTCAATGGCGCTCACATGCCTTGTGCACCTTCACAAAGCACTGGACGCAGCCGCGGATAGCAGGTCCAGTGCATCGCAGGTCCGCCAGTACAAGACTACAGTTCGCATCGTCCCCTCCTTACATGACAGGTATACCCGCCTGTCCGACCTGAGTCACCCTGGAAGGCTGTTGCAGCAACCCTCGCGGCAACCGGAACCCTTTGAACGGTTGTTGAGTAATGGGGTTGAAGGCCTTTTCGGCATTCAGCCGATAGCGCATCACGCCGTCACCGGTCCGGAAGCTCAGGTCCACACTGGTTGCCGTACGCCCATTGAGCGAACCGCGGCTGAGCAGGCGGAACATCGACCATGGGCCCCGGTATTCCAGGCTGCTGCTGTTGCCGTTCTGCCTCAGCAGGGTCAGGTTGCTACGCACGTGCTGGCCCAGCGTGTTGGGCCAGACGATGCCGGTGATCTGGCTTGGGCCGTGGGTGTAGGAAATCAGCTGGCCATCCAAATCCAATAAACTGGTGCGTTGATTTGCACTCAGCCCCAACGCCTCGATGCTGAACTGCACGCTGAGGTTGCCGCGCTGGTCGAAAAACGTTTCGCGGATGCGGTCTGCCAGTTCCAACTGCTCGATCACGTCATGACGGATCAGGGAATGCCCCTGAAGACCAGCCTGCAAGGCTTCGAGGTTGTCCTTGAGGAAGACCTCCAGGTACTGATCGTGGAATTGCTGCAGTCGCCCTTTCGGTCCAAAGAATGCTTCGAAGTCTTCCAGCGATGCATCGGGTGCCTTCACGACGAAGGGGTAGCGCCCGGCCAGGCGTTGCTGGAAGAAGCTATATACATCAGCATCCCAGCGTCGCTCCAGCTCGCGCAGTGCCTCGACATTCAGCACTTGCGCCGTTTGGTCTGCCACCTTTCTGACCTGATGATTGATCGGCTCGGGCAAGCCAGTGGCAACGCGCTGCAAGGTGCCAATGGGGTCGTGCCCCGTCATTGCAAAACGCTGATGCACGACGTGCAGCGCGGCCTTGCCTCGGTCCGGGCTGTCCTGCACCGCCTTGGCGTAGTCATGCAGTGCGGCTATGGCGCTAAGTGTCTCATCGTAGTAGCTGGGCTTCTCACCTGCGGCGTGCAGCATGGCACTCAGGCCTGCAAACGCCCGCTGGATGGCCAGCGCCTGTTGTTGCTCGGGCTTGCTGTTTACCGGAACAAGCAACGCGGTTTCACCCGCCGCATCTATGCTCGCCGGTGACAAGAGCGCACTGTTATCGCGAACTGTCTCCAACAATCGGTGCAAAGGCGCCGTAGGGCCGGTTAACTGTTCAAGGACCTTGACGCCATGGTCCAGGTCTCGGAAGTCCACCACGGAGAATGCATTCAAGGCACGCCGCCAGCTGTCTATGTAGTCGGCGCTGTAGAGGTTGCGCAGGCGTTCGGTCAGCGCCGCCTGGTCGGCATCGGAGTAATCGAGTTGGGCGCGCTCGCCCAGTGCCCACTGGTCGATCATCGCCATTTCCGCGAGCCGTTGGCTGCGCGGTTCAAAGTACTCCTTGAAGCCTTTTGCCGTGAGCATCGGGGCCAACAAAATACCGTTATCTCCCTGGCTTGAGCCAGAAGAAGGCTGGTAGACAACATCGAAAGCGGGGCCGACCTGATGGCGCAAGTCCAGACCGGGATGCAACTGCTCCTGGGCCTGTTGCTTGAGGCCCGCATACACCCGCTGCGGCAGCGGTACCTTACGCAACATCTGCTGTACGTCGCTGATACGCTGTCGGTACTGAGGCAGATCGGCATCGGCATACGCCAAGGCATATTGCAGGTGTTGCATGAGATCACGTTGCAGCTGACCTTGGCCGGGGAATGCCTGTTGCCAGCGCCGCGCCATCCAGTCCTCGACCCATTCCGGCCGTCGGTTCTGGCGATCCTCGAGCATCCGGTAAACCCGGAGCGCGGCCATTTGCTGCTCGCTGCCGGCAGGTGCCGCACTCATCGCATCGATCACACCGCTGGCCAAGGCGGGCAAGAAGCGCTTGGACAGCAAACTCAGGTACGCCTCATCCACCCGAGGGCCGATGGCTCGCCCTTGGTAAAGCCCCAAATCGGCAACACCCGGCCAGGCTGCGCGGTAGTCGCCAAACACTGCTACCGCATCGCGAATCTGGTCCAGTGGCGCCAGCAAGTTTCGCCCAGTCGGGTCCAGTCGCTGGTCCACTTCGTGAAGGCTGTATTCGCGGCTCTTGGCAAGCACACTGGCTGCTTTGGTGTTATTGATGTCGAAGTAACGATGCCAGCTGGCAACGGCCACGCAAAAGGCCAGAGCACCTAGAGAAGACCCCACCCAAAGCAAATGCCGCTTGCTGCGGGCGACCCTGACATTGTCGCCGGCCAGGCCAGCCTCTTTGTAGATGACCCGCCCAAAGGCTTGTTGAACGAAGTACACCGTCGCCTTGCCGTGGGCCTTGCCTTCAACCAGGGGAAGTTGGGTCTTGTAGGGCTGTGCCGCCTCACGGACAAAGGCATTGCGCATGTCGCCTTGCTGCAGCACAGACGACCAATAGACCCCACGCACCAACGCCGGCGTGGTGAAACGATCACTTGCCAGCGTTTCACGCAAGAAACTCAGCAAGATCGGGCGTAATCCGAGCAGCTGTGCATGCAGTGAGTAGAGACGCGAACGTGGCTCAGGGCTGCTATGCATGTGCAGTTGATCGATCACCTGCTCGAACAGGTGGCTCAGCAACCTGTCGTAGTGTTCACCATACTCGCTTAGCCATGCGTCGAAGGTGTCGACTGCATCCAGCTTGAACGTGAATCCCAACAGGCGCTCACGACTGGAGGCTGAAAGCTTGCCATGGAGTTGGTCGAAGCCATCCAGAAGATCGAATTTGCTTAGCACTACATACAGCGGCAGGCGTGAACCCAGCTGGGTGCTCACCTCGTAAAGACGTGTGCGCAGCACGTGGGCGAGTGCTGTGCGTTGCTCGACGGTACCGTGCAGCAGCGCGGGCAGGTCGACAACCAGCACCAGACCATTGAGCGCTCGCTGACTTCGATTGCGCAGCAACCAACCCAACAGATGTTGCCACAACTTGGCTTGGGTACCGGGTGGTATGGAGGATCCGCCGTCATTCAAGGTAGTGGTCGGCGTGCCTGCCGAAGCGTCTTGGCTGATAAAGGCACCTGGCGGGTCGATGATCACCGCTTCATCGCTGATCCACCATCCCACTGGGTAGGGAAGCGCTTGCGCTTGTCGGCCTCGTGCCTGGGCCCTGTCGATACGGGTCAGGGAAAAATTTTGCTCGGTGCAGTTGATAAAGCTGCTCTTGCCGGCCTGCTCATTGCCCAGCACCAGGTACCACGGCAGTCGGTACAAAGCCCGACGGCCACCGGCCTTATCCAGGAAGCGCGCGAGCCCTTGGCTCAATGCCTGCTCTTGTGCATGGACGAACGGCAGCGCCGGATCCAGCTCGGCGGCCACCGCGTGCTGACGCTGCGCTTGCAAGCGGCGAAAGCGCGTGCGCAAAACCACCAGCCAGCACAACAACGGCACCAGCAGGAGCACCAGGGTCGCCACACTGCGATGCGCCACGCTGGCCAGCGGCCGCTGCTCGCGCCACGCCCATTGCGGGCCGAGCCACCAGATCGCGACCAGCATCAACACAGCGCCCAACGCGAGCAGCAGCGGCATCGCGAGCCCAATCCGGGCCATCAGCGGCCAGCCCCAACGTTTAAGGTACTTCCAGAGTTGATTCATCGAAGCTCCTGCTCCTTGTTTCGATCGGCCAGCACGTGGGCTGACGCGTAGCGCTGAAGCCGTTGAAATACCTCAGGCTCCCAGTCGCTGGCGGTGGTTTGCTGCATGGTGCGGGCAACGCCTGCGCACAGGTCCTGGGCCAACCAGGAAACGCCCCGTGCGGCCAGCAGGTCAGCGGCGATGACCGTGGTGTGGCAGTGTTCGCGGGGGGCTCGGAAATCCGCCTGCATCCCTTGCAACCTGAGCAACACCGGTTCTATACCGCCGGTTTCCAACTGACCGACCAGCTCTTCGCGTAGGCTGGCGAACTCTTGGGAGGCACCGCCTTGCCCGGATTGCCCGTCTGCCCCTTTGAGCCAGGCCAGGCATTGATCGTCGACAAACACCCTGCCGTCGCTGAAGCACAGCTGCTGCAGCGCCGGCATGCGCTGCACGAACCGCGCGGTGGCGGCGCGAATGGCCTCTGCTACTTCGCCCATGGCCAGCCGGGTAGCAGCAGTTGCCGCCAGGAAGCTGCCGCGTATCCAATAGGGGGAAGCGGTCACGCTCTTTTCAATGCGAAGGAGCAATGCCGCGTCAATCCCGGTGCCTGCAATGGCCTCTTCATAATCACCGGCAATATCCTGTGGCACCGCCATCAGTTCCGTGCGGTTGCCTTGCTTGGTTTGCGGCGCTGCCTGGATATGCGCCCACAAGCCAAACCGACGTAGCTGGTAGCCCGTCGGGTCGTAAGGGTCCTGCTGATTGATCAGTTCGGCCATGGTCAGCACGGCCCGGCGTGATTCACGCTCGTTGCCCAGCGATATTTGGGGCATTGGCGTGGCGATGACCTCGGCCAGTGGCGCAGATTTGATCCCGTTTGCAGTCGCCTTGGCCTTAGCCGGCTCACCCAGACCGTTGGCAAGCTCTATGTGCTTGCCAAGCAGGCGCTTGAGTTCGCCCAGGACTGCTTCATCCAACTGCGCTGCAGCTTGCTGGCGTTGCAACTGTTGCAACGCGTCCTGTGCCGCCGCCGCGTGAGCAGGGCTGTGCGTGAAGCGGTCCAGCCGTGGTAGCGCTTCGATCAACCGATTGAGCATCAGGGCAACCAGCTTGCGCTTGCCGAGGAAGCCTTTAGGGCCGGGTTTTGGGTATGAGTTTTCCCAATACCCTTCTATCAAGCCAGCCTGCAGCGCCAAGGCAAAACCCCAGTGCGCCCAGGATCGGCTGCGCAGCCAGGCAACACTCAGATGCGCGGCGATACGCAAATGCTTGCATTGCTGGCCCAGATACTGCCGGGACGCTTCCTCGATGTAGGCCCAGTCGATGGATGACGCCTGCAGCCCGCCCAGCTTGACCATTTCCTGGTCAATGGCTTGATAGGTTTCGTCCTCAACATCGAACAGACCGGCGGGTGTCTGCGCGTCTATGGGTGCGAGCAGCCGGGCAATTTCCTGCGCATTGACCTCTGCTACCAGCGACATGTTTTACGCGCCTCGTCAATGAGCGGATCCAGGCCTTGAGCATCGAATACCAGCCCCTCGACGGATGGGTGGTCGCTCTTCACCTGAATACGATGGGCACCTATCAACTGCTTGATCTGCCCGATGCCCGGCAAGCCCCTGCCCGCATCGAGCACCTGACCGTTCTCCGTCACCTGCCAGGGTGTAGGCACGGTTGCGCCACGCCCCCCTTGCAATTGGATCATCACCCGTCCGGCATTGATCGGCTGCGCCGTTACCAGTTGCAACCTGGAGATGCTCTGCACACAGCTGATCACCAGATAAGGGTGAGGTGCGACTGAAGCGATTGCAGGCGCGGAGATCATCAGCCCGGCATCGTCGGACCTGAGGCGAAACGTCAGGTCATCTGGCGCACGCCCGGCCTCGTGGGTCATCACGCCACGCAACGTGGGCGAGTCTTGCTCCGGTGCCGACCACTGCGTTGGCACAAGATGCGCGGGCGTCCCAGCGAAACTATCGAAACATGCCAAGCGCTCAAGGTTGGACACGATCTGCCGGCAATCCTGATCAGAATACGCGGATACCGATATACCACCGAGTATCAGAAAAACACCTATGCCATAAGCATTTCTACCCATCATCTCAAGTAAATTCCCTCTCAGCAGTACATATGCCCTATTTCAGCCAGCGAATTTAATAACTCCCTACCCGACATCAAAGACCCATAAACCGGCGAGAGCCTAGCCGATTAAAAGTACAGGCCACAAACAAATATTTTCTTACATTTTCACACTCGACTAAATAACAATACCAAAGGCATGGTCTTTTTAGGCGAGCGATAACAAGTCCTGCGTCCAGTTTATGTTTGCACACGGAAGCAGGGAAATTTCCTACAAACTAATTCAAAAATACGAAACAACCAATAGGAACAACACCTAGAAACCAAGGAGAGATTCTGCGATGTCAAAATCCACGGGATCGGTTGCACCCAAAGAACGCATCAACATCAAGTACGTCCCCGCCACCGGCGATGAACAAGCGGAAGTAGAGCTGCCGCATAAAATGTTGGTGCTTGGTGATTTCGGGCTGGGTGACACCCGCGCCTTGGAAGACCGCTCGGTCATGCGCATCGATAAACACACCTTCAACGATGTGTTGAACGATGCTGATGTAAACCTGGTTATGTCCGTACCCTCCGTACTCAGCGCAGCCCCCGACGCAGAGC
>Ga0160475_100536_pt1 | contig 12784 bp, 11 predicted proteins | sample HID1975M_E11MG_FD_108254 | JGI IMG/M metagenome (GOLD analysis project Ga0160475, IMG submission 108254) | Enriched soil microbial communities from UW Madison campus, WI, USA - HID1975M_E11 MG | ecosystem: Environmental > Terrestrial > Soil > Unclassified | place: USA: Madison, Wisconsin... | reverse complement strand
TTGGCCAGGGCAGCGGAGCCGGCATTGGCCAGGCCATTGCCCTCCTGGCCGGCTTCATAAATCAGGATGCCGCCAGCCCAGGCGGGGTTGCCATGGACCACCGCCGCGCATGCGAAGGCTAGCGCTGCACAACCGCGCTGCAGGCTCATGATGCAAGGTACGGCGGCAGTGGATTCGGGATGTTGGCGTCCAGAAGGGCAGGGAGGCTGGAAAGCCTGTCGTTCGGTTCCATCAAACGCTCCTTTGTGATCTGAAGCGCCGTACCCGTCAGGGCAACTACCAGCGAACTATCGTTGCTTGGGACATGCAGGGTAGCGGGACGAATGCAGCCATGACGGCGCACGGCTTTCATTTCATGACATCTGATCAGGCGTGAACAACAAGCAAAGAACAGAGGTTGGCGTTGATACTTTAGACGACACTGTTTGTCTCGCAAGTATTGTCCGCCCGGTACTTGGGCAGGTGAGCCCGGCGTTGTCGAAACGGCGTTTTTGCCACTCACGCGAATGCAATGATGATCGGGCCGCAGACGGCCAGTAACACGTTGGAAACTGCATAGCAGACAGTAAAGCCGATGACCGGGGTATTGCTGCCGGACTGTTCGATGATCTTGTTCATCGACGCGGCTTCGGTCTGCGCGCCGGCCAGCGCACCGAACAGGATCATCGGGTGCAGGCGCAGGACATAGCGCCCGAAAAACAACGTGACCAAGGGTGGAATGATTGTCACCAGGGCCCCGGCGACCAGCAATGACATGCCTTGTTCCTTGATCGCCGTCAGCGCCGCAGGCCCCGCCAGCAGGCCGACCACGGCGCCGAAGGCGGTCAGGCCGAACTCCGAGAAGGCCCATTGCGCCGCCGCGGGCAGGGCGCCGAACTCGGGGTGTCGTGAGTTGTACCAACCGATCAGCAAGCCGGCCAGCAGGATCCCGCCGCCGATACCCAACTCCACCGGAATCATGCCGATATGGGTGGACAACAGCCCAACCAGCGAGCCCAGCACCAAGCCCAGGGCATGCAGGGCGATGTCGCTGCGGTAGCTCGCTTCGCGGATGCGCCCCACTTGCGTGGCCAGGGCTTCGACACTGGCGGCGCGACCGGTGAGGCTGATGACATCGCCACGGCGCAGCACCGTCTCAGGCAACAGCGGCAGCGGCAGGCCCTGGCGGGTGATGCCGGTCAGGAAGCAGCCCATGCGCTCGGCACCGGTCAGCGCCGCTTTCACCTGGTGCAGGGTACGCCCGGCAAGTTGGCGGTTGGTCAGCACGATGTCCGCGCTGCGTGTCGGGAACGACAGGCTGTCGGGGTGATCCACCTCCGGGCCGATCCAGTCGTGCAGGTCGCTGACCGCCTCGCGCAGGGCGTAGATCCCGAGAATGTCGCCGTTGGCCAGCACCCGCGCCGGATCGCGTTCGAACACTTGCCCGTCGCGGGTGATGCGCTCGACGCTCAAGGACGGATGCAGGGCTTCGATGTCGGCAATGCTCAGGCCCATGACCGTGGTAGCGCTGAGGCGATGAGCGCGCACCACGATGCGGGTATAGGGGATGCTGATGGCGTCTTCGTTGCGTTCGATACCGAGCTCACGCTCCAGCTCCTGGGCACTGGCGCGCAGGTCGACGCCCAGCAGGCGTGGTGCCAGGCTGCCGACGAAGACGATCAGGCCGACGGTGCCGAACACATAGGTGATGGCGTAGGCGACTGCCATGTGGCTGTTGAGGGTGGCCTTGGCCGCGTCGTCCAGGGGCAACTGGGCGATGGCGCTGCTGGCGGTGCCCATGATTGCCGTGTCGGTGAGCGCGCCGGCGCCCAGGCCTGCGGTAAAGCCTGCGTCGAAACCGTAGAAGGCGTTCATCGCCAGGATCACCGCCAGCGCCGTCGCGCACAGCACCACCGACAACAACACCAGCTTGAGCGTGCCGCGGTTGAGGCTGCCGAAGAACTCCGGGCCGCTCTTGAAACCGACCGCGTAGATGAACAGGGCAAAGAACACCGACTTGAGTTCGTGGGGTATCTGCAGGCCAACCTGGCCGATCAGCAAACCCATCAGCAAGGCCCCAGCCACCGAACCGAGGTGGAAACTGCCTAGCTTCACCCGGCCCAGCAGAATCCCTGTTGCGATGGCGAGGAACACGGCGATTTCCGGGTTGGCGCGCAGGGCGCCCAAGGCCAGGTCGAACATTGCAAGGCACCTCCTGGATGCGGCCTGTTCCCGTGACAGTTCTGAGTATGGAAGCAAATGTGCGTTCAACCATGGATGTCATCAAATGTTCAGGGCAGGGCCAACGCACGGGGCAGGGCGCTTGGCTAAGCTTGCTTGCCAGTCAGGCGGCTTTTCGCACCGGATACCAAGGCCAGTCTCTACAACAGGGGGTTCTACATGGCAGCTATGTTCAAAACGATGCTCGTGGGGGGTGCGCTGCTGGTGCTGGCGGGTTGTGCGTCGACGTCACAGCCTGGCAGGAGCACACCGTTAGGCTCGAACGTGCACGGTTCGGGGTTCATGCCGGAGGTCTATCCGCTGATGAAACCTGGCAAGGAAGGGGAAGCGTTGCTGTTGTACCGCAACCCGGATTACGACACGCCGGCGGTGTTTTCTCGCTACGACAAGATTTACCTGCAGCCGGTGAAATTGTATGGCGACGCGCAGTCCAAGTTGCACAGCGCGCCCCAGGAACAGAACACGGCGATTGCCCAAGGGCTTTACGATCAATTGCATGAACAACTGGGCAAGGACTACCAGATGGTCGATCAGACCGGCCCTGGCACCTTGCAGCTGTCCGTCGCGATCATCGATGCCCAGGCCGCCGATACGTCGCTCAAGGCCGCGTCCTATGTGCCCATTCCCTTGGGCCTGCCCGGTGCCAAGATGGCCACGATGCAGACCCTGGAGCACACCCAGGGCAAACCGCCGTTCGCCGGCCAGGTAACGGTCGAAGGCAAGCTGACCGATGCGAGCAGCGGGAAAGTGGTAGCCGGCATGATCGACCGCCGGGTGGGCGCACGCAAACCGATCATTGGCCTGTTCGAAAGCAGCACCTACGATTCCTGGAGCGATGTCAGCGAGGCCGAGCGCTACTGGGCCGAGCAAGTGCGCTACCGCTTCTGCATGCGCCGCGGCGCGAGCGATTGCACCCACGCCAGCGAGTAGCGAGGGCGCTCACCGCAAGGCTGGGGCTTTCGTCTGACGGTCACGCTGCTGTTCCCGCGCCAAGCCGTGCAGACCGCCGAAGCTCAGCGCAGTCGCAACCCATGATCCAGCGACAGTGCACCGGCGCCGCGGGCAATCAGCAGCAGAAGCAGCCCGGCCCAGGTCAGGTGGGTGGGCCAGGCATCGGGGTAGACGAACACCTCGATCACCGTGGTCATGCCCAGCAAGGCCAGGGCCGACAGGCGGGTGAACAGGCCGAGCACCAGCAGCAGTGGGAACAGGTGTTCGGCATAGGTTGCCAGGTGAGCCGCAAGCCAAGGGGAAACCAGTGGCAAGGCGTATTCGCTCTGGAACAAATCGTAGGTGCCGGGGGTGATGCTCAGCAGCCCCTCGACCTTGGTGCGACCGGACATGAAGAAGACCGAGGCGATGCCCAGCCGCGCCACCAGCAAAAGCACGCGATCGCTCAACCAGCCTTGCAGGTGCGCGGCCAGGTTGTTCCAGCGTCGGCGCAGGTTATGGGTGGAGGCGTTGGAGCGCAAGGTTTCCATGTCCGTTACCTTCAGGCGAATGTGAGGGGGCGAAAGACCTTGGTCTGTAACAGCCGGCCGAGCAGGTCGCTGAAGTCCAGGTCGGGTTGGCACTGTTGGGCGAGTTGCGATGCGACTTGCAGCGAGTGACCTGCTGCGCAGGCGTCGAGGAAGGCGCAGGCGCCGATATCCAGGGGCTGATGGTTGACGCCATGGCTGTCGCCACTCAACAGGGCGCCTTCAGCCACCCAAGGCTGCTCGGGCGACCATGGCAAGCCCTCGCGGCTCACGCGCCACAGGCTGTACGCCGGGTGCGGGTCGAACCATTGCCAGCGCACGCTGCGCCGAGGCCTCAGGTGGCCGCGGGCAAGGTCGGTGGCGGTCATGCCGGTCAAGTCGTCCAAGGTCAGCCACGGGTCTTCATCGGCACTGAACACTTCGCACCAGTACCCGTCCAGGCGCGCTACGTCGGCCAGGTAGGGCAGGTCGTGGCTGGCCTGCAGTGTTTGCAGAAAGTCCGGGAAGGCCGCGCCGTAGTGGATTAGCCGAGGATCCTTGGGTGGCGTTTGTTGCACATAGGCGCTGGCCACCTCGTGCAGCCAGCCGGGGCCGACCAGTGTCTCGATACTTGGAAAATTGGCGCGCAGCGCCTCGACACAGCCTGACATCACGGTATTGCGGTAGACCGCGAAGGCCGCTTGCCCGCTGAGACTGGCCAGCGCCGAGACAGGACGCTGGTACAACGCTTCGATGAAAGCATCCTGGAATTGGCCGAGGGATAGGTTCATGGCAAGGCTCCTGCGTTGGCGAGAGTCGCTTGGGCGATGGCGCGTTCGGCCAGCAGTTCAGCGAACGCAGGGAGGTTGCCATCGCGCTCGATCAGCGTGGGTCGCGGACCGATACGGTCGATCAGGTGGCGGTACAGCATCCAGACCGGCTCGGCGATGGCGGCGTCGTGCGAATCGATGAGCAGGGACGCCTGGTTATCTTCGCTGTACCCGGCAAGGTGCACTTCGCTGATGGCCTTGGCCGGAAAGCGGTCGAGATAGCTCATCGCATCGAAGCCAAGGTTGTGTGCACTGACATACACGTTGTTGACGTCCAGCAACAGCGTGCAATCGGTGCGGCGGACCAATTCGGTGAGGAAGTCGATTTCATCCCAGTCGTGGCCCTCCAGGTGCAGGTAGTGGCTTGGGTTTTCCAGGGCGATGCTGCGCCCTAGCGCGTCCTGGGTGCGCAAGATGTTGTCGCTGATGCGCTGCAACGCCTCGAAGCTGCGGGGAAACGGCAGCAGGTCGGGATGATACTGGCCACGCCAGGTGGACCAGGCCAGGTGTTCGGACACCAGCGCTGGACTGACCCGCTCGATCAGCGTGCGCAGGCGGCGCAGGTGGAGCGCATCCGGCTCGACGTCGGCCGCCAGCGACAGCGCCACGCCGTGCAGCGACAGCGCATGGCGCTCGGCCATGCGCTCCAGCCAGGCCAGGCGCGGGCCGCCGACCATGTAGTTTTCCGGGTGCACCTCGTACCACAAGTCCTGGGTGTCACACGCCAAGGCTTGCTGATAGTGCTCGGCCTTGAGCCCGAGACCGGCGCTGATGGGGTTGATCCGGTTCATGGTCGGCAGCCTCCCGTCAGGATTTCATCGGGGTTAGCGAGCCCATGCCATTGGGTGTCTTGATTGAGGTGCAGGTACCGGCCGGGACGTTTTTCCAGTGCATGCCGTCGTAGTCCTTTTTCGCACTGCCAGCGCATGTGGTGCCGGCACCGGCCTTGCAGTCGTTCTTGCCGGCCATGGCGACGCCGTAGCATTTCTCCATGGCAGCGCCGGTGCTGGGGGTTTCGCCGGCCATGGCGACATTGGCCAGCGAGGCAAGGGCCAGGGCGGCGGCGGTGAGGGCGAGGGTGTTCATGGGGATGTCTCCAGAAGGTGGAGGCCGTGGCGAATACCAGCGGCTCATCCAGTAGTTCGCGGCGAGGGTCGTTGCGGTTACAGCGCGGTGAAAATTTTTCCAACCGCCAAGGGCACGGCAGCGTCTATGGTTCGATAGAAAGAAACCGTTCCCCGGTGTAACCCTGGCGAGCCATGCAACGAACTCATTCACAAGACCTGCTCAGCGCTCGCGAGACGCAACTGCAAGCGTTGCTGCTGCGCGGCCTGGCGGGTGATGCACTGGCCTACCGTGAATTTCTCGCGGCGCTGGCCGTGCATGTGCGCGGGTTTCTTCGGCGACGGCTGGCTCAGCGCCCGAGCGAGGTCGAAGACCTGTTGCAGGAGGTGCTGCTGGCGGTGCACAACGCGCGTCACACCTACCAGCCGCAACAGCCGCTGACGGCCTGGGTGCAGGCGATCGCCCGCTACAAGCTGGTCGACTACCTGCGCCGCTACGCCCTTCGCGATGCGTTGCACGAGCAATTGGAGGACGACAGCGACCTGTTCGCGGCCAGCGATGAGGTGCCTGCCCAGGCCAGTCGAGACCTTGGCAAATTGCTGGGGCAGTTGCCTGAGCGCCAGCGCCTGCCGATCGTCCACGTCAAGCTCGAAGGCTTGTCGGTGGACGAAACCGCGCGTATCACTGGGTTATCCAGCTCAGCGGTCAAGGTGGGTATCCACCGTGGGCTCAAAGCCTTGGCCAGGCTGATTCGAGGTAGTGATCACGATGAAAACCGATGAACTGATTGCCCTGCTGGCCAGCGGGGAAGGGCCGGTGGATCGCCATGTGTTGGCTCGGCGATTGGGCCAGGCGTTGCTGGTCGGCCTGCTCGGTGCGGTACTGCTGACGGCGGCGCTCTACGGCGTGCGCAGCGACCTGGCCGAGGTGGCGCGCACGCCGTTGTACTGGGCCAAGCTCGCGCTGCCTGGCAGCCTTGCGCTGCTCGCGCTGTGGCTGACACATCGCCTGGCCAGGCCCGGTGTCAGGGGCGGTGCTGTCTGGGGCTTGCTCGGTGTGCCGCTGCTGCTGGTCTGGCTGGGCGCTGCCATCAGCCTCTACGGCGCTCCGCTCGAAGTACGCACCGAGCTGATCTTCGGGCGAACGTGGCGCACCTGCGCATTGAACATTTCGCTGCTTTCGACACCCGTCTTCGTCGCTGTGTTTTGGGCCTTGCGCGGCCTCGCCCCGACACGCCTGCGCCAAGCCGGTGCAGCCGGCGGCTTGCTGGCGGGTGCGACGGCGACGCTTGCCTACTGCCTGCATTGCCCCGAGATGCAGGTGCCGTTCTGGGGTGTGTGGTACCTGCTGGGCATGTTGCTGCCCACCGTTCTCGGGGCGGTACTGGGGCCGCGCCTGCTACGCTGGTAGTATGACAGGCAGGTTTTCCGCTAGAATGCGCGCGGGTGCTAGCTGCATGAAGCAGTGATGCAGGTTAAACAGCTACGCAGGTCGGGCCGCCTTGCGGGAGTCCTTGCGCCCATGCAAAAACATGTAATGCCCCGTGCCCAGCGAATCGCCCAGCGCGCATTCGCCACCCTGGAGCGCTTCCTGCACATCGAGGCGGTCAGCGGCATCGTCTTGTTGATCGCCGCCGTGACGGCGCTCATCTGGGCGAACTCGCCCGCCGCCGCCAGCTACGATGCCCTCTGGCATGCACCCGTGACCTTCGGTATCGGCTCGCTGGTGTTCTCCCAATCCCTGCACTTCTGGGTCAACGATGGCCTGATGACCATCTTCTTCCTGGTCGTCGGCATGGAAATTCGCCGCGAGATCCATGAAGGCGCGCTGTCCAGCCTGCGCCAGGCCACGTTGCCGATGGCGGCGGCGGTCGGCGGGGTGGCCGTGCCCGCGTTGCTTTACCTGGCGTTCAACCATGCGCCTGCCGAACAGCAAGGCTGGGCGGTACCCACTGCCACCGACATTGCCTTCGCGGTCGGGGTGCTGGCCCTGCTCGGCAAGTCGATCCCCTCGAACGTGCGGGTGTTCCTGCTGGCGCTGGCGATCATCGACGACATCATCGCCGTGCTGATCATTGCCATCTTCTACACCGGTGGCCTGGACTACAGCGGCTTCGCCGTGGCTGCGCTGGGCCTGTTGCTGGTGATCGGCCTGCAGAAGATCGGCGTCGGCTCGGCCTATGCCTACGTCGTCCCCGGCGCCATCGTCTGGCTGGGCGTGCTGATGACCGGCGCCCACCCGACCTTGGCTGGCGTGATCCTGGGCCTGATGACCCCGGTCAGGTCGATGCCCCTGGGCCAGCGCCCGGTGGACGCCATCAGCCACGTCACCAACGAACTGCTCGGCCGCGCCAAGGCGCCGGAGGGCGACAGCAGCAGACTGTTGGACCCGTTGAAGCAACTGCGCCTGGCCCAGCGCGAGCTGGTGCCGCCGGTAACCCGCGTGCAGGGCAGCCTGCACCCCTGGGTGGCCTACGGCATCATGCCGGTGTTCGCCCTGGCCAACGCCGGCGTGAGCCTGTCAGGGATCGACCTGTCTGCCAGCGGGCCTTACTGGGTCATGGTGGCCGTGGCGGTGGCGCTGGTCGCGGGCAAACCCTTGGGTATCGTCCTGGTCAGTTGGCTGATGGTGCGCCTGGGTTGGTGCGCGCTGCCGGCGGGGGTGACCTGGCGCAGCATCACCCTGATTGGGTTGTTGGCGGGTATTGGCTTCACCATGTCGATCTTTATCGCCAACCTGGCCTTCGTTGATCCAGGCGCGTTGGGCGCGGCCAAGCTGGGTGTGCTGTCGGGGTCGGTGATCGCTGCCGTGCTGGGCTTGGCGTGGGGCACCTGGAGCCTGCGCAAGGCAGCTCGGGCTGTGGGCGCCGAGGCGGGCTGAGTGCTAGGGGCTGCTGCGCAGCCCATCGCCGGCAAGCCGGCTCCCACAGGGTTGTGCATGACGTACGGTCGATGCGGTCCATGTGGGAGCCGGCTTGCCGGCGATGGGCCGCGAGGCGGCCCCGTTCACTCAGTGCGCCTGTTCCAGACGCCGCTTGCGGGGAGCAGGAACGTCCCCATGGCCGTCATCTTCCGCTAGCACCGGCACCTCGTTGCCATCGCAGTCGAACAGCTTGCCATCGCGGAAGAAATCACCGTCGTTCAGCCCGGCGATGTCGCGGTAGCGCAGCGTACGCTCACTGGCGGCGACGAACACCGACTGTTGGTCGGAGTTGCCGGCACGCAGGTGGTTGAACAGCAGGTTGAGCAGGATCGCCATGATCGCCGCCGAGCTGATGCCGGAGTGGAAAATGGTTTCGAACCACGCCGGGAAGTGGTGGTAGAAACCAGGCGCGGCAATCGGGATCATGCCGAAACCGATCGAGGTGGCGACGATGATCAGGTTCATGTTGTTGCGGTAGTCGACCTGGGCCAGGGTGCGGATACCACTGGCCGCGACCGTGCCGAACAGCACCACGCCGGCGCCGCCAAGCACCGCAGTGGGCACGGCGGCGATCAACCGACCCATCACCGGCAACAGCCCCAGCGTCACCAGGATCAGCCCTGCACAGGCCACCACATAGCGACTCTTCACACCGGTCACCGCGACCAGGCCGACGTTCTGCGCGAAGGCGCTTTGGGTGAACGAGCCGAACAGTGGCGCCAGGGCGCTGGAGGCCATATCGGCGCGCAGGCCGTTGCCCAGGCGTTTGGAGTCGACCTTGGTGTCGATGATCTCGCCGACGGCGAGGATGTCGGCCGAGGTCTCGACCATGGTCACCACGATCACGATCAGCATCGACAGGATCGCCGCCACCTGGAACTGCGGCGCACCCAGCGGCAGCACCTGCGGCAGCGCGACGATCGAACCTTCCAGTACCTGTGAAAAGTCGGCCATGCCAAAGGCCAGGGCCACCAGCGTGCCGATCACCATGGCCAGCAGAATCGACAGCCTTGAAATGCTCGCGCTGCCGAGTTTGCTGAGCAGCAGCACGGTGGCCAGGGTGAACGCTGCCAGGGCGATGTTGGACGTGCTGCCAAAATCCGCCGCCTGGCTGTTGCCGCCCATGGCCCAGCGCGCCGTCACCGGCATCAGGGTCAGGCCGATGGTGGTGATGACGATGCCCGTCACCAATGGCGGGAAGAACTGGGTGATGCGTGAGAACAGTGGGGTGATCAGCAGGCCGATGAGTGACGCGGCGATCACCGCCCCGAACACCACGGCAAGGCCGCCCTGACCGTCGTTGCCGAGGATCGCGATCATGGTCGCCACGCCCGCGAAGGACACGCCCTGGACCAGCGGCAACTGGCAGCCGAAGAACGGAATGCCCAGCGTCTGCAGCAAGGTGGCCAGGCCACCGGCGAACAGCGAGGCAGCGATCAGCAGGCCGACGTCGGCGGGAGCAAGGCCTGCGGCCTGGCCGATGATCAGCGGAACGGCAACGATGCCACCATACATCGTCAGCACATGCTGCAGCCCGTAGGCCAGGTTGGCGCCGACGCCGAGGTTCTCGTCTTCCGGACGAGGTGTAGCGGGAGAAGTCATGGTGAGTAGCTCGCTTTTGTTTTTTTTGATGCGTCTAACAGCACGGTCTCAGTCGCGGTGGGTGAAGCGGTGTAGAAAGGGGGCAGGCCGTTGCCTCAAGGCGACGGGCAACGGCCTGGGTGGATCACTCGCCGATCACCAGTTGGCGTGCCAGCTGGTTGTGGCGCTCCAGCACCCGTGGCAGGTCGACGGTGGTGATACGGCCGTCCTTGACCACCACGCGGCCGTTGATGACGCTGGTGTCAACGTGGGTCGGGGTGCAGAACACCAGGGCCGCCAGCGGGTCGTGCAGGGCACCGGCATAGGCCACATGGTTCAGGTTGAAGGCGACCAGGTCGGCCACCATGCCCGGGGCGAGGGCGCCGATATCGTTACGGTTGAGCACCTTGGCACCGCCGAGGGTGGCGATTTCCAGGGCCTCGCGCGCGGTCATCGCGTCGGGGCCGAAGCCGACGCGCTGCAACAGCAGGGCCTGGCGCACTTCGCCGATCATGCTGGCGCCGTCGTTGGAGGCCGAACCGTCCACGCCCAGGCCCACCGGCACGCCGTGGTCGCGCATCTTGCGGATCGGCGCGATGCCCGAGGCCAGGCGCATGTTCGAGCACGGGCAGTGCGCCACCCCGGTACCGGTGCGGGCGAACAGTTCGATGCCGTGCTGGTCGAGCTGCACGCAGTGGGCGTGCCACACATCGTGGCCGACCCAGCCCAGGTCCTCGGCGTACTCGGCAGGGGTCATGCCGAATTTCTCGCGGCTGTAGGCGATGTCGTTGACGTTCTCGGCCAGGTGGGTGTGCATCGACACGCCGTACTGGCGTGCCAGTACGGCCGCTTCGCGCATCAGGTCGCGGCTGACCGAGAACGGCGAGCAGGGCGCCACCACCACGCGCAGCATCGACCCATGGCTGGCGTCGTGGTAGTCCTCGATCAGGCGCTGGGATTCCTTGAGGATCGCGCTTTCCTTCTCCACCACCGAGTCCGGTGGCAGGCCGCCTTGGCTTTGGCCCACGCTCATGCTGCCGCGCGCGGCATGGAAGCGCATGCCGATTTCCTCGGCGGCGTGGATGCTGTCGTCGAGCTTGCAGCCGTTGGGGTAGATGTACAGGTGGTCGCTGGAGGTGGTGCAGCCGGACAGGATCAGCTCGGCCATGGCGGTCTGGGTCGACACCGAGATCATTTCCGGGGTCAGCCGGGCCCAGATCGGGTACAGGTTGGTCAGCCAGTTGAACAGCTCGCCGTCCTGCGCCGCCGGCACCACGCGGGTGAGGCTCTGGTACATGTGGTGGTGGGTGTTGACCAGGCCGGGGATGACCACTTTGCCGGTCATGTCGAGAATCTCGTCGGCGTGCTGGGGCAGTTCGTCGCTGGGGCCGACCTGCTTGATCAGGTTGTCCTCGATGTACAGGCCGCCGCGTTTGATCTCGCGGCGTTGGCCGTCCATCGTCACCAGCAGTTCGGCGTTCTTGATCAGTAATGTCTTGGGCATAGGTGTTCCACTCCCGCGTGGGGTTCGGGTTGCAATTCGAGGTTTGCAGACACCCGGTTTTCGATTAGAGCCAAACCCTAGAAACCAGGTGCTGAGTTTCCACAAGGTTCGTTAGAGCAGCAGCGCACGCGTCGACGCCGCCGGAGCACAGGGGCTCGGCGTGAGGCGGTGGGGGATGTGCTGGGAAAACGGAACCGCGGCGAATGCAGTGATTCGCGCAGGGGGCTCGGAGGGGGCGAGCAGGTAGGGGTAATGCATGGCTTTAGCCTGTCGCAATACGCAGCGGCGATTACCGGTGTCGTAGGCGTCGGCTAATGTAACCAGAATTGTATTTTTTTGTATACGAAAAATTGGACCCTTGCTGGGTGGCTGCAGCGCCTGGGTCCCTGTGGGAGCCACTGCCTTGCGCTGCTTCAATGTCTGTGGTGTCTCTGTGGGAGCGGGCTTGTCCCGCGAAACAGGCAACGCGGAGGATGGCACCGGCTTCGCCGGTGTTCGCGGGACAAGCCCGCTCCCACAGGAATCGCGTCGGCTTTTGGAAAGCTTGCGACAAGTGCCCCTGGACCTACACCGCTTCGAGCTTGCGCGGCGCCATGAAGTACAACCACACCAGCGCAATGAAATACACCGTCGGGATCAGCGTGAACAGCACCGCATAATTGTTGTGGGTAAGGGTCAGCACGCTGCCGACGATCTGCGTCATGAACATCCCGCCAATGGCCGCGCACATGCTGCCAAAGCCGAACACGGTACTCACCAGGTGCTTGGGCGTGTAGTCCATCAGCAGGCTCCAGATGTTCGCCGTCCAGGCCTGGTGCGCGCCGACCGCCACGGCAATGGCCAGCACCGCCAGCCACAGGCCGCTGGCATGCGCGGCGAAGGTCACGCTGACGATGGTGCAGGCGAACAGCAGCATCGACACCAGCCGGGCACGGGTGGCGCGCATGCCGCGCCCGATCAGCCACGACGAGAGGATGCCACCGCCGATACTCCCGACGTCCGCCGTCAGCCAGATCAGGATCAGCGGGATGCCCATCTGGGTGACGCTGATCCCCAGGTTGTACTGCTGGTTGAGAAACGGGGGCAGCCAGTACAGGTAGAACCAGAACACCGGTGCGGTAATCGCGAACGCCACGGCAAAGGCCCAGGTGCCGCGCATGCGCAGGATATGGCTGAACGGCACACGCACCGCCTCAGGCTCGACC
>Ga0160475_100529_pt1 | contig 13122 bp, 11 predicted proteins | sample HID1975M_E11MG_FD_108254 | JGI IMG/M metagenome (GOLD analysis project Ga0160475, IMG submission 108254) | Enriched soil microbial communities from UW Madison campus, WI, USA - HID1975M_E11 MG | ecosystem: Environmental > Terrestrial > Soil > Unclassified | place: USA: Madison, Wisconsin... | reverse complement strand
GGGGGCAGCACTCGCAGTACGTGGCCAAGCAGCTCACCGATTTCCGAGAAGGCGACCGCACCAACGATGGCGATGCGGCCATCATGCGCACCATCTCAAGCAAGCTGAGCAACCATGACATCCAGGCCTTGTCCAGCTACATCCAGGGTCTGCATTAACATTCGGTTAATGCGTCAACGGTAAAGATGAAAGGGCGGCGCGGACCGCCCTTTTTTCTGTCCGCAGCCGTTACACTACAGAACTCGGGCCCTTCCCGACTTGTCTCAGAACGGGTCGTGTCGAGGCGACCAATGACTGCTCAGGAGTAAAGCATGCGTAAACTGATTCTCAGCGCCGCGCTGGTCGCTGCCAGCGTGTTCGGTATGGCCGCCGTCCAGGCCGCGGAGCCTATTACGGCCGGTAAGGAATACCTCGAGCTGAGCAACCCTGTTCCGGTATCCGTCCCCGGCAAGATCGAAGTGGTCGAACTGTTCTGGTACGGCTGCCCTCACTGCTATACCTTCGAGCCGGTGATCAACCCATGGGTTGAGAAACTGCCCAAGGACGTCAACTTCAAGCGCGTGCCTGCCATGTTCGGCGGTCCCTGGGATGCCCACGGCCAGATGTTCCTGACCCTTGAAGCCATGGGCGTCGAGCACAAGGTTCACGCGGCGGTGTTCGATGCCATCCAGAACCAGCGCAAGCGCCTGACTGACAAGAACGACATGGCCGACTTCCTGGCCACCCAGGGCGTCGACAAGGACAAGTTCCTTGCCACCTTCGACTCCTTCGCCATCAAGGGCCAGGTCAACCAGGCCAAGGAACTGGCGAAGAAGTACGAAATCACCGGCGTACCAAGCATGGTAGTCAACGGCAAATACCGCTTTGACCTTGGCACCGCTCAAGGGCCGGAAGGCGTGCTGAACGTCGCCGACCAACTGATCGCCAAGGAGCGCGCCGCTAAGTAAGCGGCGTACCCATGCGCCGTTTCAGATCCGCGCGTGGCATTGGCCTGCACCAGCCGCAGGTCAACGAGCATCACCTGCAGGCTTCCGGCCTGCCCGAGGATGGTCGCCTGCGGCTGCTCAGTTTCAACATCCAGGTCGGCATCAGTACCGAGCGCTACCGCCATTACCTGACCCGCAGCTGGCAGCACCTGCTGCCGCACAACGGGCGGGCGGGCAACTTGCAGAAGATTGGCGACCTGCTCAACGACTTCGACCTGGTGGCCTTGCAGGAAGCCGATGGTGGCAGCCTGCGCTCGGGCTACGTCAACCAGGTGGAACACCTCGCCCATCTGGGCGCCTTCCCCTACTGGTACCAGCAGCTCAACCGCAACCTCGGGCGCTTTGCCCAACACAGCAATGGCGTGCTCAGCCGTCTCAAGCCACAACTGCTCGAAGACCATCCCCTGCCCGGCCCATCGGGTCGCGGCGCGATCCTGGTGCGCTTCGGCGAAGGTGAGGATGCGCTGATCGTGGTCATGATGCACCTGGCGCTGGGCGCCAAGACCCGCGCCCGGCAGCTGGCCTACATTCGTGAGCTGATCGGCGGCTACCGCCATCAGATTCTCATGGGCGACATGAATACCCATGCCACCGACTTGCTCGACCATTCCCCCTTGCGCGACCTGGGCCTGATCGCCCCTCAGGTCGAAGCGACCTTCCCCAGTTGGCGCCCGCAGCGCTGCCTGGACCATATCCTGCTCAGCTCGAGCCTGACCCTGGAGCGGGTCGAGGTGCTGGCGCAGCCGATTTCCGACCACCTCCCGGTCGCCGTGGAGATCCGATTGCCTGATGCACTGACTGTGGATACGCTGCCGGTCTTGCGCTAGATCAGCTAACGCCTCTTGCACCCTCAAGTGTTCGAGGTACGCGCCGACAGCCTGTATTCACGTCCCACAGATGCATCACCCGTCGCGGATCCAGGCATGACCGAAGAAGCCGAGCGCTGGAAAGAAAAATACCTCAAAAGCATCGAACAGCAGGAAAAGCTCGAACGCCGCTGGGCCGCCCGGCTCGACTTGCTGCGTCGGGGCCTGGTGCGCAGCTCCCTCGCCGCCGAGGGCAGCGACAAGGTTGTCGACGAATGCATGAAGGAAATGCGCGAAGTCATCCGCACCGACAACATGGACGCCGGCCTTGCCGGTTTGATCCCGCGCCTGGAACAGGCCGTGCTGGACTCCGAGCAGCGCCGGGATACGCGCATGAGCCAGGTCAGCGATGCGCTGACTGCGCTGGTTACCCAGCTTCAAGGCCTGCCGCTGCCCGGTGATGTTTCCCGCCCGCTGAAGAAGCTGGCGAAGAAACTCGATGGTGGCGTCAGCCAGTCGCGCGAATTGCCGCCCTTGCTGGGTGAGCTCAGCGGGCTGCAGGGGCGCGCGCTGACATCGCTGAGCAAGCCGGATGAACACGCCAGGTCAGGGTTCCTGCAGCGGTTGTTCGGTAATCGTGACAGCGACCCTGAGACGAAGGACGCTTGCGAACCGGCGCCTCCGGTAGCCGATGCACAGGCCGACACACCGTCTCGGCCATTGCCTGATGGCCCCGTTCTGGTGGACTTGCCGCCACTCGATGCAGACGAGCTGCGCCCGCTTGTGTCGTCGCCGGAAAATGACCCAGGCCAGCCATCGCCAGAGGTGTCGGATGTCGAGCCCGTTGCGGGCGAAGCCGCAGAATCGACTGCACCGTCTCAAGAGCGGATAGCCGAGGCCGAAGATCTGGCGAGCCTTGAGCAAACCTTCGGCGAAGATGGCCCCTACTCGCTCCCGGACGCCGTCGAGCCGCCCTACAGCCAGGTTGCCGCGCATATCGAGCAGACGCTGCTCGGCCTGCTCGATGACCTCAGCCTGCCTGAGCGTCACAAGGCTCAGGCCCTGGCGATGCGCGAGCGCGTGGCGCGCGGGCTGAACTGGTACGAACTGATTCCGGTGCTCGATGACCTGGCCGTGCTCATGCTGGCCATCACCGACAGCGGCCAGCACGAATTCGAAACCTACCTGCAGCAGCTCAACGAGCGCCTGGAAAGTTTCCAGAGTCACTTGCACGAAGCCAGCGCCGGTCATGCCGACAACAGTACTGCCGCACGCGAACTGGACAGCCAGCTGCGCGAGCAGGTCGATGGCCTGCACAGCAGCGTGCAGGGGGCGGCCGATGTGGGCAGCCTCAAGCACATCCTGGAAAGCCGGCTGGAAGGCCTGCTGGCGACCATGGACGACCACCAGCAGGTACGTGCCCGCCGCGAACAGGAGCTGGCCGGACGCCTGCAGGGCCTGGCCGAACGGGTCGCGAGCATGGAGCAGGAGGCCCTTGGCTATCGCGAGCACTTGGAAGAGCAGCGCCAGAAGGCCCTGATCGACCCGCTGACCGGCCTGCCCAATCGCGCCGCCTGGAGCGAGCAGGTCGAGCGCGAGATGCTCGATTGGCAGGACAAGGGGGGACATCTGGCGATGGCGATTCTCGACCTGGATCACTTCAAGCGCATCAACGACAACTATGGGCACTTGGCTGGCGACAAGGTGTTGAAGATCGTCGCCGAGCAGTTGCGCAAGCGCCTACGGGCTCGCGATTTCATCGCCCGGTTCGGTGGCGAGGAATTCGTCGTCCTGCTGCCGCAGACCTCACCTGCAGCTGCAGCCCAGGTCACCGAGGTGCTGCGCGCCGCCATCGAGGCCTGCCCGTTCCATTTCAAAGGCGAACGCGTGGTCATCACCACCTCCATTGGCCTGAGCGCTTTCCGTTCCGGCGAGCGTGGCGACCAGGTACTCAAGCGCGCCGATGCGGCGCTGTACCGGGCCAAGGGCCAAGGCCGCAATCGGGTGGAACAAAGCTGAGCGGGTGGGCTGGGCGCGCATACGTTATGCTGATGCGTTACCGGCTCATCACCTGGCTTCCCCTATGAAAGCGCTGTTTTCTGCATTGCTGCTGATCGTCCTGGCAGGCTGCTCCACGGGCCTGCGCATCGACCGCAGCCATCCCTCGGCCAACCAGGACGACCGCATCCAGTTCGTCGTTCTGCATTACACGAATGCCTCGCTGGAGCGCTCACTGGAGTTGCTCACCCACGGTGAGGTCAGCGCCCATTACCTGATCGGCGACGGCCCGGCCACGGTCTATCAGCTGATCGACGAAAACCGTCGCGCCTGGCATGCCGGCGAAAGCCAGTGGCAGGGCCGGACCTGGCTGAACTCCAGCTCCATCGGTATCGAGATCGTCAATCCAGGATTCGATGACACCCCCAATGGCCGTGTGTGGTACCCCTACACCGAAGCGCAGATCCAGTCGCTGATCGCCTTGCTCAAGGACATCGTCAAACGCAACAACATCGAACCGCGGCACATCATCGGTCACAGTGACATTGCGCCGTTGCGCAAGCTTGACCCGGGGCCGCTGTTCCCCTGGAAGCGTCTGGCCGAAGCGGGGATTGGCATCTGGCCCGACGCCAACGCGGTGGCCCGGCAGCAGGCCTACTTCAACGTCAACCCGCCAACCATCGGCTGGTATCAGCAAGAACTGGCCCGCTTTGGCTACGCTATTGAACAGACAGGGCAGCTGGATGTGGCCACGCGCCATGTCATCGCCGCCTTCCAGATGCGCTTCCGTCCGCAGCGTTTCGATGGCACGCCCGATGCGCAGACGGCGGCGATGCTGCAGGTGCTCAACCGCATGCGGTAATTCCTCCGCCCAACGGCCAGGCTAATCCACGCTTCAGTTGCTATATCTTGTATATCAACCGGATGCTGCCCATGTCGGCCCTAATAACTGCACTGCGCCAATTTTTCTACCGACCCTGGATGCTGGCTGCCTTGGCAGCGGTAGCCAGCGCCGCAGTATTGCTGACTGCCAGCATCGGCATTGCCCTGCAGCAGATGAAGGAAAGCGAGAGCGCGCAGATGAACGCCCAGGGCGAGCGCTTTCTCGATCGCCTGGAGCAGGTGTTCGGCCAGCTGCGTGAGGGTGTCGATGAGCTGCAGGGGCAGCCGCTTCGAGGCTGCAGCCCGGCGATGTTGGCGTTGCTGCAACAGGTTGGGCTAGGTTCACGCTTCATCTACGAGGCGGCCTACGTCGACGTCAATGTCGCCTGTTCCAATCGCGGCGGCGCCAGGGCCTTCGTGCCCACACGGGCGCCGGATATCCAGGGCCCGACCTACAGCTACTGGCTCAACACCACCACCGAGCCCAACGAAAACCTCGCCGCGCTGATGCTCGCGCGGGGCAATTTCCTGGTTTCCACTTCGCGCGGGCACCTGACCGATGTGGTCGACCTGCCACCCGGCGGCAGCCTGTTGGTAGTGCTCGACAATGGCACGCGTGCTATTCCGGTGCTGGGCCCGCCGCAAGTCTGGCCGCCTGCCAACAGCTGGCCGCCACCCAGCGGCAATTCGCTGTTCGAACTGCATGACCGCCTGGTCTATCGCATGCCGACCAAATCACCGGACTACCAGCTCGTCCTGATCGCGCCACGGGCCAGCCTGCCGCTGAGGATGAACGGCATGCTCTGGCTGTTGTTCCCTGGTAGCGTGCTGGCGGCCTGTTGCATCGGGTGGCTGGTGCTGCAACTGATCCTGCAGCGCCGCTCGATGAGCTCGGAGCTGCAAAATGCACTGCGTCGCGGCGAGTTGCAGGTGCTCTACCAACCCATCATCGAACTCGACAGCCGGCGGTGTGTGGGGGCCGAAGCGCTGGTGCGCTGGCGGCGACCGGATGGCACGCTGACCAGCCCGGACTTGTTCATTCCGCTGGCCGAGAACACCGGCCAGATCCGCCAGATCACCGATTTTGTCCTGCAGCGCGTGCTGGAACAGCTGGGGCAGTTATTGCGTTCGCACCGCAACCTGTACATTTCGGTGAACCTCGCCGCCTGCGATGTGATGGCGCCGCGCATCGGCCGGGTGGCGGCGCGGTTGTTGGCGCTGCACCGGGTCGCGGCCAGCCAGATCGCCTTCGAGGTGACCGAGCGCGGGCTGATCGATGTGGTCGTGGCCCGTGACAACCTGCAAGCACTGCGTGCTGTAGGCCATCAGGTACTGATCGATGATTTCGGCACCGGCTACTGCAGCCTGGCCTACCTGCAGACCTTGCCGGTCGACTGCCTGAAGATCGACAAGGCGTTCATCGATGCCTTGGGGCACGATGCGGCCAGCAGTGGCGTGGCACCGCACATTATCCGCATGGCCCATGACCTCCATCTGCGGGTGATCGCCGAAGGTATCGAATGCGAGGCGCAGGCGGTGCTGCTCAACAGCGAAGGGGTCAACTACGGCCAGGGCTGGTTGTTTGCCCACCCGTTGAATGCACGGCAGTTCGCCGAGCTGGTGACCCGCGGCCGGCAAGTCAGGCGGCAGCGAATCGATGATGAGCCTTAGACGGGCAGCGCCATGTAGAACTGCGTGCCCTGCCCTGGTCGCGAAAATACCCCCATGCGCCCGCCATGCAGCTGGACGATTTCCTTGCACAACGCCAACCCCAACCCTGCCCCGCCTTTCTTGCGCCCGACCTGCACGAACGGCTCGAAGATCCGCCCCTGCTGGCCATAGGCAATGCCTTCGCCGTTGTCTTCGACGCTGATGATCACCCGCTCCGCATGCCGCCGCGCATGCAGGCGAATGCGCCCGCCGCTGGCGGTGTGGCGGATGGCGTTGTGCAGCAGGTTGTCGAGCACGCGGTCGAGTTGGGCGATGTCGGCTTGTATGCGAGGCAGCGGCGTATCCAGCTCCTTGAGCAGCTCGATCTGCTTGGCTGAGGCCGGTTCGCTGAAGCGTGACTGGGCACGGTCGAGCAACGCATCGATGGCGCAAGGTGCGAGGTCGAGCTTCTGCAGCCCGCTTTGATAACGCGAGAAGTTGAGCAGGTCGTTGATCAACTGGGTCAGACGCTGCATTTCTTCGCCGATGGTTTCCAGCAAGTCGCTCTCGCGCGCTTCAGGTGGGAACTTGATGCGCTCGCGAAGCAAGCCAAAGGCCATGTGCATGCCGGTGACCGGGGTGCGCAGCTCATGCGAGGCGCGCAGCACGAACTCGCTGCGCACACGCTCGAAGGCGCGTTGTTCGGTGACGTCATGCAACACCATCACGGCCCCCAGAATCGGCCCTTGCGGATGGCTGACGGGGGTCAGGCTGTACGTCAGCAGGCGTGACTCTTCATCGACTTCGATGCTCAGGTCGTCAGGTGGGCGATCCAGGCTGCCGCCGCGCAACACCTGGCGCAGCTGTTGCTCCAGTTCCGGTCGCTGCAGGGCTTCGGCCAGGCCGCTGCCGACGCGGCTGTCACTCCAGCCCAGTTGGCGCTGGGCAACCGGGTTGAGGTGCTCTAGGCGGCCCTGGCGGTCGATGATCAGCAAACCGTCGTCGATGCTGTCGAGCACCGCCTGCAGGCGCTGTTGGCCGGCCAACAGCTCATCGACATTGGTGGCCTGGTGCTTGCGCAGGGCATCGGCCATCAAGCCGAAACGACGCGTCAGTTGGTTGAGCTCGATGGCCTGGGTCACCGGCAAGGTAACGTCGAAGTTGCCTTGGCCAAGCTGGTCGGCCGCCTTGGCCAACGCTTCGATCGGTTGGCCAAAGCGACGGGCGATGTTGTGCGCGGTGATGAAGCCCAGGATCACCACCACCAAACCCATCAGGCCGAGCACGCCACTGACCAGCAAGGCGCGGTCGCGCGTGCGTTCTTCACTGCGGGTGATCTGTTCGAGGGCTTGCTTGTGGGAATCGATCAGGTCGGTGCGAACCTGATTGAACGCGGCGCCCAGTGGCTGCTCGACACCCATGCTGCGTGCCGGTGTCGGGCTGTCGCGGTAAGCCTGGAGGAAGGCCTGGTAGTTGCTGTTGGCCTTGCTGAAGCCGGTGCGCTCTCCGCCTTGTTCGAGCCCCTGATGCAGCAGGCTCTGAAAGCTCTCCTGCAATGTCTGGAGGTTTTCCGGGGCGGTATCCTCGTCGAGAATCAGCGTCAGTTGTTCGCCCAGGTTCTGCCGCAACTTGAGGCCTGTTTCCAGGGCTTGGGTGGTATCGCGCACCGACTGCTGCTGCACCGTGGCCATCTGCAACACACTGACAAGGCCCAGCATCAAGCCCAGCAGGGCAACGGTGACCAGCGCTGAGATACTGAGGAAAAGCCGCGTGCGCAGCTTCATGGGCCATCTCATAAGTTGTACTGCTTGCGTTTGCGATACAGCGTCGAGGCATCGATGCCCAACGTCTTGGCAGCCTGGTCGAGCGTGTCGCTGGTCGCCAGCACCGCACCGATGTGGGCGCGCTCCAGCTCATCCAGGCTCAGTGCCGCGCCCACTCGGGGGGCATTGCTGGCAGGCTGCTCGCCCATGCCCAGGTGGCTGATCTCCACGCGCTCCTGCGGGCAGATGATGCTGGCGCGCTCGATTACGTTGCGCAGTTCGCGGATGTTGCCGGGCCAGCGGTAGTTGAGCAGCGCCGCGCGGGCCTCGTCGCTGAAACCGCGGGCCGGGCGTGAGTACTCTTTGACGAAGCGTGCCAGGAAGCGGTCGGCCAGGGTCAGGATGTCCTCGCTGCGCTCGCGCAGCGGCGGCAGGTGCAGGGTGATGACGTTCAGGCGGTACAGCAGGTCTTCGCGGAAACGGCTTTCGCGCACCATTTCTTCAAGGTTCAGGTTGGTCGCGGCGAGGATGCGCACATCGGCGCGGCGGGTCACCGGATCGCCGACGCGCTCGTACTCTTTATCCTGAATGAACCTCAGCAGCTTGGGCTGCAAGGTCAGTGGGAAATCGCCGATTTCGTCGAGAAACAGCGTGCCGCCGTCAGCCTGACTGACGCGCCCAAGGGTGCTCTCGCTGGCACCGGTAAAGGCGCCACGGGTGTGGCCGAACAGCTCGCTCTCCATCAATTCGGCATTCAGCGATGGACAGTTGATGGTCACGCAGGCCTTGCGCGCCCGTTTGCTCCAGCCATGAATGGCCCGGGCCAGCTCGCCCTTGCCGGTGCCCGATTCGCCAAGGATGAGGATGTTGGCGTCGGTGGTGGCCACCTGCCGTGCAGTTTCCAGCACCGCCATCATGGCCGGGCTGTGCGAGTCGAGGCCGTCCTTGGGTTTGCGTACTTCGCCTTCCAGCGCTTCCAGGCGTGCCGACAGCTGGCGAACTTCCAGTTGCTTGGCGGTGGCCAGGCGCAATTGGTCGGGGCTGCAGGGTTTGACCAGGTAATCGGCGGCCCCCGCCTGAATGGCATCGACCGCGGTATCGATCGCTGAGTGCGCGGTCACGATCACCACGCGCATCCAGGGAGCCTGGATACGCATCTGCGCCAGTACATCCAGGCCGTTGTCCTCACCCAGGCGCAGGTCGAGGAAGCACAGGTCGAACACCTGGCGCTGCAACAAGGCTTCGGCCTGAGCGGCACTGTTGGCGGTGGACACGCTGTAGCCTTCGTCTTCCAGGCAATAGCGGAAGGTGCGCAGGATCGCGGACTCATCGTCCACCAGCAGAATGCGGCCTTGGTTGTCCTGGGCTGATTCCATTTTCCTGCGCTCCTTAGGATAGCTCTTCAATTAGTGTGGGAAAAATCGGGCAAGTTGCATGGTCAATTCTGAAGGATTCTGTCCTTTGCATGCTAGCCAATGGCCAAATAGCGGCCCTGATCACTGATATATCGATGATTTCCTTAGAGCTACGCGCTGGCACATTGGTTGCGACGATTTACGGATTTTGCCCATAAAAGGAGTGCAGTCATGCCCTTTTCCATCCGAATGGCCGCGCTGACGGTCAGCCTCCTCTCCATTTGCACCTCGGCCATGGCCGACCCGATCCAGGACGCTCGCCTGCAGGGCTCGTTGCAAACGGCGCTTTCGCTCAACCAGATGCTCAATCCGTTTCGAATAGATGTCGAGGTCGAAGGGCCGAAGGCACGCCTTTCGGGTGAAGTGGAAAATGAGGTCGAGCGCCAGTTGGCCGAGCAGGTAGCCCTGGCTACCCGAGGCATCGAGCAGGTCGACAACCAACTGCGGGTCAATGCCGCACTGGTCGAGCGCCCACTGGAACTGCGTGCCTATGCCCAGCGCCTGACGGATGAAACCCTGGCCGCGGTGATCCGCGCTCGGCTGCTGTGGAGCCGTATCACGGAAAAGGCCGCCATCGAAGTGCAAAGCAGCGATGGCGTGGTGACCTTGCGCGGCAAGGTCGACAGTACCGAGGCCAAGGAGTTGGCTGGGGTGGTGGCGCGGACCACCGATGGGGTGCACCTGGTGAACAACCTGGTCAGCCTGGATACCGTGGCCATGGCCAAGGCGCGGGAAACCCCGGTCGATGCGCCCACAGGGCCACAACCCAGTGACAGCTGGGTGATCGACAAGATCCAGAACAGCTTCCGCTTCAGCCGCAATCTGGACGGCCTGAATATAAAGGTGGCCAGTGAAGAAGGCATGGTGCGGCTGTCAGGCGAGGTGCTCAGCAGTGAGCAGAAAACCATCGCAGTAGAGATTGCCCGGCAGATCATCGGGGTGCGTGGCGTGGATGCTGACCTGCTGAAAGTGGCGACCAAGGTCGAGGGCTGAATCGTGCAATTCGCACGACGACAAAGGTGCCATCGTGCAGGATACGTCCTCAAGGGTGATATGGGATTCAGTTAAGTTATTGATTTATAAGGATTTTATTTGAGTTAAATGGCTGGCATGCAGGCTGCAATTACCTCTTCAGGTTTGAATAGAAAAATTACAGCAGGAGAACCGGCATGAACCGCCAATCCGTCAACCGCTCGCAAAATGTCGCACTCCCCCTGCGCCAAATCCTGTTACTCGGGATGGCGATGCTGCTGACGCTGGCTGCCGGTCTCTTCTACTACAGCTGGCAGACCGCCCGACTGGCCGATCAGGTCGCGGCGCAAACCGCGTTGCTGACGCACATTCAGGCAACGCGTGCCAACACCTTGGTGAAGGCAGCCCAACCGCTGCCAGCAGCCAATACCTCGCCGGCCACCGTGGCAAATGTCGTGCCCCAGGAACGCTGGGTGTTCTGACGGTCAGGCTGGATCGATCTCAAAAAAGAAAGGAGAAGCATCATGCTTAGCTGGGCTATCACTTTCCTCATCATCGCCATCATCGCCGCCGTACTTGGCTTCGGTGGTATCGCTGGCGCCGCTACGGGTATCGCGAAGATCCTGTTCATTGTCTTCCTGGTCCTGTTCGTAGCCTCCTTCTTCTTTGGACGTGGTCGAGGTTGACGATGGGCAGGAAGCTTTGCACGACGTTGGCTGCCGCCCTGGTATTGACGGGTAGCGCGGGAGCCATGGCGGCCAATGACGGCCAGGTCCGAGTCGATCAGCTGCTCGGCTCGGACCCTGAGTACCAGGAAACCTGGCAGGACGCACTCAAAGGCGAGGAACGCCTGCCCGACTGGGTGATCAACCTCACGGGCAGCGCCGAGCAACAAATGTCGGCGGTGACTGAAGATGGCGACAAGTACCTGGTCGGTCCACTGTGCGAATCCCAGGAAAACTGCACCTACAAACGCCTGATCGTGGCGTTCAGTTGGGACAAGGACGATGCCTACGGGATGCTCGTTGAAGTACCCGAGGGCTTGCCCAGTGACAAGTCGCCCACCCGCCACGCGCAGTACCGTTGGCTGGGTAAACCGGACGAAGGCATGAAGACGATGTTGCAGGAGCAACTCAAGCGCGATCCGAAGTGGTATTGAGCGTCACCGACGAGCGGTCGCGCGCTGTCATGTAATAGAAGCGGAACCTTTCTATCTTTCACGCTTCTATGATGCGCCGCCCCGAGGAGGGGCGACACATGACCAAGGGGCCGGGCTGTTCTGATTGTTGCAGGATCGGAGTGGCCTAGGGGTACAGGGAGTGCCTCCAGGATTGGGCCGGGTCAGGAAAAGGCAGAATCGGAAGCTTCAGGCCAGGCGTGTTTCACGCCATGGCAATCAGGCCTGGCTTCCGAGGCGCCATCTCTTTTTCGTGTCGTACTTTTCGCTTTTTGCTGTCAGGACACATTTTGTCTTGACCGTACATCAACTTTTTTTCGAACGTGCGTTCAGTTAAGCAAGTGCCATTTTGGCCATTCGGATTGTCGAACAAGCCATCTCCAACCCCTTTCCTACCCTGCCAAATCTGCCTAAAAATGGCGGTTTGGTCTTGTTCGGGATTCCGAACGTTATAAATCAATGACTTGCAAACGCCTCATTTTGACGCAGATCAGTATGCGTAATCGGTATGGGGTATACGCTTCCGGCATTAGATTTCATCCTTTCCCATCGCAATAGTTGCCGCCTTTTCGCTGGCCCGAGCGCCCTGTCGCTCGCTCGCGGTGTCCTTACATGAGGTCTCCGGACGGAAGCTGTATGCTGCCCGTGACGTTGCCAACGGCTCTGTTACGCGCTTTTCCGGTCGGTGCCCGTGACCACTAGAACAAAGGGTAAAGACATGAAGAAGGCAAAACTGAGCCTCGCCTGGCAGATCGTCATCGGTCTGGTCCTGGGCGTTGCAATCGGCGCGCTGCTGAACCACTTCAGTGCGGAAAAGGCATGGTGGATCAGCAACGTTCTCCAGCCCGCCGGTGACATCTTCATTCGCCTGATCAAGATGATCGTCGTCCCGATCGTGATTTCGTCGCTGATCGTGGGCATCGCCGGGGTTGGCGACGCGAAGAAACTGGGCAGCATCGGTCTGAAGACCATCGTTTATTTCGAGGTGGTGACCACCATCGCCATCGTTGTCGGCCTGGTGATGGCCAACCTGTTCCACCCGGGCGCCGGCATCGACATGAGCACCCTGGGGACCGTCGACATCTCCAAGTACCAGGCCACTGCGGCCGAAGTGCAGCATGAGCATGCCTTCATCGAGACGTTGCTCAACCTGATCCCGTCGAACATCTTCGCAGCGCTGATGCGTGGCGAAATGCTGCCGATCATCTTCTTCTCGGTATTGTTCGGCCTCGGTCTGTCGAGCCTGCAGGCCGATCTGCGCGAACCGCTGGTGCGTACCTTCCAGGGCGTGTCGGAGACCATGTTCAAGGTCACCCACATGATCATGAACTACGCCCCGATCGGCGTTTTCGCCCTGATCGCCGTGACCGTCGCCAACTTCGGCTTCAGCTCGCTGCTGCCGCTGGCCAAGCTGGTGCTGCTGGTGTACTTCGCCATCGCCTTCTTCGCCTTCATGGTGCTGGGCCTGGTGGC
>Ga0160475_100524_pt1 | contig 13314 bp, 9 predicted proteins | sample HID1975M_E11MG_FD_108254 | JGI IMG/M metagenome (GOLD analysis project Ga0160475, IMG submission 108254) | Enriched soil microbial communities from UW Madison campus, WI, USA - HID1975M_E11 MG | ecosystem: Environmental > Terrestrial > Soil > Unclassified | place: USA: Madison, Wisconsin... | reverse complement strand
TGGCGCAGCGTCTGTGACAGGCGGTCGGTCAGGTTTTCGAACATGGTGATCCTTTCAGGCCCAGTAAAAGCCGAGGTTTGTCAGGCGCCCAGGTGAAAATGCACACGCGCTGGGCACAGCAAGGCGGCGATTATAGCGAAGAGCGGCGGCGGCGCACACCTTGCTGGCGGCCTGGGGGATATTCGGTGCCTCCATCGCCGGCAAGCCGGCTCCCACAGGGATTGCGTCAACTTTTGGCAAGTGAGCAAGACAGTTGCTCCCACAAGGACCTCACCGCCTTCCATGTGGGAGCCGGCTTGCCGGCGATAGGGCCCTGCCAGACTTCCTTGCCAGTGACGATCTATGCCAAACTCCGTCTCTTTAAGGCTCGCCAACCAGGACTTATGGTCTCCTCACCCAGCCTCATCCCTACCCTGATCGCCGCCGGCCTCTATATAGCTGCGACCGTGTATCAAGGTTTGCACCTGGCCCAGTCGGACAAAGCCGACAAGCGGCTGCTCGGCCTGCTCGGTGCCATCGCCGTGCTCGCCCAGGCCGGTGCGCTGTTCTTCCAGCTGATCACCCCGCTGGGCCTGAGCCTCGATTTCTTCAGCGCCGCCAGCCTGATCGCCGTGGCGGTCATCGCCCTGACCCTGCTGGCCTGCCTGCGCATCCCGGTAGAGAACCTGCTGGCGCTGCTGTTCCCGCTCGGTGCGATCACCGCGCTGCTGGCCCAGTTCGCCACGCCCGGCACCGTGCCGCTGATCAACGAAGAGCCAGGCATCCTCGCGCATATCCTGCTGTCGATCCTGGCCTACGGGCTGTTCACCATTGCCGTGTTCCAGTCGCTGCTGCTGCTGTTGCAGGATCACCAGCTGAAGAACAAGCACCCGTCCGGTCTGATCCGCAACTTCCCGCCCCTGCAGACCATGGAAAGCCTGCTGTTCGGCTTCCTGTGGGCAGGTTGGTGCCTGCTGTCGCTGTCGCTGATCTCCGGCTGGTTGTTCCTCGACAACCTGTTCGCCCAGCACCTGGTGCACAAGACCTTGCTGGCCTGTGTCGCCTGGATAGTGTTCAGCGTGCTGCTGTGGGGCCGCACGCGCCTGGGCTGGCGAGGCCACAAGGCCATCCGCTGGACCCTGGCCGGTTTCTGCCTGCTGATGCTGGCCTATTTCGGCAGCAAGCTGGTTCGCGAATTCATCCTGCATATCTGACGGTCGCCCATGGACACCCTGCCGTACGCTCCGCTATTCGGCACTCTGGCACTGGCGCTGCTGTGGTCGGCGCTGTTCACCGCGGTGGATGCCGCCCGCCTGCAACTCAACGGCTCGCTGCGCAACGGCGACGATGGGCAGCCGCCACTGCCGGCCCAGGCCCTGGTGCTCTGCGCCAGCCTGGGCAAGCTGCTGGTCCTGGGCCTGGCGTGCCTGATCGGCCAGCGCTACAGCGGCGAGCATGGCTTCTGGCTGGCCGGCCTGGGGGCGACCCTGACCCTGCTGATCCTTGCCGAATACCTGCCTCGGCGCCTGGCACGGCGCAACCCGCAGGCGTTCGTCAGCCTCGGTGTCAGCCTGCTCAAACCACCGCTCACCCTGCTGCAGCCCCTGGCCTGCCTGCTCGATGGTTGCGCCAAACTGCTGTTGCGCCCGTTCCGCGTACAACCCACGGCGGTTGCCCTGCACCCGCAGGAAGCTGACGATTTCGACGAGGACGACGCGCTCGACTCGCCTCGCCACGGCTTGCTGGACGGTCTGCAGGCATTGGACAAGATCACCGTCAACGACATCCTGGTACCGCGCAACGAGGTCGACGGCATCAACCTGGACGAGCCGATCGAACGCATCATCGAGCAGCTGATCGTCAGCCGCCACACACGCCTGCCGGTCTACCACAACGACATCAACCAGGTCGAAGCGATCCTCAACACCAAGCTCATCAGCCACCTGTTGCCCAAGGCCGAGCTGACCCTGGAGGCACTGCACAGCGCCTGCTACGAACCCTACTTCGTTCCCGAAAGCACGCCCCTGCAACTGCAACTGCTGAACTTCCACAAGCAGCAACGGCGCCTGGGCGTCGTGGTGGACGAGTACGGCGAAGTACAAGGCATCGTCACCCTGGAGGACATCCTCGAGGAGATCGTCGGCGAGTTCGAGGACGAGCAAAGCCTCGACAACCCACACGTCCACCCCCAACCCGACGGCACCTTCGTCATCGAAGGCACCGCCTCGCTGCGGGAAATCAACCGCACCCTGGGCTGGCACCTGCCCTGCGACGGCGGCCCGAAGACCCTCAACGGGCTGGTCACCGAAGCGCTGGAAAGCATCCCGGAAAGCGCCGTTTGCCTGAAGATCGGCCGCTATCGCCTGGAAATCCTCGAAACAGAGGACAATTGCGCCAGCAAGGTACTGGTGTGGACCGTGACCCGATAGCTATACTCGGGTCACGCTTACCCAGCCCCGCCGTCCCGCCTGCTACCCGCACCCGGCGCCACACGGCCAGTCCGCTCCACTGACACGCCCCGTGGTCCTGCTTCAACACCCCGAACAGTACCCGCTCCCGCCCCTACCCCCTTGGGCTATCGTCAGTCGGGCGAACACAAGAACAATATGCTCCAGCTCCCGCAAAGACGTGCCTGCCTGGCCGCTGCGGGCAAAGCCCATGGAGCGGAATCAGACTGTTAGGGACCTACTTAATGACAACCAGCAGCACCTACGCCCAAGCGCCTGCCGCGCCGGTCAACTCGCCTGCGCGGGTGGCAACCGCCAGCTTCATCGGCACTGCCATCGAGTTTTACGACTTCTACGTTTACGCCACCGCCGCCGCGCTGGTGATCGGCCCGGTGTTCTTCCCGTCCGGGTCGGGCACTGCGCAGATGCTCGCGGCCTTCCTCACCTTCGGCATCGCCTTCCTCGCCCGCCCGCTGGGCTCGGCGCTGTTCGGCCACTTCGGCGACCGTATCGGGCGCAAGTCGACGCTGGTCGCCTCGTTGCTGCTGATGGGGGTGTCTACTACCTTGATCGGCGTGCTGCCGGGCTATGACAGCATCGGCGTCTGGGCACCGATCCTGCTCTGCGTGCTGCGCTTCGGCCAGGGCCTGGGCCTGGGTGGCGAATGGGGTGGTGCGGCGTTGCTGGCCACCGAGAACGCGCCGGAAGGCAAGCGCGCCTGGTTCGGCATGTTCCCGCAGCTTGGCCCGTCGATCGGGTTCCTGGCGGCCAATGGCTTGTTCCTGACCTTGGCGCTGGTGCTCAGCGATGAACAGTTCCGTGACTGGGGCTGGCGCATTCCGTTCCTGCTCAGCGCCGCGCTGGTACTGGTGGGCCTGTACGTGCGCCTGAAGCTTGAAGAAAGCCCGGTGTTCGCCAAGGCGGTAGCCCGCCATGAGCGGGTGAAGATGCCGGTGGTCGACCTGTTCGCCAAGTACTGGCTGCCGACCTTGCTGGGCGCGGCGGCGATGGTGGTGTGCTACGCGCTGTTCTACATCTCGACGGTGTTTTCGCTGAGCTACGGGGTGACCACCCTGGGCTACAGCCGCGAAACCTTCCTCGGCCTGCTGTGCTTCGCCGTGGTCTTCATGGCCCTGGCCACGCCGTTGTCGGCCTGGCTCAGCGACCGTTACGGGCGCAAACCGGTGCTGATCGTCGGTGGCCTGCTGGCGGTGGCTTCGGGCTTCACCATGGAGCCGTTGCTGACCTCCGGCTCGACCACTGGCGTGGCGCTGTTCCTGGCCATCGAACTGTTCCTGATGGGGGTGACCTTTGCGCCGATGGGCGCATTGTTGCCGGAGCTGTTCCCGACGCATGTGCGTTATACCGGTGCTTCGGCGGCCTATAACCTGGGCGGGATCGTCGGGGCTTCGGCGGCGCCGTTCTTTGCTCAGAAATTGGTGAGCATGGGCGGGCTGAGCTGGGTGGGGGGTTATGTGTCGGTGGCGGCGGTGATCAGCTTGATTGCTGTGTTGTGCCTGAAAGAGACCCGCGACAGCAAACTTTGAGTGAACTGGGGCTGCTTTGCAGCCCCTGCGATTTCAGATCAGAACTCGACCTTGACCGCCTGCGAAGCCCGGGTCGCCTTGGCCCGCGCAGCTTCCACCGACTCGTCACGCGCCAGGCATACACCCATGCGGCGCTGGCCATTGATTTCCGGCTTGCCGAACAAGCGGATCGCGGTGTCCGGCTCACTCAGCGCCGCGCCCAGGTTGGCAAAGCTGGTCTGCTGCGACTGCCCCTCAGGCAAGATCACCGCCGAAGCCGAAGGCCCGAACTGGCGCACCACCGGAATCGGCAGGCCGAGGATGGCGCGGGCATGCAGGGCGAACTGCGACAGGTCCTGGGAAATCAGGGTGACCAGGCCGGTGTCATGCGGGCGTGGCGAGACTTCGCTGAACCACACCTGGTCGCCCTTGACGAACAACTCCACACCGAACAGACCACGCCCACCCAGTGCATCGGTGACCGCCTTGGCCACGCGCTGCGATTCGGCCAAGGCCTTCGCGCTCATGGCCTGGGGCTGCCAGGATTCCTGGTAGTCGCCTTTCTCCTGACGGTGGCCGACCGGCTCCAGGTACGTGGTACCGCCCACGTGGCGCACGGTCAGCAGGGTGATTTCGTAATCGAAATCGATGAAGCCTTCGATGATCACCCGGCCCTTGCCGGCACGGCCGCCTTCCTGGGCGTAGTCCCACGACTTCTGCAAGTCGGCATCGCTGCGCAGCAGGCTCTGGCCCTTGCCCGACGAACTCATCACCGGCTTGACCACGCATGGGTAGCCGACGTCGGCCACGGCCTTGGCGTAGTCCTCGAAGGTGTCGGCAAAGTGGTAGGGCGAGGTTGGCAGGTCGAGCTCTTCGGCAGCCAGGCGGCGGATGCCTTCGCGATTCATGGTCAGCTGGGTGGCACGGGCGGTCGGCACCACGTTGAAGCCTTCGTTCTCAAGCTCCACCAGGGTGGCGGTGGCGATGGCTTCGATTTCAGGGACGATGTAATGCGGTTTTTCAGCTTCGATCACCGCACGCAGGGCCACGCCATCGAGCATGTTGACCACGTGGCTGCGGTGCGCGACCTGCATCGCCGGGGCATTGGCGTAGCGGTCCACGGCGATCACCTCGACGCCCAGGCGCTGCAGCTCGATCACCACTTCCTTGCCCAGCTCGCCACAGCCGCAGAGCAGTACTCGGGTCGCGGTGGGCGACAATGGGGTTCCGATACGGGTCATTTCAGGTCCTCGAAGGCGTCCGGGGTCGCACCAGGCTTGGCGCAGCCCGCTGAAAAAGGACCGGTATTCTACACCATCAGCCAGCGACGGCGGCCCGCCGCGCACGAAATGCCATGGCCAGCCACACCGCAGTCACGCCGGCGAATTTCGAAGCCATGGCGGTGCCGATGACGGCGGGCGTCAGAGCGCCGATCATGCCGAAGAAGATGAACGTGTCGACCGGAATGCTCAGCGCCGAGCTCAGCCACAAACGGTCGCGCAAAGGCCGGCGGGTGATGCTGAACACCAGCCAGTCGATCAGTTCGGAGACGAAGAATGCCGTGGCGCTGGCCAGGGCGATGGCAGGTTCCGAGGTGACATACGACAGCACCAGGGCCATCAGCATGGCGATCAGCGCGCCATGGCCGAAGCGGGTCTGCACCATGTCGCGCAGGATGAACACCAGCCCGCCCCAGGCGGACCAGATCACGTCCAGGTGCGGAGCGCTGGAGAAGGCGTAGTTGATCAGCACTACGCTGGCGATGTAGGCGATGAGAAAGAACATGGGCAGTGACCGTCGGGCAAGCGGTACAGATTACTTGATTTTCGAGTCAATGGCAGCCGGGGATCCACTGTCTTGTGCCGTGGCTACCGGCCTCATCGCCGGCAAGCCGGCTCCCACAAGGTCAGCGGTGATCCCTGTGGGAGCCGGCTTGCCGGCGATGAGGCCCAAGCAGCACTCACTGCCCGATGATCAACCCTGCAGCCACCGCTCGCTCATGACACAACTTCAGCACCGCCCGGCGCTCGCTGTTGTCCATCCGCCCCCACCGGCCAATCTCGGCCACGGTGCGCTGGCACCCGGTGCAGATATCCTGCTCATCCAATGCACAGATGCTCACGCAAGGCGAAGCGACCGGCCGCTCAACGGCAACCGCCTCACTCATCGTCGACCACCAGCTCCCGCGCGTAGCGCTCGGCATTGTGCACATAGTGGGCGGCACTGGCCTCGAGCATGCGTTTTTGCTGCTCGGTCAGTTCGCGCACCACCTTGCCCGGCGACCCCATCACCAACGAGCCATCGGGAATTTCCTTGCCTTCGGGGATCAGCGCATTGGCGCCGATGATGCAGTGCTTGCCGATGCGCGCACCATTGAGGATCACCGCATTGATGCCGATCAGGCTGTAGTCGCCAATGCTGCAGCCATGCAGCATGGCGTTGTGGCCAATGGTCACGCCCTTGCCGAGGGTCAGCGGCGAACCCATGTCGGTGTGCATCACCGTACCGTCCTGGACATTGCTGTCCTCGCCGATATCGATCAGCTCGTTGTCGCCCCGCAGTACCGCGCCAAACCACACGCTGGCGCGGGCCTGCAGGCGCACGCGGCCGATCAGCGTGGCATTCGGTGCGGCCCAACTGGTGGGATGGCTTTCGACCCGCAGGTCGCCCAGGCGGTATTTCATGTTCGCTCCTCAGGATGGCAACGGCGGCGGGTGTGCCCCGCTCAGATCTCTATATAGCGCTCAGGGGGCTGGTGCAGACTGATACCAGCGTCGTACAGCAGGTTGACCAGTTCGACGATCATGATCGCCGACAACCCCCAGATCTTGTATTCGCCATAACGATAGCTGGGCACATACCAGCTGCGGCCCTGGTAATCGATACGGTGGGTGTGGTCACGCGGGTCCTGGCGGAAGAATTCCAGCGGCACGCTGAATACTGCCGCGATCTCCGCATCATTGGCGTGATATTCGACGAAATCGGGGATCAGCCCGACGAATGGCGTAACCTTCAGGCCATGCAGGGAAATCAACGGGCTCAGAGGTCCGATCACCTCTACCAGGCCAGGCGGCAGGCCGATTTCTTCTTCGGCTTCGCGCAAGGCGGTGAACACCAGGTCCGGGTCTTCCGGGTCGCGGCGACCGCCCGGGAAGGCGACTTCGCCGCCGTGGGTCGAGAGGCCCTTGGCACGCAAGGTCAAGACAAGTTCAGGCGCTTCGCTGCGGGTAATGGGCAAAAGGACTGCCGCTTCGGGGAACCGTCGGTCGGTTTCCAGCGAAGCCGGTTGGTGGTTGCTCATTCGGCGAAGTAGCTCGTCCAGCATTGCGCACTCTCGTTTCCAAGGCCTGCCTCGCATGATGCACCAAAAGCCATGCAGCACCCAACCCCCGCACGCTTGCGGCAGCACTGCCTGGCGCGCCAAGATAACCGCAACGAAAGGGAGACAGCATGAAATTCTGCAACGCGTGCGGCCAGCCAGTCATACAGCGGATCCCGGAAGGCGACAGCCGCCTGCGGTACGTCTGCGACCATTGCCAGACCATCCACTACCAGAACCCCAATATCGTCGCCGGGGTGCTGCCGACCTGGGGCAGCCAGGTGCTGCTGTGCCGCCGCGCGATAGAGCCTCGTCGCGGCTTCTGGACCCTGCCCGGCGGCTTCATGGAAAACGGCGAAACCCTGGACCAGGCCGCCCGTCGCGAAACCGTCGAGGAAGCCTGCGCCCGGGTAGGCTCGATGGCCCTCTACCAGCTGTTCGACCTGCCACACATCAACCAGGTGCACGTGTTCTTCCGCGCCGAACTGGTGGACCTTGACTTCGCTGTTGGTGTCGAAAGCCTGGAGGTGCGGTTGTTCGAGGAGCACGAGATCCCGTGGGACCGCCTGGCTTTCCGGACCGTCACACGCACACTAGAATGCTATTATCGCGACCGCATCGGGCAGCACTACCCCGTAGGCCATGAGTACCTGCCACCGATGACCGTCTCGCCCACTACATAAAGCCTTCAGGGATACCGTTTCATGCGCTGGTTGCTTGCCTTTTTCTGCCTTTGCGTTACCTCGGTGTCCCAGGCGGCCTTCACCGAGACTATCATTCGCAAGCCGGTACCACCGGTGCCGCAGCAATCGCAATCGCAAGCGGCCATGCAGCCGCTGATCGACAAAGTGCTGGTGATCAAGTCCCAGCGCCGCCTGCAATTGATCAGCCGAGGCGAACCGCTCAAGACCTACCGCATTTCCCTGGGCAAGCAGCCCAAGGGCGCCAAGGAGCGCGAGGGCGACAAGAAGACTCCGGAAGGCCTGTACTGGCTGGACTGGCGCAAGGAAAGCGACCGCTTCAACCTGTCCATGCACATCACCTACCCGAACATCACCGACGCCGCCCGCGCCACCCGCGAAGGCGTGAGCGCCGGCAGCATGATCATGATCCACGGCACGCCGGTTAACGACGATTACCCCGAGTGGTACTTCCACACCCTCGACTGGACCGATGGCTGCATCGCCATGCGCAACCGCGACATGCAGGAAGTGTGGGAGCTGGTGCGAGATGGAACGTTGATCGAGATCAGGCCCTGACAATCCGCCGTTGCAATTAAAGCTGTAGGAGCTTTCGCACCACAGTTCCACTCCCGTCCTACGCCAGCGTAGGCAGGAGACGGCATCAAACTGGGTGAGCAAATTCTTAGCATCCACGCAAACAAGTACGTAAGCCGTACAGCCTTTGCGGGGTGCTTCCATGCCGTTCCTCTTGCGCCACATTGCCGCCTTCTGCATCGCCGGTTGCCTGACCGCATCAACGGCGTTTGCCGACGACCCTGCCAGCCAGCAGCTGCGCGACCAGCAACAGACCCTGCAGCAACTGGAACAGCAACAACGGCTGCAGCGCTGGCAACGTGCGCCCTCGGCCAGCGCCGACGACGCCGACGCCCCCACCGCCCCCGAAGGTAGCCCCTGCCTGGCAACAACCGGGGTACGGCTGGCCGGCAATCAGCGCGTGTCCACCCAGGCCCTTGAGCCCACCGTACTCAACCTGATGCGCCCCTGCATGGGCATCAGCGATATCAATCGACTGTTGAAGGCCATCACGCAACGCTATGTCGAGTCCGGTTACCCGGCCAGCCGCCCCTACCTGCGCCACCCTCCCCAGGCAGACGCACCGCTCGATATCGTCATCCTCGAAGGCTTCGTGGAGTCGATCGAGCTCGCAGCCGACCTGCCCCTTTCGCTTCAGGGCGCGTTCCCCGCGCTGCTTGGGCAGCCCCTGTACCTTCCACAGCTCGAACAAGGTCTGGACCAGCTCAACCGCCTGCGCGCCTATGAACTGAGCGCCGACCTGCTGCCTGGTGAGCTGCAAGGCGGCACCCGCGTGCTGTTGCAGGGCAGTCAGGTAGCCCCACGCTGGCACCTCGACAGCCACGTCGACAACCGCGGCAGCGAGCTGACCGGACGTCACCGCATGAGCCTCGGTCTCGGTGTAGACAGCCCGTTCGGCAGCAACGGCGACCTGCGCCTGTCACTGGCCAGGACGGTAATCGACGCCCCCGGCCACAGCCAGGGCGTGACGCTCTACTACAACATCCCCTATGGCCCCTGGTCCTTCGCCCTCAACGCCAGCCAGTTGCAGTACGCCGCGCCCATCGCGCAAGGCCAGCACCACGTCAGCGGCAACAGCAGCTACCAGGGCGTCAGTGCCGAACGGCTGCTGTGGCGCAACCAGCACGGCATGCTCAGCGCCAGCGCCCGGCTGGACCGCAAGCAACTGACCAACCGTACCAACGGCGTCGTGATGGGCATCCAGAGCCCGACCTTGAGCACCGTGGAAGCCGGCTTCAACCTGCTTTGGCTGGATGCTGGACTCTGGAGCGGCTACCTCGGCGTCTCCCAGGGCACAGCCTGGCTCGGCGCCGACCGTCCAAGCCAGCGCGCGGGGGCGCCGCGACCGGATTTTCGCAAGTACCGCACCAACCTGCTGCACCTGCGCCAAGGCCCTGCACAGTGGCCGTGGCGCTGGCAGAGCGAACTGGCCCTGCAGTACAGCGATGATGAACTGCCGGCAATCGAGCAGTTGCTGCTCAGTGACGACTCGGCCGTGCGCGGCTTTCGCCAGCACACCTACACCGGCGCCAGCGCTGCCGTCTGGCGCAACACGTTCAGCCAGCCGCTCCCCCTGAACTGGACCCACCCCGTACAGATCCGCCCCTACCTTGGCCTGGACCGCGGCTGGGTGCGCCTTGATCGAAGCTTCCCCTCGCAGCGCCTGACCGGCATGGCAGCCGGGGTCGAATTGACCCTGCCGCACAACCGCCTGCGCCTCGACTACCAACGCGCCCTGCAGGCCAGCAACCAGCCCCGCCAGTCACTGGAACCCGGCTTCTGGGTACTGGAGTGGGCCCTCACCCTGTGATTCACCCACAACAAAGAGAACGAGAACATGCAAACACTCTCGCCGTTACCGTCTATCCGCCCCGACGCCTTGCGCTGGACCATCTTCCTCACCTTGCTCAGCTCCAGCCACGCGCTGGCCACTGGCGCCATGCAGGCCACCAGTGGCCCCGGTGGCACGCCCCTGATCAACAACGACCACGGGGTACCGGTGATCGACATCGTCGCACCCAATATCAGCGGTCTGTCACACAACCAGTTTCTCGACTACAACGTCGGCACCCCCGGCGTGGTGCTGAACAACGCCGTGCAGGCCGGGCAATCGCAGTTGGCCGGCGCGCTGGCCGCCAACCCGCAGTTCCAGGGCCAAGCCGCCTCGACCATCCTCAACGAGGTCATCAGCCGCAACGCCTCCTTGATCGAAGGCCCACAGGAAATCTTCGGCCGCCCCGCCGACTACATCCTCGCCAACCCCAACGGCATCACCCTCAACGGTGGCAGCTTCATCAACACGACCCGCGCCGGGTTCCTGGTCGGTACACCGCAAGTGCAGGAAGAACAGTTGAAAACCCTCAGCACGCTCAATGCCAGTGGCACCCTGCAAGTGCTGGCAGGCGGCCAGAGCAATGCCGAAGGTGCGCTGGACCTGATCGCGCCCAAGCTGGACAGCAACGGCCTGCTCATGGCCAGGCACGACCTCGCAGTGACCGTTGGCCGTAACCGCATCGGCTACAACGATGGGCAGGTCGTCGAGCACCTGCCCGGTACCCCGTCGAGCATCGACGCCAACCTGTTCGGCGCCATGCGTGCCGGGCGCATTCGCGTGGTCAGCACCGCCGAAGGGGCCGGGGTACGCGTCGGGCCGGTGCAGATCAACGCCGATGAAGGCCTCACCTTTCAGTCAGCCGGGGCGATGCAGGTCAGCGGCAATGTCGACCAGCCAGGCGAAATGACCACAACGCGCGGCGCATTACTCCTCACGGCCGCCGATGACCTGACGCTGAGCGCCGTTGACGGCCGGGCCGAGCGCATCGAAATCAAGGCCGGCAAGAAGCTCACACTGGACGCCGACAGCCGCGAGCGCATCGCCCGCGAGCATGACAGCTGGAACAAGAAGTTGCTGTTCGTCACCCGCGAGACCTACAAACGTGAACGCACTACCACCGACCAACACTTGCGCGGCACCCAGTTGCAGGGCAGTGACAGCGTATCGCTGCAGTCCGGCGCCGACATGCGCCTGGTGGCAGCCGACGTGAAGGCGGGGGGCGAACTGACACTCGACAGCGGTGGCAACCTGGACATCATCGCGGGAACAAAAAGCCTGCGTATCGAAGAGCAGATTCGCCACCGCAAGGACTTGTGGCGCGGGGACACCGATACCACGCAGTACCGGGAATCGGCACAGGGCAGCACGCTGAATGCCGAGCGCATTACGGTCAAAGCCAAGGACACACTCACGGTGCAAGGCAGCAAGTTGCACAGCCGCAGCGATCTGGACCTCAACGCACAGCAGGTCGAAATCGGCACGACTGCCCTGCAGGAGAACGGCACACACCGCAACTACCGGGGCGACCTGGTATCCGGCACCTTCTTCGCTGACCGCAAAGGCGACGATACCCAAGGCCAGAGCGTTGTCGGCAGCAGCGTCACGACGGATGGCAAGCTGAACATGAGCGCCGACCAGGTGAGCATCAAGGGCAGCACCGTGCACGGTGAGAAAGATTCGGTGCTCTATAGCGAAAAAGGCACGCTGGCGATCGAGGCGGGCCATGGCAGCACCACCTCCACCCAACGCGATAGCCGCAGCAAGCTGTTCGGCCTGATCGGCAGCGACGATGAACGCACCGACCGCAACCAGCAGGTGCTGGTCAGCGATGTCAGTTCCTCCAGCAACTTGCGCCTGGCCAGTGCCGAAGAGATACGTATCCGTGGTTCCAAAGTCGAGGCTGGCGGACATCTGCAGGTCGATGCCAAGGGTGACGTGCTGATCGACAGCGCACAATCGGTCCATGACAGCGAAATCCGCAACCAGCAACGCGGATTCACAGCCAGCGCCAAACAGACCCAGAACGCCGAGGACGGCAAGCCCGAGTCCCGCCAGTACGCCGCCGGCGTGGCTTACGACATCGTCACCACGACCGGCAAACAGCGCGAGACTTCGCAGGTGGCCAGCGAGCTGAAGGGCGCAACGGTTGGCCTGAACAGCGGCGCACACTTGCAAGTGAACGGCTCCAAAGTCCAGGCCAGTGCGGGCGACCTGGACGTCCAGGCCAAACAAGTAAGCCTCGGCGCAACCCGCAACGAGCGCGAATCGTCCACCGCGACCAGCAGCAGCGGTGGCGGCCTGACGGTGACGGGTGGCATCGATCGGCTGGGCAGCCTGTTCGAGGGTCATCACAAGGTCGAGGAAGTCTCCGAGCGAGACAGCAAGGTGCAACGCAGCGAGTTGCAGGCCAGTGGCAACCTGAGACTCAGCGCAGACGAGCTGGTCACCGAGGCGACTCGGGTGACTGCAGGCAACACGCTCAAAGTCACCGCCACGCGCATCGAGAACCGCGCCGTGCAGGATACCCACGAGCGCGAAACGCTGCGCAACGAGTGGTCAGGCAGCCTCGGTGCCAGCGTGGAGTACCGCGATCTGACCCGGCCGATCGAACGGCTGGTTCAGGGCGAGGAAGCTGCACGTTTTCAGCAAGCTTCTCCTGAGGATGCAATGGTGGCGCCCAGTGTCGGCGCCGACATGACCGTCGACCACCTCAAGCGTCTTGAAAATCAGCGCCGTGGATTTGCCCAGGTCAGCGAGCTGTCCGCAGCCGAGGTCGAAGTCAAAGCCAAGGTCATCGATGATGAGGGCACCGCCTGGCGCGCCAACGCCGGCGCGTTGAAGATCGACGCCGAACAGCACCACCTGCGCGCCGCGCAAAACACGGAAGAGGAAACGGTGCAGCGCCTGGCCTATGGCGGTGACCTGCGCGTGG
>Ga0160475_100523_pt1 | contig 13345 bp, 9 predicted proteins | sample HID1975M_E11MG_FD_108254 | JGI IMG/M metagenome (GOLD analysis project Ga0160475, IMG submission 108254) | Enriched soil microbial communities from UW Madison campus, WI, USA - HID1975M_E11 MG | ecosystem: Environmental > Terrestrial > Soil > Unclassified | place: USA: Madison, Wisconsin... | reverse complement strand
GGGGCAGCACCGGAGTTGTCGGGCCCTGGTCGGGCCTGCGACGCACCGGTTTCCCGTTTCACCCCCGTAGGGGCACCTGAACGCAGGGTGTAAGGAGAGCACGGGGCAGGGGTGGCGTCAATTGGTTGATGGGGTTGCGGGCGGCGCTCTGTCGCCAGGGCGCGACAAATCTCAAGCCATGAGTTGACCACCCGCCACCCCCCGCGTAGCCTTGCCGCTTCGAGGTTCTTCGGCCAAACCGAAGCTAAGACGGGAACGCGGTAGAAGCCGCGGCTGCCCCCGCAACTGTAAGTACCGGCAACGGATCGACACAGCCACTGCGCCCAGGCGCGGGAAGGCGTCATTCCGCCAGGCCCTTGTCTGATCAAGGCCTGAACGGTGCAAGCCAGGAGACCTGCCTCGCAACGATTTCGACTTTCAACCGGGCGGGGTGATCCGGTGGCGAACGAGCCCGGCCGGCCTGGCCCGAGGCTTTCGTCCCGCATGCCCGCGCCATCCTGCCAAGGGCAACGCGACATGAAAACACTGGCCAAGCTCCCCGTCACCATCGTCACCGGCTTCCTCGGCTCGGGCAAGACCACCTTGCTCCGGCACATGCTCGACAACGCTCAGGGCCGTCGCATCGCGGTCATCGTCAACGAGTTCGGTGAACTCGGTATCGACGGCGAAATCCTCAAGCAGTGCAGCATCGGCTGCACCGAGGAAGAGGCCAGCGGCCGTGTCTACGAACTGGCCAACGGCTGCCTGTGCTGCACCGTGCAGGAAGAGTTCTTCCCGGTGATGCGCGAACTCGTGGCCCGCCGCGGCGACCTCGACCACATCCTCATCGAAACCAGCGGCCTGGCCCTGCCAAAACCGTTGGTACAAGCCTTCCAGTGGCCAGAAATCCGTAACGCCTGCACCGTCGACGCGGTAATCACCGTGGTCGACAGCCCGGCCGTGGCCGCTGGCACCTTCGCCGCCTACCCCGACCAGGTCGACGCCCAGCGCAAGCTCGACCCCAACCTGGATCACGAATCGCCGCTGCACGAACTGTTCGCCGATCAGATGGCCAGTGCCGACCTGGTGGTCCTCAACAAAGCCGACCTGATCGACGCCGAAGGCCTGGCCAAGGTGCGCGCCGAAGTCGTCGAAGAACTGCCGCCTGCGGTCAAGGTGATCGAAGCCAGCAGCGGCCGCCTGCCGCTGGACGTGCTGTTGGGTGTTGGCGCTGAGTCGGAAGCGCACATCGATGGCCGTCGCACGCACCATGACTCCCACCACGACGGCGACGACGATCATGATGACCATGACCATGACGCCTTCGATTCCATCTCCATCGACCTGCCGGAAGCCGACGAAGCCCTGCTGCTCGATGCCCTGACCCAGCTGGTAGTGGAGTTCGGCATTCTGCGGGCCAAAGGTTTCGCAGCCATCCCAGGCAAGCCGATGCGCCTGCTGGTCCAGGGCGTGGGCACCCGTTTCGACAAGCACTTCGACCGCGCCTGGCGCGCTGGCGAGCCGCGCATGACCCGCCTGGTACTGATTGGCCAGGACCTCGATGCCGCGCAACTGGAAGCACGCCTGCGCCAAGCCCTGGGCGCCTGACCCATGCACCTGCTGCGGACCCAGCCCGGCGGCTTTGTGCCGGACGACAGCATCGCCGACCTCGGCCAGACACCCGCCGAGCTGGTGATCCTCTGCAGCGGCGACTCCCACCTGGCACTGCTCGCCGAAACCGCCGAGCAACTGCCAGGCGACTTCCCCAGCCTGCGCCTGGCCAACCCTATGCAGGTGCAGAACCATGCCTCGGTCGATCTCTATGTCGACCAGGTACTGCGCCATGCCAAGGTAATCCTGGTGTCGTTGCACGGTGGGGTCGGCTATTGGCGCTATGGCGTCGAGCAGTTGGTCGAGCTGACCGCGCGCGGCGTGCAGCTGATTCTGGTGCCGGGTGACGACCGCCCGGACCCTGAGCTGACCGGCCTTGGCACCGTTACCGGTGAACCGGCCGAGCGCCTCTGGCACTACCTGCGCCAGGGCGGCAAGGCCAATGCCGTCAACCTGTTCAAGTGCCTGGCCAACCAGTGGCTGGGCCGCGATTACTGCTGGGACGCGCCGCAGCCGCTGCCGCGCACATCGGTCTATCACCCGGGTAACCCCGCGGCGGCCCTGGAAGACTGGTACGCCGAGTGGCACCCGGAATACCCGGTGGCGCCGCTGCTGTTCTACCGTTCGCACCTGCAGGCGGCAAACACTGCGTTCATCGACGTGTTCTGCGAACGCCTGCAGGCCGCAGGCCTCAACCCGTTGCCGGTTGCCGTCGCCAGCCTCAAGGAAAGCGCGTGCCTGGAACAGGTCGAACGCTGGCTGGACGACGTTGGGGCCGAGGTGTTGATCAACACCACAGGCTTTGCCCTGTCCAGCCCGGAGCGCCCCAACCTGCGGCCGTTCCGCCGCGACATCCCGGTGCTGCAGGCGATCTGCGCGCAAGACAACCAACCCGGTTGGGAAGCCAGCGAGCAGGGCCTGGGTGCCCGCGACCTGGCCATGCACATTGCCTTGCCCGAGCTGGACGGGCGCATCATTACTCGCCCGGTAAGCTTCAAGGACATGGCCTGGCGCAGCGAGCGCAGCCAGTCCGACGTGGTCTGCTACCGCGCCCACCCCGAGCGCATGGACTTCGTGGCCGAGCTGGCAAGGCGCTGGGTCGAGCTGGCGCGCCTGCCCAACGGGCAGAAGCGCGTGGCGCTGGTGCTGGCCAACTACCCGACCCGTGACGGGCGCATCGGCAATGGCGTCGGGCTCGACACCCCCGCAGCCGCCCTGAACATTCTCAAGGCGCTGCGGGCTGAAGGTTACCCGCTCGACGAACTCCCCGGCAGCGGCACGCAGCTGATTCACCAGTTGCTCGGCGGCGTGACCAACGACCTCGATCACCTCGACCAGCGGCCCTGCGCGCAGAGCCTGAGCCTGGGGGATTATCAGGCCGCCTTCGCGCGGCTGCCCGACGCCAACCAGCAAGCCGTGCTGGAGCGATGGGGCCCGCCCGAGCAAGACCCGATGTACCGCAGCGGCCGGCTGATGGTGGCCGGCCTGCGTTTTGGCCTGACCTTTGTCGGCATTCAACCTGCGCGCGGTTATCAGGTCGACCCCAGTGCGGTGTACCACGACCCCGACCTGGTGCCACCGCATGGCTACCTGGCATTCCATTTCTGGCTACGCCATGCCTTCGCTGCCGATGCGGTCATCCATGTCGGCAAGCATGGCAACCTCGAGTGGTTGCCAGGCAAGGGCGTAGGGTTGTCCGCCCAGTGCTGGCCGGACGCGCTGCTGGGCCCGTTGCCGAACATTTATCCGTTTATCGTCAACGACCCGGGCGAGGGCGCCCAGGCCAAGCGTCGCACCCAGGCGGTGATCATCGACCACCTGATGCCGCCGCTGACCCGTGCCGAAACCTACGGCCCGCTGCGCCACCTGGAGCAACTGGCCGACGAGTTCTACGAAGCGCAGATGCTCGACCCACGGCGTGCCCGTGAGTTGCAGCGCGACATCCTTGAACTGGTCAAGGCCAACCACATCGACCGCGAGTTGCAGCTGGAAGGCCAGCTGGATGATGCTGCCGTGTGGTTGCCGCGCCTGGACACCTACCTGTGCGACCTCAAGGAATCGCAGATTCGCGACGGCCTGCACGTGTTCGGCGAGTCTCCGCAGGCACGCCTGCGGATCGATACCTTGCTGGCCCTGCTGCGCGTCGAGCGCGCAGATGGGCGCGGCGGCAACGCCAGCTTGCTGCGCACGCTCGCCAAGGCTTTGGCGTTAGGCTTCGACCCCTTGGACTGCGACCTCGGCCAAGCGTGGGAAGGGCCATGTCCGACCCTGCTGCAAGCCGTCAGCCAAGCGCCGTGGCGCACCTTCGGTGATAGCCGCGAGCGTCTCGAATTGTTGGCGTTGCAGGTCATCGAGCAAGCCTTGAACGGCGAACTGCAACTGCCCGCCGAGGCGCAATGGCAGGCGGTGCACGAGGTGGTCCAGGCCTTGCGCGAGCAGGTGGCACCCAACCTTGACGCTTGCGGGCCGGCAGAAATCAACGGCCTGCTCGCAGCCCTGGCGGGGCGTTTCGTGCCGGCCGGCCCCAGCGGCGCACCCAGCCGCGGCCGCCTTGATGTACTGCCCACGGGCCGCAACTTCTATACCGTGGATGTACGCAACCTGCCCACCACCACGGCCTGGCGCCTGGGTTTCGCCTCGGCGAACCTGATCCTCGAGCGCCATTTGCAGGACCATGGCGACCACCTGCGCCAGCTCGGCCTGTCGGTGTGGGGCACGGCGACCATGCGCACCGGCGGTGATGACATCGCCCAGGCCATGGCGCTGATGGGGGTAAGGCCGGTGTGGGCCACTGGTAGCCAGCGCGTCGACGATTTCGAGATCCTGCCACTGAGCCTGCTCGACCGCCCGCGGGTGGACGTGACCTTGCGCGTCTCGGGGTTTTTCCGCGATGCGTTCGGCAACCTGATCCGCCTGTTCGATGCGGCGGTGCAGGCCGTGGCGGCGCTGGACGAACCGGATGACCTCAACCCCTTGGCCGCGCGCGTGCGCAGCGAGCGTGAAACGCTGCAGGCGCAAGGGCTGGAAGCCGAGCAGGCCGCACGCCAGGCAGGCTGGCGGGTATTCGGTGCCAAGCCCGGCGCGTATGGTGCCGGGGTGCAGAATGCAATCGATGGCCGCCTGTGGCACAGCCGTGACGACCTGGCCGAGGTGTACCTCAACCATGGCGGCTACGCGTATGGCGCCAGCGATGAAGGCACCCCCGCGCGGGCCCAGTTCGCCCACCGCCTGGGCCAGGTGCAGGCGGTGCTGCAGAACCAGGACAACCATGAGCACGACCTGCTCGATTCCAACGATTACTACCAGTTCCAGGGGGGCATGCTGGCGGCGTCGGAGACCTTGTCCGGCGAGCGGGTGGCCAGTTATCACGGCGATCACAGCCAGGCCGACCGGCCGCGTATCCGCACCCTCAAGGAAGAATTGAACCGCGTCATTCGTGCCCGCGCCCTGAACCCCAAGTGGATCGACGGTGCCAAGCGGCATGGCTACAAGGGCGCGTTCGAGCTGGCAGCGACAGTCGACAACCTGTTTGCTTTCGACGCCACCACGCACCTGATCGACGACCATCATTACCAGTCGCTGGCCGATGCCTATGTGCTCGACCCGGCGACGCGCGACTTTATGCGCGAGCACAACCCCGAGGCCTTGCGTGACCTCACCGAGCGTTTGCTGGAGGCCCAGCAGCGCGGGCTCTGGGAAACCCCCGGTGAATACCGCGAAGCCCTGGAGGAACAGCTGCTCGACGGCGAGGAACAGGCTTGAAATGAGTGAACCCGTACAGTTTCCCCTGGCGGCCGTGGTCGGCGCCGACGACCTCAAGCTGGCCCTGTGCCTGACTGCCATCGACCCGAAGATCGGCGGCGTGCTGATCGAGGGCCCGCGCGGCATGGCCAAGAGCACCGTGGCGCGTGGCCTGGCCGACCTGCTTGGCGAGGGGCCGTTCGTGACCTTGCCGCTGGGCGCCAGCGAAGAGCGGCTGGTCGGTACGCTTGATCTGGATGCGGCGCTGGGGCAGGGCAAGGCGCAGTTCTCGCCGGGGGTGCTGGCCCAGGCAGATGGTGGCGTGCTGTATGTCGATGAGGTCAACCTGCTGCCCGACACCTTGGTCGACCTTTTGCTGGACGTAGCTGCCAGCGGCACCAACCGGGTTGAGCGTGACGGTATTTCACACCGGCACAGTGCGCGTTTCGTGCTGATCGGCACCATGAACCCCGAAGAAGGTGAGTTGCGCCCGCAACTGCTCGACCGCTTTGGCCTGAATGTGCTGCTCGAAGGTTTGCCGGCGCCAGAAGCGCGTCAGCAGATCATTCGCCGTCGCCTGGCTTTCGACACCGACCCGCATGCGTTCTGCGAGCACTGGGCCGCCGCCCAGGCGCAACTGCGCGAGCGCTGCCAGGCGGCGCGCCAGGGCCTGGCGGCCATCGCCCTGGACGACCAGGCCCTGGCCTGGATCACCGAGCGTTGCTATGCCGCCGGGGTCGATGGCCTGCGTGCCGACCTGGTCTGGTTGCGCGCCGCCCGCGCGCATTGCGCCTGGCGCGGTGGTGAAGTGATCGAGGAGGGCGATGTCGAAGCCGTGGCAGAGTTCGCCCTGCGTCATCGCCGGCGTGCGGCGCCAGAAGCCGCTCCGCCTTCAGCGCCGCCTGAGGCGGGCGGCCGCGATGCGCCCAGCCAGGGCGGGCAGGGCGATTGGGGCGCGCTGCCCGCGCAACCGGTGGCCAGCGGCGCCAGGCGCGAGGTGCCGAACTGGGCAAAAAAGCCCTGAGCATCCGCCCTGCGGGCAAGGTAGCGGATGCCATGCCGCGTGTCGGCAAACAGTCCGGTAGCAGCCGTGGGCGGCTACGTGCAGCTTCGGCTGGCCGCGTGGCCTGGCTTGCCACTTTGCTCAAAGGGCGGCCGCGGCAGCGCCAGGACCTTTGCTGGCAGCAGCGTCAGGCCCAGGCCGCCGAACTTTGGCTGGTCATCGTCGATGCTTCGGCGTCCACTCGCCGCTATCAGGCACTGGCACACAGCAAGGGGCTGTTGGCCGAGGTGTTCGACCAGGCGTATCGCCAGCGTGCCCGCCTGGCGTTGCTGACCGCCAGCGGTGCCGGCCCGCAGTGGCAGCGCCATGGGCTGAAAGCCTCGGCAGCACTGCAGCCGTGGCTGCAAGCCCTTGGCGCGGGTGGCGGCACGCCGTTGATTGCAGCGTTGGAGCAAGCCCGCCACTGGTTGCTGGCGCGGCACAAGGCCCACCCTCAAGAGGTGCAGCGCTGCCTGGTATTTACCGATGGCCGCCTGCAGCGCTGGAATGCCTTGCACCCCATGCCGTGTGCCACGTTATTGGTGGACATGGAATTGGCGCCAGTTCGGCTGGGGCGTGCGCAGCAGTTGGCCATCCAGTTACAGGCCGAATATCAGCATCTTGAACAATTCAGGATAAAAGACTGAAGGAGAGGGCGCGACACTATGTCGCAATAGCAGAAGTTGCAGGAAGGGTGATGGCAAAGTTACACAAGTGCGTGCCGGGCACGCACTTGCAGGCAAACTACCGCTATTACTTCGGCATCGACCAGGGTTGCAGGTCATAGCCTTTCTGGCACAGTTCGGCGCGCACTTCCTCGATCAGGCTAGCCCACTGCGCAGGGTCGGAGTAGATGCGCGAGGACACTTGTTTGCTGCCGATACGGGTGTTGGTCCGGTCGACCACTGCCAGGCTCAGCTCACCCGTACCGTTGGGTGCGTCCCAGGCAACGCACTGGAAAGGTTCGAAGGCGTGGTCGGCGATCAGCAGTGCTTCGTTGACACGGAGCTGGGCATTCATGGTTCGGTCTCTCTATGGTCCCAAACATCGAAATTCATGTCCGCGTTACTGCAATGGCGCTTCAGGTAATCGCGATCTGCAGTGCGGGGTTATTTGTACTGATGCTCCCTGTTGGGGGTGGAGTCACACAATCACTGTAATTTTTTCACTGTGAAACATTTTTTTAATATCCTGCGCCGCCTGTGACGCTGATTAATTTGAAAAATTCCCGAATGGCGTAGTGGCCAAAGAATTCGGCAGACAGACGGTAGTGGGCGCCGTCAGGTTCGTTGCTACTGTTAAGCAGGCGCCGCAACTTACTGTTTTCACGTAAAAAACCACAATTTGGCGCCAAGGAACGGTCATGCACGAAACCGCCTCCCTTCGTCGCTTGCTCATCGTCGACCCCTGCGACGATTGCCACCGCTTGCTACCGGGCCTTGAGAGTGCCGGCTGGGACGTCCACAGCTGTAGCCTGGACCTGGCGCTGGAGCACCGCTGCGATATCGGCCTGCTGCGCCTGCAGGAGTCGCACCTGCGTCACCCCGACGCGGTAAAAGACATGATCAAGCGCAGCAACACCGAGTGGATCGCCGTGCTCAATGCCGAGCAATTGCGCATGCAGAATGTCGGTGACTTCGTCTGCGAATGGTTCTTCGATTTCCATACCCTCCCGTTCGACGTCTCCCGGGTGCTGGTGACGCTGGGCCGTGCTTTCGGCATGGCACGTTTGCGCGGCAAGGGGGCGGTGCCTGTCGATGGTGTGGAAGACGAATTGCTGGGGGACAGCCGGCCAATTCTGGAGTTGCGCAAACTGCTGGGCAAACTGGCCCCGACCGAATCGCCGGTGTTGATCCGCGGCGAGAGCGGCACCGGCAAGGAGCTGGTCGCACGTACCCTGCATCGCCAGTCGCAGCGCTGCGACATGCCGTTTATCGCCATCAATTGCGGGGCAATTCCGGAGCACCTGATCCAGTCCGAGCTGTTCGGGCATGAAAAGGGCGCGTTCACCGGCGCGCACCAGCGCAAGGTGGGGCGTATCGAAGCCGCTCATGGTGGTACGCTGTTTCTCGATGAAATTGGCGACTTGCCGCTGGAATTGCAGGCTAATTTGCTGCGTTTTCTGCAAGAAAAACACATCGAGCGGGTGGGCGGCAGCCAGCCGATACCGGTGGATGTGCGGGTGCTGGCGGCAACGCACGTGGACCTGGAGCGGGCCATCGAGCAAGGGCGATTTCGCGAGGACCTGTATTACCGGCTCAACGTGCTTCAGGTAGTGACAGCGCCACTGCGCGACCGGCATGGCGACCTGTCGATGCTGGCCAACCATTTTTCCCACTTCTACAGCCTGGAAACAGGGCGCAGGCCACGCACCTTCAGTGATCACGCCCTGGCTGCCATGGGCCGGCACCACTGGCCGGGCAATGTGCGCGAGCTGGCCAACCGGGTGCGCCGCGGGCTGGTGCTTGCCGAGGGGCGGCAGATCGAGGCCCAGGACCTCGGCCTGCACGTGCTGGAGCAGGAGGAGCAGCCCTTGGGTACGCTGGAAGACTACAAGCACCGGGCTGAACGCCAGGCGTTGTGCGATGTGCTGGACCGGCACAGCAACAACATGAGCATTGCCGCAAAGGTGCTTGGGGTATCGCGGCCAACGTTCTATCGGTTGCTGCACAAGCACCAGATTCGCTGAAACCGTGGCCCCGTGAGGGGCCAGTGCTGCGAGCGGTCAGCTCGACTGGGCTATGTGCCCGTCCGACAGCTCTTCGACCGACTCTTCTTCGTCCGGCAGTGCCGTGATCACGCTGAAATCGCTGACCTCGACCTCACCACCGCCATACCCCAGCAAATGGAAAGAGAACGCTTTGCGCACGGTCGGGTTGTCGAAGCCGAATTCCATTTCCAGCGGCTCGTCGGCGGTCACGCGAATCTCCTCCGGCAGCCCCAGCGGCACATCCTGCTCCAGTTCCTTGGCCTTGAGTTGAATGTAGGCGGCATGCTGCGGGTCGAGTACCCGCACCTTCACCCGAACACGTGTGCGAGAGCCCTCGGGCATTTCCAGGTACTGCGCGCCAATCAGGTTGTCGGCCCAGTCGTCGCGGATCTGCGCCTGCAGCTGGATGGCCGAGGGGCCACCGAACTGGTAGCGCAGGTTGAGCGGGGTTTGCAGCAGGGACTGGTCGAGCACACCGGCGAGGGCGCCGAGCTGTGGGCCAAGGTTGCTGTCGCCGGCGCCCAGGTACTTGGCCTGATCAGCAATGAACCCTTCGCTGGCATAACGGCGGCAGCGCTGCTGGAAGTCGCACTCGGTAAACACGCCCTGGCCGTTGTGGTAACGCAACATGCCGTTGGTGTAGGAAATCATCTCCCGGCCCGTGTCGTAGTCGCGGAACATCGAGCGCCCGGCCAGCGCCACCGGCATCGGCAGGGCGAAGTAGTCGAGCAGGGAGTTGGCCAGGTCGACGTGGCCGTAGGTGCCCCGTTTGATGCGCGGCAATTGCGCCTGCTCTGGTGCCAGGGTCAGGTTGAACCCCCAGGAGGAGGCCAGGCGTATGCCATCGATACCGTGGGACTCGTCCGACGTCACCACTACCAGGGTGTCCTTGAGCACGCCCTGGCGCTCCAGGTTGTCGAGGAACGCGCCGATGGCGTCGTCCAGGTACGCCACGGCTGCCTGCTTTGGCGTGTCGTAGCGGTCCAGGTAGTCTGCAGGTGCCGAGTAAGGCTGGTGGGTGCCCACGGTCAGCAGGGTGAGCATCCATGGGCGCTCCTGCTGCCTGAGCTGGCCGACATAGTCCAGCGCGCCTTCGAAGAACGCCCGGTCATCCTTGCCCCAGGGGAACTCCAGGTAGTTGTCGTTGCTGAACCACTCAAGGCCATGCACCGAGTCGAAGCCGATGTGCGGCATGATCCGGTCCTTGGCCATGAAGCGCAGGCCCGCACCCTGCAGGTAATGCGTGGTGAAGCCGGCCTGGCGCAGTTGGGCAGGCAGGCAGGCTTGGTTGCGCTGGTGCTGGGTGAGCAACTCCATGCCCTTGGGCGTGCCGTTGGCCAGCTTGTCGTAGTCACCGCAGAGCATGGCGTACAAACCGCGGATGGTCTGGTGGGTATGCAGCACGTAGTCCGGGGTGTTCATGCCGCGCTCTGCCCAGCGGCTGAGGTTAGGCATCAGGTCTTCGTCAAAGCGGCTGTGCAGGGCCTGGCGGTTTGGCCGTACATAGGCGCCGGGGATGCCTTCGACGGTGATCACCAGCAGGTTGCGCGCACTGCCGGGGCCAGCTAGCAGCCGCTGGCCATGCAGGTCGGGCTGGGTCAGCCCGGCGCTTGGCAGCGGTGTGACGGGTTGCGTCTGCCCGGCCCAGCCCAGTGCCTGCTGCTGCAGGTCGGCGACGCCGGCGGACAGTAGCTGGTGCGCAAGATTATATTGCCGCCACTGGTCGGCATCGGACGGCGCCAGGTGCTGGCTACCCCAGTGCAGGCCAAACAGCGCCAACGGGATGGACAGGGCTTTCAGCCCGAATGCGGCGCCACGCTGGCCACGGCTGCGCCAGGCAGCCAGCGCCCAGGCCAGCAAGCCTGCACCCAGGGCCCAGGGCAGCCAGGCGTGGGCCAGGCCACCGCCGGTGGAGTTCTCCATGAACTGGGGGTCGAACAGGTAGCCCAGGTCGGCACTGTTTGGCAGCCGCCCGACCGCACTCACCAACTCGGCCGATGCCACCCACAATGCGGCCCATGCCACCAGCACGGGGAGGGCCAGCCACAGCGGCCGGCGGTGCAGAAGCAGTACCAGCAGGCTGCCAAGCGCGAGGTCCGACACATAGCCGAGCGGGTTGGACCAGCCCAGCAGGGCGCGCGCAGCCAGTGGAACCACCAGCACCAGGGTTGCCAGGGCGACAAGCCGGGTGTGCGAGGGGCCAAGCAGGTTCTTCACGAAAACTTTCCTTAATTGCCGTTAAAACGTCACAAATCTGTGCGCGATGATAACAGGCTGGGGTCAGGAAAGCGGTGGGCTACAAGGTTGGTTACCAAAAGCCGGGCCCGCGAAGGCCCGGGGATCGAGCGGTCAGAAGTAGTAGGGGAATTTCAGGCTGAAGGAAAAGTCCGGCGCGTCGTCGGTCAACCCGATGGACAGGTTTGGCACGATGGTCAGGTTGTTGGAGGCCGCGAAAGTCATGCCGATGTTGAAGTTGGCGGCGTTGTAGTCGCTGTTGGTGATCGATTGCCAGTCGCCGCCGTCGGGTTTGATCTTGCTCTTGCGCGAAAACTGGTCGGTGACCGAGAACGACATGCTCATTTTTTCGTTCAGGGCGAATGCGATACCGCCACCAATCTGCCAGGAGTCACCCAGCTTTACGTCGCCTGGTACCTTGGTGTTGACCGTAGGGCTGATGTCGCTGAACGAGTCTTCCATGTTGTAGGTGTAGGACAGGCTGCCGAACAGCACGGCCGGGTCGAACGTCTTGACCAGCGAGATGCCTGGCGTGATTGCCCATACACCGTTACCGGTCGGGAGGTCTTCAGGCACGGCGAGGTTGTCGTTGCCGGCCACCTGGATCAGCTTGATGCCATACGGGTCCTTGCCGGTTGGCGCCTTGACGCGCAAGGTGGCGACAGCGTCTGGCCAGTTTTCCGACTCGTCGATGAACTTGTAGGCCACGCCGAAGTTGACGTCGCCGATGGTCGGGTCGCGGGTGACCGTGCCGTCCGAACTTACCCCCGCAGCGCCGCCGGCACCGCCGGAGGAGTAGGTCGATTCGCGGTAGACAATGGGTACGTTAATGTCGAACTGCCAGCGCTGGTCGACGTTGTAGCGTGCGGTCAGGTCAAGCGTCCAGTTGTCGGCCTTGATGCGGTCGATGTTGATATTGCCGAGGAAGATCGAGTCGAGCGCGAGGAACCCGTTGAGGGTCAAGGCGCGCGTATCGTAATGGGTGTAGGTCAGGCCGGTTTCGACACTGAACTTGCCGCCGCCGAAGAAGCCGCTGGCTTCGTCGTACAGGTTGGACACGCTCTGCGCCGGCTCCGAATTGTCCTGCAGCGATTGCCCATACGAGCTGCCGGTGGTGCCGGGCGCGCCGGATGCCACGGTTTGGGCACCCTTGACACCTTCGGCGGGCGATTTGGTCAGGCGTTTCGGTGCGGGGGCTGGCGGTGCCTCTTCCACCTGCTTGAGCCGTTGTTCCAGCACCATCAATGCGTTCTGTTGGGCTTCGTAGCGCTGTTTCAGCGCGATGAGTTCCTGTTTGAGTTGCTCGACCTGTGGGTCGGTTGCCGCCTGTAGCAGAGTGGCCGGGGCCAGGGTTGTCAAACAAACGATAGCTCTGAACGTCAACAAACGGTGCATGGATTAGCCGTCCCTTCTGACTACATACGATGAGACTGAGCGTAGATCAGTATCCGAGATTGCGAAGGCCTTTGAGCTGGTCAAGGTTGGTGCCCACCGAACCGGCCGTGGGCGCGTTGTCACGCAGCACCACATTGAGCGACGTCAGGTTGCTGACGCGGTTGCTGGCGCCCAGCAGGGTGGTGTTCTGCATCAGCCCACCTTGCCCCAGGCGCTGCAGGGTGCTGCCCTGGTTGTCGCTGGCGACGATACTCAGTTGCACCCCCGTGCCGCTGGACGAAACGCTCAGCGAGCCTGCGCCATTGGCACCGACCAGCGTGGACCCGGCCGCCAGGGCCTGGCCCTGGGGTTGCGTCGCCGGCGCCTGGTTGGCCTTGGTTACATTGATGTCGACATTGTTATGGGCGGTGTTGTAATCGCCGGCAGCCCGCACCACCTGGGTTACCCCTTCGGTGGTGTTGAGGCCGCTGCCCCCCGTGACGGTCCCCGTCCCGGCGCTGCTCGATTGCGTGCCGCCACTGCCTTTTTCATTGATCATCGACACATAGAATTGCGGCTTGATGGTGGTTTGCTGAACCTGCATGGCCGACGTTGCCCCGATCACCTCACCATTGGCGTTCTGCCAGGTGCTG
>Ga0160475_100508_pt1 | contig 13810 bp, 9 predicted proteins | sample HID1975M_E11MG_FD_108254 | JGI IMG/M metagenome (GOLD analysis project Ga0160475, IMG submission 108254) | Enriched soil microbial communities from UW Madison campus, WI, USA - HID1975M_E11 MG | ecosystem: Environmental > Terrestrial > Soil > Unclassified | place: USA: Madison, Wisconsin... | reverse complement strand
TGTGATGCAGGATTTCATTGATACGACGGGTACGGGCGTCCAGCACCAGCTCGTTGAATACTTGCAGCAGCAGCTTGCGCATGCACCCAAGCGGGTCGACTTCGTCCTCGCTTTCACTGGCACGCGCCAAGTGGTCATGGGTTTCGTGCAGGCTGTCGAGCAACGCCTGCACCAGCTCTGCCTTATTGTTGAAATGCCAGTAGATCGCACCCCGAGTCACGCCCGCCAGCTCGGCGATGTCCGCCAGGGTGGTGCGCGCAACCCCGCGCTTGTAGAAGGCCTTTTCCGCTGCCTCGATGATTTGCGTGCGGGTTTCCTGGGCTTCTTCTTTGGTTCGACGGACCATGGCAGTACAACCTCATCTGGGCCCGCAGGCGCGTCGCGTGCAGGGAATCCGCCGGGGCCACACCTCTGCAGGGTGCTTCCCGGATTGGCTAATAAAAGGAGCTGGGGTAGTAGCCAAGTACCACCCAACGGTATTTACAAACAACCATGAATGTAAGTATATTCGTTAGTAAGCTATTTATCCACCTGGTAGCATTTTTTCCGTCAAGACTCTTCCATTACCCTTGAGCATCTCCCAGCTCTAGCGATCCGAGGATCCTCATGCAATTCAAGCCAGCCGTTACCGCTCTGGTTTCCGCCGTCGCCCTGGCAACCCTGCTCAGTGGCTGCAAGAAAGAAGAAGCCGCGCCCGCAGCACAGGCTCCTCAGGTCGGCGTAGTGACCATCCAGCCCCAAGCCTTCACCTTGACCTCGGAACTGCCGGGGCGCACCAGCGCGTTCCGCGTCGCTGAAGTCCGCCCACAGGTCAATGGCATCATCCTCAAACGCCTGTTCAAGGAAGGCAGCGAGGTCAAGGAAGGCCAGCAGCTGTACCAGATCGACCCTGCCGTGTACGAGGCCAACCTGGCCAACGCCCAGGCCAACCTGCAAGCTACCCGGTCGCTGGCCGAGCGCTACAAGCAGCTGATCGACGAACAGGCGGTGTCCAAGCAGGAATACGACGACGCCAATGCCAAACGATTGCAGGCCGATGCGTCGCTCAAAAGCGCCCAGATCGACCTGCGCTACACCAAGGTACTGGCGCCGATCAGCGGTCGCATTGGTCGCTCGTCGTTCACTGAAGGCGCGCTGGTGAGCAATGGCCAGACCAACGCCATGGCCACCATCCAGCAGCTCGACCCGATCTACGTCGACGTCACCCAGTCCACCGCCGAGCTGCTGAAGCTGCGCCGTGAACTGGAAAGCGGCCAACTGCAGAAGTCTGGCGCCAACACCGCATCGGTTCAGCTGGTGCTGGAAGACGGCAGCCTGTTCAAGCAGGAAGGTCGGCTGGAGTTTTCCGAAGTGGCGGTCGACGAGACCACCGGCTCGGTGACCCTGCGTGCCATCTTCCCCAACCCGGACCACACCCTGCTGCCAGGCATGTTCGTGCATGCGCGGCTCAAGGCCGGGGTCAACAGCCAAGCCATCCTGGCCCCGCAGCAAGGCGTCACCCGTGACCTCAAAGGCGCACCAACCGCCCTGGTGGTCAACCAGGAGAACAAGGTCGAACTGCGCCAGCTCAAGGCCAGCCGTACCCTGGGCAGCGACTGGCTGATCGAGGAAGGCCTCAACCCAGGCGACCGCCTGATCACCGAAGGGCTGCAGTACGTGCGCCCGGGCGTCGAGGTCAAGGTCAGCGAAGCCACCAACGTCAAGAAGCCGGGCAGCCCTGATCAGGCCAACGCGGCGAAAGCAGACGCCAAAGCGGAGTAAACCATGTCGAAGTTCTTTATCGATCGCCCGATCTTCGCCTGGGTGATCGCCTTGGTGATCATGCTGGTCGGCGCCTTGTCGATCCTGAAGCTGCCTATCAACCAGTACCCCAGCATCGCGCCGCCGGCCATCGCCATCGCCGTGACCTACCCGGGCGCTTCGGCGCAAACCGTGCAGGACACCGTGGTGCAGGTGATCGAGCAGCAGCTCAACGGTATCGACAACCTGCGTTATGTGTCGTCGGAAAGCAACTCCGACGGCAGCATGACCATTACTGCCACCTTCGAACAGGGCACCAACCCCGACACCGCCCAGGTCCAGGTACAGAACAAGCTGAACCTGGCCACCCCATTGCTGCCGCAGGAAGTGCAGCAGCAAGGTATCCGCGTTACCAAGGCAGTGAAAAACTTCCTGCTGGTGATCGGCCTGGTGTCCGAAGACGGCAGCATGACCAAGGACGACCTGGCCAACTACATCGTCTCCAACATGCAGGACCCGATCTCGCGGACTGCGGGTGTGGGTGACTTCCAGGTGTTTGGTGCGCAGTACGCCATGCGTATCTGGCTCGATCCGGCCAAGCTGAACAAGTTCCAGCTGACCCCGGTCGACGTCAAGACCGCCGTGGCCGCGCAGAACGTGCAGGTTTCGTCCGGCCAGCTCGGCGGCCTGCCAGCCCTGCCTGGTACCCAGCTGAACGCAACCATCATCGGCAAGACCCGCCTGCAAACCGCCGAGCAGTTCGAGAAGATCCTGCTCAAGGTCAACAAGGATGGCTCCCAGGTACGACTGGGTGACGTCGCGCAAGTGGGCCTGGGCGGTGAAAACTACGCGGTCAGCGCCCAGTTCAACGGCAAGCCGGCTTCCGGCCTGGCCGTAAAACTGGCTACCGGCGCCAACGCGCTGGACACTGCCAAGGCACTGCGCGAGACCATCAAAAGCCTCGAACCGTTCTTCCCGCCTGGCGTGAAAGCGGTATTCCCGTACGACACCACCCCGGTGGTCACCGAGTCGATCAGCGGTGTGATCCACACCCTGATCGAAGCCGTGGTCCTGGTGTTCCTGGTGATGTACCTGTTCCTGCAGAACTTCCGCGCCACCATCATCACCACCATGACCGTACCGGTGGTGTTGCTGGGTACGTTCGGCATCCTTGCCGCCGCAGGCTTCAGTATCAACACCCTGACCATGTTCGCCATGGTCCTGGCCATCGGATTGCTGGTGGACGACGCCATCGTCGTGGTGGAGAACGTCGAACGGGTCATGTCCGAGGAAGGGTTACCGCCCAAGGAGGCGACCAAACGTTCGATGGAACAGATCCAGGGCGCCCTGGTGGGTATTGCCCTGGTACTGTCGGCGGTACTGCTGCCCATGGCGTTCTTCGGTGGTTCCACAGGTGTGATCTACCGGCAGTTCTCCATCACCATCGTGTCGGCCATGGGCCTCTCGGTGCTGGTAGCGCTTATCTTCACCCCGGCACTGTGCGCCACCATGCTCAAGCCGCTGAAGAAAGGTGAGCACCACACTGCCAAAGGCGGGTTCTTTGGCTGGTTCAACCGCAACTTCGACCGCAGCGTAAACGGCTACGAGCGCAGCGTGGGCACTATCCTGCGCAACAAGGTACCGTTCCTGCTCGGCTACGCGCTGATCGTGGTCGGCATGATCTGGCTGTTCGCCCGCATCCCTACTGCCTTCCTCCCGGAAGAAGACCAGGGCGTACTGTTTGCCCAGGTACAGACCCCGGCCGGCTCCAGTGCCGAACGTACGCAGGTTGTGGTTGACCAGATGCGTGAGTACCTGTTGAAGGAAGAGGCCGACACCGTGGCATCGGTGTTCACTGTCAACGGCTTCAACTTCGCCGGCCGCGGCCAGAGCTCGGGCATGGCGTTCATCATGCTCAAGCCGTGGGGCGAACGCTCCAAGGAGAACAGTGTGTTCGCCCTGGCCGAGCGTGCCCAGCAACACTTCTTCACCTTCCGCGACGCGATGGTGTTCGCCTTCGCGCCGCCTGCGGTACTCGAACTGGGTAACGCTACCGGCTTCGACGTGTTCCTCCAGGACCGCGGCGGTGTGGGCCATGCCAAGCTCATGGAAGCGCGCAACCAGTTCCTGGCAAAGGCCGCACAAAGCAAGGTGCTCAGCGCCGTGCGCCCGAACGGCCTGAACGATGAGCCGCAGTACCAGCTGACTATCGATGACGAACGTGCAAGCGCCCTGGGCGTGACCATTGCCGACATCAACAACACCCTGTCGATTGCACTGGGTGCCAGCTATGTCAACGACTTCATCGACCGTGGCCGAGTCAAGAAGGTGTACATCCAGGGCGAACCAAACGCGCGGATGAGCCCGGAAGACCTGCAGAAGTGGTACGTGCGCAACGGTGCAGGCGAAATGGTCCCGTTCTCGTCGTTCGCCAAAGGCGAGTGGACGTACGGTTCGCCCAAGCTGTCCCGTTACAACGGCGTCGAGGCAATGGAAATCCTGGGTGCTCCGGCCCCGGGCTACAGCACCGGTGATGCCATGGCCGAGGTGGAACGCATCGCGGGCGAGTTGCCGGACGGTATCGGCTTCTCCTGGACCGGCATGTCTTACGAGGAAAAACTCTCCGGCTCGCAAATGCCGGCACTGTTCGCCCTCTCTGTGCTGTTCGTGTTCCTGTGCCTGGCTGCACTGTATGAAAGCTGGTCGATCCCGATCGCCGTCGTGCTGGTAGTACCGCTGGGTATCATCGGTGCACTGATCGCCACCAGCCTGCGCGGGCTGTCCAACGACACGTACTTCCTGGTCGGCCTGTTGACCACCATCGGCCTGGCGGCGAAAAACGCCATTCTGATCGTCGAGTTCGCCAAGGAACTGCACGAGCAGGGCCGCAGCCTGTACGACGCAGCAATCGAGGCGTGCCGCATGCGTCTGCGCCCGATCATCATGACCTCGCTGGCGTTCATCCTCGGCGTGGTACCGTTGACCATCGCCAGCGGCGCCGGCGCCGGCAGCCAGCACGCCATCGGTACAGGTGTGATCGGCGGCATGATCAGTGCGACCGTGCTGGCTATCTTCTGGGTACCACTGTTCTTCGTCGCAGTGTCGTCGCTGTTCGGCAGCAAAGAGCCGGAAAAAGACGCCACCCCTGAAACTCCACGTTATGAGGCTGGGCAATGACCAAGTCTTTGTTGTCCCTGGCGGTAACCGCTTTCATTCTTGGCGGCTGCTCGCTGATCCCTGACTACCAGACCCCGGAAGCGCCGGTGGCAGCGCAGTGGCCGCAAGGCCCTGCGTACTCGCCGACGCAATCGGCAGACGTTGCTGCCGCCGAACAGGGCTGGCGCCAGTTCTTCCACGACCCGGCACTGCAACAGCTGATCCAGACTTCGCTGGTCAACAACCGCGACCTGCGCGTCGCGGCGCTGAACCTCGACGCTTACCGCGCGCAGTACCGCATCCAGCGTGCCGACCTGTTCCCGGCGGTTTCGGCCACCGGCAGCGGCAGCCGCCAGCGCGTACCGGCGAACATGTCGCAAACCGGCGAATCTGGCATCACCAGCCAGTACTCGGCCACCTTGGGTGTCAGCGCTTATGAGCTGGACCTGTTCGGCCGTGTGCGCAGCCTGACCGAGCAGGCGCTGGAAACCTACCTGTCCAGCGAGCAGGCGCGTCGCTCCACGCAAATCGCCCTGGTGGCCAGCGTGGCCAACGCCTACTACACCTGGCAGGCCGACCAGGCCCTGTTCAAGCTGACCGAAGAAACGCTGAAGACCTACGAGCAAAGCTACAACCTCACCCGTCGCAGCAATGAAGTCGGCGTGGCGTCTGCCCTTGACGTCAGCCAGGCGCGCACCGCCGTGGAAGGCGCCCGGGTCAAGTACTCGCAGTACCAGCGCCTGGTCGCCCAGGACGTCAACAGCCTGACCGTGCTGCTGGGCACCGGCGTTCCTGCCAACCTGGCGAAGCCGCTGGAGCTCAACGCCGACCAGCTGGCCGAAGTGCCGGCCGGCCTGCCGTCGGACATCCTCCAGCGTCGCCCGGACATCCAGGAAGCCGAGCACCTGCTCAAGGCCGCCAACGCCAACATTGGCGCGGCCCGCGCAGCGTTCTTCCCGAGCATCAGCCTGACCGCCAACGCTGGCAGCCTGAGCCCCGACATGGGTCACCTGTTTGCGGGTGGCCAAGGCACCTGGCTGTTCCAGCCGCAGATCAACCTGCCGATCTTCAACGCCGGCAGCCTGAAGGCCAGCCTGGACTACTCGAAGATCCAGAAGGACATCAACGTCGCCAAGTACGAAAAAACCATCCAGACCGCCTTCCAGGAAGTCTCCGATGGCCTGGCGGCGCGCAAGACCTTCGAAGAGCAGCTGCAGGCCCAGCGCGACCTGGTGCAGGCGAACCAGGATTACTACCGCCTGGCTGAGCGCCGCTACCGCATCGGGATCGACAGCAACCTGACCTTCCTCGACGCCCAGCGCAACCTGTTCAACGCCCAGCAGTCGCTGATTACCGACCGCCTGTCGCAGCTGACCAGCGAGGTCAACCTGTACAAGGCGCTCGGCGGGGGCTGGTATGAGCAGACCGGGCAGGCCAACCAGCAGGCATCGGTGCAAGCACCGAAAGGCTGATTGAGTTTGTAGCAGCATCGAGCCCACCTCTACGGTGGGCTTTTTGTTTTGCCGGGCGCTGTTGTTGCTCCGAACGCTCGACCTGCTGGAGCAGCGTTGTGCTGCGAAGAGCCTGTTAAAGCAGAACAATTAACCAACTGGAACATTCCGTTCGATTATCGCCCCGTTCCGTTTGCGGCGAATTGCCTCACCCCCGCACTACCCCGCAACATCCGCTTACGCAACGTTGCCCAAGTTCATCAAAAAAAAGACCCGCACCTGCAGGCTTGATCCAGCAGTGCACCGGCTCGCCCCATAAAAACAAGAGATCCACGACAGATGAGCACTTTGCAACCCGCACGCCAGCTGCTGCCCGGCCTGTTGGCCATGTCCTGCGCCCTCCCCGTGTTCGCCGCCAACGAAGGTGGTTTCATGGAAGACGCCAAGGCCACCCTCAACCTGCGCAACTTCTATATCAATCGCAATTTCGTCGACCCGGCCAACCCGCAGGGCAAGGCCGAAGAATGGACGCAAAGCTTCATTCTTGACGCCCGCTCCGGCTTCACCCAAGGCACCGTCGGTTTCGGGGTGGACGTGCTGGGCCTGTATTCGGTCAAGCTCGACGGCGGCAAAGGCACCACCAACACACACCTGCTGCCCGTGCATGACGACGGCCGCCCGGCCGATGACTTCGGCCGCCTGGGTGTGGCACTGAAAGCCAAGTTGTCCGAAACCGAGCTGAAAGTCGGTGAATGGATGCCGGTACTGCCCATCCTGCGCTCGGACGACGGCCGCTCGCTGCCGCAAACCTTCCGCGGTGGCCAGTTGACCTCCAAGGAAATTGCCGGCCTGACGCTGTACGCCGGGCAGTTCCGCGGTAACAGCCCGCGCAACGACGCCAGCATGGAAGACATGTCGATGAACGGCAAAGGCGCGTTCACCTCCGATCGTTTCAACTTCGGCGGTGGCGAGTACACCTTCAACGACAAGCGCACCATGATCGGCCTGTGGGATGCCCAGCTCAAGGACATCTACCGCCAGCAATACCTCAACCTGACGCACAGCCAGCCGCTGGGCGACTGGACCCTGGGCGCCAACCTGGGCTACTTCATCGGCAAGGAAGACGGCGCAGAGCGCGCCGGCAAGCTGGATAACCGCACCGCCTCGGCCATGCTTTCGGCACGTTACCAGGGCCACACCTTCTACGTCGGCCTGCAAAAGGTCAGCGGCGACGACGCCTGGATGCGGGTCAACGGTACCAGCGGCGGCACCCTGGCCAACGACAGCTACAACTCCAGCTTCGACAATGCCAAGGAGCGTTCCTGGCAAGTGCGCCATGACTTCAACTTCGCTACCGTTGGCGTGCCTGGGCTGACCCTGATGAACCGCTATATCAAGGGTGAAAACGTCACCGTGGGCAGCGTGGATGATGGCAAGGAATGGGCTCGCGAGACCGAACTGGCCTATGTGGTGCAGTCGGGGAGCTTGAAGGACCTGTCGGTGAAATGGCGCAACTCCACCATGCGCCGGGACTTCAGCACCAACGCCTTTGATGAGAACCGGCTGATCGTGAGTTACCCGCTGAATCTCCTTTGAATGCTTCGCGGGCACGCCCGCTCCCACAGGGATTGCACCAGCCTTGAATTCTGCGCCCTACCTGTGGGAGCGGGCATGCCCGCGAAGAGGCCAGAAGCCCTTGAAAATAACCAAAAGAAATAACCAAATCCATAAACCTTCTTGGACGACATAAGCTGTAACAGCTTGAATAGGGCCCTGATTCCCGCCCCAGAGCCGTGACATGGACCTCCGCCAGCTGCGCTACTTCATCGCCCTCACCGAATACCGCAGTTTTGTCCGTGCCGCCGAGGCCATGGGCATCACCCAACCCGCCTTCAGCCGCGCCATCCAGGGCCTGGAACACACGTTCGGCTGCCCGCTGGTGGACCGCGCCAGCAAAGCCCTGCTGCCAACCCCCGAGGGCCTGGTGGTACTGCAGCACGCCCGCCGCCTGGTGCAGGGTGCCGCGCAACTGAGCAACGAGGTACTGCAAATGACCAAGCTCGACGCCGGCGAGCTGCATTTCGGCAGTGGCCCGGCGCTGGCCGTGCGCTTGGTCCCCGACGCCTTGCGCCATTTCATCGAACGCCACCCGGGCATCCGCACCTCGCTGCTGGTAGACAATGCCGAACGCCTGGGGCAGGCCCTGCGCCGTGAACAGATCGAGTTTTTCGTCGACGATATCCGACCGTTCGAAGCCGACCCCAATTTCCACACCGAGCCCCTGTCGCCACGGCCCGGCCTGTTCTTCTGCCGGCCTGGCCACCCGTTGCTGGCCAAGGACAGCCTGTCGACCAACGACCTGTTCAGCTACCCGCTGGCCAGCGGCCTGCTCGCCCCCGGCGTGCGCAAGCGCCTGGCCAACCTGAGCGGGCGCAGCGACTTCATCCCGCACCTGCAGACCGAGCACCTGGCGATACTGCGCAGCGTGGTGCAGGCCAGCGACGCCATTGGCACGGCCAGCGAGGAGGCCGTGGCCGAAGACTTGGCCGCCGGCACACTGGTGCGCCTGCACTGGCGCAACCTGCCGCCGGCACTGGAGGTGTTGAGCGTGCGCTGCGGCGTGGTCAGCCGTAGCGGTTACCGGTTGTCGCCGGCGGCGCGGGCGATGATCGAGACACTGGTGGGGCTGGATACGCCAGTGCGGGCTGCTGCCATTCGCTGAGCTGATGATAGTGGTGGCTGCGGGCTATCCTGAGCTATATGGGTTGCCAGTACCGGCCCTTTCGCGGGTGAACCCGCTCCCACAGGGTTTCGTGGATCCTAGTGGGAGCGGGTTCACCCGCGAAAGGGCCGGTACTGGCAATACACCTAGATCGGGCACACCAGGGAGGCACAACAATGAAAACCCTCGTCGACCACCTGAGCCAATACGCCAGCTACCACCGCGACCCACGCAACATCGCCACCCACTTCGTCGGCATCCCGCTTATTGTGCTGGCAGTCACCATTCTGCTGTCACGCCCAGGCTGGGAAATAGCTGGCATGTGGCTGTCCCCTGCCCTGCTGGCAGCGGCGGCTTCGGTGTGGTTCTACCTGCGCCTGGACCTGCGCTTCGGCCTGGTGATGGGGTTGTTGCTGGGCCTGTGCCTGTGGGTCGGCCAGGTGCTGGCCGTACAGACAACAACGCTGTGGCTCAGCGCCGGGCTGGCGGCATTCGTGGTGGGCTGGATCATCCAGTTTGTCGGCCATTACTACGAAGGCCGCAAACCTGCATTTGTCGACGATGTCAGCGGCCTGATCATCGGGCCGCTGTTCGTGGTGGCAGAAGCAGCGTTCATGCTGGGCCTGTGCCCGGCCATGAAACAGGCCGTAGAAAACAACGCAGGCCCTGTAGCCATGCGTCAGAAGAACACGGTCATGTAAACATTGCATGGCCCTGTCGCCGGCATTGCATCAGGCCGCAGGGCAGCGCAATCCCTGTGGGAGCTGGCTTGCCGGCGATAGGGCCAGTGCTGGCATTACTGCTGTCGAGACTCTACACCCAGTTCATCCCACACCGACTCAGCCAAGTGGAACGTGGCATTGGCCGCCGGGATGCCGCAATAGATTGCGCTCTGCATCAGCACTTCCTTGATCTCTTCACGGGTCACGCCATTGTTGACTGCGGCGCGCAGGTGCAGTTTCAGTTCATCATTGCGGTTCATGCCGATCAGCATGGCGATGGTGATCAGGCTGCGGGTATGGCGCGGCAGGCCGGGGCGGGTCCAGATATCACCCCAGGCGTGGCGGGTGATCATCTCCTGAAACTCGCCGTTGAAGTCATTGAGCTTTTCCAGGCTGCGGTCCACGTGGGCATCGCCAAGTACCGCACGGCGCACTTGCATGCCCGCATCGTAACGTTGTTTCTCATCCATGGCGTGGTCCTCAGTGAGCCAGCAGGAAGTCGAGCACGCGGCGGCTGAACGCCTCACCGATTTCGACGTTGGACAGGTGCGCTGCCGGGAAGTCGACGTACTCGGCACCTTTGATACCGGCCTGCATGAAGCGGCCATGTTCAGGGGTGGTGACCACGTCTTCGGTGCCAGCAACGATCAGCGCCGGCACCTGGATGCGGCCCAGTTGCTCACGGTAATCGGCATCACGCACCGCTGCACAGTTGGCGGCATAACCTTGCGGGCTGGTGTGCGCCAGCATCTGGCAAATGCGCTGGGCTTGCTCAGGCTGGGCCTGGACGAAGCCCGGGGTGAACCAGCGGGCGAGAGAGCCATCGCGCAGGTCGACCATGGCCTGCTGGCCACCCTTGAGCACGGTGTCGATACGGGGGTTCCACACCTCGTCACTGGCGATCTTGGCGGCGGTGTTGCACAGGGTCAGGCTGTGCAGGCGGTCACCGGCGTTGATGCCCAGCCACTGGCCGATCAGGCCACCCATCGACAGGCCGACGAAATGCGCTTTCTGGATGTCCAGGCCATCAAGCAGGGCCAGCACGTCACCGCCCAGCTGTTCGATGGTGTAAGGGCCTTCGGTGACCAACGATGCGCCGTGGCCACGGGTGTCGTAGCGCAGCACGCGAAAGTACTGGCTCCACAGCGGAATCTGGGTGTCCCACATGCCCAGGTCGGTGCCCAGCGAGTTGGACAGGACCAGCACCGGGGCGTTTTCCGGGCCATCGATCTGGTAGTTCAAAACGCCATCGGCCAGTTGCAAATGCGCCACAGCAGTCTCCTTCAGGCAGTGAAATGTTGATGTTCGGATACGGCGCGCGCCACCCAGACCCGGGCCTGGCCCAGGTAATGGGCAGGGTCGAGCAGGCGATCAAGTTCTTCGGCAGACAGCTCGGCACTGACCTGCGGGTCATCACCCAGCACCGCACGCAGGTGGCGCTGTTCGGCCACGGCTCGCTGGCAGCATTGCTCCAGCAAGTGGTGGGCACGGTCGCGGCCCAGGCGTTGGGCCAGGACGATACTCACCGCTTCTGCCAGCACCAGCCCTTGGGTCAGGTCGAGGTTACGGCGCATGCGCGCTGCGTCTACTTCAATGCCCTCGGCAATGACTTGGGCCTGGCGCAGCGCGCCGGAGACCAGGCAGCAGATGTCGGGGAGGGTTTCCCATTCGGCATGCCACAGGCCCAGGCTGCGCTCGTGCTCCTGGGGCATGGCGGCGAACAGCGTCGATACCAGCCCCGGCACGCGAGTCGCGGCACCGATCAGCACCGCAGCGCCCACCGGGTTGCGCTTGTGTGGCATGGTCGAAGAGCCGCCCTTGCCTGGTGCAGAGGGCTCGAACACCTCCCCCGCCTCGGTTTGCATCAGCAGGCTGACATCGCGGCCGAACTTGCCCAGGCTGCCGGCCACAAGGCCCAGCACCGAGGCAAACTCCACCAGGCGATCACGCTGGGTGTGCCAGGGTTGCTCGGGCAGGCTCAGCTTCAGTTGCTCGGCCAGGGCCTCGGCCACCGGCATCGCCTTGCTGCCCAGAGCGGCCAGGCTGCCCGAGGCGCCGCCGAACTGCAGCACCAACAGGCGCGGGCGCAGCTCTTGCAGGCGCTGACGGTGGCGGGTCAATGCCCCCAGCACGCCAGCCAGTTTCACGCCCAGGGTCACCGGGGTAGCGTGTTGCAGCCAGGTGCGGCCCACCATTGGCGTATCGGCGTGCTTCAAGGCCTGCTGCGAGAGGGTATCGGCCAGTTTGCCCAGGTCCGCTTCGATCAGGTCGAGGGCATCGCGCAACTGCAACACCAGACCGGTGTCCATCGCGTCCTGGCTGGTGGCGCCCAAGTGCACATAGCGCTCTGCCTCGGGCACGCCACTGGCAATCACCTTGCCCAACGCCTTCACCAGCGGGATTGCCGAGTTGCCAGCGGTTGCGATGGCATTGGCCAGCGCCCCCACGTCATAGCGCTCGGCCTTGCATGCCGCCTCGATGGCGGCCACGGCGCTGTGCGGGACCAGCCCCGCAGCAGCTTCGGCACGGGCCAGCGCGGCTTCGAAATCGAGCATGCCCTGCAAGCGGCCACGGTCGGAGAAGATCTCGCGCATGGCCGGCGCGGTGAAGTAGGCGTCGAACAGTTGGTTGGTCATGCCACGTCCTTAGTCATCGTGGTGCAGGTACGCGGCCTGCTTCGGCAGGCGCAGGCTGAACAGGAAGGCAATCGCCATCATGGCCGTCACGTACCAGTAGAAAGTGTTTTCCATGCCCAGGGTCTTCAGGCCCAGGGCCACGTACTCGGCGGAGCCGCCAAATGCCGCGTTGGCCACTGCGTAGGCCAGGCCTACACCCAGCGCACGTACTTGTGGCGGGAACATCTCGGCCTTCACCAGGCCGCTGATCGAGGTGTAGAAACTGACAATACACAACGCCAGGCTGATCAGCACGAAGGCCATGAACGGACTGGTGACTGTTTTCAGCGCCATCAGCAGCGGCACGGTGCACAAGGTCCCGAGCGCGCCAAACAGCAGCATCGAATTACGTCGGCCGATGCGGTCGGACAGCATGCCGAAGAACGGCTGCACCACCATGAACAGGAACAGCGCGCCGGTCATTACGTAGCTGGCGTTTTTCGCCGTCATACCCGCGGTGTTGACCAGGTACTTCTGCATGTAGGTGGTGAAGGTATAGAAGATCAGCGAGCCGCCGGCGGTGTAGCCAAGCACGGTGATGAAGGCCGCCGCATGGTTGCGGAACAGGCCCTTGATGGTGCCTGCATCTTTGTCGTTGCGGGTTTCCGCGCTGCTGGTCTCGTGCAGCGAGCGGCGCAACATCAACGAGATCAGCGCGGCGATGGCCCCTACCACGAATGGAATGCGCCAGCCCCAGGCACGCAGCTCATCTTCAGTCAGCAACTGTTGCAGGATCACCACCACCAGCACGGCCAGCAACTGGCCGCCAATCAGGGTGACGTACTGGAACGAGGCAAAGAAGCCACGCTGCCCACGCAGGGCCACTTCACTCATGTAGGTGGCGGTGGTGCCGTATTCGCCACCCACCGACAGGCCCTGGATCAGGCGGGCCAGCAACAGCAGTGCGGGGGCCCAGGTGCCGATGCTACCGTAGGTGGGCAAGCAGGCGATCATCAGGGAGCCGAAGCACATCATCAGCACCGAGATCATCAGGGAATTCTTGCGACCATGGCGGTCTGCGAGGCGGCCGAAGATCCAGCCACCGATAGGGCGCATCAAAAAGCCTGCGGCGAACACACCGGCCGTGTTCAACAGCTGCACCGTAGGGTCGTCGGAGGGGAAGAAGGCCGGGGCGAAGTAGATTGCGCAGAAGGCGTAGACGTAGAAGTCGAACCATTCCACCAAGTTGCCTGAGGAGGCACCGACGATAGCGAAGATGCGCTTGCTGCGTTCTTCGCCGGTGTAATAGGTTGAGGTCATGACGGTTTTACTCCTGGAGGGTCCTAGGTAAGTCTAGACATACCTGGTAACACACTCGTTCCGCTATCTGGCTGGCAATTGGCC
>Ga0160475_100506_pt1 | contig 13872 bp, 12 predicted proteins | sample HID1975M_E11MG_FD_108254 | JGI IMG/M metagenome (GOLD analysis project Ga0160475, IMG submission 108254) | Enriched soil microbial communities from UW Madison campus, WI, USA - HID1975M_E11 MG | ecosystem: Environmental > Terrestrial > Soil > Unclassified | place: USA: Madison, Wisconsin... | reverse complement strand
GTCGGCAACACCCAGATCAAGCAGGTCGGCGCCCAGGCCAGCAGCGACTTCAGCTTCCTGCCAGGGGGTGACTACACCGCCCAGGTCGGCGGCAAGAGCGTCCCGGTCAAGCTGGCTGCAGACAAGTACTACACCCTGGTCAACAACAACGGCGGCAACCCGCAGCTGATCGAAGAACCACCGTTCAAGAACAAGCAGAAAGCCCTGGTGCGCGTGCAGAACCTGACTGACCAGGCCCTGACCCTGAAAACCGCCGACGGCAAGACCGAAGTGGTCCAGTCGGTGGCCGCCAAGGGCCGTGGCGAGCGCGAGATCAATCCGGTCAAGGTCAACCTGGCCCTGTTCGAAGGCGACAAGAAAGTCGGCGACCTGAAACCGGTCGCCCTGGAGCGCGGCGAAGCCGCCGTGCTGTACGTCACTGGCTCCGGCAGCAACCTGTCGCCGGTCTGGGTCACTCGCCCAGTGTCCACTAACTGATCCCCTGCCCTTTTAACGACCTTATTGGAGAAACATGATGATCCCGGTAATTCTTTCTGGTGGTAGCGGTTCCCGTCTGTGGCCTCTGTCGCGCAAGCAGTTCCCCAAGCAGTTCCTGGCCCTGACCGGTGAGCACACGCTGTTCCAGCAAACCCTGGAACGCCTGGTGTTCGAAGGCATGGATGCACCCATCGTGGTGTGCAACAAGGACCACAAGTTCATCGTCCAGGAGCAGCTGGCCAGCCTGAAGCTGGAGACCCAGGCCATCCTGATGGAGCCGTTCGGCCGCAACACCGCGCCGGCCGTGGCCATGACCGCCATGAAACTGGTCAACGAAGGCCGCGACGAGCTGATGCTGGTGCTGCCTGCCGACCACGTGATCGATGACCAGAAAGCCCTGCAACGCGCCCTGGCCCTGGCCACCGTGGCCGCCGAGCGTGGCGAGATGGTGCTGTTCGGCGTGCCGGCCACCAAGCCTGAGACCGGCTACGGCTACATCCGCTCCAGCCAGGACGCGCTGCTGCCCGAAGGCGTGGCGCGGGTCGCCCAGTTCGTCGAGAAGCCTGACGAGAAGCGCGCCGCCGAATTCGTCGCCGCCGGCGGCTACTTCTGGAACAGCGGCATGTTCCTGTTCCGCGCCAGCCGCTTCCTCGAAGAGCTGAAAAAGCACGACGCCGACATCTACGACACCTGCCTGCTGGCCCTGGAGCGCAGCAAGGAAGAAGACGATGTGCTGAGCATCGACGAAGCCACCTTCGCCTGCTGCCCGGACAACTCCATCGACTACGCGGTGATGGAGAAGACCCAGCGCGCCTGCGTGGTGCCGATGTCGGCCGGCTGGAGCGACGTGGGTTGCTGGTCGTCGCTGTGGGAAGTGCACGACAAGGACGCCGACGGCAACGTCACCAAGGGCGATGTGGTGGTGCAGGACAGCCGCAACTGCATGATCCATGGCAACGGCAAGCTGGTGTCGGTGATCGGCCTCGAGAACATCGTCGTGGTCGAGACCAAGGACGCGATGATGATTGCCCACAAGGACAAGGTCCAGGGCGTCAAGCAGATGGTCAAGACCCTCGACGACCGGGGCCGCAGCGAGACCCAGAACCACCTGGAAGTGTACCGCCCGTGGGGCTCGTATGATTCGGTGGACATGGGCGGCCGCTTCCAGGTCAAGCACATCACCGTCAAGCCCGGCGCCAGCCTGTCGCTGCAGATGCACCACCACCGTGCCGAGCACTGGATCGTGGTGTCCGGCACTGCCGAGGTGACCTGTGACGAGAACGTGTTCCTGCTCACCGAGAACCAGTCGACCTACATTCCGATTGCCTCGATCCACCGCCTGCGCAACCCGGGCAAGATCCCGCTGGAGATCATCGAGGTGCAGTCCGGGAGCTACCTGGGCGAGGATGACATCGAGCGCTTCGAGGATGTGTATGGGCGGACTTCGACGCCGGTCGAGCGTGGGGTTTCGGTGAAGACCATCGCGCAGTAAGCAGGACCCTGGGGCCGCTTTGCGGCCCAATCGCCGGCAAGCCGGCTCCCACAGGAACACCACAGGTTTCAAGAACGGTGGTGTACCTGTGGGAGCCGGCTTGCCGGCGATTGGAGGGCAAAGCCCTCCCCGCTTTTGAGGCCACCGCCATTTGGCGCTACGATGGTCAGACCCGCACAACCAAGGTCTGCCTGCTCCATGATCATCGGTGCCTTCCTCATCCTCACCTGGCTGGTGCTGCTTTTGCGCTACCCGGCCAAGGCCCTGCCGATTTCGCTGGCCGCTGTCTGTGGCCTGGCCCTCGTGGCGCTGGCGGTCGTCTGGCAAGACAACCGTGAAACCTCGCAACTGGCGCGGCTCGATCTGCGTCTGACCTACGCCCCGGACCAATGCCCCGCCGACCGCGCCCTGCAGGTGCGCATGAAAAACGGCAACGATGTTCCACTCACCGAGCTGCGCTGGCGCGTGGCGGCCTATGCGCCGGGCGATACGGTGAACCTGGCCGAGAACACCTACAGCGCTCCGCGCTATCGTGGGCCGGGTGAACTGCAGCCGGGGGCCGAGTGGAAGGACTGCCTGCCGTTGCCGCCGCTGCGTGCCGGGTATCGACCGCAGACCCTGGAGTTTCGGGCCGAGCGCCTGCAAGGTACATTTTCCAATTGATGCATTGCCTGCACCGGCCCTATCGCCGGCAAGCCGGCTCCCACAGGTACCCCACAACCCTTGAGATCTGTGGCGGACCTGTGGGAGCCGGCTTGCCGGCGATGAGGCCAGTGCAGTCAACCAAACCTCTCCCGACCAACAGGCCTAACCCATGCCCACCGTCCTGATCACCGGTTGTTCCAGCGGCATCGGCCGCGCCCTGGCCGACGCCTTCCGCGATGCCGGCTACACCGTCTGGGCCACCGCCCGCAAGCCCGATGATGTCGAGCGTCTGAGCGCCGCCGGCTTCACCGCCCGGCAACTGGATGTAAACGACAACGACGCCCTGAACCGACTGGCCGAGGAAATCGAAACCCTCGACATGCTGATCAACAACGCCGGTTACGGCGCCATGGGCCCCTTGCTCGATGGCGGTGTGGACGCCATGCGCCAGCAGTTCGAAACCAACGTGTTCGCCGTGGTTGGCGTTACCCGCGCGTTGTTCCCCTTGCTGCGCCGCACGCGCGGGCTGGTGGTGAACATCGGCAGTGTCTCGGGTGTGCTGGTGACTCCTTTCGCAGGCGCCTACTGCGCCTCGAAAGCCGCCGTGAATGCTTTAAGCGATGCCCTGCGCCTGGAACTGGCGCCGTTCGGTGTACGAGTGATGGAAGTGCAGCCCGGGGCGATTGCCTCGCAATTCGCCAGCAATGCCCAGCGTCAGGCCGAGCAGGTGCTGGCGGCGGATTCGCCGTGGTGGCCGCTGCGTGAGCATGTGCAGGCTCGGGCGCGGGCGTCGCAGGACAGGCCGACCTCGGCAGCGACGTTTGCCCAAGGGGTGTTGGCTGCCACGCGCAAGTCGCCGGTGCCTGCGGTGGTTCGCTTGGGCAATGGCAGTACGGCGCTGCCGTTGATGGCACGGCTGCTGCCACGGCGGTTGCTGGATTGGGCGTTGCGCAAGCGGTTTGGGTTGTTGCGACCACTCTGATTTTTTTCGGTTGCCTGCACCGGCCTCTTCGCGGGGCAAGCCCGCTCCCACAGGTACAGCGCCAACCTCAAGAGCAGCACAGTACTTGTGGGAGCGGGCTTGCCCCGCGAAGAGGCCGGTGAGAAAGCACACAAATCAGGCAATGGAACGCAATACCCCACCATCGACCCGCAACGCTGCCCCGGTGGTCCCACTGGCCTGCAGCGATGCCAGATAGACCACCATGTTCGCCACCTCCTCCACCGTTTCCAATCGCTTGAGCAGCGAAGTGGGCCGATGCTCGGCCAGGAAGTTGGCTTCAAGCTCCTCGCGACTGACGCCTTGCTCTTGTGCCAGCTTGGTCATGAAGTCATCCACCCCTTCGGAACGCGTCGGCCCAGGCAACACCGAGTTGACGGTCACCCCAGTGCCGGCCAAGGTCTCGGCCAACCCACGCGACACCGCCAGCAGCGCCGTCTTCGACATGCCGTAGTGCACCATCTCGATCGGGATCTGCAACGCCGACTCGCTGGACAGGAAGACCACCCGCCCCCACGTGCGCTCGGCCATGCCCCGGGCGTAGTGGCGCGACAGGCGCACGGCGCTCAGCACATTGACGTCGAAGAAGCGCTGCCAGTCGGCATCCTCGATCTCGAAGAACGGCTTGGGCTCGAAGATGCCGAGGTTGTTGACCAGGATGTCGGTGTGCGGGACCTGGTCGAACAGCAGCTGCGCGCCCTCCTGTGTACTCAGGTCGGCGGCGACGCCGATGATCCGGGCTTGCGGCAAGCGCTCGCGGACCGCGTTGAGGGCATCGTCGACACGTGCCTGGGTGCGGCCGTTGAGCACCACTTCGGCACCGGCGTCGGCCAGGCCGATGGCGATTGCCAGGCCGATGCCGGCGGTGGAGCCGCTGACAATGGCGCGTTTACCATTCAAGGAAATGTGCATTGCTAATCCCTCTTCAGCCACGAGATTGGTCGAACGCCTGCCAGCCGCCACCCAGCGCCTTGTACAACCCCACCAGCGCCTGCGACACCGCTGCCGAACTGTCGATCCACTGTTCTTCACTGGCCAGCAGGTCGCCCTGCACGGTCAGCACATTGAGAAAGTCCACCGCCCCTTCCACGTACTGGCGCTGGGCCGTTTCCAGGGCGATACGGTTCTGCCGCACCGCCTCGGCCAAATGATCGCGACGCAATTGGCTGGCGTTGTACAGGCGTAGCACATCGTCGATTTCGTGCCAGGCCCCGAGCACCACTTTGCGGTAGTTCAGCGCCGCTTCCTGCTGCTGCGCTTCACGCAGCTCCAGGGTGCCGGTGAGCCGGCCGCCCTCGAAGATCGGCAGCGACAGCTGCGGGCCAAAGGCGAAGCGGCGCGAATCCCACGCACCGAAGTCCGACAGCTGCATGGCCTGGAAGCCGACGCTGCCCGACAGGCGGATGCTCGGGTAGAAGTCCGCCTTGGCCACACCGATGCTGGCCGTGGCGGCATGCAGGCGGGCTTCGGCCTGGCGGATGTCCGGGCGGCGCTCGGCCAGCTCGGACGGCAAGCCGATGGCGAACGACTGCTGCGGTGCGGGCAGCTCGCCACCCTCCAGCAACTCGGCCTGCAGGCTGCGCGGCGGCTCGGCCGCCAGCAGGCTGAGGGCGTTGATCAAATCGTCACGCCGGGCTTCCAGGCTCGGCAGGCGCGCTTCGATGGACGCGACCTGGGCGCTGGCCTGGGCGACGTCGAGGCGGGTGGCGACACCTTCGGCCTGGCGGTCTTCGGACAGTTTCAGGCTGTGCCGGGCAACCTTCAGGTTGTCGCGGGTCACGTCCAGGGTGTGTTGCACAGCCCGCAGCTGAATGTAGTTCCCGGCCGTTTCCGAGAGCAGTGCCAGCAGCACACCACGGCGGTCGTTCTCGGCCACTTCCACGCTGGCATCGGCGGCTTCCACCTGGCGCCGCACACGGCCCCAGAGGTCCAGCTCCCAGCCGGCGACCAGGTCGCCCTGCCAGAGGTTGAAAGCCGACTTACCCGCATGGCCAGAAGGGTCGCTCAGGCCTTCGGCGCTGTTACGGGCGCGGCTGTAGCCTGCGCCGGCATCGACCGACGGCACTTCATCGGCCGCCACGGTGCTACGCAGGGCGCGGCTTTGCAGCAGACGCGCGCTGGCCATCTGCAGGTCGAGGTTGCGTTCGGCGACGCGCTGGATCAGCGCGCTCAAGCGGGCATCGTTGAAGCTCTCCCACCAGCGCAGTTCCAGCGGCTCGGCCTGTGGCTGGCTCGGCGCTGCCTCACCTTGCAGCGGTGCCCACTGCGCTGGCGCCTGGCTGTCCGGGCGCTGATAGTCCGGGCCGAGGGTGCAGCCGGCCAGCAGCATGGCCAGCAGCAACGGGCTCAAGCGTACGGCGGGCTTCATCGGGCACTGACCTGTTTGCCGGCGAGCGTGTCGCCCCGGGTATCGATGGTCGCTTCCACCGACATGCCCACGCGCAGGCGTTCGAGCAGCGGCTGGTCGTCATCGAAGACGATCTTCACCGGAATGCGCTGCACCACCTTGGTGAAGTTGCCGGTGGCGTTGTCCGGCTTCACCGCGGCGAAAGTCACGCCCGTGGCCGGGGCGATGCTTTCGACATGGCCGGTGAGGGTTTCACCGGCGAACGTGTCGACGCTGATGCGCACCGGCTGGCCAGGCTGCACGTGGGTCAGCTGGGTTTCCTGGAAGTTGCCGACCACGTAGGCGTGCTGCAGCGGCACCACCGACAGCAGGCGCGCGCCCGGATTGACGAAGGCGCCGACGCGCAGCGCACGCTCGCCGACCATGCCGTCGACCGGCGCGGTGATGCGGGTGTAGGAAAGATCGAGCTGGGCTTTTTCCAGGCCCGCTTCGGCACGTTTCAACTGGCCGTCGGCGCTGGCCACCTGGGCGCTGAGGATGTCTACCTGCTTGCGTGTTGCCACCAGCGCCGCCTGGGTATTGGCCAGCCGTGCACGGGCCTGGTCGACCCGGCTGCGCGCCTGCTGGGCGTTCTGCACCGTGCCGGCGCCCTGCTCGGCCAGGCGGCTGTAGCGGTTGACCTCATGATCGGCAAAGGCTGCTTCGGCCTGCGCGGCCTTCACTGCCGCCTCGGCCTGGGCGATCAACGAGGCCTGGCGCTCCAGGGTGGCTCGGGCATCGGCGCTTTGCGCCTTGGCCACCAGCAACTGGGCCTGGGCGGCATCCAGGGCGGCCTGGTAATCGCGCGCGTCGATGGTCGCCAGCAGTTGGCCGGCCTGGACCTGCTGGTTGTCTTCGACCAGCACCTCCTTGATGAAGCCTGCGACCTTGGGCGCGACCACGGTGTAGTCGGCGATGATGTAGGCATCATTGGTGCTCTGGCGCTGGTCGCTGCCGAACATCCAGGGGCCGACGATGCCGGCCAGCACGGCCACGGCGAGCACCGAGCCGATCACGATTGTCTTGCGCTTGTTGGTCATTTTCAGCGTCTCGGAATTCATCCAGGGTTCAAGCCACCGCACGCGGCGGGTAGACCCGGGTAGGCACGAAAGGAATCAGGCAGATCAGCGCCACGGCGATGCAGGCCATGACCAGGTACAGGTCGGCCGAGGTCAGCACCAGCGCCTGATCGTGAATACGCTTGGCAAGGCCCGCGGCGTTGTCGTCGATCAGCGGGGCATTGCCCAGGCTGTCCACCAGGTGGTTGGAATGAAAGTGCCGGCGCAGGGTGCCGAGGGCATCCAGCAGGCCACCGGCGATCACCGCGGCCAGGCCCTTGACGGTGTTGAACCAGCTCGATGCGAACGGGCCTTCCTGCGGCGTCATGCCATTGGTGGAGAGCATCAGCAGCGGCAGCACGGCCATCGGCTGGCCGAACACCTGCAGCAGGTAGAACGGGTAGAAATCGCCGCGGATCCATTGCGACGTCAGCAGGCTGCTGCCGATGCAGGACGCTGCCAGCATCGCAAGCCCCACGCCCAGCACCCAGCGGCAATCCACCGCGCGGATATTGCACAGCGCCGCCGTCAGCGGCAGGGCGAGCAACTGCGGCATGGCCACCAGCATCATCAGCGGGCTGGTCTGCGCCGGGCGATAGCCCTGGATCTGCGCCAGGTACGCCGAGGGGATGCTGCCCACACCGGAGAGCACGATCAGCACGCCCGCCAGGGTCACCAGGGCGAAGCTCAGGTTGCGCCGCTGCAGCATGCGCAGCTGGAAGAACGGCAGGGGCTCGGACCATTCGTTGTACATGAACAGCACCAGCAGCAGCACACCGCCGCCGAGCAGCCAGCCAATCAGCGGCGAGTCGAACCAGCCCCAGCGATCGCCCAGCGACAGACCGAGCACGATACAACTGATGGCCGGCAGGCCGAGCAGCACCCCGCGCCAGTCGAACTGCTTGAAACGCTCCAGGCGCAGCGGGTCTTGCGGCAGGCCCCAGCCCACACAGAACATCGCCAGCGCCGAGGGCAGGATGATCTGCCAGAACGCCCACTGCCAGCCGACATACTCGGTCCACAGACCGGCCAGTGGCGTGCCGAGGTTGGGCCCGAAGGTGGCGGTCAGGGCATAGCAGGCCAGGCCGTAGACCTTGATGCCCGGCGGCAGGAAGCGCAGCGCCACGCTCATCAGCATCGGCGGCAAGGCCCCCGAGGCGAAGCCCTGGAGGATGCGCAGCAGCATCAGGCTGTGCAGGTTGGGCGCGAACGGCTGCAGCAGGCCGAGCACGGCGAACAGGCCGATGGCGCTCAGGGTGAAGCGGCGCAGGGAGAAGGTGGTGGCCAGCCAAGGGGCGAAGGCCATGGCCGAGACCGAGGCGGCGCTGTACACCGCCAGCAGCCAGGCGCCTTCATCGGCGCCGATGCCCATGGCGCCACGGATATCGGCCAGGGAAATCTTGGTCACCGACTCGTTGAGGCCGGCACAGAGCACGGCCAGCAACACACCGAACAGCCCGACCACCACCCGCAGGCCGAACGCCGTCTGCACAGGCGCGACCGGCGCAGCGGCGACGGCAATCGCGGCAGACGGGGTGGATAGGGAACTCACGGGCAGACATCTCCAGCAACAAATTTACGACTGGAGCAAGTCTATGAAGGTCGAATGCTGACGAAAACTGACTTATCGGTAGTTTTAAGTTGCGTCAGACGCAATCCGGGTTTGTCAGTGAGGGCCCTATCGCCGGCAAGCCGGCTCCCACAGGTACAGCGCAGGTCTTGAACCCTGTGATTTCCCTGTGGGAGCCGGCTTGCCGGCGATAGGCACTCACAGGCGATCAAGGATCAACGCTGCAACACGCCTTCAAGGTCTGCCGTAACCAGCGATGCGCCGGGTCGTTGTGAAAGCGCGGGTGCCACGCTTGCAGCACCGTCACCCGCTCCAGCGGCACCGGTATCTCGAACGAGCGCAGCGGCAGCCCGAGCTTGTGCACGCTGTTGAGGATGTTCGCCGGCATCGGCAGGATCAGGTCCGAATCCGGCAGCGAGAACAGCGCCGAGTGAAAGCTCGGGGTAATCAGTGCCACCCGCCGCTGGACCTTGAAGTTGGCGAGTTCGACGTCGATCGGCCCATTGGCCCGCCCCCGTCGGGATACGCTGATCTGTGGATAACTGGCAAAGCTGTGCGGGGTGATCGGCAGATCGAAGATCGGGTGGTCACGCCGCGCAAGGCCCACGTAGTAGGTCTGGAACAGGCTCTGTACCTTGATTTCCGGGCCCAGGTCGACGGTCGAGCTGATGATCAGGTCGGTGCGCCCATCGCGCAGCACGCTGTCATCGTCACCGCCGGGGCTCTCGGGTACGAAGCGCAATACCGTGCGCGGCGCCTGCTCGTGCATGCGGCGCAGCAACTGGGCGCCGTACAAGGCAATGAACAAGTCGTTGGTGCGGATGTTGAAGGCGCGGTCAAGCCGAGGCAAATCGACTTCGTCGGCACTGCGGAACACCTCGCCGGCCTGCTCCACCAGCGCTGCCACCTGCTCGCGCAGGGCCAGCGCCCGTGGTGTCGGCACCAGGCCACGGCCGGCCCGTACCAGGATCGGATCGCCCAGTGCATCACGGATGCGCCCCAGGGTCCGGCTCATGGCCGCCGGGCTCAGGTTCATGCGCTGTGCAGCACCGACCACACTGCCTTCATCGAGCAGGGCATCGAGGGCGACGAGCAGGTTCATGTCCGGGAGTTGCATGGCCGATTTCCGTGGCGGTTGTGGGAAAGTGGATGTTAACAGCTTGGCGGATTGCACCAGACGCAATGCGCTCGTGCGTGCAGGGGCATTTATCTGAATCCTTGAATGGGCCATAAGTGATGCAGTGGCTGTACCGGCCCAATCGCCGGCAAGCCGGCGATTGGGCCGGTACAGGCAACAGATCATCCCGCTTCAACAAGGATCCCCCATGCCCCGCCCCGTCCTGATCGCCATCGACGCCTCCCCCGCCGCCAGCGCCCTGCTCACCCTCGCCCGCCGCTACTGCCGCCCCGGCGAGCACGAACTGCACGTGCTGCTGGCCATCGATTCGACCTTCACCGTGCATGACGCACCGGCGCCCTACACCGCCGAGGAACTGGAGGAATACCCCGCGGCCTGCGAGGAACAACGCGTGGGCGAGCGCGCCGTGGCCGAGGCCGTCGCGACCCTGCAACAGGCCGGCTTCACCAGCCAGGGCTGCATGGTCGCCGGGCAGCCGGTCGAGGCGATTGTCGCCAAGGCGCAGGAGCTGCAGTGCGAACTGATCATCATGGGGCACAGGCATTTGTCGCGACTGGGGCGGATGCTGGATCCTTCGATCAGCGCGAAGGTGATTGATCGGGTGCAGGTGCCGGTTCTGGTGGGGGCGGCGTAGGAATCGGGCGCCGCTGCGCGGCGCATCGCGGATGAATCCGCTCCTACAGGGCGCGACTCGATATTTTGTCGGGCGCCAAAGGCGGACAACCATGCCCTGACAGACCGTGGCACGTTGCAACAAATGTAGGAGCGGATTCATCCGCGATGCGCCGCGCGGGCGGCGCTCGATCTCATGGCCGCTACAAATGTCGTGACGAGCCCCTCACCCCTCGCTCGGCTTCACCACCACCGTACAAGTCGTCCCCGCCGCCAGCAAAAACCCTTCCGGCACTTCATCGATGTGAATCCGCACCGGCACCCGCTGCGCCAGTCGCACCCAGTTGAAGGTCGGGTTCACATCGGCGATCAGCTCGCGGCTCTGCGGGTTGTCGCGGTCGTAGATACCGCGCGCGATGCTCTCCACATGGCCCTTGAGGCGCTCGCCGCTCATCATCTGCAGGTCAGCCTGGTCACCCACCTTCACATGCGGCAGCTTGGTCTCCTCGAAGAACCCGTATACCCAGAACGAATTCTCGTCGACCACCGCCATCACCGCCTCGCCGGTGCGCGCATAGTCACCTTTGTGGATATTCAGGTTGGTCACGTAACCATCCACCGTGGCCACGATCTGGGTGCGCTTGAGGTTCAGCTGCGCCGCCGCCAGCGTGGCCTGGGCCTGCTGATAATCGGCCAGCGCGGAGTTGGCGATGTTGCTGGCATCGTCACGGTTTTCCTTGGAGATCACCAGGTTGTCCATGTCGGCACGGCGCTTGGCGTTGACCTTGCGCATGTCCCAGGTGGCCTTGCGCGACGCGACCAGGGCCTTGGCCTGGTCGACGGCCAGCTGGTAATGCTCGGGGTCGATCTGGATCAGCACATCGCCCTTCTTCACCCGCTGGTTGTCCAGGACCTTCACGTCCACCACATAGCCGGGCACGTCGGCGGCGACGTTGATGATGTCGGCGCGCACGCGGCCGTCGCGGGTCCATGGCGTGGTCATGTAGTGCAGCCACAACTGGCGACCGATCACCACGGCAGCGGTCAGCACCAACAGGGTGGCGATCAGGCTGAAAAACTTTTTCATCGAAGGATTCTCACCAGTAGAGCGACAGCGCCAGAGCGCCGAACAGGCAGACGAACAGGGACAGGCGCAGCAGCGCCGGGTGCCAGAAGAAGCGGTAACCATCATGACTGGCGATGAACCGGTCCAGGCCCCAGGCCAGGCCCAGGGCGAACAGGAACATCAGGGTCATGGTGGGCATGTACACGCCATGGAAGGCGATTTCACGGGGCATGGTGCAATCCTTTCGCCGGTGCCAGCGGCGACTGTGGGTCGAGCAGGGAAGAACGGATGAAGTGCAGGTAGCTCTGCGCACGGCGCAGCACCGAGGTGTCGAAGTGCCGGGCGAAAGGTTCGTCGGTGGCTTGCACGCGGCTGATGGCATGGTCCACCGCCACCAGCGCGCGTTCGTGGTTGCTGGCACTGGGCTGCAGGAACAGCCGCGCCAGGGCCCGACCCATGACACGAATCGCCTGACGCCATGGCTGCGATTCGGCGTAGGCCGGGTGAATCGGGGCGCGGGCCTGCTCCTTGCGCAGCTCGATGATGGCGTGGCCAATCTCAAGCACGGTGAACATCCAGCCCATCAGCTCGCTCTGCACCTGCGGCTTGCCGGCCGCCAGGCCATAGGCCTGGTGCAGCAGGTCGCGGGTGCGGCTTTCGAAGGCCGAGCCGAGGCCGCGCAGGCGCCCACTGATGGCGTACAGCACCTGCTCGCGCAACTCCTGCTCAAGGCGGCTCCACAACCAGCGGCTGTTGGGCGGAAGGATGATCGCCCCGGCCGCGGCGCAGACGAACATGCCGATGACCATGCCGATGTAGTCATTGATGAAGCTGTACGGGTCGTAGACGGTGAGGTTGTTGGGCACTGTACCGATGGCGAAGAACACCAGCAGGCCCAGGCCATAACCGGCATACGCCGGGCGTGAGGACAGGAACGCGCCGAGCACGAACACCGGCGCCAGCACCATGCACAGCAGGGGGAAGCCATCGATCCAGGGGAACACGAAGAAGGTTTCGAAGAAGCCGATGAAGGCGCCGATCGCCGTCCCGCAGGCCATCTGGAACGACATGCGCTTGGGGTTCGGCGAAGCCGCCGAGAGGCCCACGGTAACGGTGGCGATCAGGGTCATCATGGCGCCGCTGGGCCAGTCGCTGAGCAGCCAGTAACTGCCCAGCAGCAACAGCACCGCCGATGCACGCACCCCAGCGGCCAGCGACACCAGCCAGCTGGTCTGCGCGACATACGGCTCATCCCACTGCTCGCGTTCGTGGGTGTGCGCGGCCAGCGAGGCGTGGGTCTCGGCATAGCTGAACATCTCGTCGACGAAGCGGTACAGCAGCTCGAACGCGGTGTGGAAGTCGAGCAGGTCGGACTCGCTGGGGTTGGTCTCCAAGTACTCGTTGCGCAGGCCACGTACCTGAGCCTGCAGTCCCTCTTTGTAAGCGGCCAGCTCCAGGGTCAGGCGCAGCGCGTCGGCGTCGGTCAAGGCCCGGCCAACGTAGGGCTGCAACAGCTCGACCAGGGTATTGAGGCCCGGCTCGATGGCGCCGACGATCTGCAGCGGACCGCGGGCGCGCAGGCGCTCCAGCAGACGGTGCAAGGCGTTGAAGCGCGTGGTGATGGCCATGAACTCGCTGTTCATGCGCACCAGCCGGCCAGAGCGCCTGCGCATGTGCGGGTCTTCGAACGCGGTGACATTACGCAGGCTCTCAAGGCCCACCGCTTCGGCGACAAAACGCACGTTGCTGGTTTCGAAACGGTCGCGCTGGCTGTCGCCGCGCAAGGCTTCGACGACCACGCCGGCGAACACCCCAAAGCGCTGGTACAAGGCGTTGCGCATGGCGGCACTGGCCGATTGCGGCAGGATCGCGGCGCTGACGAAGGTCGACACCAGAATCCCCAGGGCAATCTCCAGCACCCGCCACACCGCCGCCATGAAGGCCTGGTCGGGGTGCTGCAGCACGGGCAGGCCGATCATCGCCGCGGTGTAGCCGGCCAGCACGAAGGCGTAGGCACGGAAGGTGCGGTAACGCATGGCACCGGCCGAGCAGAGGCCGACCCACACGGCCAGGCTGGGCAGGAACAGCTCGGTGTTCTGCGGGAAGATGGCGATCAGCGCCACCATCATCGCCGAGCCGGCCAAGGTGCCCAGCACCCGGTAGAAGCTCTTGGCGAACACATGGCCGCTCTGCGGCTGCATGACGATGAACACGGTGATCATCGCCGTGCGCGGTTGCGGCAGTTCCAGGCGCATGGCCAGCCACAGGGTGATGAACGCGGCGGCCAGGACCTTGAAGATATAGACCCAGGTCACCCCGTCGGTGCGCGCCCAGGCAAAGAAGCCCCGGCGCCATTCCAGGCTGTGCAGCCAGCGCAGGGGCAGGCTCGATGTGCTCATTCGGCGTGGTCCGCCTTGCGGTCGAGGAT
>Ga0160475_100499_pt1 | contig 14090 bp, 17 predicted proteins | sample HID1975M_E11MG_FD_108254 | JGI IMG/M metagenome (GOLD analysis project Ga0160475, IMG submission 108254) | Enriched soil microbial communities from UW Madison campus, WI, USA - HID1975M_E11 MG | ecosystem: Environmental > Terrestrial > Soil > Unclassified | place: USA: Madison, Wisconsin... | reverse complement strand
AATAGGTTTTTATTCCTTTTTTTCTATAAAAATCAAATCCTCCCGCGCGATCGTCGTGAGAGTGTGTTGCAAAAAGCATAATCACTTCTTTATGATGTTTTGCCTTAATACTGTCTAAAAGCGGCTGAAACATGTCTTTATCCCAAGGCGCATCAAAAAGCACAACGCCTTTATCTGTAACCAAATACAAGGCATTGGCAGAAATCTTTGTTCCTTTATAATCGCTAAATGTTCTATAAACATAAAAGTCACCCGAAAGATGACTTATTTGTAATGGCGAATTCTTAGATTGTCCGAAACTATTTGAAACTGCAACTAAGAATAAAATTATGCAAGTTAATTTTCGCATTTATTTTGAATTAATTTTTCACTCTTGTCCAATATTGAGTTCTTCCCATCAAAGAAACGCCAACATAACCGCGAAGTTTTAATTTATCAGCAGATTCTAAAGTGATATAACATTTATATTTTTTACCGCTTGTAGGATCTAAAATTGTTCCTCCATTATATTCAGAACCATCTTTTTTAAGACCGTTAATAATTACCATTCCCAAAATTGGTTTATTTTTTTCAGCACCATCACACTTTACACAAACGTCTTTTTTATGACTGTCACGAAGAATATCTACAACTTTACCGTATACTTTTCCTGATTTTTCATAAATCTCAACTATAGATTTTGCTTCTCCTGTTTCATCGTCAATGGTTTTCCATTTTCCAATTACACTTTGACTTTGCATGGTCAGGGCAAAGAAGAACACTCCGATAGTTAGCATCAAATTTTTCATATTATTTATTTTTTTTTTGTTTTAATTTTCTGATAGAAGCATTCAATTCGAACCCTAAAAGCAGAATCATACAGTTTATCCAAATATAAAACATTAGAATTAATAATGTCCCAATTGAACCATAAAGTTCATTGTATTTTGAAAATTTTATAACCCAAATCCCAAAAAAGAATGAAGATATAACAATTAAGATGGTTGTAAAAACAGATCCAATGCTAATAAATGGCACTTTATTATACTGTTTTGTTCCATAACGCAATAATATTGAAGATGTTATCAAAATCATTAAAATTACGAACAAATACCTCCCTAAAATAATTAATGGAATTCGATCGCTTAATACATCTTGGATAATCGTTTTTTGAATAAAAACCTCAAAAACAACAATTGTGGCAACCGTAACAAACAAAATAATAGTCATTACAAGCGAAATTGCCAATGCAACTAAATACTGACTAAAAAAACCTCTTTTATCAAAGACATGTTTAGAAGATTCAAAACCGCTCAAAATTCCGTTAATTCCATTTGCCATTAAGAAAATAGAAAGTAAAAAACCCGATGATAATAAGCCTGAGTGACTATTATTTAAGATGTCGCTTATAATTTTACTAATTGCATCGTAAGTATTTGGAGGAACACTTTGCTGAACGAATTGCAGAAAATCTTCCTGAAAATTGTCTATCGGAATAAACGGGATCAAGTTTAGAATAAACAGCGCAAAAGGAAACAACGCCATAAAAAAGCTAAAAGAAACAGCACTTGCATGATAAGAGAAAGCACCTTCAAGAATTCCTAAAGTGTACATTTCAAGTAAATCATATAATGAAAATCCTTCTAGCCAAGGCAATTTTATAGTCTTTAAAAGTCGGGCCAGATTCCGTATTACGGGTATTTTCTCAATCCGAGCTTCTATCTCTTGCGACATATTTTTTGATTTTAGATTTTAGAGTTCTGATTTTAGTTTTACAAAACTCACAACTTATAACTCAAAACTCATAACTTCCTTAAAACGCTTTCAAACTCAAATCCATGTTATAAACTGAATGCGTCAAAGCTCCAGAAGAAATATAATTTACTCCACACAATGCGTATTCGCGAACAGTTTTTTCGCTAATATTTCCTGAAGATTCTGTTTGGCATTTTGATCCAATTAATTTTACAGCCGTTTTTGTATCTTCATAATTAAAGTTATCAATCAGAATTCTATGAACTCCGTCGCTTAATAAAATCTCTCTAATTTCATCTAAATTTCGAGCTTCAACAATGATTTTCAAATCCAGATTATTTTCTTTTAAATACTCTTTTGTTTTAGCAATAGCGCGCGTAATTCCGCCTGCAAAATCAATATGATTATCCTTTAGCATAATCATATCATACAAAGCATAACGATGGTTTTCGCCTCCTCCTATTTTTACAGCCCATTTTTCAGCCACTCTAAAATTTGGAGTTGTTTTACGCGTATCTAATATTTTTGCATTTGTACCTTCTAAAAGCTTCATCAAATGATTTGTTTTTGTAGCAATTGCAGACATACGCTGCATCGTATTCAAAACCACTCTTTCAGCTTTTAAAATAGATTGAGAGCTTCCAGAAACTTCAAAAACAACTTCTCCGTATTCTACATGCGTTCCGTCTTCAATAAAAGTTTTTACTTTCAAATTCGGATCTACATAATCAAATATCATTTTAGCAAGTTCAACACCAGCAATAATTCCTTGATCTTTTACTAATAATTTCGCCTGACCATGAGCTGTATTAGGAATACAAGCAAGCGAACTGTAATCGCCTGGACCAACGTCTTCCCTGATGGCATTAGTAATTAAAAGTTGTAATTCTGCTTGAAATTGAGCTTTGCTTATCATTTTTCTATTTTTAATAATAATGCTAAATTAGGATATATTTTATGGATTTGAAAATTTCATTAACATGAAAAATTTTTCAAAACATTAAAATTTTCCTTTTTAACCATTAAGAAATTAAGAAAATTAAGTTTGAATTCTTGATGCCACTTCTCGCCTTTAATTAAACAATGATTGTAAAATATTTCTTTTTTATACAAGCAACTGATAAAGAAAAATTAAGCAAAGAACTTAATAAACTTAATGCCTTAATGGTAGAAAGTTTAACGAACATTAAATATCTTTGAGTTTCATTCAAACAAAATTATGGGATTAATTAAAGACATTTACTCGGTTTCTTTTTACGAAAAATTTAGTCAGGCTGTCGCCGAAGTGCATCCAGCATTCAATAAACAAAAATTTATCGAAGCAATTTACGAAGGTGATTTTGCTCAAAAAGAATGGAAAGAAAGAATGAAACATACAACAGTTGTGTTTCATCAATTTATGCCCGAAAATTTTCCTGAAGCCGTTTCTTTAATTGATAAAATAATCGAAAACCTAAAGAAAAACAATTTTGCAGACAGCAATCTGGCTTTCATATTTTTTGCTGATTATATTGAAATGTATGGTTTAGATGATTTTAAAACTTCGGCGAAAGCCTTTGTTTCTATAACCCAGTTTATAAGCTGTGAATTTGCCGTTCGCCCTTTTATTCTAAAATACAAAGAACAAATGATCGACGAAATGACAAAATGGTCTCTGCACGAAAATCATCACGTTAGAAGATTAGCCAGTGAAGGTTCCCGTCCGAGATTACCGTGGGCAATGGCAATTCCGTTTCTTAAAAAAGATCCTTGTTCTATTCTTCCAATTTTAGAGAATTTAAAAAATGATCCTTCAGAATATGTCCGCCGAAGCGTTGCCAATAACTTAAATGATATTGCAAAAGATAATCCTCAAATTGTGTTAGAAATAGCCAACAAATGGAAAGGACACAGTAAAGAAACCGACGGAATCATTAAACACGGCGCAAGAACTTTATTAAAACAAGGTCATCCAGAAATCTTAAGTCATTATGGTTTAGAAAGCACCAATATTGAACTTTCGTATTTTGAAATTAAAACGCCTGTTGTAAAAATCGGAGATTATTTGCAGTTTCACTTTTACCTAAATAATAAAAATGAAGATCCGAAAACGATTCGTTTAGAATATGCTGTTCATTATAAAAAAGCAAAAGGGCATTTGGCGAAAAAAGTCTTCAAAATCAGTGAGAAAATTTACCAGCCGAATCAATTAACCAAAATCGAAAGAAATCAATCTTTTAAATTAATTACGACGCGAGTTTTTCATACTGGAGCGCATCAGTTGTCGATTATTATTAATGGAACTGAGAGTGAGGTTTTAGAGTTTGAGTTGGTTAAATAACTTATATAAAAAAAAATATTCATGTGGTATACGAGAAAATTAATATTTAAGCTGAGTCTTTTATTTTGCTTACTTCTTTCCTTTTTTATTTTCAGTTTTCAAACTAAAAATGAAGAGGTATTAATCGTTTCCTATTCTGCGATAGACTGTCCTTGTGCTCAATGGAAAATCGAGAATAAAAACAATACATCAAACATTTATCTTGAGAGAGTAAATAGCAAATTATTAGATGCTGATAATATTTGGGATGGAAAAACTTTACCTTTAAAATTAAAGGTAAAAGGATATTTTAAAAAAGAACCAGGAATTCCTAAAGACTTTACAACAAAAGGACATCCAAAACCTGCAAAAATATTTTTATATACAGAAATCAAAGTAATCAAATAAAGTTTTTTTTTCAAATCCCTGATTACAAAATACATAAATATTCATTTTACGAATCTTATCTTTTTAAATCAAAACATAATCAACGATTTTCCTTACTTTTATAAATCTAAAAACAAGTTTCTTAATCTAAATTAAGTTACAAACAAGCGCAGTTACTCTAATTTTGTTTTCAAATCAAATAAAAATACCATGTCAAATATTAGTTTAATTATCGAAGAACGTGCTGCCAATATTGGCAATTTTATGGTAGGACGATTATTGCCTTTCCGGGAAAAAAGAGCTGTCGGACCATTTGTATTTATCGATCATATGGGACCTGCACATTTAAGTGATCACGAAAATATGGATGTTCCTCCACATCCGCATATCGGACTTTCAACCCTTACTTTTTTGTTTGAAGGAAGCATTATGCACCGCGATAGTTTAGGAACAGAATTAGAAATAAAACCTGGCGCCGTAAACTGGATGACCGCAGGAAAAGGAATCGTTCACTCTGAAAGAACTCCTGAATATTTAAGACATTCTGATAAAATGCTTCACGGATTGCAGATTTGGGTTGCGCTTCCAAAAGAATTGGAACAAATGGATCCGAATTTTACGCATGTTGAAGCAGACGATATTCCGGCTTGGGAAGAAGATGGCGTTTCATACAAATTAATTGCAGGTGAAGCTTTTGGTAAAAAATCGCCAGTTCCTGTTTATAGTCCGTTATACTTTATTGAAATTAAAAGCAAAGAAGCGAAGAAAATCAATATTGGAAGTCATTTATTCGGTGAAAGCGGTTTGTACATTTTAGAAGGAAGTATCAAAAATGGCGAACATGTTTACGATCCGAGACAAATTTTGATTACAACTGAAGCTTCTCTTTGTGAGTTTGAAATTGCAGAAAATTCTACGGTTTATATCTTTGGTGGACAGCCTTTTCCTGAAGAGCATTTTATCTTTTGGAATTTTGTTTCTTCGGATAAAGAATTAATAGAAAAAGCTAAGAAAGACTGGACAGAACAAACTTTCCCAAAAGTTCCAGGCGAAACAGAATTTGTGCCACTACCAGAACCAAGAATCAAATAAATATGGATACAGTAAAAGCTACAATAGACACCCGAAAATATCGCACAGAAATAACTTCAAAAACTGGTAATATTTTAATTTCTGACGAACCGCAAGAAATAGGCGGAAAAAATTTAGGTTTTAGTCCGTTTGAACTTCTGGCTTCTTCTCTCGCTTCCTGCACTTTAATTACATTGCGAATGTATATAGACAGAAAAGCCTGGGATGTTTCGGAACTTTCGATCTGGGTAGATTTTGAAAAAAATGAAGAACATACCGTTACTTTATTTTCAACTAAAATCTTAATTACAGGAAATGTAGATGATGCTCAAAAACAGCGAATTTTGAAAATTGCCAACAGTTGTCCTGTTCATAAAACACTTATAAACACAATTAAAATAGAAACTTCTTTAGTATAAATAATATGGAAATTCAACAAATAAACGACACCAAAAAAGGCTATTTCGAAGCCGTAGAAGATGGCAAAGAAGCTGGAAAAATGACCTACACTTGGGCAGGAGACAGTAAATTTATTATTGATCACACAGAAGTAAGCCCAGATTTTAACGGAAAAGGCGTTGGTAAAAAATTAGTTATGGCTGCCGTAGAATATGCAAGAGCAAACAACTTAAAAATTATTCCGCTTTGTCCGTTTGCCAAAAGCGTTTTTGATAAAGTTGAGGAAATTCGTGATGTACTTTTTTCTTGAAGCTTCTAAGATTCTGAGGTTCTAAGTTTTTTAAACCGCAAAGTTCGCAGAGTTTTTTAGACAAAGCTTTGCGAACTTTGCGTTTATACTAAGTCTAGTAGATAACAAAACCTTGCGTTCTTTGCGTTAAAAAACAACACAACAAAATTCAATTTTCAAAATTCTCCGAAAACTCGTATATTTGCGCGTAATTTAAACTTAGAGTATGACAAGGATAATTACGCTTTTCTGTATTTTTATAACACAAATCGGCTTTTCTCAATCGGCTGAAAGTTATTTAGAAAAAATCAGAAATAATGAAGCTCTCTTAACAGCTTTTTTTCAACAAATGCCAAAAGGAGGCGATTTACACCACCATTTTTCAGGATCAGTTTATGCAGAACCGCTTTTAGAAAGAGCCATTGCAGAAGACTTTTATTTGAACTTAGAGACTATGGCAGTTTCGAAAATCAAACCTGCAAATGGAAACTGGGAAAGCTTTTCATCGCTTAGAAATAAAGGAAAATTAGATTACTATCAGCAACAAGTCATGCAAACTTGGTCGATTAAAGATTATAATGGTTCTGTACCTTCTGACGATCAGTTTTTTGATTCTTTCATGAAATTTGAACCTACTATTCAAGGTCATTTTGCAGAAGGAATGCTGGAATTAAAAAAACGTGCTATTGCAGAAAATGTTCTTTACATCGAAACGCAATTGTCAACAATTCCGTGCGACATGAATGTTTCAGATTTGACTGATTTTAATAACAAATTACGTCAGGCAGCAAATCAAAAAGACGAAAAATCTGTTCTCAAACTTTTAGATGATTTATATAAATCTCTTGAGAAAAAAGAAGCAAAAAAGTACGCCAATGATTTCAATACTAATTTCTTAGCAAAACTTCATAAAGATTTAAAAATTGATGACGAAAAATTCACAATGCGTTATCAGAACTTTGTGCTGCGTTTTATGGAGCCTGTTGATTTATTCAAAAATCTAGTGATTGCTTTTATTTCGTCAAGCGAAAGCAAACTGACTGCAGGTGTAAACATCGTTTCTCCAGAACATGGCGAAAATTCTATGAAAGATTATTGGCTTCACATGGTGATGTTTAAATATTGTCACTCTAAATTTCCAAATGTAAAATATACGCTTCATGCCGGCGAATTGACTTTAGGTTTGGTTCAGCCAGAAGAATTAACTTGGCATATTAATGACGCGATTTACATTGCTGGAGCTAACCGAATTGGTCACGGAGTTGACATTGCTTACGAATCTAATTCATACGATTTGTTGAAATATATGTCTAAAAATAATATTCCGATTGAGATTAATTTAGTGAGTAACGAATTTATTTTGAAAGTAAAAGAAAACAGACATCCGTTTACGCTTTATAAAGAATTTAATGTGCCAATTGTAATCAGTACAGACGATGCGGGAATTTTAAGAAGCAATATGACCGAACAATATGTTTTGTTGGCAAAAAGATATCAGGATGTTAATTATGAAACGATTAAAAAATACGTTTACAACAGCATCAATTACAGTTTTATTCAGGATGAATCGGTTAAAAAACAATTGATTAAAGATCTTGATAATCGATTTAAGGTTTTTGAAGCGAAGTTTTCTAAAAACTAAAACATGATTCTAGAAGCTGTATATCTTTTTATAAAACCAGAATTAGCATCAACATTTGAATCCGATTTTACAAAAGCAAGTCAATACATTTCATCAATCGACGGTTATCTAGGACATCGCTTAGAAAAATGTCTAGAAGTCGAAAATAAATATCTTTTATTAGTTGATTGGAATACTCTTGAAGATCATACAATAGGTTTTAGAACTTCTGAAGCGTATTTAGAATGGAAAAAGATTTTACATCATTATTACGAACCTTTTCCTATTGTAGAACATTTTGAAACGGTTTTTGAAAATAAAAAATAGCGTTTTGTTTTGCCACAGATTAAAAAAATTTTCACATATTAATTCTAAAAAGAATCTTTTTTAATCCTTTGAATCTGTGGCTAAAAAATGAAAATTAAATTCGCGCTAATTCGTGCAATTAGTGGCAAAAGAAAAAAACATGAATATAAAGCTCATCGCCATTGGCAAAACTGATAATAAATCGCTTCAAACTTTGATTGACGATTATACCAAACGTTTGTCGTTTTACATCAAATTTGATTTGGAGATTATTCCTGATATCAAAAACGTAAAAAACTTATCTGAAAGCCAGCAGAAAGAGAAAGAAGGCGAATTGATTCTGTCGAAACTTTCGCCAACTGATCAGTTGATTTTATTGGATGAAAACGGAAAAAACTTCTCCAGCGTTGGTTTTTCAGAAGAATTACAAAAGAAAATGAACTCAGGAGTTAAAACTTTAGTTTTTGTAATTGGCGGTCCTTATGGATTTTCTGAAACTGTTTATAAAAAAGCACAGGGAAAAGTTTCGCTATCACTGATGACATTTTCGCATCAAATGGTTCGCTTATTTTTTATCGAACAATTGTACCGCGGGTTTACGATTTTACGAAACGAACCTTATCATCACCAGTAAAATTAGTATTCAGTCGCAGTTTTAAGCATTCAGTTTTAAAAAATGAATTCTACAGGAAGTGTATCGAGATTGTGAGTCACATCTTTTTGAAGCAGAATTTTATATTGAATATATTCTTCATAACTCATTTCCTTATCGAATAAAAAGACCAAGTTTGGCACTTTTTCAAACTTTATGCTATAAAAATGCTTTAATATTTCTGCTATTTTTATTTCCTTATTGCCTATGAAAACTTGTTTTTTTCCTTTTTTAAAGTAAACTACAAAACTTCCCTGTGCAGGTCTTTCCATTTTATAAAACACTTTCGTGAAAGGTAAAAAGGCCAAATTTTTTCCGATAGAATCTGCGTATGAATAATAATTTTCGGCATTTTCGTTTTTGTGTGCGCTGTCAGCTCGCTTTTTTTCCTGCAATTTCATTACTTCAGGAATGACCAATTTTAAAGGCAGACGTTTGTCAATATTGAATATCCAATTGGTTGAGATAATCGCACTTTTTCTATTCAAATCGGCAATGGTATCTTTTCCTTCTTTTTTAAAGAAAATATAAATCGGCGAATGATCTTGTACATCTTTTACGATTGAAACGTTTGATTTTGGCAATAAAACGTCTTCTTTTTTTACGCAGGAGAAAAGAATGAGAACAAGAATTAGAGTAAAATATTTCATTTTTTATTTTTTTAACGTTAAACATGTCATTTCGACCGAAGGGAGAAATCACACCAGAAATTTGTCTTGCATTATCGCCAATCTTTGTCGAGTTTCGAGTGTGATTTCTCCCTTCGGTCGAAATGACAAATCAGGCGATTACAAACTCATTTTATTAAACAAAGTAACACATTCCACCGCTTCTTTCACATCATGAACACGAAGAATTTTTGCGCCTTTTGTCAAAGCAATTGTATTTAAGAAAGTTGTTCCGTTTAAAGCTTCTTGCGGAGTAATATCTAAAGTTTTATAAATCATAGATTTTCTTGAAATCCCAACTAAAACAGGCAATTCTAACAAATTAAAAAGTTCCATTTTTTGCATGACTTCATAATTTTGATCAGTTGTTTTGGCAAAACCGAAACCTGGATCTAGAATCAAATCATTGATTCCTAAAGCTCTTGCTTTTTTTACTTTTTCTGAGAAATAAAAAAGCATTTCTTTAATGATATCGTCATATTGCGTCAAACTCTGCATCGTCTGCGGGTTTCCACGCATATGCATCATAATATAGGGAACGTTATAATGTGCAATTACATCAAACATTTTTTCGTCCAATTCGCCTGCCGCAATATCGTTAATAATTGCTGCGCCACTTTCAATACTTGCTTTTGCAACTTCTGCCCTAAAAGTGTCAATAGATAATAGTGTTTTTGGAAAGTGTTTTAAAATCAATTCTATTGCTGGAACAATTCGGTCAATTTCTTCTTGTTCGGTTACAAACTCAGCGCTTGGTTTGCTTGAATACGCTCCAATATCAATAAATGTTGCGCCTTCAGAAAGCATTTTTTCTACTTGCGAAATAATTTCGTCTTCGTTTTTATATTTTCCTCCGTCAAAGAAAGAATTGGGCGTAACATTCAGAATCCCCATTACTTTAGGAATCGATAAATCTATAAGTTCGCCTTTGCAGTTAATCAACATTTTGTTTCAAGTTTTATTTGTTTCAAGTTTCAAGTTGATTTAGATTGCGATAGCTCTAAAACTTGAAACCTTTTTACAGTTTCAAGTTATCAGCATTAACACTTTGTTTAGAAAAAACTTGAAACAAAGAAAACCTGAAACTTGAAACTCTTTAATTTAATCCTTATTTTTGAAGAAATTTTAGCAAATATACAGCATATAAATGAAGAATACTTCCCAAGAGTTTGATAATGTTATCGCGGTTTGCCGTACGTTGTTTATCAATAAAATGACAGATTACGGCAGTGCATGGCGAATTTTAAGATTGCCATCGCTAACCGATCAAATTTTCATAAAAGCGCAACGAATTAGAAGTTTACAGGAAAATGATGTCCGTAAAGTGGATGAAGATGAAAAAGGAGAATTTATCGGAATCATCAATTATTCTATTATGGCTTTAATTCAGTTAGAATTAGGCGTTGTAGATCAGCCGGATCTTGACGTTGAAAAAGCAACTGAGTTGTATGATGCTAAAGTAAAATTGACTAAAGATTTGATGGAAGCCAAAAATCATGATTATGGCGAGGCATGGCGCGATATGCGTGTAAGTTCTTTAACTGATTTGATTTTGCAGAAAATTCTTCGCGTTAAGCAAATTGAAGACAACAAAGGGAAAACAATCGTTTCTGAAGGAATCGATGCAAATTATCAGGATATGATTAATTATTCTGTTTTTGCTTTAATACTTAATCCAATAAAATAATATTTAGCCACAAATTACACAAATTCCCACAAATTAATTCGTGTAGATTTTGTGTAATTAGTGGCAGAAAAACTTTACCCTATGAAAAACATTATTACCCAATTCTCCCGATTATTTGTCGGCGTCCTATTTATCATTTCTGGATTAATAAAACTGAATGATCCTGTCGGATTCTCTTATAAATTGGCAGAATATTTTAGCGAACCAGTTTTCAATATGCCTTTCTTAGAGCCTTTAGCTTTAGGATTAGCCATATTTTTAGTGATTTTAGAAGTAGTTTTGGGTGTAATGCTTTTAGTGGGCTACAAATCGAAACTAACCATTTGGGCTTTATTACTATTAATCGTTTTCTTCACTTTCCTTACTTTCTATTCTGCTTATTTTGATGTGGTAAAAGATTGTGGATGTTTTGGAGACGCTTTACACTTAACGCCTTGGCAATCATTCACAAAAGATATTGTTTTACTATTCTTTATTTTGATTTTATTTATCAATAAAAAATTGGTAAAACCATTATTTTCGAAATTAGTTACTAATATTATTACGTTAATCAGTATTGTTTTATGTGTATTTATGGCTGTTTGGGTTTTAAATCACAATCCGATTAAAGATTTCCGTCCGTATAAAGTGGGAACAAACATTGAGAAAGGAATGGAAATTCCAGAGGGTGCTCCAAAATCTGTTGTTGAAATGATTTTTATCTACAAAGTAAATGGCGTTGACAAAGAATTCACAGAAAAAGATTTGATGAATATTCCAGAAGGCGCAACATTTGTTGACAGAAAAGACAAAGTGATTTCTGAAGGTTATGTACCGCCAATTCACGATTTTACAATGACAAAAGATGATTCTGATTACAAGGAAGAATTATTAAAAGAACCAAAATTATTAATCTTCGTTACTTACGATTTGAATTTATCAAATCCTGAAGGAATGAAAAAACTAGCAAAAGTTACCGCAGATGCAAAAGCAAAAGGTTACAAAGTAATCGGAATGACGGCTTCTGGAGCTGAAGAAATTGCAAAAGCTAAGAAAGAATATGCTTTAGATCTTGATTTCTATTTCTGCGACGGAACAGCTTTAAAAACTGTTGAAAGAGCAAATCCAAGTATTGTTGTAGTGCATGATGGAACGATTGTTCAGAAAGTACATTATAATGATGTTGATGATTTGAAATTGTAAAATACTATAATATTACTCTAAAAAGCTACAATTTAATTTGTAGCTTTTTTTTATGCTTTTGACTTCAAATCTGACGTTTTTTTGCTCTAAAAATTATCGGTCAAATCAAAAAATCACTCTTTTTTTCGAATTTGAAAAGAACGGTTAAAAAAAATACCTGAATTTCTCCTCTACTATTACGATTTCATTCTTGTTTTTCTAACCAAAATTTAACTTATTGTTACAAAACAAACGAGTCTTCAAATTTTGTTAATCTCCATTTGGCTTTCAATTTGTTTGTTTAACTTTGTGAATTCAGTACTTAATTTTTAAAATAATTTATTTTACATATGAAACAAATTGCTTTAGTAGTAATTGCATTTATTACCTTTTCTTGTTCACAAGCTCAAAAAACAGCTTTTTCTAAAGAAGCTTTAGCTGAAAAATTATTAGGAACAGACAATAGTCAAACCACTTTTAAAAACATCTTAAAAAAATACAAAGGGAAAACTTTGGTAATCGAAGTTTGGGCTTCTTGGTGTGGCGATTGTGTAAAAGCAATGCCAAAATTAAAAGAATTGCAAGCCAATAATCCAGATGTTTCTTATTTATTTATTTCTGCTGATAAAACGGCTGAAAAATGGAAAGCAGGAATTGAAAAACATGAATTAAATAAAGGCGATCATTATATGATGAATGATGGAATGAAAGGCCTTTTCGGAAAAGCGATTGACTTAGACTGGATTCCTCGTTACATTATTGTGGATAAAAAAGGAAACATTGCTCTTTACCGTGCTATCGAAACTGATTTTGCTAAAATCGACGAAACTTTAAAATCATTGAAATAATTTTCAATAACAATATTAAATTACAATTTCAATGTCAAAATTCAATTACAATTGCAATTTTGGCTTCTTCAAAAACAAAAAATTAAAAAATAATAAAAACTACCAAAATGAGAAAATCGATTGTTGCAGGAAACTGGAAAATGCATAAAAATGCTGCTCAAACTGAAGAATTATTAAACGAGTTAATTGCTAAAATTCCAGCAAAAACAAATGCACAAGTAATTGTGGCTCCAACTTTTGTAAACTTACAAGCTGCTGCTACAAAATTAAAAAACACAACTATTGGAGTTTCTGCTCAAAACGTTCACCAAGCTGAAGGCGGTGCTTTTACAGGAGAAATTTCTGCAGATATGTTAACTAGCATTGGTGTTAACACTGTAATTTTAGGTCACTCAGAACGTAGAGCTATTTTTCACGAAACTGACGCTTTAATCGCAAATAAATTAGATACGGCTTTAAAACATGACATGACAGTTATTTTCTGTTTTGGAGAAGAATTAAAAGACCGTCAATCTGATAATCATTTTAATATTGTTGAAAACCAATTGCGCGATGGCGTTTTCCATATTGCAAAAGAATCTTGGTCTAAAATTGTATTAGCTTACGAACCTGTTTGGGCTATCGGAACTGGAGAAACTGCTTCGCCAGAACAAGCACAAGAAATGCACGAATTTATTAGAGAAACTATCCGTAAAGCTTTCGGGGCTGAAATCGCTGATGAAGTTTCTATTTTATACGGTGGTTCTGTTAAACCAGAAAACGCTAAAGAAATCTTCTCTAAACCAGACGTTGACGGTGGTTTAATTGGAGGTGCAGCTCTAAAAGCTGATGATTTCTTAGCTATTGTTACAGCTATCTAATTTTAGATTTTAGATTTTAGATTTTAGATTTTAGATTTTAGATTTTAGATTTTAGATTTTAGATTTTAGATTTTAGATTTTAGATTTTAGATTTTAGTTTTTAGATTT
>Ga0160475_100491_pt1 | contig 14271 bp, 14 predicted proteins | sample HID1975M_E11MG_FD_108254 | JGI IMG/M metagenome (GOLD analysis project Ga0160475, IMG submission 108254) | Enriched soil microbial communities from UW Madison campus, WI, USA - HID1975M_E11 MG | ecosystem: Environmental > Terrestrial > Soil > Unclassified | place: USA: Madison, Wisconsin... | reverse complement strand
CTGCTCGAAAGTCCCTTGGTTTCGCCAGCCCCGAAACCGTTGATACACCGTTGACCATGGGCCGAAGCGCTCTGGCATATCTCGCCATGCAGCACCTGAGCAGAGCACCCACAGCACGCCATCGAGCATCAGCCGGTCGCTCAGTCGGGGCCGGCCTCGGCCATGGGTTTCGTCCGTGAGTTCGTAGCGCCTTACCATCACAGAATTCCTTTCCGTTAATGGCGCGTGACTCTACAAAATCTCAGCGCTAGAGGAGCGACGATTTGGTTTCTCGGGATTTCGTACAGAGCCTAGCTGACCGAAAAACATCTATTTATTCGCCCCGCCCTTGGACGCTTGCCTTGCTTCGTCACCCACAACCGTCCGGAGCGGCTCGCCTATCATTTCTGCCAGTGTCCGATTATTGGGGACTATGCTTCAATCTTAACGAGCCACACAATTCTGGTGCATGCCCGTGCGCATAATGACGAACAAAAGTGATCGAGCTATTACTCAAAGCGAGTGCGTTCCGCCCTCAATCCTGACCTACTCGCCCTACGGCCATTCCACTTCCCTTACCCCTTCGGCATTGATTCGCTATAACGCAGAGTATTGGAACCGCGAATTGCAAATTTATCATCTCGGTCTTGGCCATCGACCGTACAAACCGTCTTTAATGAGATTTATTTCACCTGACCGATTGAGCCCATTTGAAAGAGGGGGGATCAACACCTACAGCTATTGCTCGGGAGACCCTATCAATTATTCTGACCCCAGTGGCAGAGCTAGACTATTCGTTAAAAAGATTCAAACCCCAGTTAGTCATATCGCTGCAGGCCCCAGTAAAATCGGTGAGATCTATAGAGCAAGGCAAAAAAATGAAACACCTATTATCCTTAAGCAACGGCCCGCACTAGAAATAATTGCAAGCTACCTAAACGGGTCACAGATGGGGAGCCTCAAAACAGCTTATCCCAGCCTAAGCCGAGATTTATCAGTTTTTTCAAGCACAAAATCCAAGGCATTAATAACGCATGATGCGGCCATTCTAAAACCTAATCATGTCTCGGATATATATGACTTAACCGGTTATGATGGTGCAGACCTTGAGGCACTGCATAACTATAGATTTAATCAACTAACCCGGGACCAAGCCTTAGCTCTATTCGACTTGAAAATTCATGAAGTCCGGCAAGGTTATCGCTTTGATATTTGGGACAGCCGAGGGTATACCCGCCGTGTGGTTATCGAAACTCTGGAAAAGACTTCCAGCTCTGGTGAAATACGCACCTAACACGAACCAAGCGGTTGAGCCCAGATGAAACAGATGTCTTTCGCCGATGCCGAGTACGCCGGCAAACGTAAGCAGACCCGCCGCGAGCGCTTCCTGATCGAGATGGATCAGGTGGTGCCCTGGAAGGGTCTGATTGCCTTGACCGAGCCGCATTATCCGAAGGGTGAAGGCGGCCGTCCGGGGTATCCGTTGATGGCCATGTTGCGGGTTCATCTGATGCAGAACTGGTTCGGCTACAGCGATCCGGCGATGGAAGAAGCGCTCTACGAAACGACGATTCTGCGCCAGTTTTCGGGGCTGCACCTGGATCGGATCCCCGATGAAACCACGATCCTCAACTTCCGGCGTCTGCTGGAAAAACATGAGTTGGCCGTCGGGATCTTGCAGGTCATCAACGGTTATCTGGGGGATCGGGGGTTGATGTTGCGTCAGGGCACGGTGATCGATGCGACGATCATTCATGCGCCGAGTTCGACCAAGAACAAGGACGGCAAACGCGACCCCGAAATGCACCAGACGAAGAAAGGAAATATGTATTTCTTCGGGATGAAAGCGCACATCGGTGTCGATGCCGAGTCGGGGCTGGTGCATAGCCTGGTGGGGACGCCGGCGAATGTGGCGGACGTGACACAGGTTGATCGAGTGCGATCCACGAACCGCACATTCCAAGCCAATAGCTGACGACTGATGCTGTGCTCCCGATTCCCCTCAGGAGCCCATCACCATGATGCGACCCAACGCCAGCGTTGAAAAAGTGTACCTCTATCCGAAACCTGTCGACTTTCGAAAATCCATCAACGGTTTGGCGGCCCTTGTCGAACTGGACATCAAGGTCGCAGTGTTCGACCCCGTGCTTTTTGTTTTTCTAAATCGCCAGCGCAACCGTATCCGCGTGTTGTATCGGGAACGCAACGGTTTCTGTCTTTGGATCAAGCGTCTGGAGTCTGAGCGATTCAAAACGTCACCTGATGAACCGGACGAGGCCATCGTACTGACGGTGCAGGAACTGAACTGGGTACTGGATGGTTTCGACCTCTGGCGCAACCGTCCGCATCAGGTTTTGACACCCCGTTTCGTTGCCTGACCCGGTATAATCCGGGCCATGATTCCATTGCCCGATGACCTTCCTGATGACCCTGTCTTGCTCAAGCAACTGCTTGCGCAGTAAATGATCGAGCGTACGGTCGACAAGGGGCATATCGTCGATCTGAAAGAACAGATCACGTTGCTGCATGATCGACTGTTCAATCGCAAATCCGAGCAGACCGTCGATCCCAACACGCCGCAACTGGCGATGTTCAACGAGCCTGAAAGCGAACCGCTGCTGGCGGTGGTTGACGATGCGGATGAAGAAGTCGTTGCCCCAGTCAAGCGCCGTGGCAAGCGTAAACCGTTGTCGGCTGAGCTGCCGCGCATCGAGGTGATTCACAACCTGCCCGAGCACGAGCTGACCTGCGCTTGTGGCTGCCGCAAGCATGTCATTGGCGAAGAAACCAGCGAACAGCTGGACATCGTGCCGATGCAGATCCGCGTGATCAAACATGTGCGCAAGGTCTACGGTTGCCGTGGTTGCGAACCCCCCCCCGTCACCGCTGACAAGCCGGCCCAGTTGCCAGTCGTGGATGTGGGTGCAGGCCAGTGGCCCGCCCGATCGACAAGTCGTGCTATTCGACTACACCACCAGCCGTGCGCAGGAAGTACCGCTGCGGCTACTGGAAGGTTATCGCGGCTATGTGATGACCGATGATTACGCCGGTTACAACGCCTTGGCATTACAACCTGGCGTCGAGCGTCTGGCGTGCATGGTGCATGCCCGGCGCAAGTTCGTTGAGGCGCAGAAAGTGCAGCCCAAGGGCAAGACCGGACGCGCCGATATTGCACTGGCGATGATCAACAAGCTGTATGGCATCGAACGCGAACTCAAGGATGTCAGCGATGAACAGCGGTTCATCGGCCGCCAGGAAAGAAGCCTGCCGATCCTGGGCCAGTTGAAAAGCTGGCTGGACAAGACGCACGCTCAAGTCACGTCGCAAAGTGTGCTGGGCAAGGCGGTGCACTATTTGGCGAACAACTGGAGCCGGTTGGAACGCTACGTCGAGGCCGGCCACTTGCCGATCGACAACAACCTGACGGAGCGTGCGATAAAGCCGTTTGTTATCGGACGTAAAGCCTGGCTGTTCAGTGACACGCCTAAAGGCGCCACGGCTAGCGCACAGATCTACAGCTTGGTCGAGACTGCCAAGATCAACGGCCAGGAGCCCTATACGTGGCTGCGCCAAGTACTTGCGCGATTACCCCATGCGCAGTCGGTAGCGGACTACGGAGTGCTGCTGCCGTGGAACTGTTCGCCAGAGATGCCACGGTAACCCGCTCTCCAAGTGCTGGGTAGGTGGGGTTTATGGATCGCACTCGGTTGATCAGTTGTTGCACGGCGAGGAAACTTACGTGTGCGGCGATGCGGGTTACACTGGTGTGGACAAGCGTCCTGAGCATCAGGATCGCCAGATGATCTGGTCGATAGCCGCCCGGCCCAGCAGCTATAAAAAGCACGCGAAACAGAGTTTGATCGGCCGCCTGCGCCGCAAGATCGAATATGCGAAAGCGCAAGTCCGGGCCAAGGTTGAACATCCGTTTCGAGTGATCAAGCGTCAGTTTGGTTATACGAAAGTGCGCTTTCGGGGTCTGGCGAAAACATCGCTCGGCAGACGACATTGTTCGCGCTGTCGAATCTGTGGATGGTGCGAAAACGGTTGATGGGTATGGGCGAGGTGCGCCTGTAATGCGGGCTGATAACCCTGAAATAGCGCGACCCGAGAGAAGAACCATGAATTGAGGGCAAGAAAGGTCTGATTTTCGACCGACTTATGATTTTTTGGGTTTAGCTATGCACCCTATGGATATTTAAGAGACGACCTGCGCCCACTGCTTACTCTTTTCAACGGTGAGATTTTATCACGCCCTCTCCAAGCCTATTTGCTTGGGATGGGCTTCGAGCTTACATCCCGACCCTGATGAGATTTTCTTCACCTGACCGCCTGAGCCCGTTCGACATAGGGGGTATCAATACCTATAGTTACTGCTCGGGTGACCCCATCAATTTTCGCGATCCTAGCGGCCTAACGAAGCTGAGAGTAACTTCAACGGTGTTCGGGGAAATTTCAAGGACACCTGTAAAGCTAAAACGATACAACACACGTGACTCACCACTACAGATTTTTTTCGACCAGGAAAAAATAGGACAGAAACCACCAAGCATTTGGATCTTGACGGGAGAGCGATTATTGATAATCTTTTCCCGAAATTTTCAGCACACAACTCAAAACAGCGTGCGTACAGACTGGAAAACCCTAAAGTCCCGCCCCCACCAGAAACAAGCCGGGATTTCGCCATAACTCAAATCCGATCTATCCTAAAGATTCCACTACCAGACACCATAGCCACATTAAAAAGAAGGGCAGCAGCTACCCTTGCAGGCTACCAGTATGGTTTCAAGCAATCAGAACTATCAGCTCACCGGACGCTTTCCAGAATGCGTAACGACAAACTTCAAGAGGACAGCTTTGCATTAGCATTCGAGCGCTTATTTTCTCATAGTAGTCGCTGATCAACCGATAGCACGCAGGTGTACTGCAAAGCGCTCGGCCAGCCACTGCGCGGCCGGCCCCAGGGGCGCATCACGGCGCCAGGCCAGTTCCGCCACCAGCGCCGGCGGGCGCCACTCGCTATCGAGCTCGACCATGTGCGCCTGGTAGGTCGGGTACTGCACCACGTGCCGCGGCAACCAGGCCCAGCCCAGGCCGCGCATCAGCAGTTCGGCCATGGCGTAGAAGCTGTCGGCACGCCATACCTGCGGGCTGATCGCCTCGCCGCCTGGGTAACCGCTTTGTTGTGGCGTGATCAGCAACTGCCGGTGGCGCGCCAGTTGCTGGCGGGTGACCCGGCCTTCGCCCGCCAGCGGGTGGCCGACTGCGCAAACCGTGACCATCTCCACACTGCCCAGCGCCCGCCGCTCCAGCGATGCCGGGATGCTTTCGTGGTGGAAGAACAGGCCCAGGTCGGCGCGCCGCTCCACCAGCTTGCGCGCCACATCGCCCTGGGCACCGCTGGCCAGTTGCACCTCCAGGAACGGGTAGCGGCTGGCCAGCTCGTCCAGGCTGTCGATCACCGGCTGGTAAGGCATGGCTTCGTCCTGGGCGACCCTCAGCAAGGCCTCCTGCCCGCGCATCAGGGCCAGGGCACGGCCATCCAGGTGTTCGCACTGACGCAACAGTTCGCGGGCATCTTCCAACAACGCGCTGCCATTTTCGGTCAGCTTCGGTTGCCGGCCGCTGCTGCGCTCGAACAACGTGACACCCAGGTCTGCTTCCAGCAGGGCGATGGCATTGCTGATCGCCGATTGAGCCTTGCGTTGTTCGCGGGCAACGGCAGAAAAGGAGCGCAATTCGGCGACGCGCAGAAAAATTCGCAGCTGCTCCAGGTTCCATTGCTCAGCCATCAACCTATCCCCATATCTGATAGGTAATGACTTTACCGCATCTGGGCAAGGTCTAGAATGCCCGACCAGTTACCAGAGGACCCCGCCATGAATGCCTATACCTATCTCGCCATCGCCATCTGCGCCGAAGTCATCGCCACTGCCTCCATGAAAGCAGTGAAAGGCCTGAGCACGCCACTGCCCCTGCTGCTGATGGTGGTTGGCTACGGCATTGCGTTCTGGATGCTGACCCTGGTGGTGCGCAGCATTCCGGTGGGAATCGCCTACGCCATCTGGTCGGGGCTGGGGATTGTGCTGATCAGTGTGGCGGCGCTGGTGATCTATGGGCAGAAGCTGGATGTGCCGGCGATGCTGGGCATGGCCATGATTGTGGGTGGGGTGGTGGTGATTCAGCTGTTTTCCAAGACAGCCGGGCATTGAGACAACCTGTGCGCGCCTCATCGCCGGCAAGCCAGCTCCCAAAGGGATAGTGGAAGCTGCAGGCTCTGCACTATCCCTGTGGGAGCTGGCTTGCCGGCGATAGGGCCCTCACAGGTATAGCCTGTATACTTGCCAGCTGTCCCAGTCTTCGAGGTACCGCCATGCCATCTGCCATTTCCACTGACGTGCTGATCGTCGGCGCCGGGGTCGCAGGCCTCTGGCTCAATGCCCGCCTGCGCCGCCAGGGCTACTCGACAGTGCTGGTGGAACGCGCCAGCCTTGGCGGTGAGCAGACGATAAAGTCGCAGGGCATTATCCACGGCGGCACCAAGTACGCCCTGCACGGTGCCCTTACCGGCGCCTCGGAAGCCATCGCCGACATGCCGCGCCGCTGGCGTGAGGCCTTGGCTGGTGACGGCGAACTCGACCTCGGCCGTACCCGTCTGCTCTCCGATGCCCACTACCTGTGGTCACCCGGCACCCTGGCCGGCAACCTCACCAGTTTCTTCGCCAGCAAGGCCGTACGCGGCCGGGTCGACCAGGTCAAGGGCGACCAGCTGCCGCCCGCGCTGCAGGACCGCGCCTTCAAGGGTAAGGTCTATCGCTTGGCAGAACTGGTGATTGATGTCCCGAGCCTGCTGGCCAACCTGGCCGAGCTGGCCGGCGACTCCTTGCTTGCAGGTGAGCGCATCGAACCATTGCGTGAAGGTGATGCCTTGGTCGGCCTGCGCGTGGATGACCGGGAAATCCGTGCCCAGCGCATCGTGTTGAGCGCCGGAGCCGGCACCGAAGGTTTGCTGCAGGCGCTGGGCCTGGACCAGCCCGCCATGCAAACACGCCCGCTGCACATGGTCATGGCCAAGGGCCCGAACCTCAAACCTTTGTACGCCCACTGCCTCGGTGGCGGGCCCAAGCCACGGGTGACGGTAACCACCCACCCGGCAGCCGATGGCCAGTGGGTGTGGTACCTCGGCGGCGACCTGGCGGAAGCCGATGGCGTAGCGCGCGAGCCTGCAGCGCAGATTGCTGCGGCACAGAAGGAAATCGCCAACCTGTTGCCATGGGTTGACCAGAGCCTGGTGCGCTGGGCCACCCTGCGCGTCGACCGCGCCGAACCTGCGCAATCCGGCCTGGTACGCCCGGACAACGCCTTCCTTGCCGACCAGCAGCGCCTGCTGGTGGGCTGGCCGACCAAGCTGGCACTGGCACCGGACTTCAGTGACCGGGTCATCGCCCATCTGGAGCGCGACGGCATCCGCCCGCAGGCACAAGCCGACCTGGCCGACCTGCCCCGCCCCCCCTTGGGCGTGCCGGCCTGGGAGCACTTGCTGCCATGAGCCTGCCCACCCTGCACGACTTCCACCGCCCGCTGGGCAGCACCGGTTTCCAGGTTTCGCCACTGGGCCTGGGCACGGTCAAGCTGGGCCGCGACCAAGGTGTGAAGTACCCCACCGGTTTCACCATCCCCGACGATGACGAAGCCCGCATGCTACTGGCCCAGGCCCGCCAGCTGGGTATCAACCTGATCGACACCGCCCCCGCCTATGGCCGCAGTGAAGAACGCCTGGGCCCGCTGCTGCGCGGCCAACGCGATGAGTGGGTGATCGTCAGCAAGGTCGGCGAAGAATTCGACAACGGCCAGTCGCACTTCGACTTCAGTGCCGCCCACACCCGTCTTTCGGTAGAGCGCAGCCTGCGCCGCCTGGAAACCGACCGCATCGAACTGGTGCTGGTGCATTCCGACGGCAACGACCTGGCGATCCTCGAACAGCAGGAGGTCTACCAGACCCTGGCGGAGCTCAAGCAAGAGGGCAAGATCCTCGGCTTCGGCCTGTCCGGCAAGACCGTGGCCGGTGGCCTGAAAGCACTGGAACAAGGCGACTGCGCCATGGTTACCTACAACCTCAACGAGCAGGCAGAACGCCCGGTGCTGGACTACGCTGCCGAACACGGCAAGGCCATCCTGGTAAAGAAGGCCCTGGCCAGCGGGCACGTCTGCCTGGCCCCGGGCGTTGACCCGGTGCAGGCAAGCTTCGAGCTGCTGTTCGCCCACCCGGGCGTCAGCAGTGCTATCGTCGGCACCATCAATCCGCTGCACCTGGCCCACAACGTGGCCACCGTCGCCCGCATCCTGGGCCAGCACTGAGTTGCCCCTGGCCCAACAAGGGCCAGGAGAATGACCCGACGCAAGGAGGAGCCTCGTGGCGCGAACGCTGATCCGCAAGAACCCGAGCAACTTCAAGACACTGCCACTGCATGTCGAAGCCACGCCCGAAGGCCTGATCTACCAGAGCATCGGCATGCCGCTGAACTTTGCCCAGACCCAACAGCGGCGCAAGGCCATCCAGCTGCCCGACACGCAGCGGTTCGTGGTCGAACTGGCCAACCTGGGTGTGTCGGTGCGCCTTACCCTGCATTGGCAAAACCGAGATTACTGGGTGTTGGTGCGCCAGCGCCGGCAAGACCGTGGCGATGTGGTGCTGAAACTGATTTCTGGGTATGTACCGGCGCAGGAGCTGAACCTGCCGTTGCACACGGCTGTTCAGGAAGTGGCTGAGGAATGCCTGCTGGAAACCCCGGAAGGCTGGTTAGGCGGGCGCTTCAACGATACCTGGCTGCCCGTCCCATACGCCGCTGCCCTGCACTACCGCGAAACACCGCACTTCCTGCTGGCCCCCGAGTCCGGTGCCGCGCGGCCCGTGCACTGCGGCAACCTGATGCTGCTGGAGCGGCCAAGGGCCTATGTGCACTTGCCCACCGCCTCGCTGCAACTGATCTACGACATGCGCCTGCAAGTGCCTCGTGAAGCCAAGAAACTCAGCCTGTTCCACGTCGATGAGCGGCTGGAGGGCGGCCAACTGGTAGCGCGGCTCAACCGCAAACGGCCAGACCTGTACCTGATGCCGTTGAAGGACGGCCACCCGCTGCCGGAGCTGTATACGCTGAAGAAGGATGAGCTGGTGCCGGCGAGCACACGCGGACTGTACCTGGCCGAGAGTTTTGCCCGGCAGGAAGGCTGGGTAGTGACGGAAGAGCGGGTGCGCTGGAAGGACTGGGTGAAGCAGCAGGGGCTGGTGGAGAGCAAGCCGGCGCGGGCATCGCACCTGCAGCGCTTTGGCGACAAGGCCCGGGCATTGCTGGAGCGGGCCCGCACCTCACTTCACAAGTGAATCCCTGGGGCTGCTTCGCAGCCAATCGCCGGCAAGCCAGCTCCCACAAGGCCTTTGCAATTCTCAAGGCTTGCGCTGTACCTGTGGGAGCGGGCTTGCCGGCGATTGGGCTGCAAAGCGGCCCCGGCTGTATCAGTTCTTGCGAATCTTCTCGACAATCGCGGTAGTCGAGCTGTTCTCGACCAGGCCCAGCACCTTCACAGTGCCGCCATACGCCTTGACGATATCAGCGCCCACTACCTGATCAATGCCATAGTCGCCACCCTTGACCAGCACATCCGGCTTGACCTGGCTCAGCAGGTTTTCCGGGGTGCCTTCAGGGAAGCTGATCACCCAGTCCACCGCGCCCAAACCGGCCAGCACGGCCATGCGCCGGTCTACGCTGTTGATCGGCCGGCCCGGCCCTTTCAAACGGCTGACCGAAGCGTCGTCGTTGACCGCGACGATCAGCCGATCACCCTGGGCCCGCGCCTGTTCCAGGTAGGTGACGTGCCCGGCATGCAGGATGTCGAAGCAGCCATTGGTGAAGACGATCTTCTCTTTGTGCGCCCGCGCGTCATCGATGGCCAGCAGCAGTTGCTCCAGGCCCAGCACGCCGCGCTCGGAACCTTCTTCACGCTGGATCGCCCGGCGCAGTTCCGGGGCACTGATCGCCGCCGTACCCAGCTTGCCGACCACGATGCCAGCCGCCAGGTTGGCCAGGGCCACCGCGTGGGGCAGGTCCTCGCCAGCCGCAATGGCCGCCGCGAGGGTGGAAATGACGGTATCACCGGCACCGGTCACATCGAACACTTCACGCGCCCGCGCCGGCAGGTGCAGCGCCGGCTGGCCAACGCGCAGCAGGGTCATGCCGTGCTCGCCACGGGTTACCAGCACGGCGCCCAGGTCCAGGTCCTGCAGCAGCTGCAAGCCTTTGGCGACCAGCTCGGCCTCATCGGCGCAACGGCCAACGATGGTCTCGAACTCGCTGAGGTTCGGTGTGATCAGGCTGGCGCCGCGGTAGATGGAAAAATCCTTGCCCTTGGGGTCGGCCAGCACCGGAATGCCCTTGGCCCGCGCTGCCTGGATCAGGCTTTGGTGATTCTTCAGTGCGCCCTTGCCGTAGTCCGACAAGACCAGCACCTTGACGCCTTCGAGCAGGCTGTCGACTTCGGCACCCAGCGACAGCGGGTCGGTGGCGAACGGCTCTTCGAAATCGATACGCAGCAGCTGCTGGTGACGGCTCATGACCCGCAGCTTGACGATGGTCGGCTGGTGCGCGATGCGCTGGAACACCGAACGCACGCCCGCAGCCTGAAGGCTGTTGGCCAGGCTGTCGGCGGCCTCATCCTGGCCGGTAACGCCGATCAGCGACGCCGGTGCGCCCAGGGCGGCGATGTTCAAGGCAACGTTGGCCGCGCCGCCGGGGCGATCCTCGATCTGATCGACCTTGACCACCGGCACTGGCGCCTCAGGCGAAATACGCGAAGTACCGCCATGCCAGTAGCGGTCGAGCATGACATCGCCGACCACCAGAACCGGGGCTTGATCGAAACGCGGCATGGACAACTTCATGGGCAACCCATATGGAAATAATGAACAGGGGCAGGATATTAGCACAGGGTAGACGACGGCTTTATGGCCAGATCGTCCCCGGAAAATTCCCGTGACAATCGGGGCCGTTACGGCCCCGATCAGGGAGGACTCAGGTGATATCGGCCTTGGCCGGCTCATCCAGGCCCATGGCGTGCAGGCGGGCATAATGGCCATTGGCCGCGAGCAGTTCGGCATGGGTGCCGCGCTCTACCAGACGGCCCTGGTCCATGACCAGGATCTGGTCGGCCTTCTCGATGGTCGACAGCCGGTGGGCGATCACCAGCGTGGTACGGCCTTGCATCACGTGGTCCAGGGCAGCCTGGATGTGCCGCTCGGATTCGGTATCCAGGGCCGAAGTAGCCTCGTCGAGAATCAGCAGCGGCGCGTTCTTCAGCAGTGCCCGGGCAATGGCCAGGCGCTGGCGCTGGCCGCCAGAGAGCAGCACGCCGTTTTCACCCACCTCGGTGTCGAAGCCCTTCGGCAAGCGGTCGACGAACTCCTTGGCGTAGGCATCGGCCGCAGCGGCTTCGATGTCTGCGCGTGGGGCACCCGCCAGATCGCCATAGGCGATGTTGTTGGCCACGGTGTCGTTGAACAGTGTGACATGCTGGGTCACCTGCGAAACGTGGCGGCGCAGGTTGCGCAAGCGGTAGTTCTCGATCTCCACGCCATCGAGCAGGATCTGGCCCTGGTCATGGTGATAGAAACGCGGGATCAGCGACGCAAGGGTCGACTTGCCGCTGCCAGAGCGGCCAACCAGGGCGATCATCTGCCCAGGCTCGGCGACAAAGCTGATGTCGCTCAGCACTTCACGCTCGGTACCCGGGTAGGTGAAGCTCAGGTTGCGCACTTCAAGGCGCCCTTCCACGCGGTCTTTCTCGACGGTACCGGTGTCCAGTTCAGGCTCTTCGTCCAGTTGCTCGAAGATGCTTTCTGCACCCGCCAGGCCCTTCTGGATGGTCGAGCTGACTTCCGACAACTGGCGAATCGGCTTGGGCAGCAAGCCGGCAGCGGTAATGTAGGCCACCAGGTCACCGGCGGTAGACTCACCGCGCAGGAACAGCACCAGGAACATCAGCGCGGCCATGGCGCTGTAGATCACCAGCTGCAGCATCGGCGTATACAGCGAGCCGGTCTTGGTCATGCGCAGCTGCTTGTCGGTGTTGCTCTGGCTAGCCCTGCTGAAGCGCTGCTCCTCGTAAGCCTCGCCGCCGAAGCTACGCACCACGCGGTAACCCTGGATGGTTTCCGAGGCGACATGAGTGACATCGCCCATGGCCACCTGGATCTTCTTGCTCTGCTTGCGGAATTTCTTGCTGGCAATGCTGACCATCACCGCGATCACCGGCAGGATGGCGACCATGACCAAGGTGAGGTGCCAGTTCATCCACAGGAGGTAGGCAAACAGAAACACCACGGTCAGGCCTTCGCGGATGACCACCTTGATTGCATCGGTGGCAGCACCGGTGACCATGGTCACGTTGAAGGTGATACGTGAAATCAGGTGCCCGGAGTTGTGGTTGTCGAAATAGCGGTTGGGCAGTACCAGCAGCTTGTTGAACAACTCCACGCGCAGGTCGTGCACCAGGCACAGGGAAACCTTGGCCAGGAAATAGTTGCCAAGGAACGACCCCAGGCCCTGCCACGCGGCGATCAGGATGATCAGCAACGGCACCGCCTGCAGCAATTGCAGGTCGCGCAGGTAGGGGACGTTAGGGAACAACACCGCTTCAGGGTTGCTCAGCCCGTCGACAAAATACTTGAGGATCCCGGCCAGCATCGGCTGGGTCGAGGCAAAGATCACGAAACCGACAATGCTCAGCAGGAAAATGCCGACATAGGGTTTCACATAGCCCAACAGCCGGAAGTAGATCTTCAGGCTGGAGGTGTGCTCCGCCGGACGCGGTGTTTCGGCCATTATCGAGCTCGCTGTTCAGGTTGAACCGGAAATTTTACCACAGGCGTCATTTTCGGCACGCCCCCATGGCAGCATCATGGCAAGGCCGACAGGCAGCCAGCTGATGAACCATTCGGCACGTGGCGTACCGGTGAGGCTGGCGGCATCGAACTGCATGGCCAGGGTCGAATACACCCAGAAGCCCAGCAGGACCTTGCCAAACAGCGTGCCGCGCGCGCGAATGATTTCACCCAGGGTGAACAACCACACCATGACCCAGAGCAGCATGCCCGGCAGGCCCATCTCTACGGCAACGTGGGTGAACATGTTGTGGGTGTGGTCAAAGTGTTTGCCCACCGCACTGACGTCGTAGGCAGCCCCCAGGCCCAGGCCGGTCCAGGGGTGGGCGGCAATCATGTCGACCACGGCATGGAAAATTTCCGGCCGGTAGGAGGAGCCGCGCTTGGCGATCAGGTCGTACACCACATAGAAAGCAACGCCGGTAGCAAAGACTGCCAGGATGGAAAACACCCGGCTGTGGCGGTCACGGAACCACAGCGGCGCCATGATGACGGTGAGCACCAGGGCCAAAAGCGCGCCACGGCTCTGGCTGAGCATGGCAAACGCCCCCAGGCAAGCCAGTGCCAAAAGCCACAACAGCTGCAGGCCACGCTGCCGAGGCGGCTCGTAAAGCATGAAAAGCACCGCCGCACCGACGACATATGCCCCCAGGATGGGGTGCGATATTTCACCGATACCCTGCAGGCGGGCCCGCCAAGGCATGCCAAGCACGCCATAGAAATGAATGACCGAAACCAGAGCGGCAACAGCCAGCAAGGCACTACCGAGCAGCAACAGCTGGCGAATCCTCGCCAGGCCAAGCTGGGCCAGCAACGGAAACGCCATCAGGAACACCAGAATGTAGACCAGGCGCTTGATCTCACGCCCCGGGTCCTCTGCCGATGACCAGACCAGGCTCAGCCCACTCCAGGCCAACAGCAACAGCAAACTCATCCACAGTGCCGGCTGACGCTTGCAGGCCTGCACCAGCACCTCGCGGGCGGACCATGCCAGCACCAACGTCGGCAGCCACAGGAACAACACCAGCCCTTGCTGATAAATCTTGTTGCTAGGTGCCAAGGCAATCGCCGCCAGGAACCAGACCAGACCCAACCCCAACCAGACCCGTGCCCAGTTTTTTTGATACAACATCCTTTTCCCCCGATGAATCAAAGACACCATCCATGGTGCTACCGCATTATTTTCGGCATTATTGCCGGTCATTTTGCTCGCCAGACGACAAGGCTCTATTCATGCAATGCTCCCGGCTCACCCAGGTCGACTTCGATCAGCTGACACAAGGCGCACAGGTGCTTGAGGCAGACAGCCATGGCGCCAAAGTCTACCTGCTCGCGGATGGTAATTTCCTCAAGGTTTTTCG
>Ga0160475_100481_pt1 | contig 14587 bp, 14 predicted proteins | sample HID1975M_E11MG_FD_108254 | JGI IMG/M metagenome (GOLD analysis project Ga0160475, IMG submission 108254) | Enriched soil microbial communities from UW Madison campus, WI, USA - HID1975M_E11 MG | ecosystem: Environmental > Terrestrial > Soil > Unclassified | place: USA: Madison, Wisconsin... | reverse complement strand
TCCAGCGTTCGCCACTGGCCATCGACCATGACCTGTTCGTTGTTTTCAGGGTTGGTCTTTTCCGCGATCAAGTCGACGTCGTCGTTCTGGAACATGGTCAGGCTCCAGCCGAAGTCGCGGTTGTGCCCAAGCAGCGCGAACGGGTTGAGGGCCTGGAAATAGCCGTACAGGTTGAAGCCCGGTGCCGACAGCTCGGCTTCGTACCACACGGCCGGCACCGCGAAGCTGATGTGCGGGTCGCCAGCCAGCAATGGCTTGCCGCTGCGGGTGCGGCTGCCGGCGATGGCCCAGGCATTGCTGCCCTCGAACTGCGGGATGCCCGCTTCGCTCAATGCATCGTGGCTGAGGCGGGCCAGTGCTTCCAGGCTCTGCCAGTCGACCGTCGCCAGCGGGGTGGCCAGTGCGCCTTCGGGCTGCCAGCCGAGGTCGAAAATCTTCAGGTACTGCGGACCGAACTGGTCGCGAATGTAGGTGAGGGCGGGCTCGGTGCGAAACGCGGCGGCGAAGCTGTAGGCCAGGTAACCGGCGATGCTCAGGGTGTCTTCAGCGGTGAACGGTCTGGGCGTGATGCCGAGCAGGTCGAACTCCATGGGTTTGGGGTGGCCGTCCTGCCAGCTGTTGATACCGTCGAGGTAGGCTTGCAGGGCTTGCCAGGCGGGCGACTGGTGGTCCAGGCGCTGCACCATGAGCGCGGCCTGCTCGCGGATGCGCAGGCTGCGGAACAGCTTGTCGGTGGGCAGCAGCTTGTCGCCCAGCACTTCGGCCAGCTCGCCACGGGACAGGCGGCGCATGATTTCCATCTGGAACAATCGGTCCTGGGCGTGCACGTAGCCGAGGGCACGGTACAGGTCGGCTTCGTTCTCGGCCTGCAAGTGCGGGACGCCGCGGGCGTCGTAGCGCACGCTGACGGGCGCCTGCAGCCCGGCGAGGGTGACCTCGCCCTGGCGCTGCGGCAGCTTGCCCTGCACGTACCAGTAGCCGGCACCGGCGGCCACGGCCACCACCACGGCCAACAGGGTGAGGCTGCGTTTCATCGAGACTCCTTGTGCATTCGAGTGAAAACCGTGGTCCGACCTTCGACGGACTCGCGAACAGAGCATAGCCCCCGACAGGAGCATTCACGCCGTGGTCGGGTCAGCCGGCCCAAGGGCAATAGCAGCCCACCGCCAGGGTATTGGACGCGGTGACCTGGCGGCCGTCGAGCAATGCCTTGAGGATCGGCTCGATGAAGCTGTTGCTGGCATTGCACACCGCGCCTTCGCTGTAGGGCCCGAAATAGGCGAGGTGGCCCTGCTGGTCCCAGATCGCCACGGCGGGAGACGCGGGCAGGTGTTCGCTGCCGGGCAGTTGGGCGATGGGCTGCAGGCTGCCGAGGTTGGCGGGCAACTGGCCGTGGCTGCCCGGCTTTTGCACGACGTGGAAGGTGACGCCCTGGCCGGCGAAGTGGCTGACGAGCTCGCCCAGGTGTTGCTGGTTGCCGACGTTGCACGGGCAGGCCGGGTCCCAGAAGTGCACCACGCGGAGGGGGCCGGGCCCGGCGAGCTCGGCGGGCAGGCGCAGTTGGCTGCCGTCGAAGAAGGTGGTCTGGTTGTCGAAGGGGCGCAGGTAGCGGGATTGGAAGCTGGAGTACGCCTGCCAGAGGACGGCGACGCCGAGCAGCAGGGCGAGCGTGGTCAGGATGGGTTTGAGGAGGCGGGTCTGCATGAGTGTGCGCGTGGGCCTTGTGGTGGATTCACGGGCCCCATCGCCGGCAAGCCGGCTCCCACAGGGATCTCACCAGGCCAGAAAGGGGTGATATCCCTGTGGGAGCCGGCTTGCCGGCGATAGGGCCGGTGCAGGTGACACATGTCCCAAGCTTGCCACGGCGAAGCTCAGAGCTGAATATCCCAGATCAATACTCGCTTCGCTGTGGATGTACCTGATGCCTGCTGCCTTTGACCCCGACCGCCTGCGCGCCAGCCTCGCGCCCCTTGGCGCACGCCAGCCCTTGTCTGCGCAAGCGCAGGAGTACCAGCGCTTTTATGGCCTGAACCTGCCGGCGCAGAGCTGGTTGGGCGGTTTCCAGGCGGCGGGTTTCGATCTGGTCGGGCAGGTGTGGGAGCCGCAGCGGCCTGTGGCGACCCTGTTTCTGCTGCACGGCTACTACGACCACATGGGCCTTTATCGGCATGTGATCGAATGGGCGCTGAAGCTTGGCTATACGGTCATCAGCTGCGACCTGCCGGGCCATGGCCTGTCCAGTGGCGAGCGTGCCAGCATCAGCGATTTCGCGTTGTACCAGCAGGTGCTGGATGCACTGTTCGAGCAGGCGCAACAGCTTGCATTGCCACGCCCATGGCATCTCTGCGGGCAGAGCACGGGCGGCGCCATCGCCGTCGACCACCTGCTGCACAAGGGCGCAGAGAGCCCCATCGATGGCCAGGTGATCCTCCTGGCGCCGCTGGTACGGCCCCGTGCCTGGCGGTGGTCGAAGTTCAGTTACCGGGTGCTGCGCCACTTCGTCAACGGCATCGAGCGGCGCTTCAGCGAGAACACCAACGACCCGACCTTCCTCCCATTCCTCGAAGCCGACCCGCTGCAACCCCGGCGTCTGCCGACGGCCTGGGTCGGCGCGCTGATGGCGTGGGTCAAGCGTATCGAGGCTGCGCCACGCAGCACGCGGCAGCCATTGATCGTACAGGGGGAGGCCGATGGCACGGTGGATTGGCCCTACAACCTCGAAGTGCTCAAGGCCAAGTTCGCCGAACCGCAGATTCTGATGCTGCCCGAAGCTCGCCACCATTTGGCCAACGAGCTGCCGGGCATTCGCCAGCGCTACTTCGACTTCATCGACCAGCGCCTGGGCTGATCACTTCAGGTTCGCGCCGTTCTGGCCGACCGCCAGGCCCGCACGCACCGCGGCCACGGCGGCCTGGTAGTAGGCCTTGCCTTGCGGCGACTCGGCGAAGGTGGCGAACTGCTCGAGCTCGGCGTCGGACAGGTCACGGTAGACGTACAGCAAGGTATTGTTGAGGTCTTCGCCAATCTGGTTCATCAACCGTTGGCGTTGGCCATCGAGCAGGCCCTGGGCCTGGCCACCACCGAACAGGCCGGGGATCATCGAACTCAAGCTGTCGGCGGCGACCCCGGCAATCGCCAGGCTGACTTCGGCACCGGCCTCACGCGCGGGCAGGGCCTGGGCCAGGTGGCCGATGATCAGGATGCGGTTGTCGCTGGCCTGGATCTTCGGCAGGCCCTTGGCGTTCTTGGCCAGTTGGTCCTTGCGCGTGGCCAGCAGTTCGGCGGCGACGATCTTGCGTCCCAGCGGAGACTGGAAAAAGGCCAGCGCCGGCGCCGGGTCAGGTAGGGCGACGCGCAGTTGTGCCTGGGCCCGCCGGTCCATGGCCTGGGCCTGGAAGCGTTGGTTGCTGTTGTTGACCAGCGCCTGGTAAACCGCAGGCGGCAGGCTGTTGCGGTAGCGCAGCTGGGCAGCGCTCACGGCATCGTTGAAATGGGCGCGCTGGTCGGGCCAGCCGGCGGCCTTGTACAGTTGATCAAGGCTGTCTGCCCAGACAGGCATGGTGCAGATCATCAGAAAAAACAGAGAAAACAGACGGCGCATTCAGGACTCCTGTCGGCAGGTGGCTATTGTCCTTGGCCGAACGCCGGTTTGTCGAGACAGGCGCGAGTTTCTCGGCCAAGTGGCGCTGTGCGAGTGCGGGGCTTATGGATATGATGCGCGCCATGCACATTTCCCCTGAACACCCGATGCTTGCGGCCGTCGTCGACGATCTGGCCACCCATGGCTGGTCCCAGCAAGCGCTGTTTCTGCCTGCCGACCTGGTTCGCGCGCTGGCGGCTGAGTGTCGGCGCCGCGATGCCGAAGGCGAACTCAATCCTGCCGGGGTTGGGCGCGGGGTTTCCCAGGAGGTGCGCGAAGCCATCCGCGGTGATCAGATCCAGTGGATCGACCCAGGCCAGGCCGAAGCCTGCGATCAATACCTGGAAGCCATGGACCACCTGCGCCTGGCCATCAACCAGGGCCTGTTCCTGGGCCTTGAAGACTTCGAATGCCACTTCGCCCTGTATCCGCCAGGTGCGTTCTACCGCCGGCATCTGGACCGCTTTCGCGACGATGACCGGCGAATGGTTTCGGCGGTGCTCTACCTCAATGAAGACTGGCAGCCAAAGGATGGCGGCCAGTTGCGCATGTTCCTGGCGGACGGTGTGGAGCACGATGTGCAGCCGCTGGCCGGGAGCCTGGTGGTGTTCCTGTCGGGCGAGGTGCCCCATGAGGTGTTGCCCGCCACGCGTGAGCGGTTGTCGTTGACCGGTTGGTTCCGGCGCCGTGGCAATGACCTGTTCTGACCTGCCCAAGGTGCTGGTCAGCGCCTGTCTGCTGGGGCAGCCGGTGCGTTACGACGGGCGGGCCAGTGGGCATCCTGATCTTTTGCAGCGTTGGCAGGCCGAGGGCCGCGTGGTGCCGTTGTGCCCGGAAGTGGCTGGCGGGTTGCCGACGCCACGGCCGCCGGCGGAGATTCCAGGTGGCCAGGGTGGCGACGTGCTCGATGGCGGCGCGCAGGTGCTGACAGTGGCGGGCGAGGATGTCAGTGCGGCCTTTCTTGCCGGTGCGCAGCAGGCCCTGGCACTGGTGCGCCGATATGACATCCGGGTCGCGGTGCTCAAGGCTGGCAGCCCTTCGTGTGGTAACCGGTTGACCTACGATGGCACGTTCACTGGGGTGAAGGTGCCGGGGGAGGGGGTGACCACGGCGTTGCTGCGACGCGAGGGGGTGCAGGTGTTCAGCGAGCTGGAGCTGGAAGAGGCACAGCGGGCGTTGGCCGCGCTTTCAGCGTAGTTCTGCGCCTGCCTCTTCGCGGGACAAGCCCGCTCCCACAGGAACTCCACAGCTTTAGATTTGTGTGCAATACCTGTGGGAGCGGGCTTGCCCCGCGAAAGGGCCGGTACAGTCTAAAAAGCACTCACTGCCCCGCCGCAGTCTCCTGCTCACCCTTGAACCATTTCTGTTCAAGCTCCGACGTGCGCCCACGGTCCTTGAGCCGCTGCAGGGCATTGTTCAGCGCGCTTTCAAAGGCCGGGTTGTCCTTCTGGAACGGAATCACGAACTTCTTCTCGCCGAACGGCTGGCTGACATCGAACGGGCCTTTCGCCTCGGGCGTGTTGCCCGCAGGGGTCAAGGCAACATCGTACTTGCCGCTTTCGACACCCGGGAGCACCTCTGCCGCCGGTGCCTCGATGAATTCGGCGCGCAGGTCCAGCTCCTTGGCCAATTCCTGGCCGAACTCGATCTCGAAACCGGTCAGGTGGTCATTTTCCTTGAATGCGTAAGGTGGACTGTCGGCCTGCACGGCAATACGCAGTTCGCCCCGGTCGGCTATTTCGTCTATCAGCTCGGCTTGAGCCAATGGCGTGATCAGTACTGCTAGCAGTACGCCCATGGTCGAACGCATGTAATGCCCCTTTTTCGGCAGTTGAATAACTATCGCCGCAACTTTGTTCCTTCGTCGCGGTCGAGCGCAGCCTATGACCTTGAAGCCTTGGCGAGGTTTAACCCTAACTGAAATATTTCTCTTTGTGGGCTATGGTGAAACACCGCCGCCGTTGATTTATCAAGCTGCGGTCTTTAAGTGAATCACAGGAGAAGTGAATGAACAGCCTATTTTCGCGTGCTGCCGTCGCCGGATTGCTAATGGGAGCCGCAGTCGTGGCCAGCGCCGCAGATACCGCGCTGAAGAGCCAGGAGCCACCCAAGGATGCCAAGGTCTTCATCGTTTCCCCCGCCGACGGCGCCACGGTCGACAAGACCTTCACCGTCAAGTTCGGCATCGAGGGCATCGCGCTCAAGCCGGCGGGTGACCAGACGGAGCACTCGGGCCATCATCACCTGCTGGTGGATGTGGACAAGGAGCCTGTCGCCGACCAGCCGCTGCCGACCAGCCTGATGCCAGAGAGCGGGGTAGCGCTGCCGGCCGGCCCGCAAGTACTGCACTTCGGCAAGGCACAGACCGAGGCCACCATTACCCTGACGCCGGGCAAGCACACCTTGCAACTGGTGTTGGGCGACAAGTACCACGTACCGTTCAAGCCGAGCGTCGAGTCGAAGAAGATCACCGTCGAGGTGAAGTAAGCACAACGAAAAAGGGAGGCCACCAGGGCCTCCCTTTTTCATCCAGCGATCACACTCAGAACAGTACGCGCGAGCGGATGGTGCCCTTGACCTGTTGCAACTTCTCTTGCGCCAGATCGGAGTACTCGGCGTCCACGTCGATTACCACGTAGCCCACTTTCTCGTTGGTCTGCAGGAACTGACCGGAGATGTTGATGCCGTTCTCGGCGAAGACCTTGTTGATCTCGCTGAGCACGCCTGGGATGTTTTCGTGGATGTGCAGCAGGCGGTGCTTGCCCGGGTGCGCCGGCAGGGCCACTTCCGGGAAGTTGACCGAGGATACCGAAGTACCGTTGTCGCTGTACTTGACCAGCTTCTCGGCCACTTCCAGACCGATGTTGGCCTGGGCTTCGGCGGTCGAACCACCGATGTGCGGGGTCAGGATCACGTTGTCCAGGCCGCGCAGCGGGCTTTCGAACTCTTCGTCGTTGGAGCGCGGCTCGACCGGGAACACGTCGATGGCGGCGCCGATCAGGTGCTTGTCCTTGATCGCGGCGGCCAGGTGGTCCAGTTCGACCACGGTGCCACGGGCGGCGTTGATCAGGATCGAGCCCTTCTTCATCGCGCGGATTTCCTTCTCGCCGATCATCCACTGGGTGGACGGCAGCTCAGGCACGTGCAGCGAGACGATATCGGCCAGGCCCAGCAGTTCGTGCAGGCTGGTGACCTGAACGGCGTTGCCCAGTGGCAGCTTGGTCAGCGGGTCGAAGAAGTACACCTGCATGCCGAGGCTTTCGGCCAGTACCGACAGTTGGGTGCCGATCGAGCCGTAGCCGACGATGCCCAGCTTCTTGCCGCGGATCTCGAAGGAGTTGGCAGCGCTCTTGATCCAGCCACCACGGTGGCAGGAAGCGTTTTTCTCGGGGATGCCGCGCAGCAGCAGGATCGCTTCGGCCAGCACCAGTTCGGCGACCGAGCGGGTGTTGGAGTACGGTGCGTTGAACACGGCGATACCGCGCTCGCGGGCAGCTGCCAGGTCGACCTGGTTGGTGCCGATGCAGAAGCAGCCGACGGCGACCAGCTTCTTGGCGCAGTCGAAGATCTCTTCGGTCAGTTGGGTGCGCGAGCGGATGCCGATGAAGTGGGCATCGGCGATCTTTTCCTTCAGCTCGGCTTCCGGCAACGAACCAGTGAGGTATTCGATGTTGGTGTAGCCGGCAGCCTTGAGGGTATCGACCGCGTTCTGGTGCACACCTTCAAGAAGAAGGAACCTGATCTTGCTCTTGTCGAGAGAAGTCTTGCTCATCTGCGTAAACCTGTATCCCGGAGAAAAAATGGCGAGGGGTGATGCTAGGCGCGGCATCGGCCTTAGCATGAACAGCGGGAGGGCTATGCTAGCATACGCGACACAATCTGAGCTTATCCCGACAGGTGAAGAGTACTCAGGGTGACTATGAATAAGTCGAGAGTTCCAGCGATGACCCAGCCTGCGGTAATTGATGAACTGATGACCCTTGTCGACCCGGGCAAGGTCCTGACCGACCCGGCTTCCCTGGAGGCCTTTGGCAAGGACTGGACCAAGCATTACCCCCCGGCGCCCACGGCCATCGTGTTTCCCAAGACTGTAGAACAGGTGCAGGCCATCGTCAGCTGGGCCAATCGCCATCAGGTCGCGCTGGTGCCATCTGGCGGGCGTACCGGGTTGTCGGCCGGGGCCGTGGCGGCCAATGGCGAGGTGGTGGTCGCCTTCGACTACATGAACCAGATTCTCGACTTCAATGCCTTCGACCGCACCGTGGTCTGCCAGCCAGGTGTCATCACCCGGCAGTTGCAGACGTTCGCCGAAGAGCATGGCCTTTATTACCCGGTGGACTTCGCCTCCAGCGGTTCCAGCCAGATTGGCGGCAATATCGGCACCAATGCCGGCGGCATCAAGGTGATTCGCTACGGCATGACCCGCAACTGGGTGGCCGGCCTGAAGGTGGTCACGGGCAAGGGCGAGCTGCTGGAGCTGAACAAGGATCTGATCAAGAACGCCACGGGCTACGACCTGCGCCAGCTGTTCATCGGCGCCGAAGGTACGCTGGGCTTCGTGGTCGAGGCGACCATGCGCCTGGACCGTGCCCCGCGCAACCTCACCGCCATGGTGCTGGGTACGCCGGACTTCGACTCGATCATGCCGGTGCTGCATGCCTTCCAGGGCAAGCTCGACCTGACCGCGTTCGAGTTCTTCTCCGATAAGGGCCTGGCCAAGATCATGGCCCGGGGCGATGTGCCGGTGCCGTTCGCCACCGACTGCCCGTTCTATGCCTTGCTGGAGTTCGAAGCCAGCACCGAGGCGGTGGCCAACGAGGCGCTGGCCACATTCGAACACTGTGTCGAACAGGGCTGGGTGCTGGACGGGGTGATGAGCCAGAGCGAAACCCAGCTGAAGAACCTGTGGAAGCTGCGCGAGTACCTGTCGGAAACCATCTCCCACTGGACGCCGTACAAGAACGATATTTCCGTGACCGTTTCCAAGGTGCCGGCGTTTCTGCGCGACATCGATGCCATCGTCAGCGAGCACTATCCGGACTACGAAGTGGTCTGGTACGGCCATATCGGCGACGGCAACCTGCACCTGAACATTCTCAAGCCCGACCCCATGAGCAAGGACGACTTCTTCGCCTCGTGCGCCAAGGTCAACAAGTGGGTGTTCGAGATCGTCCAGCGCTACAACGGTTCGATCTCCGCCGAGCACGGCGTGGGCATGACCAAGCGCGACTACCTGGGTTACAGCCGCTCACCTGAAGAAATTGCCTGCATGAAGGCGATTAAGGCCGTCTTCGACCCTAACGGCATCATGAATCCGGGTAAGATCTTCGCTCCTGAATAAAAAGCAGCAAGCCTAGGAGTCGGCCATGAGTTACCAGCACCAGTACGTAGACGGCACGCGTATCCACTTCCCGCTGGGCAAGGTGGTGTGCATCGGCCGCAACTATGCCGAGCATGCCAAGGAACTGGACAACCCCATCCCCAGCGAGCCGCTGCTGTTCATCAAGCCGGGTAGCTGCGTAGTGCCGCTGGAAGGTGGTTTCAAGATTCCGACCGACCGTGGCTCGGTGCATTACGAGGCCGAGATTGCGGTATTGCTTGGCAAGTCGCTGTCCAGCCATGCGTCCGAGGAAGAAGTGCTCGACGCCATTTCCGGCTATGCGCCGGCGCTCGACCTGACCCTGCGCGACGTGCAGGCCAAGCTCAAGGAGAAGGGCCTGCCGTGGGAGCTGGCCAAGAGCTTCGACGGTGCGTGCGTGCTGCCGCCCTTCGTCTCGGCCGCCGCCTTTGACGATGTCACCGATATCCCGGTACGCCTGACCGTCAACGGCGAAGTGCGCCAGGATGGCAACAGCGCGATGATGCTCAACCCGATCGTGCCGGTCATTCAGTACATGGCGCGGCATTTTTCGCTGCAGGCGGGTGATGTGATTCTGACCGGTACGCCGGCTGGCGTTGGCCCGTTCAATGTGGGCGATGAGCTGGTGCTGGAACTGCCGGGCGCGAGCCGCTTCGAGAGCCGTGTGCTCTGAGCTGATACCGAGGCGAGCCCTTCGCGGGGCAAGCCCGCTCCCACAAGTATTCTGCTGTCCTGTGCTCAGTGCAGTACCTGTGGGAGCGGGCTTGTCCCGCGAAGAGGGCGGCGCGATTTACCGTTTTTTTCACAATCCATCCGGATAATGCGCCAACCCCTTTTTCCCAGGACCACTCCGCATGGCATCTCCTTCCAGCGCCCCTGCTTCCTCCAGGCCCAAGCGTCGCTTCTACCTGCGCTGGCCCTTCGGCCTGGCTGTTGCCGCGGTGATTGGCTACGGGCTGGCGATTGCCATGCACTGGGATGACCGTGGTCTGCTGTGGGTCAAGGAAGGCTTCGAGAGCAGCGCCGAGCGCAGCGAAAGCGTCTGGCTGCCGGACTACCAGGTCGATATCGATGCCAAGCCACTGCCCGGCATGGACGATGACGAAGCCTCGGACGTGGCGTTCAACCCGCAGACCCGCACCCTGTTCGTGGTAATGGGCAAGAACCCGTTCCTGGTCGAGCTCAGCCTCGAAGGCGATGTGCTGCGGCAGATCCCTCTGGTGGGCTGGAGCAACCCGGAAGGCCTCGCCGTGCTCGAAGATGGTCAGCTGGCCATCACCGATGAGCGCCTCCACGACCTGACGGTGGTCAAGGTGGACGCGCAGACTCGCACGCTGAACCATGCGGATTTCCACAGCTACGACCTGGGCAAGTCGGTCAAGAGCAACAAGGGCTTCGAGGCCGTGGCCTGGGACCCGATGCGCCAGCGCCTGGTGATTGGCGAAGAGCGGCCACCGAAGCTGTACACCTGGGCCTCCGACGGTCGCAGCCCGCTCAAGGGTGACAAGCAGCTGCTGGCCAGTGACGAGCTCGACGTGCGCAACCTCTCGGCCCTTGGGGTCGACCCGCGTACCGGTCACCTGCTGGTCTTGTCGGCCGACTCCAACATGCTGCTGGAGCTCGATGAACAGGGCCAGCAAGTCAGCTTCATGACCCTGTTGGGCGGCTTCAACGGCCTTGAGGACACCATTCCGCGTGCCGAAGGCGTGGCCATGGATGACCAGGGCAACCTGTACATGGTCAGCGAGCCTGCGCTCTTTTATCGCTTCAAGAAGAACTGATGGCATTGTCGGATCATTCTGACGCCGAGATTAAGCTTTACTTCAGTAACCCATGGTTAGATTCGCCACCCCCTGAGTCGAGTCTGCCGTTATGCGTCGTTTTCTTCGTTTGCCTTTGCTGTTCGTGTTTGCCGGGCTGCTGGTACTGGGCCTGGCCGGGCAGGAGTTTCGCCTGTACGAGCGGGCCTGGTTCAACGTCAAGGCTTGGTGGCAACCGGCCGAGCAGAGCATGGGCCTTGAGCGCTACCAGGTGGTTATCGAGGCTCAGCCGGTGGACGGGCTGGATGACGACCTGTCAGCGCTGACCTACGATCCCGACCGCAAGACCCTGTTCACCGTCACCAACGCCCGTTCGGAGTTGATCGAGCTGTCGCTCGACGGTCGTATTCTGCGCCGCATCCCGCTGACCGGCTTCGGCGACCCGGAAGCCGTGGAATATGTCGGCCCCAACAGCTATGTGATTACCGATGAGCGTCAGCAACGGCTGATCCGCGTGCGTGTCGACGACGACACGTTGTTCCTTGATGCCGGGGATGCCGAGCAACTGTCCCTGGGCATCGGCCTGAACGGCAACAAGGGTTTCGAAGGGCTGGCCTACGACTCTGCGGGCAAGCGTCTGTTCGTGGCCAAGGAGCGCGACCCGATGCTGATCTATGAGGTGCATGGCTTCCCCCACGAAAACCCCGAGCAGCCCTATGCGGTGCATGTGGTGCAGGATCGCAAGCGCGATTCGCGGTTGTTCGTGCGCGATCTCTCCAGCCTGCAGTTCGATGAGCGCAGTGGGCACTTGCTGGCGTTGTCGGATGAGTCGCGGCTGGTGCTGGAGCTGGATGTCGAGGGCAGGCCGCTGAGCACCTTGTCTTTGCGCAAGGGGTTTCAGGGGCTCAAGCAGACAGTGCCGCAGGCGGAGGGGATTGCGATGGATGAGGCGGGTACCATCTATCTGGTCAGCGAGCCGAACCTGTTCTATGTGTTCAAGCAGCCGGCTGATTGATTGGGCTTGAGGGCCTCTTCGCGGGACAAGCCCGCTCCCACAGATTGCCATACATCCAGTGGCGTCCCTGTGGGAGCGGGCTTGTCCCGCGAATGGCATCACTCGGCCTTGAGGCTCTTCACGCCTTCCGAGGTGCCCAGCAGCAGCAAGTCCGCCGGCCGCGCCGCGAACAGGCCGTTGGTCACCACGCCGACGATGGCATTGATCTGCGCTTCCAGCTCCACCGGGTTGGTGATCTGCAGGTTGTAGACGTCGAGGATCACGTTGCCGTTATCGGTCACCACGCCTTCACGGTACACCGGGTCGCCGCCCAGCTTGACCAGTTGACGGGCCACATGGCTACGGGCCATCGGGATGACCTCGACCGGCAGCGGGAAGGCGCCCAGCACCGGTACCAGCTTGCTGGCATCGGCGATGCAGATGAAGGTCTTGGCCACGGCCGCGACGATTTTCTCGCGGGTCAGTGCCGCGCCACCGCCTTTGATCAGGTTCAGGTGCGCGTCGCTTTCGTCGGCGCCGTCGACGTAGAACTCCAGCTCGCTGACGCTGTTCAGCTCGTAGACCGGGATGCCATGGCCCTTCAGGCGCTGGGCAGTGGCCTCGGAGCTGGCGACCGCGCCGTCGAAGGCTGTCTTGTGCTGGGCCAGGGCGTCAATGAAGAAGTTGGCAGTCGAACCCGTACCGACGCCGACGACGCTCTTTTCATCCAGCTTCGGCAGAATGAAGTCGACAGCGGCCTGGGCGACGGCCTGTTTGAGTTGGTCCTGGGTCATGCGGGCTCCGAAAGGGGCAGGGCGGTTTCAAAGTTGCCTAGTATAACGGCTTGGGCGGCTTTGCTGTGGTCGCCCGACGTAGCGCTGGGGTAGACTCGCAGCCCTTGTCCCGCGGCCAGTGATGCTTTCCCGATGCTCGAACAGTACGTCAAGAAGATCCTCACCTCGCGCGTCTACGACGTCGCCGTCGAAACCCCGTTGCAGAGTGCTCCACAGCTGAGCAAGCGCCTGGGCAACCAGATTCTGCTCAAGCGCGAAGACCTGCAGCCGGTGTTCTCCTTCAAGATCCGTGGGGCGTACAACAAGCTGGCGCAACTGAGCCCTGAGGAGCTGGCCCGTGGCGTGGTCACCGCCTCGGCGGGCAACCATGCCCAGGGCGTGGCCCTGGCGGCCCGGGAGCTGGGTATCAAGGCCACCATCGTGATGCCCAAGACCACCCCGGAGATCAAGGTCGAGGGCGTGCGTTCGCGGGGCGGCAAGGTGGTGCTGCATGGCGACTCGTTCCCTGAAGCGCTGGCCTATTCGCTGAAGCTGGTGGACGAGAAGGGCTTCGTCTACATCCATCCCTATGACGACCCGCACACCATCGCCGGCCAGGGCACCGTGGCCATGGAAATCCTGCGTCAACACCCCGGTCAGCTGGACGCGATCTTCGTGCCGGTCGGCGGCGGTGGCCTGATTGCCGGTATTGCCGCCTACGTGAAGTACCTGCGCCCGGAAATCAAGGTGATCGGCGTCGAGCCGGACGACTCCAATTGCCTGCAGGCGGCGATGGCTGCGGGCGAGCGCGTGGTGCTGCCACAGGTCGGGCTGTTTGCCGATGGCGTGGCGGTGGCGCAGATCGGCCAGCACACCTTCGATATCTGCCGCTTGCATGTGGATGAAGTGGTCACGGTGAGCACCGACGAGATCTGTGCAGCAATCAAGGATATCTACGACGATACCCGCTCGATCACCGAACCTGCTGGCGCCTTGGGTGTCGCCGGGATTAAGAAGTACGTCGAGCTCAAGGGCGTGACCGGTCAGACCCTGGTGGCCATCGACTCGGGCGCCAATGTCAATTTCGACCGCCTGCGCCATGTCGCCGAGCGTGCCGAGCTGGGTGAAAAGCGCGAAGCCATCATCGCCGTGACCATTCCCGAGCGCCCGGGCAGCTTCAAAGCCTTCTGCGAGGCCATTGGCAAACGCCAGATCACCGAATTCAACTACCGCAAGCACACCTCCGACGAGGCGCATATCTTCGTCGGCGTGCAGACGCACCCGGAGAACGACCCACGGGCCGCGCTGGTGCAGCAGTTGATCGAGCAGGGCTTCCCGGTGACCGACCTGACCGACAACGAACTGGCCAAGCTGCATATCCGCCACATGGTCGGTGGTCACTCGGCCGGTGCCAGCGACGAGATCGTGCTGCGCTTCGAGTTTCCCGAGCGGCCGGGGGCGTTGTTCAACTTCCTCACCAAGCTGGGCGGGCGCTGGAACATCTCGATGTTCCACTACCGCAACCACGGCGCAGCCGACGGGCGTGTGGTGGCAGGGCTGCAGGTGCCGGAAGACGAGCGGCACCTGGTGCCGGCGGCGCTGGCCAAGATCGGTTACCCGTACTGGGACGAGACCGACAACCCGGCTTACCGGCTGTTCCTGGGCTAAGCGGCTAAGCTTGGCTTACTGCTCAAGGATGCGAAGCTCATGGAACATCTGACAACCCTCAAGGCGCTGCACATCATTGCCACTGCATTGCTCCTGCTGGGTGCGCTGGGCCTGGCGATCTGGACGGTGCGCGCCCGTCGCCAGGGTGACGCCGAGGCTTATGGCAAGCTGCTGCGCCGGCCGCTGGTGTTCGTCTGGTTGCTGATGGGTGTGTGCCTGGTGAGCATGCCGTTCACCGGCTGGTGGCTGGTGCATCTGGTCGGCTGGCCGTTGGGGCAGACCTGGGTGCTGGCCTCCAGCGTCATCTATACGCTTGGCGCGTTTGCCGTGTGGTGGTTGCTGGTGCGCCTGAACCGGCTGCGCAAGGCCGAGGTGGTGGGGTTGCGGTTTACC
>Ga0160475_100475_pt1 | contig 14861 bp, 7 predicted proteins | sample HID1975M_E11MG_FD_108254 | JGI IMG/M metagenome (GOLD analysis project Ga0160475, IMG submission 108254) | Enriched soil microbial communities from UW Madison campus, WI, USA - HID1975M_E11 MG | ecosystem: Environmental > Terrestrial > Soil > Unclassified | place: USA: Madison, Wisconsin... | reverse complement strand
TGCCAAGCCGCCCACTACCCGCCATAACCAAGGCATGAACCTGCCAGCCCACCAGCACCCGGTGCTCGAGCTGTTCCACCCTGCCGTCGGCACCTGGTTCCGCCGCCAGTTCGCCACGGTCACCGACGCCCAGGCCCGTGCCTGGCCGCTGATCCATGCCGGCCAGTCGATGCTGCTCGCCGCGCCGACCGGTTCGGGCAAAACCCTCAGCGCCTTCCTTGGCGTGCTCGACGAACTGTTCCGCCAAGGCCTGGAGCACCACGGCGAACTGCCGGCACAAACCCAGGTGATCTACGTTTCCCCACTCAAGGCGCTATCCAACGACATCCGCCTCAACCTCCAGGCCCCACTCGAGGGCATCAGCCAAGTCCTCGAAGCGCAGGGCCTTAAGGCACCGCGCATCACCACCGCCGTGCGCACCGGCGATACCCCGCAGAAGGAACGTGCGGCCATGCGCAAGCTGGCCCCACACATTCTGGTGACCACACCCGAATCGCTGTACGTGCTGATGGGCTCGGCCTCGGGCCGCGAAGGCCTGGCCAGCGTGCACACAGTGATCGTCGACGAGATCCACGCCCTGGCCGGCAACAAGCGCGGCGCCCATCTGGCACTTACCCTGGAGCGCCTGCAGGCCTTGAGCGGGCGCCCGCTGCGGCGTATCGGCCTGTCTGCCACCCAGCGCCCGGTGGAGCGCGTGGCGCAGTTTCTGGTCGGCCACCAGCGCCCCTGCGCGATCGTCGATATCGGCCATGCCCGCCAGCGCGACCTGGCCATCGAGGTGCCACCCGTGGCGCTCGGCGCGGTGATGGCCACCGATGTCTGGGGCCTGGTCTACGACCGCCTGGCCGCCCTGGCCCGGCAACATCGCACCACGCTGGTGTTCGTCAACACCCGGCGCCTGGCCGAACGCCTGACCCGCCACCTCAGTGACCGCCTGGGCAAGGAAGCGGTGGCCGCGCACCACGGCAGCCTGGCCAAGGAGCTGCGCCTGGATGCCGAGCAACGCCTGAAGAACGGGGACTTGCAGGTACTGGTCGCCACCGCCTCGCTGGAGCTGGGCATCGACATCGGTGATGTCGACCTGGTCTGCCAGATTGCCTCGCCGGGCTCGATCGCCGCCTTCCTGCAACGTGTCGGGCGTTCCGGTCACCAGGTCGAGGGCGTGCCCAAAGGGCGGCTGTTCGCCACCTCGCGGGACGACTTGATCGAATGCGTGGCCTTGCTCGAGTGCATCCGCCAGGGCGAACTCGACGAATTGCACATCCCCAAGGCCCCCCTGGATGTCCTGGCCCAGCAGATCGTCGCCGAGGCCAGCAACCAAGCCTGGCAGGAACAGGCCCTGTTCGACTGCCTCCGGCAGGCAACCCCCTACGCCGAACTCGACCCGGACCATTACCAGGCGCTGCTGCGCATGCTCGCCGAAGGCTACAACGGCCGCCTGGGCATTCGCAGCGCCTACCTGCACCGCGATGCGGTCAGCGGCACCTTGCGCGGGCGCCGGGGTAGCCAGCTGACGGCGCTGACCAGTGGCGGCACCATCCCCGAGACCGCCGACTACACGGTGCTCCTCGAACCCCAGGCGCTGAACATCGGCAGCGTCAACGAAGACTTCGCCGTGGAGAGCATCGCCGGCGACATCTTCCAGCTGGGCAATGCGTCCTACCGCATTCTGCGGGTCGAACCGGGCCGGGTGCGGGTCGAAGACGCCCATGGCCTGCCGCCGACCCTACCGTTCTGGCTCGGCGAAGCACCGGGGCGCAGCGATGAGCTGTCTGCCGCCGTGGCCCGCCTGCAGGCCCGCATTGACGAGCAGCTTGGGCTGAGCGAAGGCGATTTCACCCAGGTTTTGCAGTGGTTGCAAAGCACCTTCGAACTGGACGAAGCCTGTGCCAGCCAGCTGCTCGACTACCTGGGCCGTACCCGTGAAGTACTGGGCGCCCTGCCCTCGCAGCAAACCCTGGTGATGGAGCGCTTTTTCGATGAGTCCGGCGGCACCCAGCTGATCATCCATTCGCCCTACGGCAGCCGCATCAACCGCGCCTGGGGCCTGGCCCTGCGCAAGCGCTTCTGCCGCACCTTCAACTTCGAGTTGCAGGCGGCGGCCAGCGAGGACGCCATCGTGCTGTCGCTGTCCACCAGCCACAGTTTCGCGCTGGACGAAGTCTGGCGCTACCTGTCCAGCCGCAGCGCCGAGCAGATCCTCATCCAGGCCCTGCTCGACGCCCCGCTGTTCGGTGTGCGCTGGCGCTGGAACGCTGCCGTGGCCATGGCCCTGCCGCGCTTCGTGGGTGGGCGCAAGGTGGCCCCGCAGATCCAGCGCATGAAGAGCGAGGACTTGATTGCCGCCGTGTTCCCCGACCAGATCGCCTGCCTGGAAAACATCGCCGGTGAACGGCAGATCCCCGATCACCCGCTGGTCGAGCAGACCCTCGACGACTGCCTGCACGAAGCCATGGACTGCGAAGGCTGGCTGGCCCTGCTCAGGCGCATGGAGCACGGCCAGGTGCGCTTGCTCTGCCGCGACCTGCCGGCCCCTTCACCGCTGGCCTCGGCCATCCTCAATGCCAGGCCCTATGCGTTTCTCGATGACGCCCCGCTGGAAGAGCGTCGCACCCAGGCGGTGCTGAACCGGCGCTGGAACCCGGTGCAAAGCGGCGATGACCTCGGCGCGCTGGACGCCGACGCCATTGCTGCCGTCGAGGCCGAAGCGTGGCCCCAACCGGGCAATGCCGACGAAATGCACGAAGCGTTGATGAGCCTGGGTGCCATCAGCCAACCCGAAGTGCACGCCAACGCCAGTTGGGACCTGCTGCTGCGCCAGCTGGCCAAGGCCGGGCGGGCGTTGCAGTTGCCCACGCAACAGCTCTGGCTGGCCCGCGAACGGATGAACGTGCTGCACGCGCTGTACCCGCAAGCACCCACGGCACCTGCGCTCGACATATTGCCCGGGTTCGACCAGGCCATCGACCCGGACAGCGCCCTCAGCGAGCTGCTGCGCGCCCGCCTGAGCGGCCATGGGCCCCTGACCCTGGTGCAGATCGCAGGCCCGCTGGGCAAGCCTCTGCCTGCCGTCGAGCAGGCCCTGGCCCGGCTGGAGGCCGAAGGCTATGTGTTGCGCGGCCAGTTCAGCCCAGGCCAGCACGCGCCGCAGTGGTGCGAACGTCACCTGCTGGCGCGCATCCACCGCTACACGGTCAAGCGCCTGCGCCGGGAAATCGAGCCGGTCAGCCTGCAGGACTTCATGCGCTTTCTGTTCGACTGGCAGCACCTGGCACCGGGCGAGCGCCTGCACGGCCCGCTGGCCGTGACCGAGGTACTTGGCCAGTTGCAGGGTTTCCCCAGCGCGGCGGCGGCCTGGGAAGCCGAGCTGCTGCCGGCACGCATCGCCGACTACAGCCCGCACTGGCTCGATGATGCCTGCCGCAGCGGGCAGTTCGCCTGGAGCCGGCTGGCGGCGACAGCGGCCAGCAACACCTTGTCCAGTACCCCGCTGGTGCTGCTGCCCCGTGAAAACCTCGGCACCTGGCGCAGCCTGGCGCCGGCTACAGCCGTGGACACCCTCGGCCTGCGCGCGCAACGGGTGCACGAAGTGCTGCAGGCACAAGGGGCATTGTTCTTCGATGAACTGGCGCAGGATGCCCATCTGCTGCCCAGCGAACTGGAAACTGCACTCCAGGCACTGGTGGGCGCAGGGCTGGTGGGGGCCGACAGCTTCATCGGCTTGCGCGGCCTGATCACTCCGGCGGCGAAGCGCACCTCGCGCAACAGCAGGCGTGGCCACCCGCCCCTGTCGAGCAACATGGCCCATGCCGGGCGCTGGGCATTACTGCGCAAGGGCAGCGGCAATGCAGATGACAGCGAGCGCCTGGAGCACATCGCCCGCGCCCTGCTGCGGCGCTACGGGGTGATGTGCTGGCGGCTGCTGGAGCGCGAAAGCGATGTGCTGCCGCCCTGGCGCGAGTTGCTGCGTTGCTATCACCGCCTGGAGGCGCGCGGCGAGATTCGCGGCGGGCGCTTCATCGCCGGGCTGGCGGGTGAGCAGTTCGCCTTGCCCGAGGCAGTCGGCCTGCTCAGGCAGGTGCGGCGGCGAGCGTTGGACGGTGCACTGGTGGTGGTCAGCGCCAGCGACCCGCTGAACCTGGTGGGGTCACTGCTGCCTGGGGCGAAAATCCCGGCCGTCAGCGGCAACCGCTTGCTATACCGCGATGGGGTGCCAGTGGCCATGCGCATCGCCGGGCGCTACAGCTACCTGGTCGAGGCGCCGGCCGCCGAGCAGGAAAGTTGGCGGCAAAAACTCTTGCGCGAATGATTTTTGTTACCCCAATTTTCATTTTCAGCACCGCGCAACCGGGCTATGGTCGGGGTTTGTTCCAGGCCCCTGAGCCTGACCGAGCCATCGCAAGGACCCCGTATGAGCCTGTCACTTCTCAGCCGCTACGCCTTTTTCGCCGCTTGTGTACTGTTCACCCTGGCGAGCCTGCCGTTTCTTCATCACGAATGGCTGTGGCCATTCACCCTGACCACCGCGCTGCTCAGCCTGATCGGCGTGTTCGACCTGCTGCAGCAACGCCACGCGGTACGCCGCAACTACCCGATCCTTGGCAACATTCGCTACCTGGTGGAAGGCATCCGCCCGGAAATCCGCCAGTACCTGCTGGAAGCCGACAGCGATGCCCTGCCCTTTTCCCGCGCCCAACGTTCGCTGGTCTATGCGCGCGCCAAGAACGAGGCTTCGGACAAGCCCTTCGGCACCCTGATCGACGTGTATCAGTCCGGCTTCGAATTCATCGGCCACTCCATGCGCCCGGCACCGCTGGCCGACCCTGCGAGCTTCCGCACAATCATCGGCGGCCCGCAGTGCAGCCAGCCGTATTCGGCATCGATCTTCAACATCTCGGCCATGAGCTTCGGCTCGCTCAGTGCCAACGCCATCCGCGCCCTGAACCAGGGTGCCAAGCTCGGCAACTTCCACCATGACACCGGCGAAGGCAGCATCAGCCCCTATCACCGTGAACATGGCGGCGATCTGGTCTGGGAACTGGGCAGCGGCTACTTCGGCTGTCGCACGGCGGACGGCCGCTTCGACCCCGAACGCTTCGCTGCCCAGGCGAGCACCCCGCAGGTGCGGATGATCGAGGTCAAGATGAGCCAGGGCGCCAAGCCCGGCCACGGCGGCATCCTGCCCAAGCACAAGGTGACCCAGGAGATCGCCGACACCCGCGGCGTGCTGATGGGCGAGGATTGCATCTCGCCGTCACGCCACAGCGCCTTCTCCACGCCCATCGAGATGATGCAGTTCATCGCCCAGCTGCGCGAGCTGTCGGGCGGCAAGCCGGTAGGCTTCAAGTTCTGCCTCGGCCATCCGTGGGAATTCATGGGCATCGCCAAGGCCATGCTGGAAACCGGCATCCTGCCCGACTTCATCGTCGTCGACGGCAAGGAAGGGGGTACCGGTGCCGCGCCGGTGGAGTTCACCGACCACATCGGCGTGCCGCTGCGCGAAGGCTTGCTGTTCGTGCACAACACCCTGGTCGGCCTGAACCTGCGCGACAAGATCAAGCTCGGCGCCAGCGGCAAGATCGTCAGCGCCTTCGATATCGCCAGCGTGCTGGCCATCGGTGCGGACTGGGCCAACTCGGCACGCGGCTTCATGTTCGCCATCGGCTGCATCCAGTCGCAAAGCTGCCACACCAACAAGTGCCCGACCGGCGTGGCCACCCAGGACCCGCTGCGCCAGCGTGCGCTGGTGGTACCTGACAAGGCCCAGCGCGTGCTGAACTTCCACCACAACACCTTGCGCGCCCTGGCCGAGATGCTTGCCGCAGCGGGCCTGGAGCATCCGGCGCAGCTGGAAGCCAAGCACCTGGTGCGGCGAGTGTCGGCCACCGAGATCAAGCTGTTCTCGCAGATGCACGTGTTCCTCAAGCCGGGCCAATTGCTGACCGGCGAGGTGGATGGGGAGTTTTATTCGCGCATGTGGCAGATGGCGCGGGCGGACAGTTTCGAACCGCACAGTGAAGTAGCGGCCTGACCTTCAGCTGCCTTGGATTGAGCGAACAAGATGGCATAGGCAGTTCCACTTCTGAGATGTTGCAACCGAGTCCAATCGCGGGGCCATGACTGCCCCGCGATTGACTGTGACGTGACGCCGACCCACCAAATACGACCTGATGGCGCGCTGAGCGCCTGCAAATCTGCCACGTACAACTGCTCCGACCTTGGATAGATCAGTGATTTCCATCCATAAAAGAAAGGCGACGTCCCAGTATTGTCGCCCCCCAGGCCCATCTCGAACACCAACGGTTCCACGCCCGTAGCGTTGTAGTAGGCCGAGCTGTAATACCAGAAATCATGGTTCACCACGATCAGATCGCCAGGTCGCCACAGCTGATTGACCTGTTCGAACACATTGTCCAGCCTTGCCTGGCGCCAGTCCGAACCATTGGTGTTGATTTGCCCATCGTAGAGTCGACATAGGGCTGCAACCTGCACAACCAGGCAAGCAGCTAACAGCACCAAGCCAAGACGCGACCTGGAGACCGCTTTTTCCAGCATCAGCCCGATCAGGATGGGTAACCCATTGGCGCAGTACGACAGGAACCGAAGATAGTAGAGGGGCATCGCATAGGACCCCAGCCATGCCAGCAGCAGTGGCAAAAAGCTGAAAAGGCAAATCAGGAGGACGGGCCTGGATGGCCGTTTTTCAGTGACAAGCAAGCCGATGCAAGCGCTGAGCACTGCCAACGGAAACGTCCAGAACAGCCATTGGGGAAAGTGCTGCCCATCGTTCAAGGTCAGAAACGACCATAGGGTGCTGGGCACGGTAGTCAACGTGACGGCAGGCAACCACTCCACCCAGCTTGTGTGTGCCAACTGTCCCCAGAACGATGGCAGCCAAGGGCTATAGGCAAGCGCGATCATCACGTTGGACGACCACCATGCACGTGATCGAATCAGCTGCCCCCCATGCGACCGGCAGATGATCATCAGATACGACCAATGGGCAGCTACACACAACATCGTGAAGTAATGTGTGTACAGACCCGCAGTGATGAACAGCACGTACCCGAGCAGATACTCACGTCGATCCGGCTGCAGAACCCACTGCAGCAGCATCAGCGTCGCTGCCAGCAACAGCAGGCCCAACAGGGCATACATGCGGGTTTCCTGGCTGTAACGGACAGCTACCGGCAGCAAGGCCAGCATTACCCCCACGATGAGTGCAGCCCTATGATTGGCCAACCGCGCTGCAATCAGCATTGCAACGACCACAGCTAGGCTTCCACAGAGTACGCTCAGCCCACGCACGGCCAGCAAGCCATGGCCGAACATCGCTATCCAGTAGTGCAACAGCAGGTAGTACAGCGGCGGATGAACATCACGCGATACGTGAAGCAGTATCTGCGCGGGAGGCATTTCAGCGAGGGTCACGGAGTAGGCTTCATCGAGCCAAAGGACTGGCGTGGTGACCGCATAGAGTCGCGTCACGCAGGCAAGCAACACGATAGCCGTGCCGAAGGGCAGCCAGGCACGCATTGACGAGCCGCTTCCTGCAGCCAGAATGCTGCGCATCAATCCCCCTTCAACACTGGTCGCAGATCTCTTGATGTCCGGCGCCCCGCAACCGACCGGATCACATACCGCGGGCGATGCTTGGACTCCATGTAGATGCGCCCGATGTACTCGCCCAACACGCCGATCCCGATCAGTTGCACGCCCCCTAGAAACAAGATGGCGGACATCATTGAGGGATATCCGGGCACCGGGTTGCCGAACAGCCACTTATCGGCCACCTGGAATGCCGCATAGGCAAACGCACCCAGCGCGATGCTGCCGCCCACGTACGTCCACAGGCGCAGCGGCACGGTGCTGAAGGAGGTAATGCCGTCCAGGGCCAGGTTCCACAACTTCCAGCCATTGAAGCGGCTGTTACCCTGGCGGCGGGAACAGCGGTCATATTCGACCACGGTAGTATTGAACCCTGCCCAGGACAGCATGCCTTTCATGAACAATTGCTGTTCAGGCATCGACTTGATTACCTCGACCACCTTGCGGTCGAGCAGTCGAAAATCGCCAACATTCTCTTCGATGCGTATCTGCGAAATCCGCTTGAGCAGGAAGTAGAACCCTCTGGCGGTCAACCGCTTCAGGTAAGTGTCACTGGAGCGATCGCGGCGCTTGGCCAGCACCACATCGAAGCCGGCTCGCCACTGTTCGATCAACAGCGGAATGACATCTACCGGATCCTGCAGATCTACATCGATCGGGATGATCGCCTCGCCAACGGCCATTTCCAAGCCGGCAAACAACGCCGCTTCCTTGCCAAAGTTGCGCGACAGGTCGACCAGCATGACATCCGGGTCGCCCGCAATGAGCTGACGAATCTGCTGTTCACTACCGTCCTGGCTGCCATCGTTGACGAAGATCAGCTCGACCCGCACGGTTTCACCCTTCAAAGCCTGGCGTACTGCGTCATAGAACGGCCGGATCGCCAGTTCCTCGTTGAACACCGGCACGATCAACGAAATATCCACTTGCGTCGCTCCGCGATGATCCAGCGTGACAGCAGGAAACCCAGGACCAGGCTGATCACCGAATACAGCATGACGGTGGCTGCCGGACGCCAGCCTTGAGCATCTGCAACCGCCCCAAGCGCCAGGCTGAGGCTGCCCATGCCTACCACGAACACCAGGTAGCGCAGGAGCGAGAGGGGCACCCTGAAGGTGTAACGGGAGTTGACCAGAAAGGAAAACGACAGCGCCACGAAGAAGGCCGTCAGGTTGCTGATCGCTTGGTCAGTGCCGGCGAACAGGTGCATCGCCGTGAACACTGCAACATGAATGGCGGTATTGAAGACGCCGACGATCAGGTACTTGAAGAACGCGGGTATTCTGCGCTGCATGGTCGGTGCCGCCCTTCCTTGCCTGGCCTGAACGCCACGTTAGGCGATAGGTGCAAGGTGTTCTACTGACAAAAATGTCAGTTGACGGCTACATGGACCGAGGAAAGCTGCCAGCAAAAGGGCCGCCCGCAGGCGGCCCCCAGCCTCGTCAGGCCGCTGGGCTGACCACGCCCTGCGCCTGCTTGGGCGCCAGGCGGAAGGTGTAGTACAACGCCGTCAGCAGCACCAGGAACGCCGGGCCGATGTACAGCGCCACGCGGGTATCCTCGAAGTACGCCATCAGGCCCACCACCAGCACCAGGAACGCCAGCGCCAGGTAGGAGCTCAGCGGCCACAGCCACATGCGGTACTTCAAGGCCTTGCGCTCGGCGCTCGACAGCCCGGCGCGGAACTTCAGCTGGGCCAGCAGGATCATCACCCAGGTCCAGATCGCACCGAAGGTGGCGATCGAGGTCACCCAGACGAACACTTTCTCCGGCACCAGGTAGTTGGCCAGTACACCCAGCAGCAAGGCACCCATCGACAGCAGCAGTGCATTGCGTGGCACGCCGTTTTTCGAGGTGCGGGCAAAGACCGCCGGGGCCTGGCCGTTCTGCGCCAGGCTGTAGAGCATGCGCCCGGTGCTGAAGATACCGCCGTTGCACGACGACAGCGCCGCGGTGATGACCACGAAGTTGATGATGCCGGCGGCAGTCTTGATGCCGAGGCGCTCGAAGGTCATGACGAACGGGCTGCCCTGGCTGCCGATCTCGTTCCACGGGTAGATCGACAAGATCACGAACAGTGCCCCCACATAGAACAGCAGGATGCGCCAGAACACCGAACCGATGGCCTGTGGGATGGTTTTCTGCGGGTTGCGCGCTTCACCGGCGGTAAGGCCGATCATTTCCACGCCCAGGTAGGCGAACATCACCATCTGCAGCGACATCAGCACGCCGGTCACGCCGTTGGGCATGAAGCCACCGTTGCTCCACAGGTTGGAAATGCCCACCGCCACGCCGTCATTACCGAAGCCAAAGGCAATGATGCCGATGCCGCCAAGGACCATGGCGATGATGGTGACGATCTTGATCAGGGCGAACCAGAACTCGAACTCGCCGAACGCCTTGACCGCGACCAGGTTGACCGCCCCCATGCTGCCCAGCGCCATCAGGGCCCAGATCCAGCGTGGCACGTCGGGGAACCAGATGCCCATGTAGATGGCCACGGCGGTGATTTCCGCGACGCAGGTCACCAGCCACAGGAACCAGTAGTTCCAGCCGGTGAGAAAGCCCGCGAGTGGGCCGAGGTAATCTTGCGCGTAGCTGCTGAACGAGCCGGCGACTGGATTGTGCACGGCCATTTCACCGAGCGCGCGCATGATGACCAGGATCGCCAGGCCGCCAATGATGTAGGAAAGCATGATGGCCGGGCCGGCCATTTCAATGGCTTTGGCCGAACCGAGGAAAAGACCGACACCGATACAGGCGCCCAGCGCCATCAGACGGATGTGCCGTTCGCCCAGTTCACGCTTGAGAGGGCCGCCCTGAGCGGTCTCTGCATGGGCAGGGTGGTTGCCGACTGGCATAGCAATACAACCTCATTTTGTTATTGGATATGACCTTCGTGCAGCGGCGGCCCGCCGATAGGCGTAGCGTTCGCTCGCCAGGCTGGCCTCGTGGGCCGGCCCGTATGCCGGTGTAGAGCGGCCGGCAGGGCGAAGGGGCCGAGCAGTATAGGAAGCCCGACGTAGGGCTTTTCACTGTAAATCTTCATAAATTTGGCGAGAAATCGGGAGCAGCTGTGTGCCCGATCACGCTGTACGGCCACCCTAGCAACATCCCGGCAGGAAAAAACCCACACCAAAGCCGCATATCCCACATCTGTTTTCTGCTCTTCCTACAAATTTTTCACCTCGTGCCGTCAACGTCTAAGCTTCAGGCAAAGCAATACGAAAATACCTGGCCGGATTGAAGACTATGGGCGCACTGTGGCAATCGGAACCATCCAGAACGGAAGCACCCGAAACACCTCTGGCCGAGACGCCACAAGCAAAGTCCCCCCGTCAGCGTCGGCTTTGGTGGCGGCTGATCCTGCTGATCCTGCTGGTGGCGATCATCGCCATCGGCTTTGCCGCGTACGATGAATTCCGCACCTCCGAGCTGCAGTCGCGGGAATTCAGCAAGCTGGCCACCACCCTCACCTACTCGCTGCAGCCAGGCCCCAGCGATGCCATCGTCTATCCGGGCGAAGGCCCGTTCGACAAGCGCCTGGGCTACAGCGCGCTGGGTGAATTCCTGCCACGTCTGCTCAAGCGTGACTACCTGATCAGCGAACAGGTGAAATTCTCACCGGCCCTGATGAACTACGTCGATCACGGCCTGTTCGCCCCTTACATCGAGAAGATCCAGGCAGGCCTGGCGATCACCGATTGCCGCGGCGACACGCTGTACCAGTACAACTACCCCCAGCACCTGTACCCGAATTTCGCGGCGATCCCGCCGGTGATGGTCAACAGCCTGCTGTTCATCGAGAACCGCGACCTGCTGGACCCCAAGGACCCGAAGAACAACCCGGCAGTGGACTGGCCGCGCTTCGCCAAGGCCGCCTACAGCCAGGTGGCCAAGTACCTGGCCCTGCCCGGCCAGTCCGCCGGCGGCAGCACCCTGGCCACCCAGCTGGAAAAGTACCGGCACTCGCCCGACGGCCTGACCGTGTCGGGTGCGGAGAAAATCCGTCAGATGATTTCCGCCAGTGTGCGCGCCTACCAGGGCGGCCCGGACACCACCGAAGCGCGCCAGCGCATCGTGCGTGACTACCTCAACAGCGTGCCGCTGTCGGCGGTGCCTGGTCATGGCGAGGTGCACGGCATGGCCGAAGGCTTGCGGGTGTGGTACGGCGCCGATTTCGACCAGGTCAACCAGGCCCTCACTTCGACCGCCAGCGACCCGGACAGCCTGGCCGCACGCGGCCTGGCCCTGCGCCAGGTACTGTCCTTGATGATCGCCCAGCGGCGCCCTTCGCACTATTTGTCCAAAGGCCGGGTCGAACTGGCCGAGCTCACCGATTCACACATTCGCGTGCTCGCCGCCAACAACATCATCGACCGCCCGCTGGCGGACGCGGCGCTGGCCAGCAAGGCGGTGTACCGCGACTGGGTGGCGCAACCGACCATCGTGCCGATCATCACCAACAAGGGCATCAGCCTGGCGCGCAACCGCCTGGCCGCCATGCTCAACCGCCCGCTGTACGACCTCGATCGCCTCGACGTATCGGCCACCAGCACCCTGCAGGCCGACCTGCAGTTGCAGGTCAGCCAGTACCTGAAGAACCTTTCCGACCCCGAGTTCGCCGCGCAGATCGGCCTGATCGGCGAGCGCCTGCTGACCTTGAAGACCACCGACCAGGTGCGCTACAGCTTCACCCTGTTCGAGCGCACCGCCGACGGCTCGCGGGTGCGGGTGCAGACCGACAGCACCGACCAACCCTTCGACATCAACGAAGGCAGCAAGCTGGAACTGGGCTCGACCGCCAAACTGCGGGTGCTCACCACCTACCTGGAGATCATCGCCGAGCTGCACGACAAGTACGCCGGCAAGACCCCCGCCGAGCTGAAGACGGTCGAAGTCGCCGAGCTCGACCGTATCACCCAGTGGTCGCTGGAATGGCTGGCGCAGAACAGCAAGAACCAGAGCCTGGATGCCATGCTCGACGCCGCGCTGGAGCGCAAGTATTCGGCCAATACCGGCGAAGCCTTCTTCACCGGCGGCGGCATGCATGTGTTCAACAACTTCCGCAAGGAAGACAACAGCCGCAATCCGACCCTCAAGATCGCCCTGCGCGAGTCGATCAACCTGCCGTTCATTCGCCTGATGCGTGACCTGGTGCGTTACGTGACCTACCAGCAACCGTTCAATCGCGTGCCGCTGCTCAAGGACGATTCGGACCCGCGCCGCCAGGAGTACCTGGCGCGCTTTGCCGACAAGGAAGGCACCAACTACCTGATGCGGTTCTGGAAGAAGTACCAGCGCAAGACCTCCCAGCAGCGCCTGGACACCTTCCTCGACAGCATGCGCGTGACCCCGCAGCGCCTGGCGGCGGTGCACCGTTACCTGTTCCCCGAAGCGGGGCAGGAAACCTTCAACGCCTTTGTCCGTGCGCACACCAAGGACGACAAGATCGCCCTGGGCAAGCTCACCGACGGCCGCCTGGCGGAGATGTACGAGGCCTATGGCCCCGGCAAGTACGACCTGCCGGACCAAGGCTATATCGCCAAGGTGCACCCGCTGGACCTGTGGTTGCTCGGCTATTTGCTGAAGAACCCGAGCGCCACGCTGACCGAGATGGTCAATGCCAGCCGTTTCGAGCGTCAGGAAGTCTATGGCTGGCTGTTCAAGAGCCGCCACCAGGGCGCCCGAGACAGCCGCATCCGCACCATGGTCGAGATCGAGGCCTTCACCGATATCCACCAGCGCTGGAAACGCGTGGGCTACCCCTTCGATCACCTGGTGCCGTCGCTGGCCACCGCCATCGGCAGCTCGGGCGACCGCCCGGCGGCGCTGTCCGAACTGGTCGGCATCATCCAGAACGACGGGATACGCCTGCCGACCCTGCGCATCGACACCCTGCACTTCGCCGCCGACACCCCCTATGAAACCAAGCTGGTCAGCGACCCCGACCGCGGCCAGCGGATTCTTCCGGTGGAAGTGGCCCGCGCGCTCAAGGGCGCCATGTCGCAAGTGGTCGATGCCGGTACGGCGCGGCGGATCTCCGGCAGTTTCAAGTTGCATGACGGCACGCCGCTGGTGATGGGTGGCAAGACCGGTACCGGCGACAACCGCATCGAAAGTTTCGGCGCAGGTGGCCGGCTGATCGGTTCGCGCTCGCTGAACCGAACCGCGACCTTCGTGTTCTTCCTCGGTGACAACCACTTCGGCACCCTCACGGCATTCGTGCCGGGGCGCTCCGCCGAAGCGTTCAAGTTCACCTCGGCGCTGCCCGTGCAAGTGCTCAAAGGCATGGCACCGATCCTCATGCCGTACCTGGAGCCGGGCAACCCCAACGCGTGCAATCCGCCACAGGTGGCGATGCAGCCAGCAAACCCATCGAATATTTAGATGATAATCATCCGCATTTAGAGGCTTGTCTTTAGATATATCTTGAGTAATATCTTGCGATATATCTAAACGACGGAGCCTCACTCTCATGCGCGACCCTCACGCCCATGATCCCTTCGAACGCCGGCCCGGCCGCGGTGAGCGCGGCCCGCGGGTATTCGCCCCCGGCGACCTGAAACTGCTGATGCTGTCACTGCTGGCCGAACAGCCTGGCCATGGCTACGACCTGATCCGCCAGATCGAAAACCTGTTCGACGGCAGCTACACGCCAAGCCCCGGGGTGATCTACCCCACCCTCAACTTCCTCGAGGAAGCCGAGCTGATCAGCGGGCAGGTGCAGGGCAGCAAACGCCTGTACGTCATCACCGACGCCGGCCGCAACGCCCTCGTCGAACAGGCCGTGGCCCTGGACGGTGTGCGCATGCGCATCGAAGTCAGCAAGCGCGCCTTGCGTGGCCACGACCGCCCGCCCGAGATCCATGAAGCGGTCGGCAACCTGCGCCATGCCCTGCACATGCACAGCGGCCGCTGGACCCCCGAGGAAATCCAGCGGGTAGGCAACCTGCTCAACGAAACGGCCAAGGCCATTGCCTCGGGGCCGGCCGACCCCGCCACGGAGAATTCCCATGAGTGACAGCATCCACCGCGTCAACCACGAGATCCGCCAGCGCCGCCTGCAGGTGCTGCGGGTAATCGACCTGACCCCACGCATGCGCCGCATCACCTTGGGTGGCGAGCAACTGCAAGGCTTCACCAGCCTCGGCAGCGACGACCACATCAAGCTGCTGTTCGCCGAGACGGCCGAGCAGCAACAGGCCATCGACACCGGCAACCTGGGGCGCGATGGCGCTGTGCGGCCGACC
>Ga0160475_100471_pt1 | contig 15087 bp, 13 predicted proteins | sample HID1975M_E11MG_FD_108254 | JGI IMG/M metagenome (GOLD analysis project Ga0160475, IMG submission 108254) | Enriched soil microbial communities from UW Madison campus, WI, USA - HID1975M_E11 MG | ecosystem: Environmental > Terrestrial > Soil > Unclassified | place: USA: Madison, Wisconsin... | reverse complement strand
GGCTTCGACCGCACCGGTGGCCAACGTTTCGCCGAAGATGGTTTCGATCGCACCAACGCTCACCGCATCAGCTGATCCCTGATGCGTGCAACCAGCCCGGCCTCGGCCGGGCTCGATCATTTCCAGGCGGGCTCAGGCTTGGCACACTAGGCGCCTTGTCCACCAGGAGGTAGGGCCAGCAAGCCCGACAGATGTATTACTACGAACCCATCAAAGGCCACGGCCTGCCCCACGACCCGTTCAATGCCATCGTCGGCCCACGCCCGATCGGCTGGATCTCCTCGCAGGACTGCGAAGGTCGCTTGAACCTCGCGCCCTACAGCTTCTTCAACGCCTTCAACTACATCCCGCCGATCATCGGTTTCTGCAGCGTCGGGCGCAAAGACAGCCTGAACAATATCGAGCAGACCGGCGAGTTCGTCTGGAACCTGGCCACCCGCCCCTTGGCCGAGGCCATGAACCAGAGCTGTGCTGCCGTGCCGGCGCAAGTGAACGAGTTCGAGCTGAGCGGTTTGACGGCCACCCCATCGAGCCTGGTGAAGGTGCCACGGGTGGGCGAAACGCCGGTGGCGTTCGAGTGCAAGGTGAGCCAGATCGTCCAGCTCAAGCGGGCCGACCAGGAGCCGGTGCCGAGCTGGCTGATCCTCGGCGAGGTGGTCGCGGTGCACATCGCCGAACACCTGCTCAAGGACGGCATCTACGATACCGCCGCCGCCGAGCCGATCCTGCGTGGTGGCGGCCCGGCGGACTACTTCGAACTGGGCAATCTGTTCAAGATGAGAAGGCCCCAGGTCTGATCACCAGACCAGTTCGCCTTCCTCGCCAACGCCGTTGAGGCGTTCAAGCTCAGCGCAGGCGGCCTCGTCGGCCGCCAAGGCGCTCTTGAACACCTGGCCATCGAGCACCTTGTGAAAGCGCGGTGCACCGCCCATGTTCAGGGCTTTGACCGCGATGGCGGCGTTGTAGCCACCGCCTTCCACCGGGACTATCGCCGAAACCGCTTCGAAGTGCGGGAATTCTTTACGTGCCATGTCGCTATCCGCGTCGTTGATCGAGGGGCGGCATTCTACCCCGTGCGGCTCGGCATTCAATCGAAGGTGTGCAGGTCCAGGCTGCTGACGACCTGGGCCTGGACCAGTTCGCCGAACACGTCCAAGGTGGGCGAAGCGAAATAGCCGCTCATCGCCTGCTGATCGCACCAGCTGCCACTGAGCAGCCACAGGTCGGCATCGGCCTGCGAGCGCTGCACGCTGAAACTCAGGCAGCCAGGCGTGCGCAACGAGGGCTCCAGCAGGTCGCGCAGGCGCGCACCGAGCTCGGCCGAACGGCCACTGGCGGCGCGGATGAAAGCCAAATGGGTGACCGGTTGTCGTAGGGTCATTGCACGATCTCCTTGAAGCACGCGGGCGGATAACCAGGTTGCCAAGGTTAGGGGCTTGCCCGCGCGGCGCGTTAGGCTATTACTGCACGTCGATTGCCTGATTCTGCCGCGCGGCAGGATCAGGCAATCGACGTGCAGCATTCGACTAGCGCCCGCCATTGCCCAAACCTATGCTGCGACGGTCTGCAGAGGAGCGCCATCATGACCACAGCCCCGTCCATCGATCCGACCCTGGAAGTGCAACGCCAGGAACTGGCCGAACTGATCGTCCGGCATGCTGGCGAGCCCCACGGCCCGGCTTCGGCCATCGACGCGCTGTACTTGGTGCGCTACACGGAAAATGTCCGCTCCGTGCCGACCTTGGCCCAACCGGCCCTGTGCATCCTGGCCCAGGGCAGCAAGACTCTCTTTCTCGGCGATGAGCAATACGCCTACGACCCGTTGCATTACATGGTGGTGTCGGTGACCTTGCCGTTGAGCGGCGTGAAGCTCGATGCCAGCCCCCAGAACCCCAGCCTGGGGCTGCGCCTGGACCTTGACCCGGCCGAGATCAGCCAGTTGATTGCCGAAAGCGGGCCGATGCTGGTACCCAACCTGCCCTCCGGCCGTGGCTTGTATGTGGAACGGACCGATCCACAGCTGCTGGACGCCCTGTTGCGCCTGGTTCGCCTGCTCGACACACCGCGTGACATCGGCATGCTGGCGCCGCTGATTCGCCGGGAAATTCTCTACCGCCTGCTGCGCGGCCCCCAAGGTTACCGCTTGTATGAGATTGCCCTGGCCAACAGCCAGACCCACCGGGTATGCCAGGCGATCACCTGGCTCAACCAGAACTTCCAGCAACCGCTGCGCATCGAGGACCTGGCTCGGGAGGTGAACCTCAGCACCTCGACCTTGCACCATCGGTTCAAGGCGGTGACGTCGATGAGCCCGTTGCAGTACCAGAAGCAGCTGCGCCTGCAGGAAGCGCGGCGGCTGATGCTCAATGACGGGCTGGAAGCGGCGGTGGCGGGCTATCGGGTGGGGTATGAAAGCCCGTCGCAGTTCAGCCGCGAGTACAGCCGGCTGTATGGCGCCCCGCCGATCCGCGATGTGGCGCGGTTGCGGGCCAGTGCTGGGTGATTAGCAACTGGGGCTGTACCTGCCCTTTCGCGGGACAAGCCCGCTCCCACAGGCTCCCTGCTTCCTCGGATGGGGAGTCGGGCCTGTGGGAGCGGGCTTGTCCCGCGAAAGGGCCGGCGCAGATTACAGCCTGATCATCAGCCAGCCACTGCCGCCTGCCACTGGTTCTGGTCGACCTCGATCAGGGTCGGCCCCTTGCGTTCCACCGCCCGCCCCAGCGCAGCCTGCAATTGCTGCACATCGCCCACATGCTCGGCCTCGGCCCCCAGCGCCTTGGCCACGCCAATGAAGTCCGGCGTATGGATATCCACCCCAACCGGCTCGATGGCCCGGTTGACCATGTACTTCTTGATCTCCTCATACCCCTGGTTATTCCACAGCAGCACGATCAGCGGCACCTGTGCCTCCACCGCACTGGCCAGCTCCGGCAGCGTGAATTGCAAGCCGCCATCGCCGATCAGGCACACCGCTGGCGCACGCTCGGCGATGCGCTCGGCGCTGCCCAGCCAGGCGCCCATCGCTGCAGGCAGCGCATAACCCAAGGTGCCGTAGCCCGTCGAGGCGTTGAACCAGCGACGCGGCTGGTCCATGTCCAGGGTCAGGTTGCCGGTGTAGACCGGCTGGGTCGAATCCCCCACCAGGACGGCATTCGGCAAACGCTCCAGGATGCTGGTCAGCAGGCGGGTCTGGCTCAGGGTCGGCTGATCCCAGCTCGCCGCCAGCGACTGACGCAGACGCTGCGCACGCACCGCGCCCCAATTGGCGTCGCGCACCGGCGCTGGCAGATCCTGCAACGCGTCGAGCAAGGCCTGCGCAGCCAGTTCGGCATCGGCCACCAGGGCCAGCTCCGGCAGGTAGTTGCGCACGGTCTGGTCCGGGTCGATATCCACCCGCAGCAGGCTGCCAGGGATCTCGAAGCCACCCTTGAAGGTCACGTCATAGTCGGTTTCGGCAAGCTCGGTGCCGATCGCCAGGACCACGTCGGCTTCCGCCACCAGTGCCCGGGTCGCGACCAGCGATTGGGTCGAGCCGATTTGCAGCGGGTGACCGGCCGGCAGCAAGCCTTTGGCATTGATCGTCAATGCCACCGGGGCCTGCAAGTGCTCGGCCAGGCGCGCCAGCGGCGAACCCGCGTTCAAGGCGCCGCCACCGGCCAGGATCAGCGGCTTGCGTGCCTTGGCCAGGCGTTCTGCCATGCGCGCCACGGCCTGCGGTGCGGCGCCTGCGCGGCTGCTGCGCACCGGACGGCCCGGCAACAGGTGGTCGGCCGGCTCGACCAGCACATCCAGCGGGATCTCGATATGCACCGGGCGCGGCCGCGCGCCATCGAACACGGCAAAGGCGCGGGCCAGCACCTGCGGCAAGTCGTCGGCGCTCATCAGTGTCTGCGAGAAGGCCGCCACACCCGCCACCAACGCGCCCTGGTTGGGCAGCTCGTGCAACTTGCCACGGCCACCGCCCAGTTGGTCACGCGACTGCACGCTGGAAATCACCAGCATCGGGATCGAATCGGCGTAGGCCTGGCCCATGGCGGTGGTGATGTTGGTCATGCCGGGGCCGGTGATGATGAAACACACGCCCGGTTTACCACGGGTTCGGGCGTATCCATCAGCCATGAATCCAGCGCCCTGCTCGTGGCGCGGGGTGATGTGGCGAATGGACGAAGCCGCCAGGCCACGGTACAGCTCCACAGTGTGCACGCCGGGAATGCCGAAGACATGGTCCACGCCATAGCCTTCAAGGAGTTTGACCAGTACTTCGCCGCAGGTTGCCATGGGTTTCACCTTGCATCTTGTTGAAAAACTGCGCTCATTGGACCCAAGGCACGGCTATCGCCACAATGCAAAAAAACACATACTAGCCATGTCCTGTAATCATGGCTTGTCACAATGAAACGCCTTCCCCCCCTCCCCGCCCTGCACACCTTTCTGGTCACTGCGCAGCACTGCAATTTCACCCGTGCCGCGCAGCAGCTGCATATCACCCAGGGCGCGGTCAGCCGGCAGATCGCCGGGCTCGAGGAGCACCTGGGGTATGCCCTGTTCCAGCGTCAGGCCCGCGGCCTGAGCCTGACCCGCGAAGGGCAGGACTGGCTGCCGCGGGTGCAGCAGGTGTTCGCCTTGATCGAACAAGGCGTGCGCGAAGTGGGTGGGCGCAGCGCCACCTTGCAGCTCAAGGCGCCGACCTGTGTGATGCGCTGGCTGCTGCCACGGCTGATGGAATGGCAGGCACTGCGCCCGGACGTCCCCGTGGAGCTCACTACCACGGTGCAGCATGGCGTGGATTTTCGCCGCGAAGGCTTCGATGCGGCGGTGGTCTATGGCGATGCGCCGAACCATGGGCTGCATGTGCGCAAGCTGTTCGACGAGCAACTCACCCCCGTGTGCGCGCCATCGCTGCTGGCGGGGCCGGTGCCGTTGAAGGCGATCGACGACCTCAAGCGCCACATGTTGCTGCACCCCTCGCGTGACGAGCACGACTGGCGCCTGTGGTTGCAGGCCGCCGGGGCGATCCACGATGCGCTGGGGCCCCGGCAGCATTTCGAAACCCTGGACATGGCCATGGCGATGGCCTCGCAGGGGACCGGGGTGGCCATTGGCGACTGGGCATTGATTGGCGACGACCTGAAAAGCGGCAGGCTGTGCATGCCGTTCGGGCTCAAGGTGATGACGGGCAAGGGCTACTACCTGGCCTGTCAGGCGAGGAATGTGCCGCCCGGGCTGGTCGAGTTGATGGACTGGTTGCAGAGCCGGGCGGAACAGTGAGGGCCTCCCAGGTGCACCTCATCTAAAAATTAACGCCCCCCCCTTGTGGGAGCCGGCAAGCCGGCTCCCACAGGGTCAGGGGCAAGGGCAAGGGCAAGGGCAAGGGCAAACTACTGGCGCTCAATACCCGACAGTGAACCGCTGCCGCGAGTGCGCCGGCTTTTCCAGCTCGTCGATCATGGCGATGGCATAGTCGGCAAAGCTGATCCAGCTCTTGCCTTCAGCCCCGATCAGCAGATGATCCTTGCCCAGGGTGTAGTGCCCCGTGCGCGCCCCTTCGACAAACTCCGCCGATGGCGACAGGAAGGTCCAGTCCAGGTTCTGCTCCTGACGCAACTGCTCAAGAAACCGTACCCCGGCACTCGCTTCGGCCTTGTAGGCCTCCGGGAAATCCGGGCTGTCGATCACCCGATGCCCGGAAGGCAGCAGCAGGCTGCCGGCACCGCCCACCACCAGCAGGCGCTTGACCCCGGCACGCTTGACCGGCTCGATGATCGCGTGCGGCTCGATGGTGGCAAAATGCGCTGCACTCAGCACCGCATCCACCCCCGCAAGCGCCTTTTGCAGCGCCGCGCTGTCCTTCACATCCAGTGCCTGCACCGTGACACCCGCACGCCCCTGCAGCCGCGACGGATCGCGGGCAATGGCCAGCACACTGTGGCCCCGGCGCAGGGCTTCTTCCAGCAGTTGGCTGCCAGCACGGCCGGTAGCGCCGATGATTGCGATCTTGCTCATGGGAAACACTCCATCAGTTGAACGGAATTACCACTTCATCTCGCCCTTGGCGACCCTGGCGCTCAGCTCAAGCGAGCTTTCATCGGCCAGGCCCGGGTAACGCTTGTTCATCGCCGCGATCAAGGCCCCGGCATCTTTCGCCTTGGCCGTCTCGGCATCGAAGTCACGAATGTAGTTCGCGGTGAAGCGCACCGCCTCCAGCGAACGGCTGCTCTGGCCCATGAAGTGACCGGGAACCACGGTGCGCGGCGCCAGCTTCTCGATCTGCGCGAGCGTGCCGAGCCAGTCGGCATGGGACTTGGGCGACTGGGTGTCGGCCATCCACACATGGATGTTGTCCGCCACCACCACGCCACCGACCACGGCCTTGATCGACGGAATCCAGACGAAACTGCGCTCAGGCTGCGGCCCGTCCAGGCCAACCACTTCGAGTGCCTGCCCCTCCAGCAGCAACTGGTTGCCGTCGAGCACCTGCGGCACGACCAGCCGCGCCGGTTTGTCCGCGCCCATCTGTGGGCCCCAGTACGAAAGCTTGGCGTCCATGGTCTGGCGAATATGCGCCACGGTGGCGGCCGAGGCGAGTACCTTGGCGTCCGGGAAGGCCTGGGTCAGGGTATCGAGGCCGAAGTAGTAATCCGGGTCGCCATTGCTGATGTAGATGGTCGTCAGCGTTTTGCCGCTGGCCCGCAAGCGCTGCACAAGCTGCTCGGCCTGGGCCTTGCCGAACTGGGCATCGACCAGGATGGCGTGCTTTTCGCCCGTGACGATCACCGAGCTGACCGGAAAGATCGCCTGGTGCCCGGGGTTGTACACCTCAAGCCGCAACGGCTCGGCGGCCAGCACCGGGCCGGTCAGTGCAACACAGGCCAGCAAGAGGCCGCGCATAGGCGTGAAAAGAGACATCGCAAACACCCGCAGTCAAGGAATGACCCACAGCTTAATTGCCCGATCCATTACAAAAAATGCGATGCTCATACATAGTTTGTTTCTGAAATCGGGCAAATCATGGACCGTCTCAACGCCATGCGCGTGTTCGTTACCGTCGTCGACCTGGGCAGCCAGTCGGCGGCGGCGGATCATCTGCAACTGTCGCGACCGGTGGTCTCACGCTACCTGGCAGAACTGGAGGACTGGGTCGGCGCGCGGTTGATGCAGCGCACCACGCGCAAGCTGAGCCTGACCGCCGCCGGCCAGCAGACCCTGCCCCGCTGCCGCCAACTGCTGGAACTGGCCGGCGACCTGCAAGCCGCTGTGCGCCAACCGGACGACGCACCCCGTGGCGAGCTGCGCATCAGCGTCAGCACCTCGTTCGGCCAGGCGCAGCTGGTGGATGCCGTAGCCGAATACGTGCGCCGCTACCCCAGCGTGAAGGTGGAGCTGCAGATGCTCGATCGCACGGTGAACCTGGTGGACGAGCGTATCGACCTGGCGATTCGCACCAGCAACGACCTGGACCCCAACCTCATCGCCCGACGCCTTACCGTATGCCGCTCGGTGGTCTGCGCGGCACCGGCCTACCTGCGCGAACACGGCACGCCGCTACGGGTGGAGGAACTGAGCCGGCACAACTGCCTGACCCACACCTACTTCGGCCACAGCCTGTGGCACTTCGAGGTGGACGGCCAGCAGGTCGCGGTGCCGGTGGACGGCAACATCAGCGCCAACGAAGCGATGACCTTGCAAAAGGCGGCACTGGCCGGGGCGGGGATCGCCATGCTGCCGACCTATCAGGCCGCCACGGCCCTGCACACGGGCGAACTGGTGCGCCTGCTGCCCGAGGCACGGCCGCGGGAGTTGAACCTGAATGCGGTATACACCTCGCGCAAGCACATGCCGGCGACCTTGCGCAGCATGCTGGACTTTCTAGCGCAGCGCTTCACCGAGGAGCCCGAGTGGGACCACTAGCCTTCGAGCGCCGTTCATGGGGCTGAACGGCGCCCCGCCAGTCACTCTTCGACGCTCATGTATTCCTTGGCCCAGCGGATGTAGTCCTCCGGCTGGGTGTAGGTGTGCGAGAGCTCGGTGGCACTGAGGTTTTCCGATTTGTTCTGCTGGCCACGCTGCAGGCGCAGGCAGTCGTAGGTGGCCTTGATCGCGGCAAAATACGCGGCGTGGCCATCGACCACGATACGCACGCCCAGACGTGCCAGGCGCTCGTCGTCGCGCAGGCTGGGGTTGCCGTAGGTCACCAGCATCAGCGGCACGGTCAGGTGTTCGGCGATCTGCTCCAGCTGCTCGAAATCCTTTACCCCGACCATGCAGATGCCGTCGGCGCCGGCTTTCTGGTAGCTCTGGGTACGCACGATGATTTCTTCGGTGGTGAGCACGCCGGCGTTGGTCCGGGCAATGATCGACAGCGAGGAATCCACCCGCGCCTCCAGGGCTGCGCGGATCTTGCCGACACCCTCTTCGACCGGGATCAGGTCGGTGGACTTGCGCCCGAACTGGGCCGGCAGCAGGGTGTCTTCGAGGGTCAGCGCCGCCACGCCGGCGCGCTCAAGCTCGGTGACGGTGCGCATTACATTGAGCGCATTGCCGTAGCCATGGTCGGCATCGGCCAGCACCGGCAGCTGGGCCACACGGCCAATGCGGGTGGCTTGCTCGACGAATTCGCTCAGGGTGATCAGGGCGAAGTCTGGCGCCGCCAGCACCTGCAAGGACGCGACCGAGCCGCCAAGAATGCCGACTTCGAAACCCAGGTCGGCGGCAATGCGCGCCGACATCGGGTCGAACACGGACGCGGTGTGATAGCAGGAACCTGAAGCGAGCAGCTCGCGGAAGGCAATACGCAAATCTTGATGGGAAGCCCTGGGCATGATCACTCCGCAAATAGGTAAAAAATAGAACGGTTGCTACCGACCCCTGAATCGGGTCTACCTGACCTGTTCCAACCGTCGCCATCTGGGCGGTCATGCTCGACATGCAGGCAGAGGAATAAAAGGTGTGGGAGACAGCGACAGGAAAAACCGGCGGCTTTGTAGTGCACCACGCTGGTGCGAGCCCCGGATTTCAGCCTCTGCGGTAAAGCCACGATATCACGCGGCCATGCAGCACTGGATGAATGCGCCAATGCCGATCTTGCATAGGCGATGCAGATAGTACATAGGAAGCTACCTAAGTCAGGTTACAATCCCTGCCTATCGCGCCCGCCCAGCCAAGGTAAGCCTCGTGACCGCCGCCCTGCCCCCCACCGTCCTGCGCAACGTCCTTACCGCCTTGATGCTGGCGATCTTCCTTGGCGCCCTCGATCAGACCATCGTCGCCGTCTCATTGCCTGCCATCTCGGCCCAGTTCAACGATGTCGGCCTGCTGGCGTGGGTGATTTCCGGCTACATGGTGGCGATGACCGTGGCCGTGCCGATCTACGGCAAGCTGGGTGACCTGTATGGTCGGCGACGCATGATCCTCACCGGCATCAGCCTGTTCACCCTGGCGTCGATCGCCTGCGCACTGGCCCAGGACATGCAGCAGCTGGTACTGGCGCGGGTGCTGCAAGGCATTGGCGCGGGCGGCATGGTGTCGGTGAGCCAGGCGATCATCGGCGACTTCGTGCCGCCGCGCGAGCGTGGCCGCTACCAGGGCTATTTCAGCAGCATGTACGCCGTGGCCAGCGTGGCCGGGCCGGTGCTTGGCGGCTGGCTGACCGAGTACCTGTCCTGGCGCTGGGTATTCTGGATCAACCTGCCACTGGGGCTGGTCGCCTTGTGGGCCATTCGTCGGGCCCTGGCCGGGATGCCGGCGCAGCGCCGAAACGCCAAGGTGGACTACGTGGGCGCCCTGTTGCTGATCATCGGCCTGGGCAGCCTGCTGCTGGGCATCACGCTGGTCGGCCAGGGCCAGGCGTGGAACGCGGCGCCGGTGCTGGCGCTGTTCAGCTGTGCCGGGATTGGCGTGGTGTTGTTCATCAGCCATGAACGTCGCTGCCAGGAGCCCTTGCTGCCGCTCGAACTGTTCGGCAACCGGGTTGCCGTGTTGTGCTGGGGGGTGATTTTCTTCGCCAGCTTCCAGTCGATCTCATTGACCATGCTGATGCCCCTGCGCTTCCAGGGCATTACCGGCGCCGGTGCCGACAGCGCCGCGCTGCACCTGCTGCCGCTGGCCATCGGGTTGCCCATAGGCGCCTTCACCGGCGGGCGCATGACCAGTTTCACCGGACGCTACAAGCCGCAGATCGTTGCCGGCGCGGTTTTGATGCCGGTAGCCATCTTCGCCATGGCCATCACGCCACCGCAGGCCGAGCTGCTCAGCGGCGTGTTCATGCTGCTGACCGGTATCGCCTGTGGCTTGCAGTTCCCGACTTCATTGGTGGGCACGCAGAGCGCAGTGGACATCAAGGACATCGGGGTGGCCACCAGCACCACCAACCTGTTCCGCTCCCTCGGCGGGGCCATGGGCGTGGCCTGTATGTCCAGCCTGCTGCTGGCACTGCTGCATCAGGGTGGGTTTGAAGTGCTGGGTAACCCGTTGCTGGGGAGTTTGCAGGCGGGTCAGCCGGAGCCTGCGATGCAGGCTCGGCTGCTGGAAACGTTCCGTCATCTGCTGATGGGCAGCGCTGCGGTGGCCTTGGTGGGGTTGTTGGCAGCGTTGGCGTTGCCAGACCGGCAGTTGCGGGGGCGGTAGGGTTTTTGGGGGCGCTTTGCGCCCCAATCGCCGGCAAGCCGGCTCCCACCGGATCGGCGGTGGGCTTTATTGTGGGAGCCGGCTTGCCGGCGATTGGGGCACACAGCGGCCCTGCTTTAATCCCACCTTAATGGCGATGGGAAACACTTCCTCACAATCCTTCACAAAGTGTCATTTGCGCAGCGCGGGGCTCAAGCGCAGCATATCCAGCCCGGTGTCGACCCATTGTTCGGCATCGCCCTGCAGGTCGAAGCTGTCCGGTAGCAGCAACCAGCGCCCGATCAGACCATCTACATAGGCAAACAAGGTTACCGCCGCGCGCTCAACGTCGAGCTCGGCAGGCAACTGCTCACGGCGTACGGCATTGGCCAGCGCCAAGGTAATGCTCTCGTGGCAGTCCAGCACCGCCCCCTGGCGCTGCTGGCGAATTTCACACATGTCGTCGGTGAACTCGCACTTGTGATGCAGGATTTCGTTGATACGCCGGGTTCGGGCGTCGAGCACCAGCTCGTTGAACACCTGCAGCAGCAGTTTGCGCATGCAGCCAAGCGGGTCCAGTTCGTCTTCGCTTTCACTGGCGCGCGCCAGGTGGTCATGGGTTTCGTGCAGGCTGTCGAGCAAGGCCTGCACCAGCTCGGCCTTGTTGTTGAAGTGCCAGTAGATCGCCCCGCGGGTAACGCCCGCCAGTTCGGCGATTTCGGCCAGTGTGGTGCGCGCGACCCCACGGTTGTAGAAGGCCCTTTCCGCTGCCTCGATAATTTGGACGCGAGTCTCCTGGGCTTCTTCTTTGGTTCGACGGACCATGGCAGTACGACCTCATCTGGGCCCGCATGCAGCGCCTGCGGGAAATCCGCCGGTGGCACTTCTGCAGAGTGCCTGCCGGATGGGCTAATCGAAGGCTGAGGTAGTCGTTGGCTACCACCCAGCGCTATTTACAAACAACCGTGAATGTAAGTATATTCGTTAGTAAGCTACTTATCCACCGGATAGTTTCTTTCCGACAAGACTCATCCATTACTCTTGAGCGTTTCCCTGCTCTAGCGACCCGAGGATCCTCATGCAATTCAAGCCAGCCGTTACCGCTCTGGTTTCCGCCGTCGCCCTGGCAACCCTGCTAAGTGGCTGCAAGAAAGAAGAAGCCGCGCCCGCAGCGCAGGCTCCTCTGGTCGGCGTCGTCACCCTGCAACCCCAATCCTTCACCCTGACCTCGGAACTGCCGGGGCGCACCAGTGCCTACCGCGTCGCCGAAGTGCGGCCACAGGTCAATGGCATCATCCTCAAGCGCCTGTTCAAGGAAGGCAGCGAGGTCAAGGAAGGCCAGCAGCTGTACCAGATCGACCCCGCGGTGTACGAAGCCAACCTGGCTAACGCCCAGGCCACCCTGCAGGCGACCCGCTCCCTGGCCGAGCGCTACAAGCAGCTGATCGACGAGCAAGCGATCTCCAAGCAGGAATACGACGACGCCAATGCCAAACGATTGCAGGCTGAGGCTTCGCTCAAGAGCGCGCAGATCGACCTGCGCTACACCAAGGTGCTGGCGCCGATCAGCGGTCGCATCGGCCGCTCCTCGTTCACCGAAGGTGCGCTGGTGAGCAATGGCCAGACCAACGCCATGGCCACCATTCAGCAGCTCGACCCGATCTACGTCGATGTCACCCAGTCCACCGCCGAGCTGCTCAAGCTGCGCCGTGACCTGGAAAGTGGCCAGTTGCAGAAGGCCGGCAAGAACGCAGCGTCGGTGCAGCTGGTGCTGGAAGACGGCAGCCTGTTCAACCAGGAAGGCCGCCTGGAGTTCTCGGAAGTCGCGGTCGACGAGACCACCGGCTCGGTCACCCTGCGCGCCATCTTCCCCAACCCCGATCACACGCTGCTGCCCCGCATGTTCGTGCATGCGCGGCTCAAGGCCGGGGTCAACAGCAACGCCATCCTTGCCCCACAGCAGGGCGTGACCCGTGACCTCAAAGGCGCCCCTACCGCGATGGTGGTCAACCAGGAGAACAAGGTCGAACTGCGCCAGCTCAAGGCCAGCCGCACCCTTGGCAGCGACTGGCTGATCGAGGAAGGCCTCAACCCGGGCGACCGCCTGATCACCGAAGGCCTGCAGTACGTGCGCCCAGGTGTCGAGGTCAAGGTCAGCGATGCCACCAACGTCAAGAAGCCGGCCGGCGCTGATCAGGCCAACGCGGCCAAAGCAGACGCCAAAGCGGAGTAAACCATGTCGAAGTTCTTTATCGATCGCCCGATCTTCGCCTGGGTGATCGCCTTGGTGATCATGCTGGTCGGCGCCTTGTCGATCCTGAAGTTGCCGGTCAACCAGTATCCGAGCATCGCCCCACCGGCCATCGCCATCTCCGTGACCTACCCGGGCGCTTCGGCGCAAACCGTGCAGGACACTGTGGTGCAGGTCATCGAGCAGCAGCTCAACGGTATCGACAACCTGCGTTATGTGTCTTCGGAGAGCAACTCCGACGGCAGCATGACCATTACCGCCACCTTCGAGCAGGGCACCAACCCTGATACCGCGCAGGTCCAGGTGCAGAACAAGCTGAACCTGGCCACCCCGCTGCTGCCGCAGGAAGTGCAACAGCAAGGTATCCGCGTCACCAAGGCAGTGAAGAACTTCCTGCTGGTGATCGGCCTGGTGTCCGAAGACGGCAGCATGACCAAGGACGACCTGGCCAACTACATCGTCTCCAACATGCAGGACCCGATCTCGCGTACTGCCGGTGTCGGTGACTTCCAGGTGTTCGGTGCGCAGTACGCCATGCGTATCTGGCTGGATCCGGCCAAGCTGAACAAGTTCCAGCTGACCCCAGTCGACGTCAAGACCGCGGTTGCCGCGCAGAACGTGCAGGTGTCCTCCGGCCAGCTCGGCGGCCTGCCTGCCTTGCCCGGTACCCAGCTCAACGCCACCATCATCGGCAAGACCCGCCTGCAGACCGCCGAGCAGTTCGAGAAGATCCTGCTCAAGGTCAACAAGGATGGCTCGCAAGTACGCCTGAGCGATGTGGCCCAGGTTGGCCTGGGTGGCGAGAACTACTCCGTCAGCGCCCAGTTCAACGGCAAGCCGGCCTCGGGCCTGGCGGTCAAGCTGGCCACCGGTGCCAACGCCCTCGACACGGCCAGGGCCCTGCGCAAGACCGTCAACGACCTGGAGCCGTTCTTCCCGCCGGGTGTGAAAGCGGTGTTCCCGTATGACACCACGCCAGTGGTCACCGAATCGATCAGCGGGGTAATCCACACCCTGATCGAAGCCGTGGTCCTGGTGTTCCTGGTGATGTACCTGTTCCTGCAGAACTTCCGCGCCACCGTCATCACCACCATGACCGTTCCGGTGGTGTTGCTGGGTACGTTCGGCATCCTCGCCGCGGCCGGCTTCAGCATCAACACCCTGACCATGTTCGCCATGGTCCTGGCCATCGGCTTGCTGGTGGACGACGCCATCGTCGTGGTGGAGAACGTCGAGCGGGTGATGTCCGAGGAAGGCTTGCCGCCCAAGGAGGCGACCAAGCGGTCCATGGAGCAGATCCAGGGCGCCCTGGTGGGTATCGCCCTGGTACTGTCGGCGGTACTGCTGCCGATGGCCTTCTTCGGCGGCTCCACCGGTGTGATCTACCGGCAGTTCTCCATCACCATCGTCTCGGCCATGGGCCTGTCGGTGCTGGTGGCCCTGATCTTCACCCCGGCGCTGTGCGCGACCATGCTCAAGCCGGTGAAGAAGGGTGAGCACCATGTGGCCAAGCGTGGCTTCTTTGGCTGGTTCAACCGTAACTTCGACCGCAGCGTGGAAGGCTACGAGCGCAGCGTCGGTACCATCCTGCGCAACAAGGTGCCGTTCCTGCTCGCCTATGCCCTGATCGTGGTCGGCATGATCTGGCTGTTCGCCCGCATCCCCACGGCGTTCCTGCCCGAGGAAGACCAGGGCGTACTGTTCGCCCAGGTACAGACCCCGGCCGGTTCCAGTGCCGAGCGTACCCAGGTGGTCGTCGACCAGATGCGCGAGTACCTGCTCACGGACGAAGCCGATACCGTTGCCTCGGTGTTCACCGTCAACGGCTTCAACTTCGCCGGTCGCGGCCAGAGCTCGGGCATGGCGTTCATCATGCTCAAGCCATGGGATGAGCGCTCCAAGGAGAACAGCGTGTTCGCCCTGGCCCAGCGTGCCCAGCAGCACTTCTTCACCTTCCGCGATGCGATGGTGTTCGCCTTCGCCCCGCCTGCGGTACTCGAACTGGGTAACGCCACCGGCTTCGACGTGTTCCTCCAGGACCGCGGCGGTGTCGGCCATGAAAAACTCATGGAGGCGCGTAACCAGTTCCTGGCCAAGGCCGCGCAGAGCAAGGTGCTCAGCGCCGTGCGCCCGAACGGCCTGAACGATGAGCCGCAGTACCAGCTGACCATCGATGACGAACGTGCCAGCGCCCTGGGCGTGACCATCGCCGACATCAACAACACCCTGTCGAT
>Ga0160475_100465_pt1 | contig 15265 bp, 11 predicted proteins | sample HID1975M_E11MG_FD_108254 | JGI IMG/M metagenome (GOLD analysis project Ga0160475, IMG submission 108254) | Enriched soil microbial communities from UW Madison campus, WI, USA - HID1975M_E11 MG | ecosystem: Environmental > Terrestrial > Soil > Unclassified | place: USA: Madison, Wisconsin... | reverse complement strand
GGGTGTTGTGCTGTGCGGTCGGGCAGGTGTTTCAAAAGAGAAAAGTCTTGCGACTCTTTCTAAGGACGCAAGGACTGATTACAATTTTACTCTGGGTATTATCGTTGCGATCATTTCTGGTGTACTTAGTGCTTGTTTCAATTTTGGTATCGAGACAGGTAAACCGCTTGCTAATGTTGCAAATTCCATATGGAAAAATAGTAATTCGAACAGTGGAGAATTTCTTTATCAAAATAATGTGACTTATATCATTATCCTTTGGGGAGGTTTTACTACAAATTTTATATGGTGCGTCTATCTCCTAATTAAAAATAGAACTTTTTCAGACTATACTAAATCCAATGTACCAAAAGTAAAGAATTTACTTTTTTGTGCTTTGGCAGGTACAATGTGGTATTTACAGTTCTTTTTTTATGGTATGGGTGAGAGTCGATTGGGTAATGGTGCCAGTTCTTGGATTCTTCACATGGCGTTCATTATTTTAATTTCAAATGCTTGGGGAATTATATTAAATGAGTGGAAGGGCGTGAATAGAATGGCATATCGATCTATAATTGCAGGCATAGCGACAATCATAATTTCTATTTGTGTCGTAGGGTTTGCAAGAGCTTTAGAAAATTAATTTAATATATATAGCAGTGAAAACATACAAACATGTAAATTATTTGTGGGACGATAAAATAGCGCAATCATTGCAAGGTGATGAAGTTGCTTTATTATTATATCGTTCAAATATTCTAGGCGCCGATCTAAGAATTACTAATTATGGAGGTGGGAATACTTCATGTAAAGTTTTGGAGAAAGATCCGCTTACTGATGAAAGTGTTGAAGTCATGTGGATAAAGGGGTCTGGCGGAGATATCGGCACGCTGAAGAAGTCAGGGCTTGCAGCATTATATCTTCAGCGCTTACGTAATCTTGAAAATGTGTATAGAGGAATCGAATATGAGGATGAAATGGTCGCACTATTTAATCATTGTATTTTTGATTTAAGCTCTAAGGCGCCTTCTATTGATACGCCCTTGCACGGATTTTTACCATTTAAGCATATTGACCATTTACATCCAGATGCCGCAATTGCAATCGCAGCTTCTAAAGATGGGAAAAGGATAACTGCTGAATTGTTCAAAGGATCGATCGGTTGGGTTGATTGGCAACGTCCTGGTTTTGATTTAGGTTTACAATTAAAAGCCTGTTTAGAAGCAAATCCTGATATCAAGGGTATTATGTTGGGATCTCATGGCTTGTTTACTTGGGGAGATACTGCTTACGATTGTTATATTAATTCTTTGGATGTTATTGAGACTTGTGCCACCTACCTTGAACAAAGTTATGGTAAGAAGAATAACGTTTTTGGCAGCCAGAAAATGGTAAGTCTTAGTAAAGCAGAAAGAAATGCGCAAGTCGTAAAATTAGCTCCTATTTTGCGAGGATTTTGCTCAAGTGAACGGCATATGATCGGACATTTTACAGACGATGAACGTGTTTTGGAATTTATCAATTCAAACGATCTGGACCGATTGGCACCATTAGGGACAAGCTGTCCGGATCATTTTTTAAGAACTAAAATCCAGCCCTTAGTACTAAATTTAGATAAATCTGAATGTTTAGATAATGTAGCGGAGGTTAAAAGAAAATTGGAGCCTTTGTTTGCAGGATATCGAGAGATGTATGAACAGTATTATGACAGTTGTAAACATGAAAATAGCCCTGCTATTCGGGATAAAAACCCCGTTATTGTTTTATATCCCGGTGTTGGATTGTTCTCGTTTGCAAAGGATAAACAAACTGCTCGTGTGGCTGCTGAATTTTATATTAATGCAATTAATGTAATGAAAGGTGCTGAAGCGGTAAGTGAATATACTGCTTTGCCACGTCAGGAAGCTTTTGATATTGAATACTGGCTATTGGAAGAGGCAAAATTACAACGTATGCCAAAATCAAAAGCATTATCAGGTAAGATTGTACTTGTAACGGGTAGTGGTGGTGGGATCGGAAAGGCGATTGCGAGGAAGATGGCGCAAGAAGGTGCTGTTGTTGTGTTAAATGATATCAATGCTGATCGGCTTGCATCATGCGAGGAAGAATTTGTAGAAGCGTTTGGTAGAGATGCGGTTATGACGACATTGCTCGATGTCACTAATGAGGAACAGATAAAACATGCGCTCAATGATGCTGTACTAGCTTTTGGTGGGATTGACATTGTCGTTAATAATGCGGGGTTATCCATTTCTAAAACGATCGAGGACCATACGCAAGAAGATTGGGATCTTTTATATGATGTTTTAGTTAAAGGCCAGTTTCTGGTAACTCAGGCATCAACAGCTATTTTAAAAGCACAAAATATCGGTGGTGATATCGTCAATATTGTAAGTAAAAATGCTTTAGTAAGTGGTCCAAATAATATTGGTTACGGTAGTGCAAAGGGGGCTCAATTGCACATGAGCCGTTTAAGTGCCGCTGAATTAGGGGCAGCAAAAATTCGAGTAAATGTAGTGAATCCGGATGCTGTAATTTCTGATAGTAATATTTGGGCAGGTGGATGGGCCGCAGGTCGTGCTAAGGCATACGGTATAAAGATCGAGGAGTTACCGGCGTACTATGCAAAGCGTACTTTGTTAAATGAGATTATTCTACCAGAAGACATTGCAAATGCTTGTTTTGCACATGTTGGTGGCTTACTAAACAAATCTACAGGTAATATTTTAAACGTTGATGGGGGAGTGGCAATGGCTTTTTTAAGGTAGGTTTTATATCTTAGTTTTTAGGTGATGAAAAGAAAGTACATGCTGTATCTAAGTAAATTTTAACCAATAACCATTTTTAATATGATTTTAGATCAACAATTGATAGAAAAGCACAATAATAAATTAGAAAAAAAACATAATCGAGCATTTGAATTTATTTCCCAAGATATTGATGATGTTGAGGAGCTTATTGCTAAACTTCAGAAATTTCAGATCGGGATACCAAGTTGGGCACTAGGGACAGGTGGTACACGCTTCGGACGTTTTTCTGGCCCTGGCGAGCCAGGGAGTTTGGAGCAAAAGTTTGAAGATGTTGGTCTGCTACATGCTCTTAATAAATCTAGCGGAGCTATTTCCTTACATATACCTTGGGATATTCCAGAAGACACCGCAAGAATGAAAGAATTGGCACGTTCTTTAAATATCACGTTCGATGCTGTTAATTCCAATACTTTTCAAGATCAACCACAGCAGGAACATAGTTATAAGTATGGATCTTTGCATCATGTCGATCCTAAGGTTCGCAAGCAGGCTATTGATCATAATATAGAGGTTATCAATTATGGAAAAGCTCTCGGTTCAAAGGCTTTGACCGTTTGGTTAGCTGATGGTTCATCTTTTCCCGGTCAATTAAATTTCCGTGAGGCTTTTCAGAATACGTTATCCAGCTTGCAGGAAATCTATAAACACTTACCCGAGGATTGGAAATTGTTTATCGAGTATAAAGCTTTCGAACCTTATTTTTATTCGATGACCATTGGAGATTGGGGGCAGTCTCTACTATTGGCAAATAAGCTGGGTCCTAAAGCATATACATTAGTGGATTTGGGACACCATTTACCAAATGCTAATATTGAACAGATTGTATCATTGTTGTTAATGGAGGGAAAGCTGGGCGGTTTTCATTTTAATGATAGTAAATATGCCGATGATGATTTAACAGCGGGGAGTATTAAGCCCTATCAGCTTTTTCTTATTTTTAATGAATTAATTGATGGCATGGATCTGAATGGAATGGAACACGCTACTGGCTTAGGCTGGATGATTGATGCGTCACATAATCTTAAAGATCCTTTAGTGGACTTATTGCAATCTGTTGAAGCCATTAAAATTGCTTATGCACAAGCATTACTTATCGATCGTGTTGCACTCAAGGCAGCTCAACAATCGAATGATGTTGTGAAATCACAAGAAATTCTTCAAGATGCATTTCGTACCGATGTAAGGCCATTGGTTGCTGAATCTAGGTTGAGGAGTGGTGCCGCTTTAAATCCAGTATTATTATTTGAGGAGGAAAAATTACGTGATAAGTTGATCGCAGAGAGAGGTTTACGAACTATTGCAACAGGGTTATAAAGTTTTAAGAATGAATAACGATAAAATTCCTGTAGTTGCTATTTTCGATGTTGGTAAAACCAACAAAAAGCTTTTTCTATTTGATTATAATTACCAAATTGTATTTGAACGTTCAGCAAGATTTTTAGAAACAAAGGATGAGGACGGGGATCCGTGTGAAAATCTTGAAAGTCTTAGATTATCGGTTTTTGATTCACTTCATGAGGTCTTTAGAAAAAATGAATTTGAAATTAAAGCGATTAATTTTACATCATACGGGGCTAGCGTTGTATATCTTGACGAAAATGGTAGACCCTTGACTCCTTTATATAATTATCTAAAAGAATTTCCTGTTACTATTCAACAGGAGTTGCATAATAAGTATGGAGGAGAGGAACATTTTTCTTTAACGACTTCATCGCCAACTTTAGGTAGTTTAAATTCGGGTTTCCAAATTCTTCGATTAAAAAAGGAACATCCAGAAATTTATAAACATGTCAATTTTGCTTTGCATTTGCCTCAATATTTAAGTTTTCTGGTTTCTGGAAAATTCTACTCAGATATGACCAGCATCGGTTGTCATACTGCTTTATGGGACTTTGAAAAAAATGAGTATCATAAATGGGTTCAAGATGAGGGTATTACAAAGGTTTTAGCTCCAATTGTTGAAGGAGATGAAGTTTTTGATGGTGCTTTTCCGGGTAGTTCTTTTAGAGTAGGGGCAGGACTTCATGATAGTTCTTCGGCGTTAATTCCTTATTTATTCAATTTTGATGAACCATTTGTATTGATATCTACGGGAACTTGGTGTATTTCGTTTAATCCATTTAACAATAGTGCTCTAACTTCTTGTGAATTAAAAAGGGATTGTTTGTTTTATCAATCTTATTTGGGAAAGCCAGTGAAGGCTTCGAGGTTATTTGCAGGCTACGAGCATGAACTGCAATCTAAGCGAATTGCTGATTTCTTTCATGTTACTACAGCAAAGTTTCGTAATCTTCAGCTTAATCAACGGATCATAGAAAAATTAATGAAAGAGCCTATAGTTGTGGGTTTAGTAGCATTTTCGACGATTGAGCTTGATCGTTTCCATAATTATGAAGAAGCTTACCATAGCTTAATTTTACACCTCATCAAAGCCCAAGTGGAATCAACAAAACTAGTTTTAGATGCTAATAAGATCTCTAGAATATTTGTAGATGGTGGGTTTAGTAAGAACCATATTTATATGAGTCTTCTGGCAAAAGAATTTCCTGAAGTCGAAGTTTTTGGTGCCTCAATGGCTCAGGCAACAGCATTGGGCGCAGCGCTAGCTATCCATGACCATTGGAATGAACTGGCGATACCGAATGACCTTATTGCATTGCGGTATTTTAGAAATAAATGAAATTTTAATTGTTTAAGATCTGAGCTGTGAATAAAAATGGGCGAGTGTAATCACTTGCCCATTTTCTTAAAGATAAAGGGTTTCTAAAAGGAGAGCGTGAAAAGCCTTTTAAAAATGATTAAGTAAACGAGCTTGCAGGTTTTTAACTCATCATTAATAGGGTAACAGATTTTTTACTAGAATACGTTTAAGACGATCGACCATAATTTTGATCCTATACTGCTATGGTACAGAGTAACAAATATTTAAAAAAGTGAAATATTAAAAATATGAATGGTCTTTGAGTTTAACTTTTTTAAAATTTTATGCTAATTAATTGTTATTTTAGTGATTAATCTAAATTTTAAAATGACCAATTCAACTGCTCAGTTTCTAATGACACTGGAGATTAGTGATTTTTCAGCAACTCCCAAATATCTCCAATTGGCGAATACTATCATTGATGCAGTAAAAAATGAGAGACTTAAGAAGAGCGAAATGCTTCCTTCAATTAATGAATCCAGTGCTTATCTTGAAATATCTAGAGACACGGTTGAAAAGGCTTATCGCTATTTAAAAAAGCATGAAATTATTGCATCTAATCCAGGCAAGGGATACTATGTCAATAAAACAGATATTCAATCCAAATGTAAAATTGCACTGTTTCTGAATAAATTGAGTGTTCACAAAAAAATAGTGTATGATTCATTTGCGAAGGAGTTAGGCGATTTTGCTGATCTAGATTTATTTGTCTATAATTCAGACCTTTCCTATCTCAAGAACCTATTATCGAATCTGACCAAAACATATGACTATTATGTACTATTTCCACATTTTAGGGAGGGGCGAGATAAAGCGCCGGATATTATTCGTAGAATACCAAGCGATAAATTAATGTTATTAGGACGATTTGTGGATGATGTACCGGGCGATTTTCCAGCGGTTTATGAGAATTATGAACAGGATATTTACTTAGCGTTGGAAAAAGCGAGCGAAGTTTTAAGTAAATATAAAATGATAAAATTGGTTTTTCCCGATCATAGTGATTTTCCAAAAGCAATTATAAAGGGTTTTTATAAATTTTGTCAGCAGTATGCTTTTGATCATGAGCTGGTATCGGAATTGAATAAAGAAAAAGTCGTAATAGGGACTTGTTATATCAATATTATCGAAGATGATCTAGTAAAACTACTGAATAAGATCCAACAAAAAAATCTGGTGATAGGTAAAGATATTGGTGTTATTTCATATAATGAAACGCCGTTAAAGAAATTTATTTTGAATGGAATTACAACCATATCAACTGATTTTGAAACAATGGGTAGGATGGCGGCAAATCTCATTAAAAATAACTCCAAAGATCGGCTTGAAGTCCCATTTAATATCAAGATTCGAGCTTCTATATAAAAGCATATATTATATTATGAAAAAAGCCATGAGAAAACTCATGGCTTTAATACTTTTGATCACGATTACAGTGTTATTTTTTTAGGGTTAGAGGATATTGTTTAAATACTCCTTTAACAACCTTCGCAACATTCGTTGCCGCTTTTTCTGGACTATTAACTTCGCCAGATCCACGTGCTTGCCAAACAACTTTATTTGTTTTACGATCTACAGCTTCTATGATTAAGTGCGCGTAGCGGTAACGTTCTTTGGCTACAGGATATGTTGAATAATAACCATAATAAGGAGAAAACCACGGTCTGTACCAACCCCATGGACCTCCATAAGCATATGAGGATCCATATACTAAACGACTTTTGTTATTGACAATTGTTATATAACGGAATAACAAATCTGGATTATCCTTACTGTAAGATAAGCCCCTTGCTTGTAATTCACTGTTGCTCGCGTCTAATATATTTGTTCTTGCAATATCATTATCAAAATATGATTTTGATAACGAATCGACAGGTGGTAACCAGCCATAAGTACGATATTGCGAAAAATCTACTTTTTCGTCGCGCATCGTATTATATTGATATGAGGCACAAGATGCAAGAATTAGACTTGCAAATAAGAAATAAATTATTTTTTTCATGACCAATAGGATTTATATTATTTTCTTAGTGTTAGACAAATGTAAATGTTAAAAGTTTAATTATATCAGTAAAAAAAATTATTGATAAAAGGCAACTAATGGCATCGAACGGCCTGGACCAAAAGCTTTTGGACTAATGCGCAGTATTGGAGGAGCCTGAAATCTTTTAAATTCGGCATTATTAACTAGTTTTATAATTTTTTCAACAATATTAAGATCATAACCTTGATCTAAAATTTCCTCTTTTGATTTTTGTTTTTCGATATATAGGAATAATATTTCATCCAGTAAATCATATGGTGGTAAGGAATCTGAATCCTTTTGATCGGGTCTTAATTCTGCAGAAGGTGCTTTTTCAATTGTATTAGATGGGATAATTTCCTTATTTCGGTTAATGTATCGGGCGAGATCATAGGCCTTTGATTTATATACGTCTCCTATTACTGAAATCGATCCTGCCATATCTCCATATAAGGTGCCATAACCTACCGCTGCTTCACTTTTATTTGAAGTGTTTAAAACGATATGACCAAATTTGTTGGAAATTGCCATTAATAACGTACCTCTGGTACGTGCCTGGATATTTTCTTCGGCAACACCCGCTTGTTGCCCTTCAAAAAAGGGAGTTAATGTTGTTTCGTAGGCCTGTGTAATATCTTTTATTGGAATGATATGATGTGCGCAATTGGTATTTTTTACGAGATCTAATGCGTCTTGAATGGAATGGTCGGATGAATAAATAGAAGGAAGCAATATGGCAAGTACATTTTCTGAACCTAATGCTTCACAGGCTAATGCGGCAACTAGTGCTGAATCTAATCCACCGGAAAGGCCTAAGACTGCTTTTTTGAAACCAGATTTGTGAAAATAATCACGTAAACCTAATAGCAGGGCGTCGTGAATCAGTGCTATTTCCTGATCGTGGGGTACCGTAAATGCTGTTGTCGCTTTTATAGTTTGATCTCTATATTCTATAATCTGTAAATCTTCTTCGAATTTTTTTAATTCACAGCAAATTGCTCCATTTTCATCAATAGCCAGTGATCTTCCGTCAAAAATTATATCCATATGTGCGCCAACTTGGTTGACATAGATGAGCGGACGTTTTGCTTTTGCCACTTGTGCTTTCAAAACAGCAACACGATCTTGATAATGGACATAAGAAAAAGGCGAAGCTGCAATATTGATCAGCAAATCTGGGTTTTCTTGAAGTAATTCGTTCATGGGGTCACCAACGTAGGAATTATTTCCTTGATCGTCATCCCATAAATCTTCACAAATGGTCAATGCTATTTTTGTTTTTTTATAGGTGAAACATGCGAATTTTCTGCTAGGTTCAAAGTAACGATATTCATCAAAAACATCATAGTTAGGAAGTAGTCCTTTTTTACTAATGTGTGTAATCTTTCCTTTTTCTAAACAAACTGCAGCATTGTACAGTGCTTTACCTTCTGGATCTGTATTGGGAATAGGCGCTCCGATAATGCATAAAATATCTTGGCAATGTGATGCAATGGTAGTAATAGATTCGTTACACTGTTTTAAGAATGTTGCATTTTGCAAAAGATCCTTTGCTGGGTAGCCGCCAATTGCTAATTCAGAAAAAACAATAATTTCAGCTTGTTGTGCTCTTGCATTTTCAATAGCAGTAATAATTTTTGCAGTGTTGGAAGTGAAGTTGCCGATATGATAATTTAACTGGGCTAAAGCTATTTTCATTTTTGCGTCTTTGTTTTGAATGGTATACTGATATGAAGAGCAAGATAAGAAGTTTTTTAGACTACTTTTTGATACTATTGTTTTTTTTATTTTTTGATAGTGAATTAAAAACAAACAGGATCTTTACGTAAGTAAAGATCCTGCTTCGTGTATTCGTTTAAAATTTTAGAAGAAATAAATCTCCCAAATGCCATTTAATTGCTAATAGAAAGAACTTCAATTTCAGAATATAACGGTGAGTTTGCAGGAACTTTATCTTTCGCAACTTGATCATATCCGAATGGAGACGGCGCGACAGCTTTTATTTTGCTTCCTTTTTTCAGTCCTTTTAAAGTTAATCCACCGATATTTACTTCCTTCCCTTGAAAGGATAATTTTTTTGGAAAAAAAGCGAACTGCCAGAATAAGATAATACGGTCTCTATTTATCGTAAATGTTGCTGGGCTACCCTCTTTAGATTCATCAACAAGATTTCCTTTATCTGCGCCGTTCAGTAAATTAACTTTGTAATTTACTACTGCGGTAGGGTACATGAGATAACCACCGGAGCTGATTTGATAAGCGTATGAAGCATCGTCACCTTCTGCTATCAGATCATACCAAATACCTGTTGCTGTATCTAATTTAGGATTCGTGAAGTTTTTGATAGCAAATGATTTCAACTGAGGAGCCTGTTCTTTTAGTAAATTTTGGATTCTCGCATTTTCGATAGAATCTTTAATTCTTTGTTCTTCCGCTAATTTTGAAAAGTCGTCTGATTTACTACAAGATGCTAAAGCAATAATTATTGCCAACATTCCAAAAAAGATTTTTGTAAAATTTTTCATAAATTTCTTTACCTATTACTGTTATTATACTGGTTAAAACGTTCAATTGTTTAGTTGTGCTACAAGGTACGAAAGAATTTTAAAGCAAGTAAAGTGTAGAATAATTTTTTATTGGTCAATGTGCTGTTTTTTTGTTCGTTAACAATAGTTTTCTTTGGGAAATTACAGATATCAAAAAGGTCCTTTACATCACGATGTAAAGGACCTTTTATATGCTTTTATTGATTTGTAATATTTATGAACCACTAACATCTCCAAGAGTTTTCACTTCGATTGTGTAAACAACAGGAGTGTTTTTAGGAACAGTGACCTTTGTACTTCCTGTTTTATACTCTTCTTGATCAAAGGTATAGTAAGATGGTGAAATAAAACTAATTTTATCATTTTTCTGCAATCCTTTTGGTAATAGTCCTTCTAATCTTACATCTTTACCCTGGATATTCACAATGGTAGGTATAAATGCTTGAACCCATGCTTGTTTATAGATATTAATTGCTTTACTAATATCTGTATAAACTGCAGGAATTCCTTCGGTGTTTTGGTCAAAAACCGTACCGTCCATTAATTCACCTTTAAAATTTATGGTTGCTGCCCAACGGGCTAGCCCAACTTGTCCATAAGCACCAACAGTTGTTTTATACACATAAGGAGTTTCATTACCAGCTGCTAATTCTACTTTATACCAGATTCCTGTTGAATCGGAATATTTAGCTTTATCACCCCATTTGGTTTTTGCATATTGCTCTAATAAAGGAGCTTGTATTCTTTTTAACGAATCTATGCGTAGTTTTTCTAATCTGGCTTTTTCAATTTGCTCTCTTTCAGCTTTCTCATAATCGAAGTCATTTTTGTTACATGAAGCAAAAACTATCCCCATGCATAAAAATGCCATTAAAAATTTCGTAAATTTTTTCATAATTTTTTAAATTGTATCTTATATTACCACTAAAACGTTATGTTTTTCGGTTTCGCTACAGCGAGATGTTAAATTATCTTAAAAAATTCGCTAACTCTTTTGGGCTTAGATATTTTTGCTTAATACTTTTTAATTTAAATGTTTGATCATAACGCAGGAGACTCGGGAAAACCATCTTTTGGTTGGTTAACAAGAGTAAGGCTAAGGGATGATATTGTCCGGTATTTTTTTTTGGAGTTTTTGATTTCCATACTTGCTGATCGAAAGTGATGTCCTCAACCGTCTCCGCATCTAATTCAACTAGATAATAATCTTTGTTTAAGCGGTCATAGATTTCTTTTTTTGAAAAGACTTCTTTTTTCATTTTTCTGCAGTAGCTGCACCAATCCGTATGAATGAAGATTATTGTTTCTTTTGGTGCTATGCTTAATAAAGAGTCTAATTGTTGAAAAGAGGTCCAAATTATCCGCTCTTGACCATAATGGCTGAGCGGATAAAGGATAATGGTCATTAATAAAACAAATTTGTGCATATGCTTCATCTTTCTTTAATGAATGGGATTAGTGAAAATGGCCAATTTTTACTCCAAAAGTTATTGTGCGTGGTTTTGTTGGACCGTAAATGTAGTTTGAATCACGATTAGCGCCTTTATCGAAATCTTTTTGGAATGCGTTGAACATATTTTGAACACCTGCGAATAATTCAAGGTTAAAATCTTTGTGAACAGCAAACGTGTATCCTAACCGTGCATTCAGCTCCATAAAATCCCTCGTATTTTTGATGCTCATGATTTCTTCTTGTATATGCGAGATCTTCATTTTTCCGGTATAAACTCCTGTTAGGTCAACTGCGAATTTTTTAGTTGCTTTCCAATTGGCATTTAAGTAGCCATAGACATTTGGCGTACGTAAGAAATCTTTGGACAAAATGGCTTCTTGACCTGTTTTAGCTTCAGCTATCAGTTGTGCAGATTGGTATCGCGAGCGTTGTATCGTACCGCCGGCCTGTAGACTAAATATACTTGACGGCGCTACATTAAGTTCTAGGTTTGTTCCGTATACATAGGCATCTGTACCGTTTCGCATTTCTTCAATCATAATGTCGTTGGATTCGGATTTCAGGACTGTCGTAAATGGATTATTCAACTGGGTATAGAAGCCCTCCACTAAAAGGCTTGTTTGCGTATTGCCAAAATTTCTGCTGAAATTGAACGATCCGGTATAAGCATTTGAATATTCTGTTTTTAGATCTTCTCCAATTAATACAAAAACCTGTTTTCCTCCGATGGAAGTCACATGCATATCTTCATTGAAAGCTTGTGGGGCACGGAAGCCGCGTGCATAGCCGCCACGAAATTGAATATTACTATTAATATCGTATAAGATGGTTAATCGTGGGTTCCAAGATCCAAAATTCTTCTGACTGCTACGTTCCACTTGTTGGAGCTGATAATTTCCGTCGACGAAGATGTAGTCGTATCGCATTCCTATTAATGCTTTGAAAGAGGATACTGGCTTCCATTCGTATTGGGCATAAGTTCCTATTCCTTTTGTTTTTTGATCGATGATACGTTGATATCCGGGAATCTGATCATTTGTTTTGTTGTAGTTGAACTCAATACCGCTGGTAAAGACATCATCCTCAAAATTGTTTGTGTACTGTGTTCCTGTAACAAAAGACAAATCATCTGTGTCTCCATAAGAATTTGCGGCTCTTAAACTATCTGTTGCAGTGGGCGCTTCGCCCAGTCCCCCGTAAAAACTTTTACGTTTTGTTTTTTGGCCGGAAGCATACACGGAGATTTTTTGTTTATAGTCTGCTAAATAATGATCGTAAGTGATACCACCAATCAATGAATTGGTTTCCAGTTGTTCTGTGATGGCTGTAAAATGGGGTGATTTGTTAAATTGGTCTCCTCCTCTTCTAAATTCCTGTATGGTACTGAAATCTACTGTTATTTTATTGACATCGGAAGGTTTGAAAAATGCTTTTGTTCCGAATGTGGTATTGTTAAGTTCTGTTATCTCCGAAAATCCGTCCTTATTTTTATCAAATGGTTGACGATTCCGGTGCATACCATAAAAGGTAACACCTGTTTTAAGGTCTTCATCTACGTAAGAGGTGTTGAAGTCTACCGTATTATCCCAACTGCTACCGCCGATTAACGAGTTGGTAGATTTAATCTGCCAATCATTTTCGACAGGATCTTTAGTAATGATATTAATGGTACCGGCAATTGCATTTGCTCCAAATAGGGCAGAACCCCCACTTCGAACGACTTCGATGCGGTCGATCATACTGGTTGGAAGTTGGTCTAAACCATATACACTGTTTAGTGCGCTGAATACGGATCTGCTGTTGATCAAGATCTGTGAATAGGCACCTTCTAAACCGTTAAGGCGGACTTGTGAAAAACCGCAGTTTTGACAGTTGTTCTCTACCCTTACTCCTGGTTGATAGTTTAGTGTTTCGGACATAGCTACAGATTGTGTAGCCTGAAAAAGTTTAGGGCCTAATACCTGCACAATAACTGGTGCTTCCTTTTTACTGACACCATATCGGGTTGCGCTTACAACGACTTCATTCAAATGCAGGTTGTCTGTATTTAATTTAAAGTGTACGGTGGAATCTGTCAGCAATATCAGCTGTTTGAGGGTTTGATAGCCAACAGCGGTAATCTGTATATTTTGTTTTTGTTTAGTTAGTTTTTGAAATTCAAAATAGCCTGCGGTATCAGAAACGGTCGAGTGAAGACCATTTTCGATGTTGATAGTTGCTCCAACTATACCTTTACCGTCATTGTTACTGATTTTACCTTTTAATGTATGTTGCGCATATGTATGCATACTGATTATCATCATGATGATCAGTAGATTGATATTTCTCATTGGAGTGTATTTGTCCTTTTAAATATAATGAACCTATCATGGGAGGTGTAAAATATCAGTACGAAGCAAGGCGAATGCCTGCTCCATGTATAATTTCATACCAGCTATGCCCACTATGGTTACATTATTTACTTGAAATAATTAATAAATTACAGCACGACGCAATGCGATTTGCTATCGCACGGCGAATAGCATTCGTCTTGATAATAAGGATGAATGCAATAACTAATTTTATTTTAAGCAAAATCTGGGGGACCCCTTAAGAAAGCGTGATCGACGACACGATTGGTGACAACTGGTGTGTAGACTTGATAACTGTAGATATGAACGACAGTTCGAATGGGCTGTTCAAAAACGATAAATTCACTTTGAACAAAGTTTTGATTGTAGACGACATTGAGGAAATCAATTTGATCGTCGGATTCTTGCGGTCTGGGCTGATCGTTTGTAAAATTGTAGGGGTGATTGTGCATGACAATCTCTCCGTTTGATTTTACCTCTTTGTGCATGAAAATAACACCAGAAATAATGATCAAACTGATCAATGCCAATTGCATTGATGCTAAGATCTTTCTGATATGTATATTCTTTGACATGTAGGTAATAAAAAAGCACCCGCTTAATACGAGTGCTAAATTATTGAAAATAAACGTAGCTTTCTATTGAAAGTGTATTATTTAAATATTATTTTATAAGTTGATTGTTGTCATCTGGAAAAACCAAGCTAGGAATATGTTTTTTAGCTTGCTCCATTTCCATTTGTGCATACGATATGATGATCACAATATCACCCACTTGAACTAATCTTGCTGCAGCGCCATTTAAGCAGATGGTACCGGAAGCTCTTTTTCCTGGAATAACATATGTTTCTAAACGAGCGCCATTGTTATTGTTAACGATTTGAACTTTTTCGTTTGCAATAATATTTGCTGCATCCATTAAATCCTCATCAATTGTGATACTACCAACGTAATTAAGCTCGGCCTGTGTAACCCGAACACGGTGGATTTTAGATTTCATTACCTCTATAAACATGTGGCAAAGTTAGATTTTTCTTGTAAAAATGTAAAGTTAATAAGTATAATGTGACATTTAATTCAAAATCATGTTATCAATAAGCCGTACATCTTCGACCCGCGCAGTGACAAGTGCTACATATTGTTTATCTTGTTCAATTGTTTTGATTTCTTTCAATGTCGTTGTTTCGCAAATAGCGAGATATTCTAAGGTAATACCTTCGCTGGAGTTCAATAGTTCTGTTGCCTGTTTATTTAATTGAAGTAAAGGTATCTTTCCAAAGTTATTTTTGATATACAGAAGTGTTTTGGACAAAGCTAACGCTTGTATTTTACCATTTGATGAGAGGCGCATGTTTCTTGAACTTAAAGCAAGACCATTTTCATCTCGGATGATTGGGCATAAT
>Ga0160475_100459_pt1 | contig 15485 bp, 10 predicted proteins | sample HID1975M_E11MG_FD_108254 | JGI IMG/M metagenome (GOLD analysis project Ga0160475, IMG submission 108254) | Enriched soil microbial communities from UW Madison campus, WI, USA - HID1975M_E11 MG | ecosystem: Environmental > Terrestrial > Soil > Unclassified | place: USA: Madison, Wisconsin... | reverse complement strand
TCTCCTGGTAGCTTCGGCTCCAGCAATCATCAGGGGATGCCTGTAAACCCGAAATGATTGTCATACAGAACAGGATCGTCGTGTAGCACGTTGGGGGCAAAGCGACTAAAACTTACCCAACTCGTCCAAAGCACCCTGCCCGTCGGGCGGCTGCGGATTAACTCAGTAGACACGGCTAAGCATGTAGTACCGACAGCGGAGTACTGGCGGACGGGGGTTCAAATCCCCCCGGCTCCACCAAATGATCAATCAAAGACGTCCATGGACGTCTTTTTTTGTGCCTGAAAGTCAGTGAAATCAAGGGTTTACTGCTCTTTTGAGGGCCACAACGGTTTTTTGAGTTCCAGCCATCCCGGTATTCCCGGTGATATTCCCGCCTACCTGGGGCTAATCTTGGGAATACCAAAAGGTGTCATGAAGCTCATCCCATGTGCGCCCAAACAGCTCGTCTCTCCGACCGCCAGCTCAAGGCGGTCAACCCCAAAGACAAGGACTACGTCCTCACGGATGACGACGGCCTCCAGCTGTCAAGAAACCTAAGAAAGAAAACATGGCGGCGCTACCACACGAGGAGGTTCCTGAGCTCATGCTGGAAATAGCGAACGCCAGCATCAAACGCACGACCCGCTGCCTGATCGAGTGGCAGTTGCACACCATGACTCGTCCTGCCGAGGCTGCGACTACTCGCTGGGTAGACATCGACTTTGAAAGGCGAGTCTGTGGCGTCGCGTGAAGGGCCAAACAAACGAGAAAAACTTTTAATGGGAATTTATTCGGAAAGAATATCCGAAACAGCCGAGCAAATAACATCAGCTGCCGCCTCAATCTGAAGAGCATCGGTAAATCTACCAATACTGAATCTAACAGTACTTTCCGCGGCACCCTGATCCAAACCAATAGCATTCAAAACATGTGAGGTAGAATGATAACCACTGCTACAAGCAGATCCGAGGGACGCGCAAATAAATGAGCTAACTCTAGCCAACAAGTGGCTAGCATCTACACCAAAAAAAATTATGCTAATATTGCCTGGATGGGTACTATTAACTGTCCCGTTTACTGAGAAATTTACACCCCGCTTTACCAGCAATTGAATAAATAATTCTCTCAAGGATTTTACTCTTACTTTTTCTTCATCGCCTATTTCACCTAATAATTTAGAGGCCGAACCAAATCCAACGCACAACGCGGGAGACAATGTCCCCGACCTTTTACCCTCCTCCTGTCCTCCACCATGATGAAAAGGTAAAAGCATATCTTTTACGGCCGAATTCGCAAATAAAGCGCCAATGCCTTTCGGACCGTAAATTTTGTGGGAGGAGAGGCTAAGAAAATCTACACCCCATTCAGTAACACTTACTTTGACGGCAGCAGGAGCCTGTGACGCGTCTGTATGAAAGATAGCGCCTACACCATGAGCCATTTTACAGAGCTTAGAAACGTCCTGGATAACTCCGATTTCATTATTAACCGCCATAACTGACACAAGTAAAACACTTGAATCCAATAGCGATTCATAGGCACTAACTTCGACCAAGCCAAACCTGTCGACAGGTAAAAGGATTACTTCAACACCATACAACTCAGCTACAGCATGAGCTGTATCTAAAACGGATTTATGTTCAATGCTACTGACCAATATTTTTGATCTTGAACCACTTTGCTGGCAAATTGAATTAAATACCTGATTATTTGACTCGGTAGCGCCAGAGGTAAAAAATATTTCTTCTGCAGAAGCACCTATTAAAGATGACACGGAGGCCCTCGCCCCCTCTACAGCTGCATGAGCCTCCCACCCCATCGAGTGGTCGGAAGAGTGAGGGTTGCCGAAAAGCTCTTTGTAGAAGGGCTCCATCGCTGTGAAGGCCTGTTCCGCAAGGGGTGTTGTCGCTTGGTAGTCCATGTAAATTTTGCCGCGCACCAGCATAGAAGCCCCTTCAAAATGGCACTGGGGGATGGATCCAGTCGCATTGACCATAATGAGGTTCCGCGCTATTGTCTAGCCTGGATCAAGCTTCCAGGCACAAGAATGTTCAACAGTCCGCTGCATGCTATCGGGTACACCCCGCAATTCTCAGGTCACGAGACGTTCCCTATGAGGTACGGGTGGCTGATAAAGGCCTACGATGCTGTTGCCGTAGCGCACCGTCGGGGTGCGTTGCAGTCCGTGTTCAATGAACCTAGCGCCATTGCCGACTTTGGTGTGGGTAAAAACATGGTCGCAGCTATCCGACATTGGGCGACGCAATGCGGTGTTATCAGTCAGGGCGGCAAGGGCAGCTTGTCTGCACCAACAGCAATTGGGGACAAAATTTTCGCCGACGATGGTTTGGACCCGTACATGGAGCATCCATCGACTTCATGGTTAGTACATTGGCAGCTAGCTTCCAACTCAAAACTTACTACTTGGTTTTGGGTTTTTAGCCACTTCCCCTCATCTTCCTTTGACCGTGAAAACATTGTTAACGCCCTAGAAAAATTAGGTGCGGATAGAAGTTGGAACAGGATGGCTAATGCCACACTGAAACGAGACGTGGAGTGCTTCGTAAGAATGTACGCAGCCAAACACTCCTTAATAAAACAGTCCCCTGAAGACTCTATGGAGAGCCCTCTAACAGAATTAAGCCTGCTCAAAGCAACAGGCAAAAAAGATGGCTTCAGACTTATTAGAGGACCAAAAAACAGTTTAGGAGACGGCGTTTTTGCCTATGCTGTTTCTTCTTTTTGGGACTCATACTCTACATCAAGCTCTACTATTTCATTTGAGGCGCTAGCCCATCACCCTGGATCTCCTGGAAAGGTGTTCTTACTTACAGAGGAAGACCTAGCAGACAGGTTGAGCAGACTCGAAGCAATAACTAAATCAACGATAACTTGGTCAGAGACCGCTGGTTTGAAACAACTCGTACGTAGCCGCAGAATTCTAGCTGATGAAGCACTCGCCTTTATTGACATCGACTATATTAAAAATGGGCATGAGGAGAACCGCTGATGCCCCTACTAGATGAAGTCACCGTCGCGCGCAGATTTCAACGTTCAATCAGAATTGACACCGACCTTACATCACCTGATGCCCTGATTGGATTCGTGTGCCCAGAGTCATCTGCCGCGGTCTTGACGTCGATGGCTACTCATCTCAAAGAGACCGGACAAGCCGCCTTCACATGGACAGGACCATACGGTAGCGGCAAGTCGAGTTTAGTCATCGCCCTAAGCGCGCTAACAAGCCAAGACAAAGGTCGCAAAGCAGAAGCGGCAGCTTCAGTTGGAGCTAAAGCATCAGCGGCAGTGGATGCGGCATTTCCTTCCAATGGCACTGGCTGGACCACTCTCCCTGTGATCGGTCGCCGTGACGCTGTAAGCACGGTAATTGCGGAAGCAATGCAAGTCCAAGGACTTGGGCATGATTTGCTAGCAAATAAAGTCACAGAGAAGCAGATACTAAATATAATCGAAGATCTATCTCAAGACCGAGACAAACGTTCCGGCTTGATTATTTTCATTGATGAGATGGGTAAGTTCTTAGAAGCTGCGGGCAAAAGTGGCGGAGATTTGTACTTTTTCCAGCTGCTTGCAGAGGTTGCTTCCCGATCAAATGGTAGGCTAGTCGTCGTAGGCGTTTTACACCAAGCTTTTGAAGAGTATGCTAATAGACTATCACGTGAAGCGCGCGATGAGTGGTCGAAAATACAGGGTAGATATATCGACCTAGCCGTAAACACTGCCGGCGAAGAACAACTAGACCTTTTAGCCAGAGCTATTCAAACAAATCGTCACTGCGAACCAAGCAAAGAGTCTCTAGTAATAGAAAATGAAGTAAAGCGGCACAGACCTTCTATTTCTGAGAACTTCTCACAACTTCTCGAAAACACATGGCCATTGCATCCGATTGTGTCATGTTTGCTTGGTCCTATTTCTCGCAGAAGATTTGGTCAGAACCAACGTAGCCTTTTTGGATTTTTAAACTCCGCAGAGCCATTTGGCTTTCAGGACTATTTAAGAACTGAGACTGGTCAGAACACGTACAAACCTGATCGCCTTTGGGATTATTTAAGGTTCAACCTAGAGCCGTCTATTCTCTCATCACCAGACGGCCATAGATGGGCGATGGCCGCAGAGGCACTTGATAGATGTGAAGCAAATGGTGGAACAGAAATCCACTCCAACTTATTTAAATCAATTGCGCTGCTCGACATGTTCAGAGAGCGATCCGGACTAAGTGCAAGTACCATAATAGTTTTCGAGGCTGTTAACGGCAGTCTCGATGATAAGGAAAAAGCACTTCAAGACCTGCAGAGATGGTCTTTGATAATTTATCGCAAGCATCTTGACGCGTTCAGTATTTTTGCAGGCAGTGATTTTAATATCGAGTCAGCAGTAGAAAGCACCCTACAAGAAATCCATGATGTGCATTTCGGAACACTTCAAGCTATGGCTGGAATACAACCTATTCTAGCAAAGCATCACTATTTTCATAGAGGTTGCTTGCGTTGGCTTGATGTTAAGCTAGGATCCGTCTCCGCGGCCTCATCTACTGCATCTAGCTTTGTGCCAGAACCAAGCTTAGTGGGACAAATACTGCTTACACTTCCAACATATGGAGAAGATCTTCAGCAGGCAGAGCGCGCCTGCAAAGATGCTTCTCGTTGCGCAAGTCAAGCCGGAAAACAAGTTATTGTCGGATACCCCAAACATGCTTGGAGCATCATTAACCTAGCTCGCGAACTGAAAGCGTTAGAGAAGGTCCAAGAAGATAGGCCGGAGCTCCAGGGCGATCCAGTAGCTCGCAAGGAAATTGCAAACCGGTTGATCGTCCTTCAAAATCAGTTGGAGTCGGAGCTACAGACTGCTTTTTCAACGGCAACTTGGTTCCGAGCAGGAAAAAAAATTAAGCCTCTCAATCAAAGCGGCCTTAATTCTTTGGCATCTGAAGTTGCAGAAGAGCTATATCCAGACTCGCCTCGCATTCAGAATGAGCTGCTGAACCGAGCTAAACCCTCGAGCAATGCGATTGCGGCTCAGAATCTTTTGCTTAAAGCAATGGTACTGCATGAGGGTAAGCCACGACTGGGGATCGAAGGGTATCCCGCAGAAGGTGGGCTTTTCGACTCGTTACTTCTCCATACAAAATTGTATTCAAGCCAAGACCATAAGTTCAATCCGCCTCACTGGGCTCACGACTCCTCTAATCTCTGCCCCGCATGGGATGCCGCCATACGCCATGTAAAGGAAAACCAAACCCGCTCGATTCCTTTAACTGAGATATTTGATATTTGGGAAGGCCGTCCTTATGGGATCAAACGAGGGTTAATGCCCACACTTTCAACGGCGCTTATCTTAGCTACAAGCAATGATATTGCCATTTATCGTGATGGGTTATTCCAATCCTCCTTCACAGACTTAGAGGCCGATTACCTAGCAAGGGATCCAAGCTCCATTCAAATCAGATGGACTAACCTTGGCAATTTGCCACTTGAACTTTTGAAGGGATTGAGCGCGATTGTTTCAAAGGTTAACCCTCATGTGCTGGTAGATAGTCAGAGGTCAATAAGCGTAGCAAGAGCACTTGTTGGCATACATGACACTCTACCTGGCTGGACTAAACGGACTCAACGTATCTCACCTGCCGCCAAGAAACTGAGGAGTTTGTTGAAAAATGCGTATGACCCTAATCAACTTCTATATACGGACATACCAGCAGCATGCGGAATTTCAAGCATTCCCGACACTAAGGAACACGTTATCAAAGTAGTAGACTTTGTAGAGTCGACACTTAACGAATTGAACCAAGCCTTCACCCAAATGGTCCGCAAGATTCAAGAAACGATGATGGGTGAGCTTCGCGCCAAGCCTCACACTGAAGAAACCATCAAAGCATTGCGGCAATCTGCATTAGTCCTGAAGCAATCTTCCGGGGACTTCCGCGTGGATGCATTTATAAATAGACTTGCCCTATACACTGGAGAATTGACCCAAATTGAAGGTATTGGAAGCTTAGCGGCCAACAAACCTCCTGCGGACTGGATCGACACAGATTTAGATAAAGCACTCTTAGAGATAGTTTCCTTTTGTCGTGCCTTTCTACGCACCGAAACCTTTGCTCACGTCAAAAATAAGCCCACTGGAAGCGGATCTATTTCGATAGTCACGTCGCGTGCTGGCTCAAACTTGCCCCTCTACGCTGAAATTTATATAACCGCAGAAGAACAGCTTCAGGTGTCAGCACTTATTTCGCAGTTAGAAAAGATACTGACCCGGGAGAACTCCAGTTCTAACGTCGTTCTTGCTGCACTTGCGGAATTAAGCTGCGAGCGTATCCAACTTTCTCCTAATGAAAAATCTACAAAGGAGGAAACAGCATGACTGACGTGATCGAGAAGCATGTACTGGGCCTTTCTGGAGGACGTGATAGCGCGGCATTAGCAATTTTCATGCGCCAAAACTTTCCTGACCTTGAGATTGAGTACTTCTATACTGATACTGGAAAGGAACTACCAGAGGTATATGAATTTCTCGGAAAGCTTGAAGGTTTTCTCGGCCAAACAATTCTAAGATTAAATCCAAACCGAGACTTTGATTACTGGCTGAAACAGTACAATAACTTTCTCCCTTCCCCTCAAACACGTTGGTGCACAAGACAACTTAAACTGAAGCCCTTTGAGGACTGGTTGAAACCTTACCTTGACAGGGGCACAAAAGTTCATAGTTACGTAGCAATCAGATCAGATGAACCTTATCGAGAAGGATATAGCGCGAAACAGCAAAATCTAGAAGTCCATTTGCCTTTCAGGGAGTTCGGCATTGATAAACCTGGTGTCGTTGAGCTTCTTGATAGTGCAGGAATTGGCCTACCAGCATATTACGACTGGCGATCTCGAAGTGGATGCACCTTTTGCTTCTATCAGCAGAAAATCGAATGGGTCAGACTTAGCGAGCGGCATCCAGATGCTTTCGAAGAGGCTGTACAGTATGAAAAGACAGCCGTCTCGAATGGGTCACCATTTACATGGACCCAAGGTGAATCGCTTACAGATTTAATAGCCCCAGCCAGAGTAAGCCAAATAAAAGCTGACTACAAACTCCGGCTAGAGAGAGTCCAAGCACGAAAGATGAGCAACCCCCTACGTCCTGACATAGGCCTCATCGATGTCGATGAAGTCTATGGTCAGGCTAAAATGTGCGTTACATGTCATAAATAGAACTTCAAGTGGAAGTGGCCTTACCGTGATCGCTAAGGCCGCCCTCTACCTCATCAAGTATGTTCCAGAGTGGTTTCTGGTCTGTATCGCTGAGAATTTGAAGAAGTTTTGGAATACCCGCGTTTGCCATACCTAATGCAAAGTCGAGCACTTTTTTGTTCTCGGCTAGCCCCTCGAAATCCTCTGTTATCGCAAGGTACGCAGCTTGAATATGCGTAATTCTATAGCTATCAGTACTTAGAATCGTCGCTGGTGTAACGTTATAGGTATCTTTTTCTGGTGCAGGCGCAAGCTTATACTTGACAGCCAAGAGAAAAGCGCTATACCAAAAATCCACTTGTCGCTCAAACGGTGACTGCTCCCTAGACTTACTCCCCCCTCCAGTCATACAGTAATTCTTAATTTGATCATCATATTTTTTTGGCATTTCTATATTGAAGCTAGAGAATGGATTCTCGGTCATCACACCAACTCCATAGACTTTCTTTCACAAACATTACAACTACAACGGTGATTGCACTCACACCGAACCACTCGTGAGTCAGGAACCTCTGGCTTGTTCAACAACATTTTTGGATAGTGAGCAGGGTTAGTAAGAGTAAATACTCTTCCTGCGTGCCTATCCAATATTTCCTCAACGCCTTTAATTTCATCATGCGTAAGGAACAACACTACCTGGGAGCCTTCTTTGATAGTATTTATTAAAACAGATTGCTTTACATAACCTGACATCATACCAAGAGGCGTATCAATGATGTTCGGAGCCTCAACCTCACTTATTTTTGTGAGTGCCAGAATAAATGACAACGTAATCGCGCGCCTTGAGGCGCCGTTCAAATCTTGATCTGGGTTCAGACGATGCTTATCAGGCCCGTAAACCATGATATCAAACTCGTCAGTTAGTTCAGCACTTTGAATTAAACCAAATTGCGATTTTTCTCCCTCAGAACCAATCATTGAAAGAAAAATCCTATTCATCTCAACGCTAACTTTTTTCAGCTCCTCATGCCTGAGCCTATCAATTATTGTCGAGAATACTACTTGCGCATCCTTCGCTAGATCATAGTTGATCGTTGAGGTATTTGTTTTTCCTAGCTTTTTCCTAACTACCTCTCTTTCCCGATCTGCATCCTTTAACCTCTCCGTCGCTTCGTGTATCCGCGAACTATGAGTCCCCTCGTCTGAGCGTAATTTTTGCAACTCAGCTAAAAGTTTTGAACGCTGATCTCTGAGCTCAGGCACATGAGAAGCCTGTACAGTGCTCAGATCTTCCTCTACTTCCTGCAACTCTCTTTCAGACATAGCAACAGATGAGAGTAATTGGCTATAACTTAGATGCATTTCAGAATAACGACTTATCCAGCGAGGGGCTCCTACAGCTGGATCAACGCTTCTGATTCGGTAGAACAGGCTTGACGCAGATTCTTGAACTAGATCTGAAGCACGGCTTTTTTCTATCGCGCCAGATATTTTTGACCTTCTAGAACGCCCCTCTACTGAGTCTGCAGTTAAATCGCTTCCACAGAAGCAAGAATCACGATCCAATAGCTCCTCTAGAATTGGAACATTAACTTTAGGAAGCTGCTTGCTCTGATTTCTTTTATTTAAATTATCTTTAACCTTAACAATTGCCCCTTCCAAAATAGCTAATGATAGCTCTTCCCCACTTGCAAGCGATGATATAACCTTTAGTTGCTGCTTAGCATTCTCGGAAAGCCTGCTAATATTTTGTTCCGCGTGAGCTTTTTTCTTTACGAGCTTTTCTTTATCGCCGCGTAAAAGAGCTTCTTCTATCTTGCTTTCAACTAGAGCATGCTCCCTAGTGACTTCTGCAATATTGAGCTCTGCCTCTTCCCGCTTAGCTTTCCAATCCTCTATATCTTCTTGAAGCCCGTTAATTCTGTCATTTAGGATTTCCAGCTCTTTAGCATAGTTCTTATTATCAATCTCTTGGCTAAAGCGAGCTACTACTGCCCCTAGGTGACTGACAGTTTTTTCTAGAGTAGTAAGTCCTAACAGTGCCTCAATTGCGTTGGTTACTCTCTGTCGTTTAATACTCTGTGAGGCCGCAGCTTCAATGAACGACATCGCGCTATCGCCATCAGTGAAATATACATCTTTCAACGATTCGGGAAGAGCACCTTCAATGATCTCGTCTACTTCAAGATCTGGAACCTTGACATCTCCCGTCAAACCACTTCTCCATAGAGCCCTAACCTCACTATGACGAGGTTTCGTTCCCTCCTTTGGAGCATTTTCAACACATGATCTAATCAGGTGGTAGCGCTGTGTGCTTAACTGGTGCCTACCTTTACCAAGACCAGTAGCGTGCTCTACCTCAAACCTTATTTCTACGGAGACCTCAACACGCTTCTCACCACGAGCCGATGCATCAGATGGGAATAGTGAATACTCACCCTTCCTAGGTAGAACTTTTGACCCATATAAGCACCACATTAAAGCATTCTGGCATGTGGTCTTCCCTGTTTCATTAGCGGCGCGAATAACAGTTAGTGGCTTTTCAGGGTCTACCGAAAAGTCTAGTGTCAACTCTTTTAACAGCCTAAAATTTTTTATAGTCGCTTCTAGTAGCTTCACACTTCGGCCCCTAAGATATCTGATGAACGCCGCGCGATTTCATCTTTTATATCCGATATAACGCCCCGCGATGAATTTTCGCCAACACTTGATTCTATTAGGTAAATCTTTTGGCATAAATCATTAAAGAGTTTTTGCTGAGCTGCGCCTCGATTGGACTCAAGGACAACTGACTCAATCATAGAGTTTATTTTTTTGTGCGATATACTCATAAAGCCCCCAACAAGCTAAGTAGCCTTTTTCCTGCATAATATCCGCCACTCGAATGCATAAAGTTTGAGCTATGCTCCGAGAAAAACTGCACTCGCCGGTATTCTGACTCTAATAGCGATTTAATGTCATCGTCAGCCTCACCATCTACAACAGGCAGCACAATAAAATCATGAATTTCCGCATGATTTTTTCCCGTTTTTTTTGAGGTCCGAAGTACTCGCCCTAACCTCTGTGTCCATTGCCTGATTACAGTATTACTAGCCAATAAATAGGCGGTCTCAGTCTGAGGAACATTAAACCCCTCATCCAATACACGCTTAGATGTCAGAACTTGTAACTCATCATTAGAAAAGCTTGAAACCACTGATCGAAGTGATCGGTTATCAGCTGTTTCTTCTGCGGTTACCTGATGAAATCTGACCCCGAGGCCTCTTAGGCGCTCATTAACTTTAGTTAACTGCGCTGGGTTTTTATCAGTGCAGAAAATTAGCGTTTTCTTAATGTTTTCAGAGTCTGATGGCAAGACCGAAAACAACTTATCTACTTTATTTTTAGCGGACTCTGTCAAAGCTCTGCGCCGGAGGCAAAGTCGTTGCCATTTTTCTTTAGCAGCACCTTCTGTGTCATTCGCGGCATAGGAAACCTTCTTGATTTCATATGTTAGCTCCTGAAACTCCTCTTCTTCTTCAGCCGTCAAATAAACAAAGTGAGCATAATAGTCGAAGTTCACAAGACAGCTACCGATAGCGGACTTCAAACCGTATTCAAATACAACACCACCGAAATAAGACAGCAAAAATTCAGTGCCTAATGGATCAAACTGCCGTTCAAATGTGGCAGACAAACCGATTTTATAATCAAATCTGTGCGGCATATTGATTTTCGCACTTTCACTTCCAAGATTGTGCACTTCATCAGCTATCAACAGAGTGACATATCCATTACCGCCAACATCATCAAACATCCCGCTAACCAAAGCTTGATGAGTCACGATCATTACCTCAGCTTTCGAAACGCCTAGCCTGAGGTTTCTTTGTTGCGCTTTTAGACATCTAGTGATCCAAGCCTGAGACTTTCCGTTCGTATCCGCAGCTTCAATTCCAAACTCGCGCACATCTCCAGCCCATTGGCTCATTAAGGCTTTTGTAGGTACCGATATTACAACTAGAATCGCCTTTTTTGATTTGAGCACCTGTGTCGCAGCGATTAAAGAAGTATATGTCTTCCCACCACCCGTTGCTATCGATAAAATCCCACTTCCCTTGTTGGAAAACCATGCTGAAACCGCATCACCTTGATGCTTGAATTCGCCTGTTTCATAATTTATATATGCGGGAACGGACAGGGATGGCACGGCAAGAGTAACATCTGTAGAATCCACATCTGTAGGAATTCCATTCCTTAGCAAAGCCTGTATATTTTTATGGCACTCTACTATATCAAAACTCTCTACAGACACGTATGTACGAAGCGCTTTAACTGTCGCCTCATTCAACGATACTGTAGTTATGCCTTGCTGCTTCCCGGACCAGATCTGATTAAATTTATCTTTCAGTGCAGAACATACTTGCCTGGACTCCTCGCCAAGCCAAGCACGGCTGAGCGCGAGCTGCTCAAAATTTCTAACCATGCCACCAGCAGTAGCATTACTTGAGCCGTGAATTGCTAACTCCCCTTCGAAAGTGCTAAAAATCCAGCATTTTGCGTGAAAAATTCCCTCTGACTTTATCGCAATTTTCAGCTCTACCCTTCCTGTCAACACTAGGTATGCAAGTGCCTTAACAGAGTACTCTTTCAGTATTGAGGCTTGAATGAAACTATTTGGAAATAAAATTTCAAAAAAATCTTCGTCATTGCTGAATGCGCCCTCAAGTGCTGCCAAATCATTTTCCTTAAGATTTGGACTGATTAAAAAGCGCATTTTTCTTTCAGACGAAATATTCAAATAGCTGGAAACTGCTAAGGGTAGCTCACTGAAATAGCTACTAGCAAAATACCCTACCATACAGTCCATCGATTCAGATCTTTTGGATATCGGTGCAAATAGTTTTTCGTCGATGTTATCGTCAGACGGGAAATAAATTGGGGGTAGTGAACTCAAATCATCCATTTTACCTATCGCCCTCCTGCATCTAGGTTCCATTCCTCTGCGTGCTCATCAGCTGACAACTAGCCACTGCGCCCACACACCAAGCTGTATATGCATACAGCCTTCGAATCCAATAGCGTTGCCCGACATGGTCGAAGTGCCATTATGCATATGTTCATTCTGCAGTGAACCCGCACCGCCATAAAAAGGCGTCGAACTGATGCTCGCCTCCGCTTCACCTCTGCTTCAGGTCTCCCCAGAGCCCGACAGAGTCGGTGAATAAATTGTAGCTCTGCCTGAGCAAGTGCTTACTCGCATACGGATGCGCGAGTGATCGAGACCATAGGCATCCGGTGCCAGCAACCATAGATTTTCCTGGAAGAATGCACGCTTGTCAGGTAGGCCACCACCAGCGCGGCGGAGAGAGATAAGTGCTACTAGCGTTGCTCAGAAGGTATGCTGCGGGGGTTGGAATTTCCGAGGCAGAGGTCTCGGGCATGAGTACTCAGTCCGGGAGGTCACGCTTCCTCTTTGCTTAGATGGTCATCGGCTGAGAGTTCAGCTGGATCAATCATGCTTCGCCTGATCTGAAATTGTCCAAGTGTTTCCTTAGGAGGGACTTAAAGTGCTCTAACGCAATTCGCCAGGCAATCCCTAACCAAAGCCCTCCGCGAGCGCCGTAAAGAACCAGAGTCGCCTAAGCATTGCCGTTTTCTGTCGTGATTTTCAAAGCAGAGCTTGGGTAACTGGGACTTGCACTATCAGCGGCGTCCAGTTAAGTCATGGGTGCATGAGATTGATGGGTAACACAATCAATACAGATAGTATTCCCTGTGGTATTCCCAAAAGGAAGTTTGTCACAAAAAACTAATATTTTTCAGTAGCTTATGCTAGAGGTTCCGCTTCCCCCGGCACTGCTCAGGCGCAACCTCACTTGCGTAGTAACTCATGCCGGAAACGCGCCTCCAGCGACGGTATTTCCAGCAGCACGTCCTCATCCTCATAGACGTCATAGGATCGCTCCATTTCGATGTCCCCCTCCATAGACGCCTCATCGAAGGGCGCATCCTCGTCGATCTCTTCGTGCAACACGGATGTATAACCCTTGATCCACAGCTTGCGCTTATCGACGCTGACGACATAACCGGAGGTGTATTCACTGCCTGCCAGGCGATCCGGTTGCGCAGTTTGCTCGCGCAGCGAGCGTGCCATGGCTCGGCAGCGGTCGACCCAACAGCAACCCCACCACAACGGCGAAGACCAACGCCACACAACCCGCCGTCAGCAACACGGCTTCGAACCCGCCAGCGAAGGCTTGCCGTGCCAGCGGTGCCACCATGTCCCGCAGGCTTGGGTCGAGCATGTCCAGGGCTGCAGGCAGATCGCCCGCAGCCACGCGCGTCGCCATGGCGCTGACCTTGCCCAGCTGATCCGGCGCCAACCCCTTCATGGCCTCGCGCAACAAGTGCGCGCTACGCGCCGCGAGCACCCCACCCAACACCCCAATCGCGATCACAATCGCGCCAAACCGAGTCGTGGTACTCAACCCCGACGCCATCCCAGTACGCTCGCGCGGCACGCAGGCCATGATGTTCTTCTGCGTATCGCCATTGAGCAGCCCTGCCCCGGCCCCCAGCACCAAGCTGGCAAGTGCAAAGGCCAGGTAGCCACCGTGGCCCACCGCCCAGGCACACAGCAGGTTGCCCGTACCTACCAGCACCAGTCCCAGTGCGAACACCTGCGCCGGGCTCCACTGACTGGCCAACCGCATCCCCAGTCGCGGCGTCAGCAACATCGCCACAGCAAACGGCAACATCCCCGCCCCTGCCGCCAGCGCCGACAGCTGCAAGCCGCTCTGCAAGTACAGCGGCAGCAAAGTCATCATGACCTGGGCGCAAGCAGCGTAGGCGAACATCCCCAGCAAGGCGCCGATGAAGCGGGGGCTGCGCATCAGCTTCAGATCGATCATCGGCCGCGCCTGGCTGCTCTCGATCATGATGAACAGACCGAACAGGAAAGCGCTGACCAGCAGCCGGCCAATCGTGTCCACGCTGGTCCAGCCAACCTGGTTGGCGTCGATCATCGCCCAGATCAGGCAGCCCAGGCTGCCGGCGAAGGTCAGGCTGCCCATGGGGTCGAGCCGGGCGGCAGCGCTGTCGCGGGATTCCTCGATGCTGCGCAGCACCATCAGGGCGAGCAACGCGACCAGGGGCAGGTTGATGTAGAAGATCCAGCGCCAGCCGAGGGTGCTGGCGATCAGGCCGCCGAGCAATGGCGCGAAGGTGATGGTCGCGCCCATGCATGCACCCCAGAAGGCCCAGGCGCGCATGCGTTCCTGGGGTTCGTGGAAGCGGTGGCCGATGGCGGCCAGTGCGGCGGTCAGGAGCATGGCGGCGCCGATGCCTTTGGCGGCCCGGGCGAGATCGAGGAACAGCAGGCTGGGGGCTGCGCCGCAGGCGAGTGAGGCGGCGCCGAACACGGCCAGGCCGATCAGCAGCATGCGCTGGCGGCCGAAGCGGTCGGCGAGGCTGCCGGCGGGGAGCAGGCAGGCGGCGAAGGCCAGGAGGTAGGCGCTGACTACCCATTCGATATCGGCGAAGGAACCGGACAGATCGCGGGCGATGCTGGGGAGGCTGACGGCGACGATGTTGGTGTCGAGGATGATCAGGGCGCAGACCAGGGAGGCGGTCAGGAGGGTGAAGCGCGCAGAGGGCATGACGGGGGCTCCGGAAGCAGAGCGGGTTGGCTTGGGGGGCGATCAGTCTGGGGATTGCTGGGGCTGCTTTGCAGCCCATCGCCGGCAAGCCGGCTCCTACAGGGACCGCGACGCTGTTCAGGGCGCTGCGGGATGTGTGGGAGCTGGCTTGCCGGCGATGGACCGCGCAGCGGTCCCCTGCAATCTCACAGGCAATCTTTGCCGCCAAGACACCAGCCTTGTAATGTTTGCTTCACCATAACGCCGACAGCCCCAAAGCGTGTTAGCCCCAACGGCCGGCGTCATTAGCTTGCAGGTAACACCGCATGGAAATCCGCCATTTCCGCTACTTCCTCTGCGTCGCGCGACACGGTCACTTCACCCGTGCGGCCGAGCAGTTGGGCATCGCACCGCCGACCCTCAGCCGGCAGATCCAGGACATGGAGCGCGAGCTGGGTGTGCGCCTGTTCGAGCGCAATCAGCGTGAGGTCAACCTCACGGCTGCCGGCCAGGCGCTGCTGATCGAAGCGGAGCAGGCCGTGCGCCAGTTCGATGCTGCGCAGCTCGGCGCGCAACGGGCCGGCCGTGGTGAAAGTGGCAGTATCGAAATGGGCTACGTGGCTTCGGCGGCGTATTCGGGGATGCTGCAGCGGCAGGTGATCAGCTTCAGTGACGCCCACCCCGGCGTGCG
>Ga0160475_100449_pt1 | contig 15934 bp, 15 predicted proteins | sample HID1975M_E11MG_FD_108254 | JGI IMG/M metagenome (GOLD analysis project Ga0160475, IMG submission 108254) | Enriched soil microbial communities from UW Madison campus, WI, USA - HID1975M_E11 MG | ecosystem: Environmental > Terrestrial > Soil > Unclassified | place: USA: Madison, Wisconsin... | reverse complement strand
GTGCGACAGACGGTGTAAAGTTGTCTTTGGTCGTGCTAGCTTAATGTCACTCGTTTTTTGCGTGGGTAAAACGCCTGTCAGAACATAGAGTTGGCGCCACGTGTTAAAGGGCTTTGAAGCCTTTGTTTTCAAGCATATTTTTATAGAGGCACGGGATTACATGGAAATCGGTCTGCGCGAGTGGCTGATCCTCATCGGCATCATTGTCATTGCCGGTATTCTTTTCGACGGCTGGCGCCGCATGCGCGGCGGAAAAGGCAAGTTGAAATTCCGTCTGGATCGCAGTTACTCCAACGTCCCGGACGAGGAGGGCGGCGCTGAAGTGCTCGGCCCGCCGCGGGTGCTGGATACCCATAAAGAGCCAGAGCTGGACGAAAGCGACCTGCCTTCGCTGAGCGCCCCTGCGCGAGAGCGCGAGCGCGAGCCGAAGCCGGCCAAGGCCAGCAAGCGCGGCAAGCGTGTCGCCGAAGCCCCCGTGCAGGCACAGGGTGACCTGAACCTGGCCGCCGAGCCGCGTGAGTCGGACCTGTTCGCCGATGCCGACGACGATTTCGCCGCCGACAACAACCGTAGCAACGGTTTCACGGCGACCGGCAATGCTGCCGCCAAGGACCTGCCGCCCGTGGAAGAAGTGCTGGTGATCAGCGTGATCTCCCGTGACGAAGGCGGCTTCAAGGGCCCGGCGCTGCTGCAGAACATTCTCGAAAGCGGTCTGCGTTTCGGTGAAATGGACATCTTCCACCGCCACGAAAGCATGGCTGGCCACGGCGAGGTGCTGTTCTCCATGGCCAACGCGGTCAAACCCGGCATTTTCGACCTGGACGACATCGACCACTTCAGCACCCGTGCGGTGAGCTTCTTCCTTGGCCTGCCGGGCCCGCGTCATCCGAAGCAGGCCTTCGACGTGATGGTGGCTGCGGCGCGCAAGCTGGCACACGAGCTCAATGGCGAGCTGAAGGATGACCAGCGCAGCGTGCTGACCGCCCAGACCATCGAGCATTACCGCCAGCGCATCGTCGAGTTCGAGCGCCGTGCGCTGACCCAGAAACGCTGATAGATCCAGACAAAGAGCAGCCTGTGGGCGCGCTGGTCGGTTCAGGTTTTGAGTGTGCCTGTACCGACCCTTTCGCGGGTCAAGCCCGCTCCCACAGGTACACCACTGGCTGCAAGGCTTACGGTGTACCTGTGGGAGCGGGCTTGACCCGCGAAAGGGTCGGCATTGACAACCTCAAACCCTGTTCTGGCACGGTGCCCCAAGGCTGCTTTTTGCTTTGCAAGAGACCCTGACCCATGAACGCCGAATCCCGAATCCACGCACTGCGCGCCGAACTCGACCAGCACAACTACCGCTACTACGTGCTCGACGAGCCAAGCGTGCCCGACGCCGAATACGACCGCCTGTTCAACGAGCTCAAGGCGTTGGAGGCCGAGCACCCGCACCTGGTGACCCCTGACTCGCCCACCCAGCGCGTCGGCGGTGCAGCCCTGGCGGCGTTCAGCCAGGTGCGCCACGAAGTGCCCATGCTCAGCCTGGGCAACGCCTTCGAAGAAGCTGACCTGCGTGAATTCGGGCGTCGTGTGGTGGATGGCCTCGACCAGCCCGGTGCGGTCGATTTCAGCTGCGAACCCAAGCTCGACGGCTTGGCGGTCAGCCTGCTGTATCGCGATGGCCAACTGGTGCAAGGCGCCACCCGTGGCGACGGCACTACCGGCGAAGACATCAGCGCCAACGTGCGCACCGTGCGCAATATTCCACTGAAGCTGCAAGGCGAGGGTTGGCCTGCCGTGCTCGAAGTGCGCGGCGAGGTGTTCATGAGCAAGGCCGGTTTCGACCGCCTCAACGCCGCCCAGGCCGAGGCCGGCGGCAAGACCTTCGCCAACCCGCGCAACGCCGCTGCCGGCAGCCTGCGCCAGCTGGACTCGAAGATCACCGCCAGCCGACCGCTGGAATTCTGTTGCTACGGCGTCGGGCAGGTATCGGCCAGCATCGGCGAGAGCCATATCGGCATTCTCGAACAGCTCAAGCAATGGGGCCTGCCGATCAGTCGCGAGCTCAAGCATGCCGCGGGGATCGAGGAGTGCCTGGCCTACTACCGCGACATCGGCGAGCGTCGCAACAGTCTGCCCTACGAGATCGATGGCGTGGTGTTCAAGGTCAACAGCCTGGCGGCCCAGCGCGAGCTGGGTTTCCGTGCCCGTGAGCCGCGCTGGGCCATCGCCCACAAGTTCCCGGCCATGGAAGAGCTCACCGAAGTGCTGGACGTGGAGTTCCAGGTTGGCCGTACCGGCGCGGTAACGCCGGTGGCGCGCCTCAAGCCGGTCAAGGTGGCCGGTGTGACCGTGTCCAACGCCACCCTGCACAACATGGACGAAATCGCCCGCCTGGGACTGCGCATCGGTGACACGGTGATCATCCGCCGTGCTGGCGACGTCATCCCGCAGGTCATGCAGGTGGTGCTCGAGCGGCGTCCCGAGGATGCCCGTCCGGTAGAGGTGCCGAGCGAGTGTCCGGTGTGCGGCTCGCAGGTCGAGCGTACCCAGTTGATCAAGCGCAGCAAGGGCAAGGAAGTCACCAGCGAAGGTGCGGTGTACCGCTGCGTAGGCCGCCTGGCCTGTGGTGCTCAGCTCAAGCAGGCGATCATTCACTATGTGTCGCGCCGCGCCATGGACATCGATGGCCTGGGCGAGAAGAGCGTCGAACAGTTGGTGGACGAAGGCCTGATCGGCTCGCCGGCAGACCTGTACAAGCTGGAATTCGACCAGATCGTCGGGCTGGAAGGCTTCGCCGAGGTCTCCAGCAAGAAGCTGCTGGATGCCATCGAAGCCAGCAAGCGCCCGACCTTGGCGCGCTTCATCTACGCGCTGGGCATCCCGGATGTGGGCGAGGAGACCGCCAAGGTGCTGGCCCGCTCGCTGGGCAGCCTGGCGCGCGTGCAGCAGGCACTGCCGCAGGTACTGACCTACCTGCCGGACATCGGGCTGGAAGTGGCCCATGAGATCCACAACTTCTTCGAAGACGATCACAACCGCAAGGTGATCGAGCAGTTGCTGGCGTGTGGCATGCAGTTGCAGGACGAGGGCGAGCTGGCCGCCGAGTTCGCTGCCAGCACTACCCTGGCCGGACTGATCGCCAAGCTCGATATCGCTTCGGTCGGACCGACCGGGGCGGAAAAGCTGGTGGCCAAGCTGGGCAGCCTGGAGAAGATCATCGAGGCTGACGGTATCGATCTGCGCCAGGCGCTGGCGGCGAAGCAGGCCGAGGCGGTGCGGGAATTCTTCAAGGACGAGGCGAATCAGCAGCTGGCCCGCGACATCGAGGCTCAGTTGCAGGCGTTCGGCATGCACTGGAGCAGCGAGAAGAAAGTTGCCGAAGGCTTGCCCCTGGCTGGGCAGACCTGGGTGCTGACGGGCACGCTGGAGCGCATGAGTCGCGACCTTGCCAAAGAGAAGCTGGAGAGCCTGGGTGCCAAGGTGGCCGGTTCGGTATCGGGCAAGACCCACTGCGTGGTGGCCGGCCCTGGTGCGGGTTCCAAGCTGGCCAAGGCCAGTGAGCTGGGGGTCAAGGTGCTGGATGAGGATGCGTTTGTCGTGTTTCTGGGTGAGCAGGGCATCGCCGTCTGACTGCGCTGGCCTCATCGCCGGCAAGCCGGCTCCCACAGGATCTTGCAGCGCTGCGATCCCTGTGGGAGCCGGCTTGCCGGCGATGAGGCCCTCCCGAACACCCTCACCCCCGGACAAGTCATTGAGAAATGATGACTTTTTCTCCCCTCAGAGGTTGTATCTACTCCCAAGACCGGTACAATGGCGCCACTCGCTGCTCAGCGAGCCGCGTAGTGGTGGCCCCATCGGTCCCCCCGCATTGATTACCCGTTAACCTGGTCAGGCCCGGAAGGGAGCAGCCATAGCGGGAACATCGAGTGCCGGGGTGTGGCTGGTGGGGCCGCCTCCATTACGCAAGTCCTTGAATTCTCAAGGATTTCTCTCTCAAAAAATCTTGAAGTGGACCAGTGCCGTAGTACACCTGAGTGGTGCACCATAGGCGCGATTCTAACTCCTATTTGCTCCTATCTCTATTAGAGGGGTCGATTGTGCCCTGTCGCAGCTCCTACCTAGGTGCAGGTTACGCTGTGCTCGTATCGTTTTGAGGCGTTCGTTCGGATGTCAAGTTGCAGTTGATTATGTAGAATTGTGCAATGTGATTCTTGATTTTCAGTGTGCAGTCATTTGCAACAACAGGCTGTCAGTGTTAGATACTTTGGGGTGAGCGATCATGGATCGAGCGTACTGCATCAGTCTCAACAAAGAGGTTACTGCAAAAGAGGTAGTAGAGCTTTATCGTCAAAACGTAATTACGAAGAAAGACGATTTTGCATGCTTGGACGCATCCTGTAGGGCGAGGTATGTTTGTGCGAATTTAGGACGGAAGACTTATAAAGTCGATCACTACTTCAAAACGGCACGTAGGACTGAAGGGCACTATCCGGGCTGTTCATTTGAGCCTAAGTATACAATTCCAGCTCTCAATGTCTTAGGGAGAGGGAGGCGCGAAAGATCTTTCATAGCAGATGCTACGGAGATTGTGTTTGAAACTAAGCGTCGAAAAGGATATTTTGGAGTTCCAGTCCGTATACGACAGTTCCCTGCCGATGACATAGTAAACCTTCGTTACGTGTCTAATCGTCCGTCTGGTGAGGGTTCGGGGGTGGCTAATCCGAAGTGCTACTCTATTGAGACGCTTTTAAATGGCGGGTGGTCCCTTCGTCGAGGGCTGGTTATTGATGGTAATTCGGGTACGATTAAGTCCGCCTTCGTTCCGGTAGATAACCAGAGTCCGGATGTCTATAGACGCTTTATATATTGCGGCTTGGCAGTCTGTATGGATTCCTGTGAGAGGTATATATGTTTTAAGTTTGGACGATGCTTCTCTGTTCCGAGTAATGGAGCTCCTGTTGTTGTGCGACTCTTGGCGACTACCGTCTCAGAGTCTGTTAATCAGGCGCGTGCATATTATCGAGGTTTATTAGAGCGACTTCTGGCAGTTGCTAAGATTGTTGATAAGCGTCCGGAAAACCAAATTTTTCTGTATGTGTTTGGTGTTCCTAAGTATGATGAGGCTGATGGTGTCTGGAATATAGATATCGATAGTCTTGATCATATTTATATGGAGGGACGGTGTCATCGCTCCGATCTTATAGCAAATATATATCGTGATCCGGAACTTAATGATCACTATTTTGTGTGATTTTGTTTGTGTGTGTGGGGTGGTTGATGAGATTTCATCTGTTTTGGGGTGAGGTGCTGTGATGGAAGCCGACAAATTCCGTAAAGCGATAGATGGTGATGAAGGGTTCAAGAAGAAAAGGGCAAACCTGTTCTATCTGTCGTTATTGTTACTTGCGATAGTTGTCAGTGGTGCTGATATCAAAGAGGCTAGTAGCCTGATTTTCAAGATCGAATTTACAAATCACGAAAACTTGCAATGGCTTCTGGTTGCGGGCGTTATCTACAGTATGTTGCGCTACTACGCCTACTCCGAGGTCTACCGAGACGAGCTCTTCAAGCGATGGTCCGATAAAATGCTAAGTAATCCCTCTATATATTACCTAGACCATGAAATACATGAAGTGACTGGGCATATCGGAGAAGCCATAAACATTTATGGCGGTGATGAGCCGGGACTGGCTGCACCTGAATACTTGAAAACAGGAATTTTGCAACGAAAAATTGCTTATCCTTCAAAAGAGAATCACTCATTTTATGGAGAGTGCGATATAACGCGCTACGTGGACTTAAATACGTATAGCAAGAAGTGGACGCGTAAGGATTTCATGCTGTTACTGTGGTTTGAAACCAAATACAGAGTTAACGCTTGGGTTTCACATAGGGAAACTTTAGACCTAGTCGCCCCATACCTGATGGCTGTTGGTGCACTAGCTATTTTCTTCTGCAAAAAAGTTTCCTTAGAGTTCGGGGTGCCCACATTGCGAGGGTAATACCACAATCATGGTCATCAATGTGGCTGAAGGCCAAGAAATTACGTGGGTTAGCGTGCTGGTGATTCTGTTAGAATCACGTCGGCTAATGGATGCTTTTTACTGGATAAAAAATTCCGCACTTGGTGGGGGTCTTTTTCAACTGAGCTTCAGTCATGAATGGAAAAGCTGGGCATTCAATTGCTGGCCTAGCTCCAAAATCCGGCGATAGACATTGAATGTCTCTTCTAATAAGTCGTGGCCCCAGCATTGGGAGAAGGCAGTATCGGGCTCTTTTTCAGAGAATGCGTAGGAGAATGCTTCTACTTTCAAACCGCTAGCATTTTCTTCAAAATTTACGCTTGGTTTGCTTTGGATTAAGCGGCGATGCTTTGATATATTGCTGAATGCTGCTAGGTAGCGGAACGAGTAAGACGAATTCAAATCCAGCATTCTTTGTTTTAATGCTGATTCGGGAATCCCGCTAGCAACTCTTCCAAATGTACAGTCTTTCTCTTTCAGAGGTTTGGCCATTGTCAGTGAATTAACAAGCTGAGCAAATATATCAGCGTAGTTTCGCACTGTGTGAATGGTGGCGATAATGTTGGCTTCGTGTGCGAGAGCAGCCATAGCAAAGTCAGGTTTCAAACTCAGCATTGCGACCATCATTGATCGATGATTGTCAGACTCCTTGTTGAACTCCGCAAACGCTTCCTTTGCTAAGTTCGCGTGGTACTTGATAATGAAGGATGAACGGCTGAGCGACCTTGGCAAGGCTGCGGTCTGCTTGTCTTCAGGTCGGTTGGTTTCGATCCATTGCTCAAGCTCTTTGAGTTTCCATGTGGTGCTGGTCATGCACGATTCCTAATTCACTGTGCTCATGTTATCCACTGTACACATTCCTTCAGCTGGTACATAGCCGTTTGCTGCCCATCCCAATTTTCCGCTGAGCCAAAAGGGCGCATTTGATGCGCACTCCAATTTCAGCCTGAAAAATAATGTATGGCAGGGTTGCGAGCCACGATTGGCCAGAAAACCAGCAAATCGGCTTAACCCATTTGGAAGGCCGGCTTCTGAAAATCTGACTAAATCAGAAATAACTCTGGGTTATATCAGTCTATTTTTTAGAGCGATACGTTAAGAGAAAGCATCAAGCGGCGGACTGCTGTAGCGTTGAACTCACTACCACGCGGGGTGCGAAGCCCTTTCTTGTTCAAGCAGTCAGCGACCGATTGCAGCGTGGTGGTCCCACAGATCCCTTCAATTCAAGTGCTTTAATCTAGTGAGAGCCTCTTCAACTACCGGCTCGAGGGCTTCGGCAAAGGAGGGGAAGGGACAGGCAGCAATAATGCGACCCTTGGGGTACCAAGCGCTTTGTACTCCAATGATGCTGTATTTCCATGTGTTGTCGACTTTCCATAGCATTATGATTGGTCCACCACTCATGCCAACGATATCACTGACGACTTTTTCAGACCCATCAGCAAGTTTCGCAAAAAATTGATTTCCAGCCTTCTGTTCAGGGAGTGGTGGAGGTTTCGTTGGCAACAGAGGAACCATCACGAATTTGGCTGTGATGTTACTAGTGTCATCGTAGGAGATAGACTCTCTCGGAATGCCGGCGAGAATCCAGTGATCATGCTGGGTAATGTGGTCGCCCCAAGCTTGCTTGGTGATGGGAGCAACACCGCCAGCTTCGAGCTGCTGGCGAAAAAGCCCGCCTAAGTGCACTGCTGCATAGTCAAGTCCAGTGCTTTCGTCCTCTAGGACGGACCACTGCTCAAGCTGGAAATCGTAGGGCACAGGAACGTTGTTGAATTTATTTCCAGCTGTTTGGTCGCCAAGTCGCCATTCATCGAAGACGGATCCAGCGTCCATAGCAGTACGTAGGTCTTTCAGGATGTGGCCTGCCGTCATGTAAAACCATTCGCCCATGATTTCCACGACGAAGCCTGAGAAAACGTGAACCCGTGTTACCTCGGGAGCAGGGGGGTGCTGAACGCAGGACAGCGATACGAAGTGACGGCCGATACACCTTACAACTCGATCGGTAAGACTGTTCATGTGTGTTCTCGTGTTACCAGTAGCATCAAGCAGTTGTCGTTTCTCGCTTGATCCGGTAAACGGTAGCAACGCCACAGTCAGCCAGCTTGGCGATGTTGTCAGCAGACATGGTTGGGTGCTCCTGCATCAGCGACTTCACCATTTTCCACTTGGCAGTGTTTCTTCCTTTTCCTGCTGGCTTCCATTCAGGATCAGAAGCCCTCTTGATCTCGAGACCCTGTTTGATGCGTTCCACGCGCTTCTCCTGATCCAGACGTGCCATGGTGGCCATGAGGTCAATCAACATGTTGTTGATCACATCCATGATCTGGCCAGTGATGCCCTTCGCTTCAACCAGCATATGACTGGTGGGCAGATCAGCCACTACCAATCTAAGTCCCTTGGCCTTGATGGTGGCCTTGAGAGTGTCCCAGTCAGCTTGTGAGAGGCGGCTGAGGCGGTCTACAGACTCGACCAATAGCACTTCCCCACTCTGGGCAATATCGAGCAAGGATAGCAACTCTGGGCGGTTGAGCTTGGTGCCACTGATGTTCTCAGCGTACACACCAACGATGCTCAATCCCTTCTCAGCGGCGAACAGTTCCAAGGTGGCTTTTGCACGATTGGCGTCTTGGTCCTTGGTCGATGCTCGGAGGTAGAGGTGGGCATTCATCGCTTACTATCCTTTGATCTTTATAATGATAGGTCAATGATAATTGAATCATATATCTATCCACAATAGCCAATTGATAGTTTCTTGCTGGCGCCAGCTGAGCTATCAGATAGGTCTAGTCCTTTGATAGCCTCAGGATGCGTCTGTACGACCCTAGGATGCGAAAAACTTCGCTCCAAGCATGAAGGCTCCAGTGGTAAGGGTCGCAAGTGCTGCCAGACTAGCCCAAAGGTGCGAGAGCTTCATGCGGGTGATTAGCTCCCCGACCGTAAGTTCGGCCGGGCTCTTCTCTATATGAGATTGGTTTGATGACGTTTTCAGCTTTTGCTTCCAGCTTGAAAGCACACCGTTGAACTCAGGTTTGCTCAAGACAGAAGCATCTACCTGCACGGATTGAACGAACCAATCGTAGCCGTATTGAAGCAGTCCTTCATTCCGAACTCCTGCCTCCACGATTACCATCAGAGGATGGCCACGGCTGTATGCCATTGCTGCCTCTATCTGGTTCCAAGGAGTGGCTAGCTTTACATCCGCAACGCGCGATTCGCTCTTGCCGTTCCGCTTCTCAATGCCTTCAGAGCAGTACATGCGCTCAAGAGCGATTACTACCGTGCCAGAGCACCTATCCATCAGCTCCGTCACCGCTGTCAGAGGAGATTTATCACTGAAGGAATTTCGGCCTACGGTGTGGGGAGTAAGTCCTTCGCTACGGAGGCGATCTTCGATGGCACGAACAAAAGATTCCTGTTCATCATTGGCTGTGGCCCCTACGCTGACGAAAACGTTTAGATCGCCCATGGCGGAAAATCTTCCTGACTTATGTGGTGAGTGACTAGCATCACAGGGGCAAGATGATCGCTTCAAAACCCTTGAAGCAATTCTGACAGAGAAAGACCAAGGCCATCGGCAAGCACCTTCGCAGCTTCAAGGCTGGGGTTGGCTGTGCCCGTCTCAATGCGAGACATGTAGGTGCGGACAAAGCCGCATTTGTCAGCGAATGCTTCTTGGCTGAAGCCTTGGCTGCTGCGTAGTTCGCGGATTCGTTGGCCAAAGGCCTTTCGTAGGTGTTGGTTTGTCTGCATCCCTGCATGATGGTTGGATGCACCCTGATCGTGAACACACCAATTGATTCCACTCCAAATGATGACACACTAAATGATACAATGGTCTCAGCCCCCTACGCGGAAAGCGAACGCCTAGCTCTGAGAGACCAACGAAATGAACGAAAAACTGTTCGTGCTGACCAGTCGCAAGAAGAAGACAAACCACATCCTGCACTTGATCCTGACCGTTCTGACAGGAGGGCTTTGGTTGATCGTGTGGGGCATCACAATGCGAAGCAACGATGGTCAGAACAAGAAGATCGATAGGGAAATTGACCAGATCATGCACTACAAGTCTCAGGGCTTGAGCGATGCTGCCACGCACCAGCAGATCAAGACAGACAAGCTGAATGCTGATGTGTTTCAAGGAAGGGTGATTTTCGTTGTGTTGGTGGTAGTGTTCCTGTACTTCTACCTACGGTAGATGCTGCGCACCTTCAGCGGAGCTTCAAAGCAAATTCCTTGATCAGCTCCGCTGGGCGTTTGCACCGAAAGCGGCAAGCTTTCAGCTGATTGCACTGTATATGACCGTAGTTCAGGATCGTGGACATCTAACGGTGTAGAGGGGGTGAAACAACCAACACCCCCCCAAACCTACTAATCCGTACTATCTACAGCTGACGCTGTTCCTGTGCACAATATCTGATCCGCAGGATTGAGTTTTGCACGATCAGAGCATAGCTCTGGTAGCTGCTCGCATTCTTGTTGTCCAACCATGTTATTGGTTGGTTGGACTGGTACGATTGGCCGTTAGCGCCAGCTAACAATGATAGCTATTTTCATTTTGGACAACTTTGTTGTTTGTTGTCCCTGTGTACGAATCATTACTTACGCAATAGGGGAAGGGGGCTTTACGCCTGAGCCAACGATACAGCTTAGACTTGACGGCCTAATGAGTGTTTATGAACGGTGCAAGAAATCCTTGTATATAATAGGACTTTCCTCAACCCCTTGTATTGCGTGGCTTGCAGCAAGATTCTTGCGTAGTTTTTTTAAAAAAGTGATGTGAAACTACGCAAGGTCAACAACCAGCATTTCGGGTCAAGCGGCAAGTGCTGCTGTGGTAATGGTGTTGTCATCCCATCCTCTTCTATTCATCCTCGATGCCGATTGAGGGTGGAGAGTTGTCCAGTCACGATACCAATGCTTGATGTACTCATCCCGATTGGCATCATCGCCCCGGAAGATCAGCCGTGGATTTACTGTCAGCTTGATTTCACCCGTGCGAATGCCACCCTGCCTTGAGGTGCTCACGCGCACCATATTGGTGCTGATCAGCGCTCCCAACTTCTTCATCAAGTTTGGAGCTGTTGTACCCAATGCCTTCGCCAAGTCGGCTTGAGACATGATGATCATGTTCCGGTACTGAACCAGCTCGTGCAGTTTGCTCAGAGTGTTCATCATTGGGACAGTGATACGACAGTCCACGCCTGTCCGGCGCCATAGGCCATGGGCGTAGTCCTGTGCGTCGGTCAGTGAGTGCAGCGTATGCGTTGGCAGCTTGCGGCGGTCGACGTGCTTCAGATGCGCGTGCAGGTCGTCAGCACTGCGGCACTTGCTCAGTTCTGGCCGGTAGTCAGGGCGTTTGCTGAAGACAGAAGGCTTGTCATCGTAACCAAAGATCTCGCCGGTTTTTGGGCTGATCAGCAGTCCATCGACGTTAAGGAAGGGTGATGCGGTAAAAGCTGGGCATTCGTATGCCATTGTACGTTCTCCTCTTCAAGTTCATTTCGATAGGCAGTTCCTCTCGGGTTGTGCCGGTTTTGTTTTGTAAATCGCAGGCAAATTTAAGCCCCCATGCAATGCACCTATTTGGTGGTCGCGGTGGAGGCTCTTCAGTATGTCTGTCTGCTCTCTGAAGCAGGTTGAGGATTTTACACGCTTTGCGATGACCGGTCAAGATCGATACTTGACAAGCCAGATTTCACCATAAACCAATATTCGTGGTGAGGAACGCGCTTCGCTTAATCCATAGCTCCCTTTTGCCCTGTAATCATTGGGTTTGGTGTGAGAGGCGGTTGGATATCATCCCGCTGAAGGGAAGGTTTAATCGAGGTTATTGGTGGGTTATTCGAGGTTATTTGATGTGCTTCATGGCCTCGACCATCGCCTTGATTGGCGTCCTGCTGCCGTAGATGCCAAAGGTCACGGAGCTATCTTCATGACCCACCATCCGCTTGATCAGTGAGTCTTGAACGCCAGCATCACGCAGGTCATCGATGAAGGTGTGGCGGAAGCTGTGGAAGGTTTTGCGTGGGTCGGTGATACCCAGTTTCGCCTTATAGCGGCCAAACCATTTTGAGGCTGCATGCCCGAGCTTCCCACGTATTGCTTCCAGCTCAGGGAATACTCGATTTGCACCAGTAACCCTCATCGACTCAACATGCTGAAGTAGGCACAGATCGATCAGATAAGGGTGCAAAGGAAGCACGCGGCGGCTGCTTGCGTTTTTCAGGTTCTGGCCTTCTCGGCTGTCATCAATCCGGATGCACGGGATGCCCTGTTGCTCAATGAAGTCATCGACACGCAGTTGGCACAGCTCTTCCAATCGTGCCCCAGTGGTTCGCCCAAGGAGCGGCAGCCAGTAACGCCAAGGGTGTTTGCGGGCTTCCTTTCGCAGTGACTCACGGTTCAGCAGGGCATCTAGGTCGTGTCGTTCAAATGACAGCCGAGCTTCCTTCGCTGATCCTGTCATGACTTTCATGCCCGTCAGTGAGTTGTCTGCCACGTACCCGTTCGCTTTGCACCAGTTCAGAAACGCGGTGAGCTTGCGTAGCCGATTGTTCACTGTGACAGCAGTAATGGTCTTGTAGGTGGTACCTGACTCAATCACCTGTTTCAGCGTCTTGCCCTTGAACTCAGGTCGTAAGCCGAAGTATTGCGGGCATAGGCTGAGCCGTTCCTTTAGCAGGCGTGCTTGTTGTGCATCGAAGGCTTTGGCGGGCATATCGCCTAACAGCTCGAAAAGGTCAGCTAAAGCTCGCTCGACTTCCTCGGTGCTGCCCTGTCGCCATGTGCCGCCGCGTTTGCCTTCTTCTATATAGAGTTTGGACAGGGTGGCGAGGGTAGGGCCGTCGCTTTGTGGCTTCGCTGTGGCCGCTGTAGTTCTTCGTGGTGCAGCCGCCATGATTGGCTTAGGGGTAGAGTCTCGCCACTGAGTACACAGTGCACGCAGCGTCTCAGGGGCTGTCAGAGGATGTTCAGTTAGGTGGCAAAGCACTTGCTGAGCTAAGGAGCTGGCAAGGTACAAGGCTGCCTGCCGCTCTCGCACTCGCAGTGATATGCGAAGCGTATGACGGCTGGGAAATAGGTGCTTTGGTAGTCGAAGGTTGAGGTAGTAGATGGACTGACGGCGGACAATGTATGCCATGAGTGAACACCAGAGTGGACCAGTAAAGTGGACCAATTGAGTGGAACAATTCTGGTCGCACCCCAAGCTTTGAGCGACCGTGCAGGGTGTCTGCACGGGTAAGTGACGAATCACCTCATCAGCCGGTAACCCTTGCCCCATAAGGCCCGCATTGATTACCGAGCATGCTTGCATGCCACATGGTCAGGCCCGGAAGGGAGCAGCCATAGCGGGAACATCGAGTGCCGGGGTGTGGCTGGTGGGGCCGCCTCCATTACGCCAGTCCTTGAGCTCTCAAGGATCTCTCGCTCAAAAATCTCGAACTGTGACAGCGTTTAGGCACACTTAAGTAGCGCACTGTGCCGGGTAGTCTGTCCGCCGAATTTCTTGTCTCGAATCCCTCCTTTGTTTCGTCGATGACCTTTCTCCGTTGCTATCCGATTCGTGCAGCCCTTGCTGCTACAAATGTGGATCTGTCCTGTTTTTTTCCATGCCCCGCCGCCGACAGCTTCATCAGCCGTTGGAATTTCGGGCAGGCCAGATGATCCTCCTCAGGGCACTGCGCCGCATGTCGCAATCCTTTGCTCATCGCCTGCAACCGCCTGATCCGCGCATCCAGTTCATCCGCCTTGGCCAGCAGCAGCTGCCTGTCGACTTGCTGGTCCACCAGCATCGCGCCCACTTCATCCAGCGAAAATCCCGCAGCCTGCCCCAAGGCGATCAGTGCCAGCCTGTCTGCCACATCGGCTGCAAACTGCCGCCGCTGGCCGCGCCCGGCGAGTGATTTGAGCAAACCTTTCTTCTCGTAGTAACGCAGTGTCGATGCGGGTACACCTGTGCGTTTGGCGACATCGGCAATGTCCATTTCGGGGTCCTTGACTTGAAGTTGACTTCAACTTCTATGCTGCGTGGCAAGGTGATGACCGTCAATCTTCGAGGGCCTGTTCAATGACGTTTACCGCGATGTTTCTAGCTGCGTTGCCGATAGGTATTGGTGCCACGGGGATCATGGACCTGTGGGGGTTGCTGCTGAGGCGGTTGGGTGTTGCCACGCTGAACTTCGCCATGGTCGGGCGTTGGGCGGGGCATTTGTTTCAGGGGCGTATGCGGCACCAGGCGATTGCCAAGGCCGAACCGGTCCGGCATGAGCAGGTGTGGGGGTGGGTGATTCACTACGGCATCGGCGTGCTGTTCGCGATGCTGCTGGTGGTGATTGTAGGGGAGGGTTGGTTGCAGGTGCCCACCTTGTGGCCTGCGGTTGTTATCGGCATGGGTACGGTCGTGGCGCCGTTGTGCTTCATGCAGCCAGCGATGGGGGCAGGGTTCTTTGCATCGAGAACGCCAACGCCTGCGCGTAACTGTCTGAAGAGCGTGGTTACGCACGTAGTGTTCGGGGTGGGGCTGTTCTTGAGCGCGACGCTGATCGCGGCTGTATAGGCATCGGGAAAGCGCAACGGTCATTGGACAAGCGCAAGACTCGGGCTCAGCCCATTCGTAGTATCAGGGTGCAGGCGACCATCACTAGCAAGGCAAATCCGGCACCCAATCCCAGTGGTAGCAGAGTTTCCCAGACTGAAAATGTTCTGGCCTTGCGTATCTCTTCATCCAGCTCCTTCAGCTCGCGCTGGAATTGCTCAGCACTCTCTTGAGTGATGCGGCGCATGATGTTCCCTCTTGTCTGGATTGCAGCTCAAGGTTTGAGCAGAAGGTTGATGCACGCGTAGTGTGCGCCGTTGAGCCTTCAGTGGAAATCGTTCACTTCTGATGCGGCAGTAGGTCAATCGACTTGGAGACCGCGATTTGCGCGGGCTGCATAGCTTCAGTTGGTGTGATCCTACTTAAATTTGGGAAATGTCCTACAACAAAGTTAAGGCTGACGAAATATCCTACGCATCCTGTCGACACCCGTCTGATTGTCCCTGGAAACCCCGCCCTTTAGGCTTTTGCGGTCGCTGTCGGTTCAGCGATCGGGTGTGGAAGCCTGGCAGTGCGGCGTATGGTGTCTGTCGTTATGACAGTTGTGCGCGGGAGGTCTCACGACCTGCCAGGTTCCCCATACGCTTGGTCTTCCACCCCGCGTACAACTGTCACCCTAATGCGTGGAAGCGAAGGGGCAGTCAAACTTGTATGGGGTCTATATGAAAAAAATTGTTCCCGATCCACCGTATACCTTCGACCTTCCTCAAGGAAAAACCCTCTCCCGAGCCATCAGCGAAGGCATCGTGCCGATGGAGTTCGTGTTGATGAATGTCTCGCACTACCTGATGTTCGCCTATAGCGACAGCCGGCGGGCGCTTGAGCGTATCGAGGATGAAGAGACACGGCAGCAGCTGCAGCATGGGCTGCGGGCTCTGCAGATTGCCTGGGGGCAGGCGGATGCTGTGACTTTGGCGGTGGAGCGGCAGCGGTAGGGCAAGCGCTTGCCCCTAGCTGGGATTGCAGGATGATTGATAGGTGCTCGCCTTGGAAGGTGTATCGCCCTATAGATCGAGCGCCGCCCGCGCGGCGCTTCGCGGGGCAAGCCCGCTCCCACGGTTTGTTTCTGGCAAGTTATGCCTGTCAGGCCATGGTTGCCAGCCTTGTTGGCATACTTTATTTGCTGACTGGCAGTCCTGCCTCCCCACTCGCCGCAGGACTTGGGCTAAGGCTCAACCTTGGCCTGACAGGAATGGCACGTTGCAACAAACTGTGGGAGCGGGCTTGCCCCGCGAAGCGCCGCGCGGGCGGCGCTCGATCTCAAGGGCTACACCACATTCATGGCGAGCCCATGCAGCCTCCTCACTCACGGCCGAGC
>Ga0160475_100448_pt1 | contig 15981 bp, 15 predicted proteins | sample HID1975M_E11MG_FD_108254 | JGI IMG/M metagenome (GOLD analysis project Ga0160475, IMG submission 108254) | Enriched soil microbial communities from UW Madison campus, WI, USA - HID1975M_E11 MG | ecosystem: Environmental > Terrestrial > Soil > Unclassified | place: USA: Madison, Wisconsin... | reverse complement strand
TTCCGTGCGTTCATAGAAAGCTTTCCAGCTCGTCATGGATAAAGCGTCCTTACCAGTCCATATGCTTACAGGCTATTGAGGAAAAGCCTTCCATAAACGTCAGATCATATCCCAGGAAGGATGGAGGCCTGGCGACGGCAGTATTACTACACATTACCGAGCGCCACCTTTCATTGGTGTCCCCAAAAGGGCTCACCCAGCAACTCGCTACAGGGCCTTCAGCATCCGTTCAAGGCATTGATGCTCCCAGGTAGATAACAGAGCAATCGGATCTGTGCGATTGCCTGGATCGAAATCCCAGCGCTTCCCATCCGGATCCACACAGTGCTCGCAGTAGTCGAGTTCATCGCAATCGTTATAGAGCGTGACTCGCCACCCTTCGATGTCCACGTCAAAGTGGCAGGCGTACACCTCGCCCCAGTTCTGGTTGCCTACCTTAGCCATTGTCCGGCGTCCGAAGACGACTTCTCGCAGGACTTGGCACACGTCCCGAGCCGTGAGTGCGACTGGGGGTAGGGGATCGCAATCATCGAAGGTCATAGGAGGGTCTTGTTCCTGGGTCGTCAAATCCAGGATGTTACTTGCTCGCACCTCCAGGGTCATGGTCAGATAACGCCGGGAGTACAAATGTTCTCTTTCGGATCAAGGCCAGCCTGGAGATGTAATTGCGAAGCGTCATGGCGCCAAAGCGGCATCAGTAGGGCCTGCGACAGGCAGGCCCGAGCCAACGGCACATTCACCCGATGCGCAATCCAGAAGGGCATCGGGCTGCGGTATTGAAAGGACATCTTGGCTACTCAACGTTCCGACGTGTCACGAGTACAGTACTTAGCGGCTGTCCATTGCGCAGGCGTGCCAGCAGCTCAGGTTTGGCGAGATCCGAGGCCAACGCGCGGCCGATTACCTTGGCCAGTTCCTCGGCGAGCCAAATCAGCACACCGTGTCTTGAATCGCCCCTGATTTACTAGACACCTCTGTAAGCCTCGCCCAACCACCTTGCCCGGCAGTTCAAGGTGGGTGATACCTAATGAGGTCTGGGTGAGAGATATCGCCTACATCCGCACCTCTGAATGATGGGTGTACTTGGCGGTAGTACTGGATTTGTTCTCTCGCCACGTCATCGGTTGGTCAATGAAGAATCCTGAACGCCGATGCCGCACTGCTATGCCGCTGTCGCCCGTAGGGTATGAGAAGCGCTATGCCTTTTACTGAGCTTAAAGAGTGTCTAGAAAACCAGGGGGTGATTCACTGTGAACTCTAGGCGGTTGAAAACCTTAAGTCCGACGTCGTGTTCTTTGCCGAGCAGAATGACCTTGTGGCGGTTTGCTGTGGCTGACTGTGTGCTACCCATTACAAGGAATTCCTGTTTGCTCGGTGCCTGTCATGTTTGAACGTACCCAGGCGCCAGCAGAGCGTTGCTGACGCCATCCAGGGCATCAACGTTTCGTAGCCACAGTCTGAATTCATGCCCTCTAAGGCTGTGATCGGGTGAGCAGTCAACACTCCACTGCCTAAGCGTGTAGCCGGCAATCAGTCTAGGAACGGTAACCTTGATCAAGTCATCGACCATTCCATAGTCAAGTCTGGTCACTTCAGGCCTAGGTTGATCAGGATGTGGGATGAGCTCCAAGACCACCTCTGCAGAACACTCAAAGTCGCAGGCGCCGGCCTCGTGCGCTTCAACGTGGCCGCCCTGGTCGATCACCGGATTCACAATCCGGGTTATGACGAAGTCCCGGAACTCGCCAGATTTCCTATCGAAGCCCCTTACGTGCCAGCGAAGCCCGTTATCGACGAGGGTGTGCGGTACGATGATGCGCTCGCTCGAACCGTTAAGGGATTCATACCGAATTTTGAGTGGCAACCCCTGGAATATCGCACGTGTCACGATTCCCAGGGTGGCAAGGTTCGGCTGCCCGATACGTGCAGACTGAATGGCAGGCACCCCAACTCCAGTAGAGATGGTCGGCACGCCATCGGCGAACCCCTGGCTCAACCATGTCAGCACACGAACTGGACTGAAGGCATAGAGGGGTGAAAAGCCTTCAGAAATGAAGTAGGTCTTGGCACGGATGTCGTAGGTCATGTTTCCAGGCGCCAGCGCGGCGTACAGTGCAAGATCTCGGGTGGCCGAGGCAGTCTTGATCTGAAATCGCCGGACGAGGCTTTGGCGGCGTATCTCACCGAGGAACCACAGGTTCAGCTCAATGAAGGCCAGGCGTTCCTGCTGAGATTGGGATTGATCAGAAAAATCTTGGGGCATCAATGCTTCCGCTTGTCATGACCAGGTTGCGGGGCGCCGCAGCTTGAAGATACCATTCTGGCACCAAATCAAAATGATTCGACAAGATTCGAACTCTTACCATCGACCAACACGCCTGGTAACACATCGGGATCCATGATGGATGATTATCACGCTGCCGGCTACGGTGACCTGCTTGATCTGACCTCACACCATCGCAATCTGCTGCTGGTCAGGCCCATCCCCAAGCTCGTCTTCAACAACATCACGCATACTCGTGATGACGGGGCAGAGGCAGTATGAGTTTGTACGAGAAGCAAGCACGTTATCGTCGTTTGCACAGTGAACAGTCCGCTTGGCGATTGCTGCGGGCAGATTCTGCACCGATCATCCTTGCGTTCATCGACAGCCTGTTTGTTGACGTCCAAGAGGTGTTGTTCGCAAGAGCAAAAGCCGCCCTTGAGGCAGAGTTGCCGACTTGGAATGAAGCGTATGGCATGCAAGACAACGCCAACTCCCATCTGCGCAACTGGATCCATGCCGGCTGGATACGTGAACATGACGACCAACTGACTCGAACTGACGCCTTTCATCAGGCGCTGCGATTTGTCGAGGGGCTTGAAAGCAGGGACACCACAACCTCTGCCACCCACCTGCGTCGAGTCCAGGACGCTGTCCGAGATCTGGCTGTTGCTCTCAACCCCAGTGCCGAAGACCGTTTGCTTGTACTTCGGGCACAGCTAGCGGAAATGAACGAAGAAGTCTTGCGGTTGGAGGCCGGCATCGTGCCGGAATTGTCCAATGCAGAACAGCGGGAGCGGGTACGCGGCGTGTACCAGATGGCCTCGGGACTGACCGGCGACTTTCGCCGGGTCGAGGATGATATTCGCATACTCGACCATAGCCTGCGGGTTCAGATGATCGAATCGGAAGGCAGTCGTGGTCAGGTGATCCAGAACCTTCTGGATCATGAAGATGCGCTCCTGCAGACCGACGCTGGTCAGGCGTTTGACGGCTTCTTCAGGCTTCTTTGCGACGAGAATCGAAGCACTGAATTCCGTGAGCAGATCCGCTCGATTTTAGACCGTCCTGCAGCCAGATCGCACCTCAATAGCCAGGAGATCCGCTTTCTCTCACACCTGGTGCGTGAGTTAAGCAGCGAGAGCCAGCGGGTGATTAACGTGCGCCGGCGCACCCAGGAAAGCTTAAGGGCGTTTGTCGAGGCAGGCGCCCAGGTGGAGCGCCGAGCGGTGGAGCGTGTGTTGCGCCAGCTGGAAAAGCTCGCGGTTACCTTCAAGGATCAGGATATCAGCCAACGTACCCCCTTGAATGTTCATGTGGCCTCAGGCTCATTTTCGGTCAGCTCGCCCTCGAGTATCCGCCTAACTCATCCGCAAGCCAGTCTGGACACGAGCCAGGTGGTACCGCATGAGAACCAGACCAGAGTCAGTAGCATCATCCTCGAATGCCTGGAGGCGGTGAAAATTCAGGAAGTGGCCATCGAAGTGCGTGATGTGCTGGCGGCTCACGGGCCGATGAGTCTTTCCCAGATCGTTGAGCATCGCCCAATTCGAGGCGGGCTTGAAGAGTTGGTCGCCCACGTTCGAATAGCCAAGGCCATTGAGGCTGTGTCACTGGAAGGCACAGAGCTGTTGCTGGTTGCCGATCAAAAAGGCCATACGATCCGCGCTAACGTTCCGGTGTTTCTACTGAGCGCCGATCAGTTCCCTGAAAATGTAGAGAGCCTGTTCCTATGAACCAGACAGACCCGAGCAGCGGCGCTTTGGCGCCGTCGCTGTTTGACCAATACCGCCAGGTGGAGACGTCGCCGGAGGTCGATACGGAGCTCGTCGAGGTTGGGATGGAGGCTGAGCCGCAAACAGTCGACGATTTTGATGATGCCAAGATCACGCCAGTACCAACGGTCGTCGAGGGCATAATGCCGGCAGAAGCTCGGCGGGCTATGCGACTGCTGTTGAACACCGGTGTGGTTCGAGCTGAAAAGAAACGTCTGGCGTTCGAAGCGCTGTGCCAACACGAAGCACTTATCGGCGTGCATTTAGCCAACATGCTGCTGCGCATGGTGCTCGACCAGAAAGCGGGCATTGCAATCTTGCTGGAGCAGGAATTGGGCGAATCCGAGAGCGAGGATCTGACCGACGAAGAGGGTTCCAGTCTGGTTGGCAAACGCACAATGCCGCTGTATGAAACCCTGGTGTTGCTGGTGTTACGAAAGTACTACCAGGAGCGGGAAAGCATCGGCGAGAGCAAGGTGATGATCGATGTCGATACCATCGCTGAACTCATGACGCCGTTCTTGAAACTCACCAGTAACAGCACCCTGGAACGTAAGGCGCTCAATGGCGCCGTCAAAAAGCTGCAGGAAAAGCGCCTCCTGGCGAATGTGCGCGGTGACAGTGATCGCCTGGAAATAACCCCGGTCATCCGCTATGTGGTCAATGCCGACTTCCTCAACAAGCTGCTCGGCGAGTACCAGCAGCTAGCGGAGAAGGGCGCCGTGATCGATCAACAAGAGGTTGAAGACGATGTCTGACATGCTCAATACCAGTTATGGCGAACTTTTCTCGACAGGCCAGATTCGCCTGGCTGAGATTTCAGTCTACAACTGGGGATCCTTTCACGGCTTGCATACAGCCGTGATCGATCCGAACGGCACCCTGTTCATTGGCGATAACGGCGCGGGCAAGTCGACACTCATTGATGCGCACATGGCGCTGCTCAACAGCCCTGGAAAGACCGCGTTCAACATTGCCGCCTCGCAAGGGAATACGTCGGACAGGAGCATGATGTCCTATATCCGGGGTAACTACGGTACTGGCAATGACGGATCCCAAACCTACAACCTGCTGAAACGCGACGGTGCCACAATGACTGCGTTGCGGGCGCTGTACCGGGCCGACGACGGTTCGGAGATCACCCTGGTCGGCATGTACTGGACGCGCCAGTCCGGTAGCTCGATGTCTGATCTCAAGCGCCTCTACCTGGTGGGCAAGCGGGATGTCAGCCTGGTAGAGCTGCTGCAGCAGTTTGGTTCCAATAACCTGCGTCAGCTCAAGCAGTTTATTGACGATGACCCTTTGCTGAAGCATTTCGACAGCAGCTTCTCGGCTTATCAGGAGTATTACACCCGGCTCCTACGCATGGAGAACGCTAATGCCCCGGCGTTGCTGCAACGCGCACTGGGCATGAAGCAGATTGATGACCTGACCAAGTTGATCCGTGAAATGGTGCTTGAGCCCAGCACAGTTCGCGAGTTGGCCAGTGGTGTGGTCGGAGAATTTGATGACCTGTTAAGCGTCCACACTGAGCTGGGCACCGCCAAAGAGCAAAAAGAACTGCTCGAACCACTGCCCGAGCACAACAAAACCTATGAAGCGTCGATGGAGGAGAAGAAAAAGGTCAGCGAGGAAAGCGCCAGTCTGACCGCCTTCTTCGGTGAGCAGGGTCACCGCCTGTGGGGGCTTCGTTGTCAGCAACTGAATGATGCCTTGGCCGGCCTTGTAGACTACGGTAAGCGCCTGGCTGATTCCGAGGAGCAGGCGGACGAGCGTGTTGCGTCCCTGTTGCAAGCCTACCAACAGCAGGGTGGTGAACGCCTCGAGAGCTTACGCCGGGAGGTCGAGGAGGCCGACAAACGCTACAAAACCACCGCCAACCAAGCCCGTGATTACCAGAAAGACGCGAGAGGCCTGGCGCTACCTGACACGCTCTCAGCGAGCGCCGTGCGGGATAATGTGGAGCACGCTAAGACGGTCTTGGTCGACCTGCCTTCGCAGATTGAGGACGCGAAAAACGCCTTTGGTGAGTCACGCGGTGTGCTCTCAGGCATCACGAGCGAAATCAAGAAATTAAGCGCGCAGATCACTGAGATCGAAAAGCGGCCCAACTCGAACATCGATGCTGGATACCAGCGTCTACGCGATGAGATTGTCGACAGCCTGCAGCTGGACAAAGACCAGATTATCTTCATCGGTGAACTGCTCGATGTCCGTAACACGGAATTGGCTTGGCGCGGAGCGATTGAGCGGGCGCTAGGTGGTCTCCGCACTACTTTGCTCGTGCCGGAGGACAAGTTCCGCATGGTCACGGGCTGGGTGAATCGGAAGCATACCGGTCTTCACGTGCGTATCCAGGTTGTCAGCCAATCCGAGCGCAACCCCGAGTTCCTCGGGGACGGTTTCCTCCGCAAGCTGGAGTGGAAAGAGCACCCGTACCGCGACTGGCTCAAACGCCATCTGGCCCGCTTCGACCTGCACTGTGTGGATTCCGCCGAGGTGCTGAACGACACCCCGTATTCTATGACCCGCGAGGGCCTGGTGCAGATGGAAAAGGGGCGTTTTGAGAAGAAGGACGGCACACGGGTTGATGACCGAAAAAACTGGTTCCTGGGCTTCAACAACCTGAGCCGGCTGGCGGCGTTACAAGAAGAGGGTGAACGCCTGCGCGAGGCGATGAACGCTGCAGGTGCTGTCGAATCTGAAATGCGCAAGGCCATGGACAGCCTGGTTGCCTCTGAGGCTATCTGGAACCGTGTGGCGGACACCCAATGGCCCCAGATTGACTTGACTTCAGCCAAGCAGCACCTGGACACGCTCAAGCACGACCTTGAGGCACTGAACGCACCTGACAGTGACCTGAGCAAGGCCAAAGCACTATGGGAGCAGGCCAAGGGCGAGCTGCAGGCCATCCGGGGTAAGCAGAGAGACAACACCAAAGCGGTCGGCGCGTTTGAGCTTGAGATCAACCAAGCTGAAAAATACCGTGACCAGGCAGCCGTTGCCGCCAGTGCCGATTTGCCTGAAGTGGTACGTCAGTCGCTCTCGATGCGGGTCGGTGTGCTCACCCTGGAAGACCTGGAAAATCTCCAGCAACTGGAGAATAAGCAGCGCAGCTTCCTGGATGATGCCCTGGAAACCATTGGTAAGCGCATTGGATATCATTCCGGTCGAATGATCTCATTGATTAGCGGCTTCAAGGTGAAGTGGCCGCTGGTAGCCAACGACTGGTTGCCCGCAATTGAAGGTCGCCAGGACTATATCGACTACCTGAACAAGCTTAACAACGAAGGTCTGCCGGATCTGCTGGATCGCTTTCAACAGCGCTTGAATAACAACACCACCCAGTGCCTTGGGCGCATGCAGCGGGCCATCGATGATGAGCGCGAGGACATTCATGATCGTATCGCCACGATTAACGAGGTGCTTGAGCGTACCGAGTTCAACCATGGAACATTCCTGCGCCTGCAGCACACCGATGAAAGTTACCCTCACGTCAAAGAGTTCACGCTGCTACTGGGCTCTGTATTGAAGCATGCTTCCAGCCAGGATCATGAAGCGCGATTCCAGGAACTGTGTATCCTGATTGCGAAGCTTGAAAAAGCGACAAATTCATCCAGCGCAAAAAACGTGGAAAGCCAGCAACTTCTTGATGCACGCTACCGCATGACGTTCAAGGCCGAAGAGATCGTCAGGGACACCGGCGATGTGCGCGATACCTTGGGCTCATCGTCCGGCAAGTCGGGCGGGGAAAAGGAATCGTTCGCCGGTATCGTGGTCGCGGCGAGTCTTGCTTATGTGTTGACTCCGGACGGGGCTTCACATCCGATGTACTGCACCGTTTTCCTTGACGAGGCTTTCTCTAACACTGCCGAAAAAATGAGTCGACGCGTGCTCAGAGTTTTCCGTGAGCTCAAAATTCACGTCAACTTGATCACCCCGTACAAGAACCTGAACCTCGCACGAGAGTTTGCCAGTAGCCTGATCATCGCCGAGCGTGATATCGATAAGCATGAAAGCCGGCTGAGCCAGATCACTTGGGAGCAGCTCGACGAAATGAGCGCAGAGCACCGCGTAGCCCGACAGGCCAAATTGACTGCGTCTGCTAACCAGTTGGGTATTCAGGTGGAGCCAACCTGATGCGCAACTGGGGCCGGTTACCCACTGACGTGATGCGCGAAATCGAGCGCCTGGAGTGGAGCAATATCACCAACCTGCGGGGGCGCCTGCAAGGCACCCGGCGCTTTCCGATCAGCATAACGCTTAAGCCTCCGGTGGCCGGCGATGCCTTGATGGACATCGACCATTTTCACAACTGGGTAAATGCCTGGAGGCAGTGGCGCAATCAAGCCCAAATCACCTGGGTGACTCGTAGGTACCGGGTTGTGGGCGATGTCGAGGTGCCAGAGCGACTTGAGCTCAGTTCAGTGCAGGAGTTGATTGAGGCTATTGGGCCTGCAGCGGTGCAGCGATCCCAGACATGGGAAGCCCGCATGAAGCCCCTGCTGGCGGTGGATCAGGGGCTGTATGAAACGCTTATCCGCCAGATCCTGACAGTCGAACAACTAAGTCAGCATGCTACCCAGCAGATGGCCAGGGTACTGCCGCAGTTGCATCAGGGCATGGGGGCTGGGCATTACTTGCGCGGTCTGCCACTGCAGGGGGTTGATACCAAATTTCTGGAGGCCAACACGCCGCTATTGGTGGCCTTTCTTGATGTGCTTCATACAGGCGCCGTGAGTGCTGCGGGAGGGCTGGAGGCCTGGCTTGGTTGCTTGCCGACCCCTAGTAACTGGCTTTACATTCGCCCCCTGTGCCCTGAAGTGAGGCAGCAAATGGGAGGTTTCCGCGTGTTGCAGATCCCCCTCGAGCAGATCCTGGAGCAACCCTTGCCAGGCAGCCGTGTGCTGGTAGTGGAAAACACGAAACCGGGCTACGCCTTACCGGACTTACCGGATACAGTCGCCATCTTTGGGGGGGGCGCAACACGCAGTGGCGCAACGCCTCATGGCTAGCCGATAGGTATGTAGCGTATTGGGGAGACATCGACAGCTGGGGGCTGACTATCCTTGCTGAGGCCCGGCAGGCGCTGCCAAGGCTTACGGCCTTAATGATGGATCGCGAGACCTTGATGGCACACATGGATTTTGTCGTGGAAGAGCCGAGTCCAACGAACCTTCCTGCTATCGGTTTGCTTCCGGAGGAGCGTTTGCTGTTTGAGGGTCTTATCAGATCCCGGCAAAGCGTTATCCGCTTGGAACAAGAGTACATTGCACAGGATTATGTTTTGTCCAAGCTTTACACTTGGAGCTTGACCTTAAACACCTGATAACCCCAATCGAAAAAAGTGCAGCGTCTGATCGGCTTAGCTCCCCGCCATCCTTGCCATCAGAGATTGGCCTTGTGAGGGAAAGCACCCGGGGCAAAGCTTGAATCGTCGTCTGCGTGTCCGAACTCGACTGGAGTACATTTGTGCTCCTGCTGTGACAGGTAACCAACAGATCATCTCTGGCTTGTCCCACAGCGGGCCACTCAGCGCGAACAGGGCATCTAGAGTCAGTATCCGGACTGACGTAGCACTGTGGTTGATGCTGTCTAAGCGGCTTCAATTCATGCGCGCAACCTTCACCGCCACACTACGAGGGTTGCTTGTATTCAACCACGTGGCTATGTTGATTGAGTGGCAAATAAGAGAATCCTTATGGACGATCAATCATCAACGAAGCACGCAAACGTAACGATCAGGATGAAGGCGCAGATTGCTGAAATCCTGCTCGGCATGTTCACAGCTGAGCTGCAGAGCAATGCCCAGGACGATGGCTTCATAGGCGATGCTGAGCATGGGATTGCAAATCGCTTACCCGCAGATAGCGAACCCATCATCATCCACGATGGCTTTGGGTCGGGGAAAACGATTTTAGGTTCTGTCTTGATCAATGCTTTAACCAAAGCATTAGATGAGGTCGAGCAAGCGCGCAAGGCATTGGACTTCATTGCCTCGTACTGCCGACTTATCGGATTCACGCCCGCTCTTCAAAGGGAGTTTAAGTACTGGCTCGAAGTTTTGGCTTCCGCCCGGGCCACCGTGGCGAAGCTCCTTATCCTCTTTGCCTATTCTCGGTGCTCCTTCCTGGAGCTTCCGCTGTTCGCTGATGGCCCTGAGCTCAACGGCTACAAGCACCGCCTTCGCTAACTCTTCCTTCGAATTTTTCATTTTCCTTGTTCGATTGGGAGATTTCTTGTGCCTGAGAAAAAGTGCTGTGCCGGCTTCAAGTGCCGGCATACGGGCAAGCAGAGCAGTGCGGTACCCGCTTCGCCTTCGAATCCAACCCCAGACCCTGAGAGGCCCGAGAAGCCTGAGAGATGGTGGGTCACCCGGTGGCTCGATATTCTGAAAATCTTGATTGGCCTTGCCAACTTGATCCTCGGACTGTTCAAGCACTGATAGCATGCCCCCCACCTTAGGGGTGGGGGCGTTCTACTCCGAAGCGAATGACTCCACCCTCATACGCGTCAAATCAGTGCCCCGGTGATCCCCAGCTGCTCTGGAAGCTCGGCCCATCCGATATGGGAGGCTGAGTTGGTCGACTGATTTGAATCGTAACCGGGATCGGGAAATCCACACCCACCATCGCTACCTCACCCTGCTTCAGGTTTGGAAGGAATGCAGCAGCGGAGCGATCGATCTCACCGCAGGCTCGTTCAACGACTTCGCGGTCACGGTCGTTAGTAAGCCGGTGGACGAGTAGGGTACCCATCTGACTGAGCACGCCTTCGGTTATGTCGCGCGGTCGCTGGGTCGCCAAGCAAATGTTCAGCCCGTATTTTCGACCCTCCTTCGCGATCAATTCAAAGGCATCCAGATTCTGTAGGTCATCCTCGTTACCGACGGTTTTGCCCAAAAAATTATGAGCCTCGTCGAGGATGGTGATTAGCGGCCTTGTCCTGAAAACCTCAGTCCGGGCTCGCTGCAGTAGAAGTCTTCCGATAACGTTGGCCACCACCTCACGGGCGTTGAACTCGTATCCAATTGAGCTCAAGCAGACCCTGAACAGCTTCCTGTCGCTGCGAATGAAGCTGTCCAGTTGATCTACGAAACTGGGAAGGCCGGCAGCGGGACTGAAGACGCAGCCCAGCGACGGCGATTCCATCACGCCGAGGATGCGGGTCATCAGGGATGAGCAATGTGAGATCTCGTTATTCGCACCCCCGAAACGCTCTGAATCGTTGAAAGCGGTCGGGTAGCAGCACTCCTGCACTAACTGAGATACCAGCTTGCGAGGGTTGAACGGCGTGGTTGGATTTCCTACCAGGCTTGCGTTGTTGTCTCTGTTCATTGCCTCGCGATAGACCTCTTTTGATTGGTCTACCTTAAAGACGATGTGCCTCGGGAACAGGTCAGGTGCAAGATGTACGAGTCGGAGGCTTTTGATCGCTTCCCTCAGCTTCGGCCCTTGCGTCTTCCCTGATGGCTGGAAGAGGGCAATGAAGTCGGACTCGGTGAAGCTAGTCGGGGGAATCGCGACTTCTACAGAGCCTTCAGCCCGGTGGAGAGGGCTGCCAAGGTGGCAATGAACCGTGTCATCGCCAACGAGCGAGCGGTATTCGCCCGTGGCATCGATCAGCACTACTTTGGCTGAGAAGCGGCGACACTCCTCGATCAGCTTGGATGTCGTCCAGCTCTTGCCTCCGCCTGTGGAGCCCAGGATTGCGCAGTGCCTTCCGAAAATTTTCTCGGGAGTGACAGCAATTGGAAATCCGCCGTCCCCGGCAACGTGACCAAGGTTCAATGCCACCTCAGGTGGCGCACCGTCCACCCCCGTTGAAGTCAACAAAGGGATCTGGGAAATAAACTCTCCAGGGGCGGAATAGACCCGATCGCCAAGCCGTGGATATGAGCTCACTCCCGCTGTGACTCGCAGTGATTGCGGGTTTACTGAACCCAATAGGCGTATGAAGCCGATCGCGTCGATTTGGCGGCTGCCTGCGAAGTCCTGTGAAATCTCCGAGCGATCCCTGTCAGGCAGTGTCACCTCGGTTATGCGCCCGAGCAGCACGGCTTGCTGGCCTTCAATGAGCACAAGCTCGCCGACCTCACCTTTGCCGTAACGGTTGTGGCCCAAATACTGGCCGCTCACATTGCCGGCATGCGCCAGGTTCGTCTTTACCAGGTGGGCACTCACACTCGAAACCACGCCAATTTTGAGATTGCTAGCCAGAATCCCGTCGAGAGCAGTCATGCGTTTTGGCTCCCCAGGCGTCTGACGGCATTCGCCAACTGCTCTGCTGGAGAAGCTGTTCTCAGGTGCGGAATGTGGCTGACCAGATCGCTGAACGAGCCACTGATGAAGTGGATGTCCAGACCACGCTTGGCGAGGTCATGGAATCTGCCCCAATAGTCGCTTGAGCCATGATGCCCCCGATTATGCAGGTGCGTGATGCATTGGAAATCGCAAAGTATGAGTTTAAGGCTCGGGTTGGATTGGATCGCTGAAAAGATTGGCTCGGAGAGGTGATCATCGTTGAAGCCGAAGCCCGCCACGATGAGGCAACTGTTGGGCTGACGCAAAAACTCCAGGTAGCGCGACAGAAGCTCCAGGTGAGGCTGCAGGAATGCCTGCTGGTATTTGCCTTTGGCAGGGTAGATGAGGCACGCGTTCGCAGGGGTAGGCGCAGCGTCCTCGTAGATGTCCTTTTCCTCTCTGCTCCAACTGACCGATCCATGCAACTTCAGTAGCTGGAACACACCTTCGGCGAACTCATGACCTTCAGCCTCTCGCCTGACGATGTCGTAACTGAAATGCTTTCCATCGAACCGCCGCCTACGGGTGTAGGAGAAACCATCGATGGCCATCATGCCGAGGTCAGAGGCTGCTGTCTCGAAGCACATGTCATAGTTTGTGGTGAAGACCTTCAGGCGAGGATCTCGGACTCGTCGTCTCGCCAGCTTCTGCAGCAACTGCCTGTATGCAGAAATATCGGCGGTTGGGGCCCGCAGGAATGCAGAGCACGCGTCCAGGATGACTGCTTTGACCTGGCTGACAAACTCTTCGACGGTCGCGTCTTTGTTGAAGGCGAGATAGGCGTCGCACTGTGAAAGGAAATGCTCGATGTTTGGATTGATAGTTTCTTTGTAGTGCACCACATCCATCACGCGCGCTGCCGCTTCAGTGGGTTCCCCTGAGCCGGGTGTGCACATGGAGCGCTTCCACAGATCCCACATGCTTGGCCCACCTGGAGCCCCTAAAGACGTTCCACTTCCTGCCAAGAAGCCCAGATTAGGAACTTGCAATGCCGCAGCGAGCATGTCCGACAGAGCTGTGCGGTTGGAGACGATCCTCGCTGGATCAGATGGTGGAGCGCCCTTGAGGACGATGTGGGCTTGTTCATTCAATGGCGCCCAATCAGAAGCCCCTGGTGCCAGGTAGGCCTGAAGGCCCTTACGGTTGGCATCAAGCTCCACAGGTTTGTCAGCAGCGGGCGAGGGTACTACGGCAGCTTCAGAAGGGGTGACGGCTGGCGGGGCGTTTTCGTTGGACATCAACACGATCCTTGAAGGTGTGGCGTATCCCGATGGCGTCCTATGGGCCAATCGAGTGCGCGTGATGAAACCTATGGGCAACGCAGTGTGAGCATAATGCCATCAGCGCTCTGAAGCCGGTAGTAGGAAAGGGCGCTGAACCCCACAGATACTTACAACGTGTGTTTAGAGTGTCAGTCGTTAATGGCGTGGGCGCTTTATTTGCGCCACCGCTAATGCTTTGTTAGCTATGCCACCCCAGAGGTGTGTTGAGTCATCTGGCATTACCCGTGGCTGCAAAATCATCACGAAAGGAAAAGAACATATGTCGCGCCTGGCTGAATTCCGCAAGCTCGAACAGTCCTTGGCAGCTCAACTCGCCGAGCTCGAAGCACTGAAAGGGAGCGCCGAGCTCCAAAAAGAGATTGAGTTTGAAACCAAGCTCCGCGATTTGCTTGCGACTTATGGTTTCAGTCTGCGGGATGTCGTCAACATTTTGGATCCGCAGGCTGGCGTGCGTCAGGTGTACGCTGCTGCAAGCTCCACCGGTACTCGCAAACCGCGGGAGGTGAAGACCTACGAAATCCCGCATAACGGCGAGCTCGTTCAAACCAAGGGCGGTAACCACTCGGTGTTGAAAGCGTGGAAAAGCCAGTACGGCTCGGACACTGTTGAGAGCTGGCTTCAGTAAGAAGCTCGGCACCAAGAGCCTCCTTCGGGAGGCTTTTTTATGGCGCTGGCTTTTGATGGGTTGCATGAAATCGAGGTTGTTGAGAGTCTGCTCAGGGGCGGAGCATGGCTGAGGTACCCACCCGCGAGCTCGCCAGTCAAAACACAAGTATTTCGAGGTTCTTGAGGCTTTGCACAAGCGGGACTCGACCGATGCGAAAGCAGCTATGCAGGCTGACATTGCATGGTGCGAGTTGATGAACGAGTGGGTGGAGAAGCAAGAAAGCCTGGTTGAAACGTGAGCGGCAACCCAAGGTTCGTGAGCCCATGGGCAGCAGCATTACGATGCGCTTTGCCGGCAGCTCCCCATGGCACACCATGCCCGAGTATGTGGCGGCCCGGGTAGCCCCCACATACAAGAAGCGTTCGAACAACCCCGGGTTAGCCTCAGCGAGGCCATCGACTCCGACGAAGAACACAGCTTCAAATTCGAGGCCCTTGATGTGCTGGACGTCGAATACCCGGATGTCTGACTGATTGCCCAAAGATTGGCCGTCCGCGCATGGAGTGGCTCTCAGGCTGATCTGTTCCAGCCTCTTGGTAAGCGTATCCGCCATCGGCCGGACGTGATCCTCTGAGGTGACCAGTACCGCGATGGTCGGAATGTCCTCGCCTTTGGAACGCATCCGCGCATCGATCTCGATGATGCGATCCGCGACCCAAGTGGACGCGTCGTCTTCACTCAGGTGCTCACCTAGCACGGGCTGGACGCCTTCGTGGTTGGAGCGCTCTGGCAGGGTGCCGACAGCTTCTGTATCTCCCTGCATGAGATCGAGAAGTTTGATAGCAAAGGTATTCAGCGGCCGACTTTGACGGTAGACAGTGTTGATTCGCCGAGGATTGAGACGCGGGGAAATCCACTCAAGCTGGTCAATGCGTTTTAGGCCATGTCCGGTGATTCGCTGGTTGAAGTCACCACACGCGAAGAACGATTCGGTCGACAGGTCGGTCAGGCTTTCCATGCAGGCAAGCTGAAGGGTAGAGAAGTCAGTCGCTTCATCGACCAGCACTTGGTGCAGGAACTGGTCAGAAATCTTGGCTAGCTCTGTGAAGCGCGGATCATCAAGGTGTCGTCTCACGAACTCCTGCTGAATGAGATCGCGCGCTGACCGGAGCATCAGGAGCAGGATAGCGTCCAGCTCGGTCTCGTCGATTGATCGAGGAAGGGTGGGAAGAAAGCACCCTCAGCACGTTACATCCTACCGATGACGACGAGCCTTCAATGTTATGGACTACGACTGAACACTGGGTGCACCGAAGAAGGCCATAATCATAATTTAACATAATATGCATTATGCGCACCTTCGCATATTCCACGTGAGCCACACCCAGGGTACATTTCACCACACGCGATCCTTCCAGGATGGCCATTTTCAATTCAAGGACGTCGCCGATGCCTGACCACCCATCTGCCGATCAGATCATCGATCTCTATGACCGCAACGCCTCGACCTGGGATCGACTGCGCGGCAATCGCCTGACTGAACGCAAATGGATCGAACGCTTCCGTTCGCTGCTGCAGCCGTCGGCCACCGTTCTGGATTTGGGCTGCGGATCTGGCCAGCCCGTTGCGCGCTATCTGATTGAATCCGGCCTGGCGATCGTCGGTGTGGATTCTTCTGAGCACATGATCGCGCTGTGTACTGAGCGTTTCCCGAATCAGCAATGGCTTGAGGCCGACATGCGCACACTGG
>Ga0160475_100436_pt1 | contig 16463 bp, 14 predicted proteins | sample HID1975M_E11MG_FD_108254 | JGI IMG/M metagenome (GOLD analysis project Ga0160475, IMG submission 108254) | Enriched soil microbial communities from UW Madison campus, WI, USA - HID1975M_E11 MG | ecosystem: Environmental > Terrestrial > Soil > Unclassified | place: USA: Madison, Wisconsin... | reverse complement strand
CGGTCGCAGAGGATCAGCTGGTCGTTACCGGCTTCCTTGAACTTCTGCACGATGTTCTGCATCTGCGAAGGGCTGAGGAACTGCGGCTTCTTGATGTTGACCGGCTTGCCTGTCTTGGCCAGGGCCACCACCAGGTCGGTCTGGCGGGCCAGGAAGGCCGGCAGCTGCAGCACGTCGACCACTTCGGCGACCGGAGCGCACTGATAGATCTCGTGCACGTCGGTGATGATCGGCACGCCGAATTCGGCTTTCACCTTTTCGAAGATGCGCAGGCCTTCTTCCATGCCCGGGCCACGGTAGGAGTGGATCGAGGAGCGGTTGGCCTTGTCGAAGCTGGCTTTGAAGACATAGGGGATGCCCAGCTTCTGAGTGACGCGCACGTATTCATCACAGGCCTTCAGGGCTAGGTCTTCGGATTCGAGGACGTTGATGCCGCCGAAGAGGACGAAGGGGGAGGAGTTGGAACATTCAATGGTGTTCGCGATTTTCAAGACTTGCCTCATTTAATACGGTCTGCGGCCGTCAGATAACATATTCGGAATAGAGTCGCAATGCATTAAGCAACATTGCTTCCTGCCGGTCTGGACGGTCTGAGTGCAGAGGTAGCATGGATAAGAAAAGGAGCACGGTCAACGGAAGTATATCCCTGCCTGATATCCCAGGGATAAATTCGAAGTTCAAGAAAGACTCTTGGATTGTGGCTAGCCTGTCATCTTCTCTAAAACGGATGATAGAACCTTCGCCATCCAAGTGATCAATCTGGAATCGGCCCGCAATAATAAAATCGTAGAGCCCTACGACTGAGTGGCAGGCTTTAGCCAAATCGTACTTTTGATCGCCAAACAACGTAAACTTTTGTTGTTGATTGAGGCCCCTAGGATCGATGACTTTGATCGACACGCTGCGGGAGTCAAAAAGTATATTGCTAAAGCAAAAATCACCGTGAAGGATGGTTGGGATAGACGGGAGGTCCAGCGTCCGGCGAATGCAGTCATCGGCTATCGTCGCAATGCTTGCAAGCGTGACACGTCCATAGGTTACTGGTGAATTTAGATCGAGGTCCGCAGCGTTGCTATATTCTTGCAGGCGCGCAAAAGTTTTTTCTGAATAAAGTTCAAGTGAATCCTTGATTATTTCGGCGTGGTCTTCAGCGGTAATGGCTTCTGCCGCGCAGGAACGAGCTTCGATCAAGAAGCCTGACATCAGTTTGAAAATACGACGCCAGAAGAAATCTGGGTTTCTGCCGTGGACGAATACCTCATTCAGCGGGCTGCAAGCAAGATATTCAAGCACGTAGTAAGGTATATTGTTGTCTGCACAAAACCCACTGTCGATCAGCTGAGGAGTGTATCGCCGAAGCTTTACCGGCAGCTTTTTAAACCACTCACTTTCTGCTTGAATTTTATTTTTCGGGCTACCCGATTTCCAAACAGTTCCATTCTCGATGCGCAAGTCATTGAATACGCGTTGAGTGGTGATCTTCGACCGGGAAGAAAAGTACGTGTTAACGTGGCCAAGGTCATGCCAGCCTGCAATGGCTGTAAGCTCGATTTTCTTCAAGTCGGAATAAAGCCTAACCGCCTTTACGAAGTCTCCTTGAGAGAGCGCGAGCGACCGAATGAAGTGTCGAGGCGACGAAAATGAGAAATAACCGCACCAAACCAATGGGGTATTCAGGCCAACAGTTTCAGCCTCCCAGTTATAGTCATCATCAGAGGTAGCTACTGCAACGATGTCTAAACCCCAGGGAGCGTCATCGAGAAGTGTGTCACCGTGAAGCAGTCGAAGGGGCTCGTCAGCACTGCTTTGAGTAGGAAGCGTGTTGAGTACGTATAAGAGCGCTTCGGCTAAGCTAAATTGCGTGGGGACGTAGGTCGGTTCAATGTCCAGAGATGAAAAAATTTGAACTTCGTCAATCGTCAATTCATAACCTTCAGGAAGCGAGACATAAATGCGCTCACTGCAGGTCTTACGCAGCATGGGAACTTGATACTCAATGAGTTTCTTGTTGCCTATTGGCAGCAGGCACGGCGGTATCTTGCCGAATTCAGTCCTGAATTCAGGGATTACGTACGCTGCGGAATTGATGATGATCATGCCTTGATTCCCGTCAGCGCCTTGATTTCATCGTACGAAAGCTTGGCAAATTCGCTCGGACGAATTGCCTTGTCATCAACGTAAAAACCTTCGTGTCCACACCAAGGTTTACCAATATAAATTTCGTCAAAAGGAACGTTATGCCGGAGTAACCAGTCCATGATTACCGGAAGAGTGTTGGCGGTGATTTTGCCGATGTTCCCCTCAAAAGTTCGCATGTTTCGACTGGTGCTAATAATTATTTCGAACCCGCGAGTTTTAAAATCATGAAGCTTTTGGATGACTTCGTGATTAGGCGTGGAGTTCACATAGTCACCACCTACGGTATGACAAATAGTGTCATCTAAGTCCATGATGATGCGCTTCATTTATTACCACTCGTCATTTTTTTGGCTAGAGATTCGTACTCATCAGGGGTCCCGCAGAAGTCAATTTGGTCTAGGTTTATAATGTCATATCGTATGTCCAGTGAGTCACTTATCAGCTTGTTGTAGAGCGGTGCTACATAGAATTCTCCGCGAACCAACTCTTCATTTCTCGAAGCGGTTTCGAATGTCTTCATAAAGAGTTCTTTTGTTTTGAAGTAGTAAAGGCCATCACTGCAAAGGTTAGATATTCTATCTTTTTCTGTTGTTCGAATGACGCGGTTTTTATAACCTGGCTCAACAAATGACCAATGCTCACCCTCCGCCTCAAATACTTCGAGATAACCATCCCAGCTATCTAGTTCTTCGGGTTTTTTGTAATCGTATCGAAGGGTGTCGATGTTGAATATTGTAACTGACTCGTTCGAATTGATTTCTTTCAAACCTAGGTAGGCTGTTTCGGCCTGGCCTCTGGTTTCATAGTTAATCGTTACTATTTTAAAGTTTTTAATTCCGAGGCGCGCAATTTCGCTCTGAACAAAAAATTTAGTGTTGAAAACGTCTCTGATTACGAAGACGAAAAGATCTGTATCAAAATATCGTGAAAATGATTTGGTGGCGTGTGCGAAAACACTTTCAGCCAGAATCTCTAATTTATATTTAGGCTCGTGGTAGCCTGCTTTAAAAAAACGACTGCTAAGACCGGCCATTGTGATTAGAAACATAGTTTTATCTCAAATAAGCTGTAATTTGTTCAGTGTTTCGAGAACTTTTGGTGTTGAGATTTTGATTGGCGCATTCGAATGTTTTTCCTCTGAGGATATTTCTGCGAGGACATTTATTGTTTCAAGGCCTAAAATGCTAGACATAAAGTCTATGTGCGTGCGGATGAATACTTCGGATTGAATTATTAATAGCTTGGTTCCATGTTTGGCAAGGAAGCAGAGCTGTAATCCTCCGCCATACTGTCCCGCAATAAGCTCGCTCTGGCGGAATAGTCCGCGCTTTTGGTTGAAGTTGAGCCGGCCAGGTGTTTTTATATCAAACCCCAGGCTAATTAGATCTTTTTTTAGCTCAGTCTCATTTTCAATTCGCCGATATGCACCACGTTCATCATCTCTATCGAGATAATTCTTTCTTGAAAACACTTGGTCTTCGCTTCTGAATTTTTCCTCAAAAAGTTCTTTAAGGTAATACAGTGCTGAGGGGGCTGTCCAGATGTTGTTATGGCTTGGCCATTTAATCAAAATCGCTTCGCTAAGCCTAACGTTATGTTTTCCAAGTGCGGACCTTTTAATTTGTCTATCCTTGGAGATGCCGGCTCGCTCTAGTAGTAGTTGTTGATATGGCTTGATATGGTCAGAAACGATGAAGTGGTAGGTTTCTATGGTTTTTGGATCTAAGGCGCAAAGTTTTGCCAGCGTTTCAAATATGAAATGAGAGAACGCGTCATCCGTAGGTGTTCCCAAGAGTACGGATGGAGTGTTGTAGTAAGTTTCCGTTTCGGATGGTCGCTCGTAACAATAAATAGAGTCATCTTTATTTATTGCGTAGAATTTCTTTAGATAGTGAGTTTGGTAGTCACTTTCAAATTTATGATTAAACCATCCTGGAAGAGCGGATGTGATTATTTCTCCAGAGCTAGCTGCCACGCCATACTGGGAAAAAAGAATCGCATTGAATTCTTTGGAAATGTATAAGTCTGGTATGCGTTGTTCGTGTTCTTTGGTTTCTAAGGTGCTATCTTTCAATAGTGTTTTACTACTGAAACGATGACTGCCCCCTTTTGCATAACAGTATGAGCAACTGATTTTAGATGAAAAAAACTCCGATGAGCTTTGTGCCTGTGGAAAATCGTTCGGCCACTTTAGATTGTTGCGGAGAGGCATTAACGTTGATTCCGTCGTTGCAGGGTGCAACTTGAAGTTGCACCCATTTTAATTATTTAAGAGAAGAATGGCGTGGAGCATTTTCCATAGAATCTAACCATCGGTTTTTTGGCGTCGGCGAAGAATTGTTGCCTATCTCTGATGTATTTTTCAATTTTTTTGTTGCTACAGGTTTTTAGTATTAGCCGCTTTTCAAGCGGATGGACTAAGAGTGTAACTAAGTTTTTTCGTTTAAGACGCAGATCGAAGCTTTCTGTGTTGTTCGAAGAGGTGTCAGTAGATGGAATAACTTCTTTTGTTATTGCTTTTTCTGTTATGGCTACTTTTGCAGGCACCGTCGCTTTCTGAGTCGCTGGTTTACTCAGGGGCTTAGTCGCTGGTTTGCTAGGAGAGTTAGCTGCTGCAGGAGCCGTAGCACCCTTAAGACGCTGAACTGCTTTCAAACCTTCTTTCCAGATCGAAATGGCCTGAACATTATCGGCCGAACGGATTTCACGAGGAGGAACGATATATCTAATCGAGGATGGCCCGACCGGATCATGGAATCGAAGCCCCTCAAGTATCAATGCGTCGTCTATGGTCGGGTTAACCAACCAGTAGTCAAGAATGCGCGTGGAAGATTGGGGTTCTATTTTGAGCAGCCGCGTATCTTCAGTCTCGCTCGCAATAGTTTTCGAAAATGCTTCAACACCACCGTGAATCTGCGTAATTAAAGTTCGACGCAGATCATCATTATCGCCCTGATCAAAAGTAGGGATGAATTGACCGCCAATGTTTTCGATGCAAACGAATGAGTCGTGAGGAGCGCAGAAAATCGACTCGTAAATGAAGCGGTGAGTCTGGATTCCCAGCGCGCTGCCATTTGCCGGAACCAGATGCCCGACGTAGCCACGCATGTCATTTACATCTAGCGCTTCGCTTCTGGCAGAAGTGAAGGTTGCAAAGTAGAGCCCCAACAGATTTTTACCGGTGATTCGCTGCAGTGCAGCTTGCATGGAACCAGCGTAACCGATGTCGACGAGCGCTGAGGATTTCGCCGCCAAAAGGTTGCTCGAGTCCAAATAGGCCAGATAGGATTCACGCTCCGTTGCAGCACGAGCCAAGATCTTGTCCTTGAGGCTCTCGACCAGTCCGAGAATAGCTTCTTTCGAGGTTTTACCGCCGATCGGCTGAGCACCACCACTAAATCCAAACTCCTGAATCAATGCATCGCTAACCGAGCCTTTTTCGAGTCCAAATCGAGACCACAGGTAGTCTTCAATCGTCGTGGAGTAGATGAATTTGTTGGCGATTTCATGGATATCGGCGAGGCAGTAAATAGTCGAGACGCGTGCTGCTCTGCGCGATGCATAGATGTAATGGCTTTTAGGCGCGCCAGGTGTATTCCCGTACAGTTGGTCATAGGCCGACTTTGCGATCAGCCCATCACGAGAGAGGAAGAATATATCTGTAATACCCGCGCTAATCGCTTCTTGGTAAATCCAGGAAGTGAAGCCGACAATCACTGGACCCAAACCACTGAATCCAAAATTGAACGCATCGCCGTTGAAAAGGGTTTTAGGCTTTATTTCGCTGCTGGACTTATCGAAATAATTTCGGGCGATGATCGAGAACAGATGGCTGTCGAACTCTGTTTTGCCTGTTTTTAATTCTTCGATAAAGTGAGTGTAACTCTCTGCTTTTTCGAGGTTAACACTGGCTCTGGGAATGTGGTAGCCCTGCATGCCCTTTGCAGTAGAGGACTCAAGGTCTCCTTTGATGTTGTCGCCAATATGCACTACATCTTTTGGATCAACCTTCAGATCATTGATGACGTGATCGTAAAGGCCGCCCTCATGTTTTCGCATGCCATACTGAGACGACACATAAACTTTTGTGAAACCCTGGTAGCCGCTTTTTTCAAGCAGGGAGCAGATGAAAGAATGCTCATGGGTCATGTCGGAAATGGCGATAATTTCCTTGCCAAGTTTTTGGGCGTACTTGAACATGGCCCAGCCAGCATCTCTCCGAACGCTAACGGCGTATTCTTTATCAAGCTCGATCTGCATGACTGCGTCGCGCTCTTGATCGGTAAGATCATAAACGTGCTGCAGTTCAGTATAAATCTCATGAGTGGTGATCTCATGCTTGTCGTTAGCAATGGCTGCTTCGCGAGACTTTTTTTCTGCTGCCATTCGGTTTGTACGGAAGTTGCGAACTTTTCCGCCCGTTACTTCGCGTGCAGAGGCTTCGATGAATGTAAAAACATCGGTAGGGAAATAGCATGAGCGCGCAACCAGTGTGTCGAATACATCAAAAGACACAATACTGGCGCGCTCAATAGCGGTGCGCCAGTCATTGCTGGTTGCGCGAGGATTTATCTTTGCTACATTATTTTTTTTTTCGAAGAGCTGGCCTACGGTCTGTTTAAGGCTTTCGACTTTGTCGATGTTGCGGTAGCCCCAATAGAAGGACAGCATGTCCCGAATCTTATCCTTGGAATCAAGGAATTCGCACTTTTCAACGGTATTCACAGTGAAACATGGAGCCAGGACCGTAGACCAGAAATGACCGAACAAAAAGGCCTGGTACACAGAGCTATAGTCTTTAGGATCCGCTCCAAAAGATATAACTGGTTGAAAGAAGAATTCGACTTCTTTCGAGAAATACTTTGCTTCATGAACCACGGAAGAAGAGATCGAAGCTACTGTTTTGATCTCGTCTGCTGCCAGCAAAAAATACGCTGGGTCTTCGATAAGGCTTACATTTTTGTGCTGCTTAACATATGCGATTACGTGCTCATCACCTTCTTTAACAAAGGGGTGGCGACTATAATAGACATGCGCGTGTGTATTGCACAGGTTTTCGAATTTTTCTTTGAAATCCAGAAGGGAAAGCATTTTTCCATTGCTGGAAATTGCTTTGTCATAAAGCGTTTGACCCACAAACAGCGCTGAGTCTGCAATCAGGTCAAGTTTAGGTCTTCTGAATCCGCGGTAATTTTGGACGCGGAGACGATCAGCATAGGAGTAGTATGTATTCTCCTCCGTATTGAAAGCTTTCAGCGCCGTGTTGATGGCTTGATTGTTGGAGTAAAATGCAAAGAGTACGTCGTCCAGGTAGCGTACTGGATGCAGCCAGATATCAATGTAAGTGATTTTGGCCTTATCAAGTACTGTGCGGGTAGCTTGTGATAGCTCGTACCCAATAATAAGTGTGTGTTCGCTAATGTGTTCTTTCAGATAGCGGATGGACTGATCACTTACGCTTTCGGCGTTGTAGTCGAACTGCATCTCGCTAGGGTTGAACCGAATTCCTGACTCTTCGAAGAAGCGGCTTCTGACAAAGCCATTTTTTTCAGAAATTGCACTTTTGAACTCTTGACCGGTATGGCCAGTCGCTTGCTGGAGCGGTCGTTTGAGAATGTCGATGAACCAGCGAATATTATTTGACTGCTCGCTTTCCTTGGTGGCTAGGAAATCGGCGGTCAGAAAAATTTGGTTTAGCACTTCGTAGTCCCTGTAGCTTAAAGCCAGCCTCAATGCTAAGGCTGGCAATTCCATTGAATGCGCGATCAGTAGATGATCAGTTGTATGCGCCAGTGGCGCGACCAAGCAGCATCGTCTGCACGATCGGCGAAATAACCTTTTGCCATTCGTACACAGCTGCGTTGGTTACATAAATGGTGTCGTCAGGTTTGACGGCAATCTGGCGAGCGTAGAAAACAGCTGCCGGGTCGCGCATGTTCAAGCGCAATACAGTGGGCTTGCTATTGGCGCCATTGGCCATACGGAACACAAACACACCTTCCGGGTTGGCGTTCTGCTCACGCAGCCCGCCGACGCTACCCAGGGCATCCAGCAAGCTGGTGTTCTGGCTAGGCAGGTCTTTCAACCCAGGCTCACCCACAGCCCCCATCGCGACAAACCGCTGCCGCGCACGGTCCAGCACCACTTCCGAGTTCGGTCGCAGCACCATGTTGTTGCCGGCCAGTACGTCTTCGTAGTTGAACTGCTGCACCTGGCTACCGGTACGCACGGTCACGTTGACCAGGTGCGGCTCCAGTACCGGCCCCCCAGCCTGGTTGACCGCATCCAGCAGCGTCAGCGGCCCTTGCAGGGTGCTGAAACGGCCCGGGGTCTTCACCGCACCGGCAACCAGTACCGAGCCCGAGAGGTCGCCGACCAGCTCAACGTGGGTCTGCACGTCGGTGGTAATGCCCTTGAGCTTGCGGCGGATCATCTGCTCGACCTGGTTCAAGGTCATGCCGGCCACGAACTCGCGGCCAACGTAAGGCAGCGAAATCATGCCCTGCGAGTCGACGCGGGACTTCAGCTGAGTACCGCCAGTGGCCAGCGGTGCAAACAGGGAAGACCCTTCCGGCGCGGTATCGGCGATCAGCACGTTGAGCACGTCACCGGATGCCAGGCGCACTTCCGCCGACACCGGTTTGGTCACGGTGGCCAGGGCAGGGCGGGTGGCACCAAACATGTACGGGGCGATAGTGCTGGCATTGATATCGACGAGGTTGTACGCCTCGTTCTTGGATTCGATCTCGCCCTTGTACGGACCGGCGCCGGACAGGGTGCCGCCGCAGCCCGCCAGGCCCAGGGTCGCCAGGGCCAGTGCTGCCAGTTTCAAGTTGACGCGTTTGGAGACAGCCAGGGATTTAATCACGATGATCCTCGATCGAAGCCAGGATGAAGCGGGTAATGCCGTACAGCATCAGCAGGCCCAGCAAAATGGTCGCCAGGTTGTACCAACGCTCTGGGTACAGGGCGAGTTGTGGGGTGTTGGGGCTGACCACGGTGACCAGGGTGCGGATCTTTTTGCTCGCTTCAATGCGGGCATTATCCAGCGCGGCCACGGCGGTCTTGTAGGTTTCTTCGGCAATGCCAGCGTCCAGAGTCAACTGTTGGAAGCGCGAGGCGACCACGTTCAGCTGCGAGCCTTGGGGCGACGACACCAGCAGGCGCTTTTCCTTGACCAGCTGTTGGGTGATGGCTTGTACCTTCTGCTTTTGTTGGCGCACTTGCGGGGCGTCGGCGCGCAGTTTGAAGGTCATCTCGGTAAGGGCGGCCTGCTCTTTGGTGTACTGGCCTTCGAGGTCGGCGATGATGGTCGCGCGGCTCTGCGCGGTGTTGCCACCGTCCAGTACCTTGTTGTCATTCTGGAAGGTGAGCAGCTGGGTCTTGCGCTTGGCGTAGTTCTGGCGCGCGTTTTCCAGCTCGCCCTGGGCGAACTTCATCTGCTCGCGGGCGATGTTGTGGCTCACTTCGTTGACGAAGTGTTCGCTGGCCTTGAGGATCTCGCGCAGCATCTGCTCGGACAGTTCCGGAGAGAACGCCTGAACCTCCACACGCAGCAGCCCGGTGGTTTCGTCATAGTGGGCCGAGACCATGCGCTGGTAGTACTCCAGCAGGTCTTCGCGCGGGGCGTCCTTGTCGAGCCAGAAGAACACGTCACTGCGTTGGGCGGCGTACTGCTCGATCCAGTGCAGCTTGTTTTCCAGCAGCAGCATCATGTCCATCGAGGTGATGTATTCGCGCAGGTACAGGGTTTCTTCGCGCGAAGCCGGGTTGGCGCCGGTCAGCAGGGTGGCCAGGCCAGGCACCTGGGCGCCCTGGTTGTTGCCGTCCTGGCGCACCACCACCTGGGCGGAGCTGACGAAACGGTCGACAGCGAACACGCCGTAGTACACGGCCGCCAGGATCATTGGCAGAACCACCATGGCCAACGCCAGGCGCCAGCCTTTCTTGTTACCCGTACTGCTCATAGTTGGATGCATCCTTGATGTGGAACGGTGCTGCTTAATTGGAAGAAGGGTTGATCAGCTGTTGTAGGCCTTGATGCCTTCGGCGACGTCTTCGTACACCTGGATGCCGCCATCACGTACCAGCAGCACGATGTCGCAGAGCTTTTCGATTTCCGGCATGGAGTGGGAAACCAGCACCACGTTGGATTTCTGCATCTTTTCCTGGAAGACGTCGGCGCACTTGCGCTTGAACTGGGCGTCGCCCACCGACATCACTTCGTCGATCAGGTAGTAGTCGAAGTCGAAGGCCATGCTCAGGCCGAACGCCACGCGTGAGCGCATGCCGGAGGAATAGGTCTTGATCGGCTCGTCGATCCAGTCGCCGATCTCGGCGAACTCCTGCACGTAGCGGATCTTTTCCCGCATCGCCTCGCCGGTGGCGCCGTAGATGCGGCAGACGAACTTGATGTTGTCGCGGCCGCTCATGCTGCCCTGGAAGCCGCCGGTCAAACCGACCGGCCAGGAGATGCTGCGGTCGGTGGCGATGGTGCCGGAGTCGGGCACGTCGGCACCGCCGAGCAGGCGCATCAGGGTCGACTTGCCGGCGCCGTTGCGGCCGATCAGGCCGATGTTCTTGCCGGGCGGGATGGCCAGCGACAGGTTGCGAAAGACGTACCGGCGGCCGTTGGGCGTGAGGTACGACTTGGTAACGTTTCTGAGCTCGAACACGGGTGGCCTGTAGTTAACCGTTCTTGGTGGAAATCAGGTGCATCCTGCGGGCACGGTAGGCACCCAGCGAGAGGAACAGCAGTACCGTTGTGAAGGCGATCACGTAGGTTTCGGATACGCCATCGACCGGGGTGTAGTGCGGCAGCACCTCGGCGCGGATCAGTTCGAGGATGTGCAGGAAGGGGTTGAGCAACAGCACCGGCATCATGGCCGCAGGCAGGTAGGACGCAGGAATCAGCACGCCAGAAATGAAGTACAGCGGGAAGAAGGCGATGCGAATGACGATCTTCAGGCTGGGCAGGGCGTGGGTGACCAGGGCCAGGAGCATGCCCAGGCCGAAGGCGAACAGCAGGCCGAGCAGGAGGGTGGCGACCCATTGCAGCGGGCTGTGGATCGACATGTCGAAGCCGAACCAGGCGAAGCCGAATACCAGGATGGCGTAGACGGTCGCGGCAATGCAGGTTTCGACGATGACCCGGGCGACGTAGGTGTCGAGGGGCTTGATCTGTTTGTAGCCGAACAGCGAGCGGTTTTCGCGCAGGGAGTCCATCAGGCGCAGGGCGGTGTTGCGGTAGAGCAGGAAGGGGGCCATGCCGACCAGGATGAACACGGGGTATTCCACGCCGGAGACGGTACGGCCGCGGAGCATGCCGAACAGCAAGGAGAAGATCAGCAAGTGAACGATGGGTTCGAACAGTAGCCACACGGCGCCCATGCGGCGGTCACCAAGACGGGAGCGGGCTTCACGCAGGACGAGGGCAAAAATGACCGACTTCTGGATCTGGAGCGAGGAACGAGGCTTCAAGATGTTTACCGCAAAGCAAAGCAGCGCGCCAAGGCGCGCCGGAATTCATCTTCAGGAAAGGCCCGACCCCATGGCGCTTTGACCAGGGTGTGTTCCGGAACTTCCGTGTTCTAAGGGGCGCGAGGTTAAGCGCGGGATGGCATAAGCGTCAAGCGAGTACCACGTTTTGGTACGAAAGTTCAGACCGTCTGTTTGGTGAATATCGCCGTTGATCGTGTTTCATGTTGGATCCAATGCGGGGGTTTCGTGGCAAGTTGCCGTATGTCGGGTTTGTTGTGGCGGGATGCTCGAATGGGATTTTGGTGGCCTTCTTCAGAAGGGAGTTGGAGGCTGCAATGGCACTGATCTGCTCAAAATCGATCAGGCCAGCGCCATCCCTGTGGGAGCCGGCTTGCCGGCGATGAGGCCAGTGCAGGCAGAATTCATCTCAGGCACTATCGCCGGTAAGCCGGCTCCCACAGGGTAATCACTGACTGCAAAGCTTGTGATGTACCTGCGCGAGCAGACACAGACCATCTAACGACAAACCCCTCCCGGCCGATAACGCTTTCAGCGATCCCGTTTACACTTACGGCATCTTCCTACCGACCCGCATGAGATCGACCTGAACCCATGACTATCCTGGTTACCGGCGGCGCCGGCTTCATCGGTGCGAACTTCGTACTGGATTGGGTAAGCCAATCGGGCGAAACCCTGATCAACCTCGACAAGCTGACCTACGCTGGCAACCTGCAAAGCCTGGCCAGCCTGCAAGGCAACCCGCAGCATGTGTTCGTGCACGGCGATATCGGCGACGGGCCGCTGCTGCAGCGGCTGCTGGCCGAACATCAGCCGCGCGCGGTGCTCAACTTTGCCGCCGAGTCGCATGTCGACCGCTCCATCCACGGCCCGCAGGCGTTCGTCGAAACCAATGTGGTCGGCACTTTCCAGTTGCTCGAAGCGGTGCGTGGTTACTGGCAAGGCCTTGACCCCGCAGCGCGCGAGGCGTTCCGGTTTCTGCATGTGTCCACCGATGAGGTCTACGGCTCGCTCAAGGCCGGTGAGCCGGCGTTCACCGAAACCCATCAGTACCAGCCCAACAGCCCCTACTCGGCCAGCAAGGCCGCCAGCGACCACCTGGTGCGCGCCTACCACCACACCTACGGCCTGCCCGTGCTGACCACCAACTGCTCGAACAACTACGGGCCACTGCACTTCCCGGAAAAACTGATTCCGCTGGTGATCGTCAACGCCCTGGCCGGCAAGTCGCTGCCGGTGTATGGCGATGGTCAGCAGATTCGCGACTGGCTGTACGTCAAGGACCACTGCAGTGCCATCCGCCGCGTGCTGGAAGCCGGCACGGTGGGCGAGGTGTACAACGTCGGTGGCTGGAACGAGAAGCCGAACCTGGAGATCGTCACGCGCGTCTGTGCCCTGCTCGACGAGCTGCGCCCACGGGCTGACGGCAAACCCTATGCGGCTCAGATCACCTACGTCGCCGACCGCCCCGGCCACGACCGCCGCTATGCCATCGATGCGCGCAAGCTCGAGCGCGAGCTGGGCTGGAAGCCGGCCGAAACGTTCGAAACCGGTATCCGCAAGACGGTGCAGTGGTATCTGGACAACGCTGCCTGGGTCGAGGGCGTGCAGTCGGGCAGTTATCGCGAATGGGTAGAAAAGAACTACAGCGCACGTTCAGGGAAGCACGACATATGAGCACACTCAAACAGCGTAAAGGCATCATTCTGGCCGGGGGCTCGGGCACCCGCCTGCACCCGGCGACACTGGCGATTTCCAAGCAGCTGCTGCCGGTGTACGACAAACCGATGATCTACTATCCGCTGACCACGCTGATGCTGGCGGGTATCCGCGATATCCTGATCATCTCCACCCCCCTGGACACGCCGCGCTTCGAGCAATTGCTGGGCGATGGCCACCAGTGGGGTATCAACATCACCTACGCGGTACAGCCATCGCCGGATGGCCTGGCCCAGGCGTTCATCATCGGTGAGCGCTTCATCGGCAACGACCTGTCGGCGCTGGTGCTGGGTGACAACATCTACTACGGCCACGATTTCCACAAGTTGCTCAACGGCGCCATGGCGCGTAGCGAAGGCGCGAGCGTGTTTGCCTACCATGTGACCGACCCCGAACGCTATGGCGTGGTCGAGTTCGACGCCCATGGCCGGGCCATCAGCCTGGAAGAGAAGCCGCAGCAGCCGAAGTCCAACTATGCGGTGACCGGGTTGTACTTCTACGACCAGGACGTGATCGAGATGGCCAAGGGGCTGAAACCGTCGCCGCGCGGTGAGCTGGAAATCACCGACATCAACCGGCTCTATCTGGAGCGGGGGCACTTGTCGGTGGAGGTGATGGGCCGTGGCTACGCCTGGCTCGATACCGGCACCCATGATTCGCTCCTCGAAGCCAGCGGTTACATCGCCACCCTCGAGCGTCGGCAGGGCCTCAAGGTCGCTTGCCCTGAGGAAATGGCCTTCCGCCAGGGGTGGATCGATGCGGACCAGCTGCAAGCCCTGGCCGCGCCGATGCGCAAGAATGGCTATGGGCAGTACCTGCTGCGGTTGCTGCGCGACCCTGTCCTGCAGGGCTGAAGGCACTGTGCACGCCTGGCGTAGGATATTTATCCAGCAGGCGTGCAACATGTTGTGACGTCTGATTTGGTAACCATTGCCCACTGGGAACAAGTGCCTGCGAGCCGCTAGGTTGTAGGGGCAGCCAAGGAAACTGCTGCATGCAACTTCAACTCACAGGAGTGACCCTCATGCGCAATACCGTCCTCAATTACCTGCTGTTGCCATTGTTCGCGGGTTTGTCGTTTTCCCTCAGCGCCGCGCCTGGTGCTGCCGTTGTCCCGCTGGAACCGATACCGGTGGTGAGCCAAGCGCAAGCGCCGTTGCAGCGGTTGAACGTGAATACGGCCGATGCATTGACGTTGCAGAAGGAGCTGAACGGGATCGGCAAAGCCAAGGCCGAGGCGATCGTGTCGTATCGGGAGGCCAACGGGCCGTTTGCCACGGTGGATGAACTGCTTGAAATCAAAGGGATCGGCAGCGCGCTGCTGGAGCGCAATCGGGATAGGGTGATGGTGGAATAAGGCTGGTTGGTTTTTGTGGGAGCCGGCTTGCCGGCGATGAGGCCGGGTCAGGCGAACAGCGGCTTGGCCCCATCGCCGGCAAGCCGGCTCCCACAAGGGGGATTGTGCGGGCCTCGAGGGCAGCGCCCACTCTGTGGGAGCGGGCTTGCCCCGCGAAGAGGCCAGAGAATTCGACTTCAACTACCGGTCCTGCGCATCCTTGGCATCCGCCTCGGCATTGCGTTCACGCACCTTGCGCAGTTGTTCTTCGGTCAGCGGCAGTTTTTTCGCCGTATCTCGCAGCATCATCAACCCGCCGACGATCGAGCCGAGGGCTATGATGAGTATCAGCCAGGCATACCAGGGCATTGTCGTTCTCCTGTGGGCGTCGAGGGCTTCGCTTGTACAACGGTTGAGCGATTTCCTTGACCATTGGTTCAATTATAGGGGCCATGCCCAGCCGGGCCAATTCTGATGACCCACGGCCCCCAAAGCCTGCGTCACTTCGTTTACAATGCGCGCCGATTTCGACTTGCCAAGAGACCCTGAACATGTCCGCCTGCCAGACGCCCCTGATCGTCGCCCTGGATTTCCCCACCCGTGACGCCGCCCTGAAGCTGGCCGACCAGCTCGACCCAGCCCTGTGCCGGGTAAAAGTTGGCAAGGAGCTGTTCACCAGCAGCGCTTCGGGCATTGTCGAGACCCTGTGCGCGAAGGGCTTCGAGGTGTTCCTCGACCTCAAGTTCCACGACATCCCCAACACCACCGCCATGGCGGTCAAGGCAGCGGCCGAGATGGGCGTATGGATGGTGAACGTGCACTGTTCCGGTGGCCTGCGCATGATGTCGGCCTGCCGCGAGGTACTGGACAAGCGCAGCGGCCCGCAGCCACTGCTGATCGGTGTGACCGTGCTGACCAGCATGGAGCGTGAGGACCTGGCCGGTATCGGCCTGGATGTCGATCCGCAGGAGCAGGTGCTGCGCCTCGCGGCGCTGGCCGAGAAGGCGGGTATGGACGGGCTGGTGTGCTCGGCGCTGGAAGCGCCGGCACTGAAGGCGGCGCACCCATCGCTGCAGCTGGTGACGCCAGGTATTCGCCCGGCCGGTAGCGCGCAGGATGACCAGCGCCGCATCCTGACCCCTCGTCAGGCACTGGATGCCGGCTCCGATTACCTGGTAATCGGTCGCCCGATCAGCCAGGCGGCTGACCCGGCCCAGGCACTGGCGGCGGTGGTGGCGGAAATTCGCGGCTGACAGGCCGACAAAAGAAAAGGGGCTGCATGTGCAGCCCCTTTTTTTATTACGCGATGACCAGCGGTGGGAACGACTTGACCAGGTCGTCCAGCGCCTTGATCTGGGCCAGGAACGGCTCCAGCTTGTCCAGCGGCAGGGCGCTCGGGCCGTCGCACTTGGCTTGGTCCGGGTTCGGGTGGGCTTCCAGGAACAGGCCGGCCAGGCCGACACCCATGCCGGCGCGGGCCAGGTCGACGACCTGTTCGCGACGGCCGCCGGAGGCAGCGCCGGACGGGTCGCGGTTCTGCAGGGCGTGGGTGACGTCGAAGATGATCGGCAGGTTGTCGCAGGTGCGCTTCATCACGCCGAAGCCGAGCATGTCGACCACGAGGTTGTCGTAGCCCATGCAGGTGCCGCGGTCGCAGAGGATCAGCTGGTCGTTACCGGCTTCCTTGAACTTCTGCACGATGTTCTGCATCTGCGAAGGGCTGAGGAACTGCGGCTTCTTGATGTTGACCGGCTTGCCTGTCTTGGCCAGG
>Ga0160475_100400_pt1 | contig 18493 bp, 15 predicted proteins | sample HID1975M_E11MG_FD_108254 | JGI IMG/M metagenome (GOLD analysis project Ga0160475, IMG submission 108254) | Enriched soil microbial communities from UW Madison campus, WI, USA - HID1975M_E11 MG | ecosystem: Environmental > Terrestrial > Soil > Unclassified | place: USA: Madison, Wisconsin... | reverse complement strand
ACTGGCCAAGCGCATCATCCCTTGCCTGGACGTGGACAACGGCCGGGTGGTCAAGGGCGTCAAGTTCGAGAACATCCGTGATGCCGGCGACCCGGTGGAAATCGCCCGTCGCTACAACGAGCAGGGTGCCGACGAAATCACCTTCCTCGACATCACCGCCAGCGTCGATGGCCGCGACACCACCCTGCATACCGTCGAGCGCATGGCCAGCCAGGTGTTCATCCCGCTGACCGTGGGCGGTGGCGTGCGCACCGTGCAGGACATCCGCAACCTGCTCAACGCCGGTGCCGACAAGGTTTCGATCAACACGGCTGCGGTGTTCAACCCGGAGTTTGTGGGCGAGGCGGCGGACCGTTTCGGTTCGCAGTGCATCGTTGTCGCCATCGATGCCAAGAAGGTGTCCGGGCCAGGTGAAACGCCACGCTGGGAAATCTTCACCCACGGCGGGCGCAAGCCGACCGGGCTGGATGCAGTCGAGTGGGCAAAGAAGATGGAAGGCCTGGGCGCTGGCGAGATCCTGCTGACCAGCATGGACCAGGACGGCATGAAGAACGGCTTCGACCTGGGTGTTACCCGCGCGATCAGTGATGCGCTGGGCATTCCGGTGATTGCCTCGGGGGGTGTGGGTAACCTGCAGCACCTGGCTGACGGCATTCTGGAAGGGCATGCCAGCGCGGTGCTGGCGGCCAGTATCTTCCACTTTGGCGAGTACACGGTGCCGGAGGCCAAGGCCTACATGGCTTCGCGCGGCATCGTCGTTCGCTGACAGATTGCCGGGAGGGCTTTGCCCTCCATTCGCAGCACAAGGCTGCTCCTACAGGGATACGCATTCCCCTGTAGGAGCAGCCTTGTGCTGCGAATGGCCCGCAAAGCGGGCCCGGGGGCATCACCCGTGGTTCTTGCCGAGCAACGCGTGATAAAGCTCGGTATCCCCAAGAATCCCCACCACCCTGTTGTTATCCTGCAACACCAGCTTGTTGCCGGTCTGATAACGAATCTGCAGCGCCTCGCGCATGCCGATGTCGGCGTGCACCACGGTCGGCCTGCGCTCCAGCAGCTCCACATCCTGCCCCGGTGCCCAGTTCTGCATGTCCAGCCCGTTCTGGCCCTGGCGTGCACGCTTGAGCGCGCCACCTTCGCCCAGGTCCAGCCACGAATCGATACCCGGGTCCAGGCACACCGAGCCATTGACCCGCTTGCAGTTGTCCAGGCTGCGCATCAGGCTGCGGCCGCACAGCACGTTCAGCGGGTTGGTGTGGGCGACGAAGGTACGCACATACTCGTCGGCCGGGTTGAGCACGATCTCCTCCGGCTTGCTGTACTGGATGATCCGCCCGTCCTTCATGATCGCAATGCGGGTACCCAGCTTCAGTGCCTCGTCCAGGTCGTGGCTGACGAACACGATGGTCTTGCTCAGCTTGGCCTGCAGGCCCAGCAGCTCGTCTTGCAGGCCCTGGCGGATCAGCGGGTCGAGGGCCGAGAACGGTTCGTCCATCAGCAGGATGTCGGCATCCATCGCCAGCGCCCGGGCCAGGCCCACGCGTTGCTGCATGCCGCCAGACAGCTCGTCCGGCTTCTTGTTGCGCCACTGGGTCAGGCCCACCAGCTCAAGCTTCTCGTCCACCAGCTTGCGCCGTTCCTTTTCAGGGCGGCCCTGCATTTCCAGGCCAAAGCTGATGTTCTCGCGCACCGTCAGCCAAGGCATCAGGGCGAACTTCTGGAACACCATGGCAATGCGCTTGGTGCGCATCATTTTCAGCTCGGCCGGGGTGCAGTGCGCAATGTCGATGTGCTTGCCTTCGTGCTCGACAAACAGCTTGCCGCGGCTGACGGTGTTCAGGCCGTTGATGCAGCGCAGCAGGCTCGATTTGCCCGAGCCGGACAGGCCCATCAGCACGCAGATCTCACCCTTGTTGATATCAAGGTTGGCCTTTTCGACGCCGACCACCAGGCCGGTCTGCTTGAGGATCTGTTCGCGGGTCTTGCCCTGGTCCAGCAGCGACAGTGCCTCGCGCGGCTTGTTGGAGAAAATGACGTCGACGTCTTCGAAACGAATGATGCTCATGCCTCACCCCTTACCGGCAGTTCCGGTTGCTTGCAGATACGGTCGAGCATGATTGCCAGCAGCACGATCGCCAGGCCCGCTTCGAAGCCCAGGGAGATATCGGCGGTGTTCAGTGCGTTGACCACAGGTTTGCCCAGGCCGTCAGCGCCCACCAGGGCGGCGATTACTACCATCGACAGCGACAGCATGATGCACTGGGTGACGCCGGCGGCGATGCTGGGCATCGCATGCGGCAGCTCGATACGGGTAAGCAATTGGCGACGCGAGCAGCCAAAGGCCTTGCCAGCGTCCATCAGCTCTTGCGGGACGTCGCAGATGCCCAGGTAGGTGAGGCGGATTGGCGCCGCAATGGCGAAGACCACGGTAGAGATCAGCCCCGGTACCACACCCAGGCCGAACAGGGTCAGGGTAGGGATCAGGTAGACGAAGGTGGGCACCGTCTGCATCAGGTCGAGTACCGGGCGCATGGCGGTATAGAACATTGGTTTGTGCGCAGCCAGGATGCCCAGCGGCACGCCAATCACCACGCACACCACCGTGGCGAAGGTCACCTGCGCCAGGGTTTCCATGGTTTCCTGCCAGTAACCCAGGTTGAAGATCAGCAGGAATGACAGGGCAACGAACGCGGTCAGCCCCCACTTGCGCTGGATCAGGTGTGCCAGGCCGGCGAACAGGGCGATGAGGACGAACGGGTTGAACCAGGTCAGGGCACTGGTGACCCCATGGATCATGAATTCCAGGCCTTGCGCGATGGCGTCGAAGTAATTTGCGCCGTTCTGGGTCAGCCACTCGACGAACGACGCGATGTACTGGCCCAGGGGTATTTTCTGATCGATAAGCATGATAGCGAGCTTCCACCTGCATAGATTGAAATCAACCCGGGGCAGGCACGGTCCTGCCCCGAGGTAGCGCTATTGCGTGCTGCGTTATTGCGCCAGCTTGGCCTTGGCCGCCTCAAGGCCGGGTTTGCCATCAACAGTGGTAACGCCGGCAAGCCAGGTGTCCAGCTTGCCGGGGTTGTCTTTAAGCCACTTCTTGGCGGCTGCTTCGGGTTTCATCTTGTCGTCCAGGACATAGCCCATCATGGTGCTTTCATCCTTGAGCTCGAACGACAGGTTCTTGAGCAGTTGGCCAACGTTGCTGCATTCCTGCGCGTAGCCCTTGCGGGTATTGGTCAATACGGTCGCCTTGCCGAAATCGGGCCCGAAGAAATCGTCCCCGCCGGTCAGGTACTGCATCTTGAAGCGGGTGTTCATCGGGTGCGGTTCCCAGCCCAGGAACACCAGGGCCTCGCCGCGTTTTTGCGCGCGGTCGACCTGCGACAGCATGCCGGCCTCGCTCGATTGCACAATCTTGAAACCGGCGTCCTTCAGGCCGAAGGCGTTCTTGTCGATCATGCTCTGGATGGTGCGGTTGCCATCGTTGCCGGGCTCGATGCCGTAGATCTTGCCGTCCAGTTCCTTCTTGAACTTGGGAATGTCGGCGAAATCTTTCAGGCCCTTGTCGTACAGCGCCTGAGGCACGGCCAAGGTGTACTTGGCGTTTTCCAGGTTGGCGCGCACCGTTTCCACGGTGCCAGCGTCGCGGTACTGCTTGATGTCGTTCTCCATGGTCGGCATCCAGTTGCCGAGAAACACGTCCAGGTCCTTGCCGGTGGCCAGCGACTTGTAGGTCACGGGTACCGAGATCATGGTGGTGTGGGTTTTGTAACCCAGGGCTTCGAGCACAACGCTGGTGGTCGCGGTCGTGACTGTGATGTCGGTCCAGCCGACGTCGGAGAAACGTACCGTCTGACACTGCTCGGGTTCGGCGGCCTGGGCCAGCAAGGGCGTGGACAGCAACGCAACCAGCAACAGCGAGGGTGAACCTTTCATGGATGGACTCCTGAGATATTGTCTTCGGGTTCGCGTGGGTCGCCGGGCTTTCTGAGGGTCCGGTCGACCAGGCCTGCAGAGGGCAGGATGCGTGGCCGTGCTTTACGAGTCGCTTTCGATAATCCTCCAGCGCCGGGCAATCGCCTACTGGTAGGGTCGTATCCAGTACGGAACGGGTCGTATCCAGTAAGGGCGATGTCGCTTATGGGTTTATCCACCCCCTCGGCCGCATTTTTGCGTCACCAGGCCGCCGGAAAGCGGCGTGGTGAGGGCCGCTCCTTGAGCAAAAACAGCGCGGCGCGGCTGGACAAAAGTACGTCGGTTGCAGACGGCGAGGGGTGCGGTAAAAGCCCGATGATGCTGGCATTCAAGGCGGCCCGCTGTTTGAGCCTAGCAGTTGCCCCGCCCTGCGCATGGCGCGCAGAGACAAGCCCAGCAAGAGGTGATTCGACAATGGCCATCAGCGTGTTCGACCTGTTCAAGATCGGTGTCGGGCCTTCCAGCTCCCACACCGTCGGCCCCATGCGTGCTGGCGCCCTGTTTGTTCAGGGCCTTCGCGAACGCGGCGAGCTGGAACGTGTAAAACGGATCGAAGTGCGCCTGTATGGCTCGCTGTCGGCCACCGGCATCGGTCACGGCACCGACAACGCCACGGTCATGGGCCTGATGGGCGAATGGCCTGACGCCATTGACCCGACCCAGATCGTGCCGCGCATCGCCGACCTGCGCGAATCCAACACGCTGCAGCTCGATAGCCGCTTGCCCATCGAGTTTGTCTGGGCCCGCGACATGCTGCTGCTGGACGAGAACCTGCCGTACCACCCCAACGCCATGACCCTGATTGCCGAAGGCGAGCAGGGCGAGTTGCACCGCGACACCTACTACTCGGTGGGTGGCGGCTTTGTGGTCGATGCCGCCCAGGCCGCCAGCGGTGTGCTGGATGCCGACCAGACGGTGCTGCCGTACGACTTCAACAGCGCCGCCGAACTGCTGCGCCTGTGCAAGCAAAACGACCTCAGCGTGTCGCAATTGATGATGGCCAACGAGAAGGTCTGGCGCAGCGAAGAAGAGATCCGCGCCGGCCTGCACAAGCTCTGGGAAGCCATGCAGGAATGCGTCAACAACGGGCTTAAATACGAAGGCACGCTGCCCGGCGGGCTGAACGTGCGCCGCCGCGCTGCCAAGCTGCACCGCAGCCTGCAGGAGATCGGCAAGCCCAACGTGATCGGCTCGACCATGAGCGCCATGGAATGGGTCAACCTGTTCGCCCTGGCCGTCAACGAAGAGAACGCCGCCGGTGGGCGCATGGTTACCGCACCCACCAATGGCGCGGCCGGCATCATCCCGGCGGTGCTGCACTACTACATGCGCTTCAGCGATGAGGTGAACGAGTCCAGCATTGTCGATTACTTCCTGGCTGCGGCTGCCGTGGGCATCCTGTGCAAGAAGAACGCGTCGATTTCCGGTGCCGAAGTGGGCTGCCAGGGTGAAGTCGGCTCAGCCTGCGCCATGGCGGCGGCAGGGCTTGCCGAAGTGTTGGGCGCCACCCCGCCACAGGTGGAGAACGCGGCCGAAATTGCCTTGGAACACAACCTCGGCCTGACCTGCGACCCGGTCGGCGGGTTGGTGCAGGTGCCGTGCATCGAGCGCAACGCGATTGCTGCGGTAAAAGCCATCAACGCGGTGCAAATGGCGCTGCGCGGTGACGGCGAGCACTTCATTTCCCTCGACCAGGTGATCCGCACCATGCGCGATACCGGGGCCGACATGCACGACAAATACAAAGAGACCTCGCGCGGTGGCCTGGCGGTCAGCGCTATCGAGTGCTGATCTTTACCAGGTTTGCTGGCCTCTTCGCGGGTGAACCCGCTCCCACAGGCATTGCGCAGTACGTGTGGGAGCGGGTTCACCCGCGAAGAGGCCTTTGAAGGTTGATGCAGGTGCAACATAACCGCCAATGCCTCCTTATGGTGCGCCCGCCGCCTACCGATCGTCGGGTGTCGCGATCAGTGTCGGCATTGTCGGTGACACTCAAGAGTGTCGTTTCTGGGCAACTTACGCTGCACGTGTCACCAAATTGCTCAGCCGTTACACGCACGGCGCCTAGCACGCCTGTTTTGCGACTATCTGCCAACTGGGCCGAAGCCCCTGATTTGCCTGATGCAGGTGTCGTTTTCAGGTTTTTTTGGATAGCCGTTCAATTTCAGGCACGGCGTTTGCGTTGAGATTGGCAACCTACCCCCGGAAAATGACCGAGGGGTCATAACAAGAAATCAGTGCCCGCCTGAGGCACACCCTGCATTTGTGTGAGGAGAAATCGCGATGACGTCGTACACCTCCGGGACCCCAACCCAGAACCGCACAGCACCCCAGTCCATCGGGTTTCTTCTACTGGACAATTTCACCCTGATTTCCCTGGCATCGGCCGTCGAGCCGCTGCGCATGGCCAACCAGCTTTCCGGCCGCGAGCTGTACCGCTGGCACACCCTGACTGTCGACGGCGGCCAGGTCTGGGCCAGCGACGGCCTGCAGATCACCCCCGATGCCGCCATGCACAGCGCCCCGCCCATCGATACCGTGATCGTCTGCGGCGGCGTGGGCATCCAGCGCACTGTTACCCGTGAGCATGTCACCTGGCTGCAGGCCCAGGCCCGTCAGTCGCGCCGCCTTGGCGCGGTGTGCACCGGCAGCTGGGCCCTGGCCTGTGCCGGGCTGCTCGACGGTTTCGATTGCAGTGTGCACTGGGAGTGCCTGGCGGCCATGCAGGAGGCCTACCCGCGGGTGAACATGAGCACCCGGCTGTTCACCCTCGACCGTAACCGCTTCACCAGCTCCGGCGGCACTGCGCCGCTGGACATGATGTTGCACCTGATCAGCCGCGACCATGGCCGCGAGCTGTCGGCGGCCATCTCCGAGATGTTCGTCTATGAGCGCATCCGCAACGAGCAGGACCACCAGCGCGTGCCGCTCAAGCACATGCTCGGGACCAACCAGCCGAAGTTGCAGGAAATCGTCGCGTTGATGGAGGCCAACCTCGAAGAGCCGATCGACCTGGACGAACTGGCGGTGTACGTGGCGGTGTCGCGACGCCAGCTTGAGCGGCTGTTCCAGAAGTACCTGCACTGCTCGCCATCGCGCTACTACCTGAAACTGCGCCTGATCCGTGCGCGGCAGCTGCTCAAGCAGACACCGATGTCCATCATCGAAGTGGCGTCGGTGTGTGGTTTTGTGTCCACGCCGCACTTCTCCAAGTGCTACCGCGAGTACTTCGGCATACCGCCGCGTGACGAGCGGGTGGGTTCCAACACCGCGCAGCAGGTAGCGATGATGCCGATTCCGCAGGCCATGACCCTGTCGCCGCACAGTGGGCCGATGGCCGCGCTTAGCCAGGCGCGCAACGAGTCGACCTTTGCCAGCGTAAGGCTCTGACACCGCGCCGGGCTTTTCGCGGGCACGCCCGCTCCCACAGGTACTGCACATGCCTCGAGCTGTGTGTAGTCACTGTGGGAGCTGGCTTGCAGGCGATAGGGCCAGTACAGGAAAAAGAATCAGGCCCGCTTGTTGAAACTCGCCAGCGCTGGCAACAGCTGCTTGTCGATGGCCTGGCGCACAGCAGGCAGGATCGTCGCACTACCGGTGTACATCTGCTCCACCATCCCCTTCAGCGCCCGCGCATTGGGCTCGGTCAGCCCACGCACCACCGCTTCACACGCCTGTTCGGCACTGGCCCCGGCAGGAATATCGAAACCGCGGGCGCGCAGGTGGCCGGCGAGGTCGTCCTGGTCAATCAAATCCGCATGCATCATGGCTGTTGTCCCTTTTATCGCTAAGAGAGTGCTGCTGTGATCCAGGACCGATTCTGTGACGTGCGCAACAGCCTCGCAAGGACAGAATGTCGCCATGGCTGCTTTGGCTAAGAACAGGTCGTTTACGGCTAAATCCTCCGCCCGGCAAGCACGCACACTGAAGCCATTCACGGTACCCGAGGGTTTGGTCACCCTCGCTCACGCACAGTGGATGTTGCTCGCTCTTGGCCCCGGTAGCTCACGGCTTTCCGGGGTTATTTTTTTGTGTTTCTCAACAGTTCCATCTTATAAAACTTCTAGCAGCCTAGTATTTCTGCCAGGTGACGGAAAGATCCTGATAGTGCTCTCCTGCGGGCGACGGTTTTCCACAGGAGCGGAAAAGTGAATACCACGATCTGGAACAGAATCCTGCTTGCCTCAATGGTGATGTTTTTTGGGGGATGTTCAATCTCTGAGCGCACCGTGGCTGCGGCCAACAGTACACCCCCTCAACTTTTCACACTTGAACCTACGCCTGAGCGCAACGTCCTGCAAAAAACGGCTAGCGGCTACCTGGCCACATTGTTGGGTGACCCGGCGAACGCGGAAGTTACTCTGGTCAAGATCGACCCTGCACGGGTGAGCCAGCAGACGCAGGATTTGGCGGTGAGCTTGCCGGACGGTAAAACCGCCCAGTTTCATCTCCGCGATTTCACCACCCTCAAATCGGGTATAGACAGCTGGGTTGGCTACAAGCCTTCGGCATGGAAAGCGACCCACGCGGCCTCCGCTTCGGAGATTGATTACGACCCATTTTATTATCTGTCCATGGTGCGTGAGGGTGACAAACTGGTGGGCAATCTCATTGTCGAGGGGCAGCGTTATCGACTGGACTCTATTGGTTCAGGGCGGTATGTCTTGATCAAAGTTGACGAGTCCAAACTTCCTCCAGACGGCGAACCCCTGGTAGCCCCTGCAGGGGTCGCGCGCGATGACACCAAAGTGAAATCGCCGCAATCCGCGCACAGCGTAATACGCTTGATGTTCTTGGCAACCAATCAACGAAAGGCCGCTAACCCCTGGTGGTGGCTTGACCTTCTCCTGGCGATGAGTGACGCCAACCAATACATGAAAAACAGTGACGTGCAGATCACCTACCAATGGGCCGGAAATTTTTTTGGGGATTACGACGAGACTGGAAGAAGCAGCTCCCAGCAACTGGGAGATATCGGTAAAGCCCAGCCGTTCGCATCGCAAGTCCTGAGCATGCGAGAGGAATTAAGAGCGGATATGGTCTTAATGTATACTACAGAGCCTTCGGTGTGCGGCAGAGCCTACATTTCGACGGGCAAGGATTCGCCTCATTCGATAGTTACCTGTCCCAGATCGCTTGCGCACGAACTTGGTCATAACATCGGTGCACTGCATAAACAGGGAGAGACTGGAAATGTTCCTGAATATGCATACGGCTACGAGACCCCTCTTTATAACCTACACACTCAGATGGTAGCGTCTCGCGACGCTTTACCTAATTTCTCCAACCCCCGTGTGACCTACCTGGGCATGCCGTTAGGGGATAGTAAATTTAATGACGTTGCGAGGCGGTTTAACGAACGCCGGGAAACCGTCGAGAATTTTTACCCGCCACCAAATCCGTTGACGGTACTGGTGCAACTTTTCAGTGATTATAATCAACGGGGTGACATGTGCACCTTGAAAATCGAGCCGGGTGTAGATCAGCCGTCATGCAATAAGGTAAAGTCTATAAGGGTTTATGACTTTGCCCCAGGAATGAAACTTTGCTTTAGATCGGAGGAGTATAGAAGAGTTTGTTACGCTGGTTCGTATGCTGGTGACTTTGCGGTGCCTAATCTTAAAGCGGTAAGCGTGCTCCCATCCGGGTTGGTTCGCGAGGGGGGGGTTGGCGATGACGCATTTTACGGTGACGTTAAATATGTTGAATACGCAATGGATTCCCTAGTGACGATTAAATTGTATTCGCTTGCGGACTTCAAGGGGGAAACCTGCGAGTTTCGCCTGGCCACGGGTACTGTAGGCAGCCTTTCCGAGTGGCCGCAATGTGCGGCTCTCAGCGGCGGCAAGTCACGCTCTGCCAAAGTATTTTCTTTTTCCAGTCCCTATAACAAGCTGTGCTTTTTCAACGCAGATCACCGTCAAAGTCTCTGTTTTAACGGAAACTATCAAGGTAATTTCTCGATCCGAAACTGGGACGTGGGCACGGATTTGCCGTCGGGACTGGTCAGGACGCATCGTGGTGGCGGCTATATGAACGGTTCTGTGCATCGCATTTCCTATGGGAATGACACTGAGGGATGGCCTCCCGCACCTTGAGTGTTACCGTAAATTCGGGGCGTTATATGCGCCCCGGATTCCATTACTCACCCAATTACCGTCAAGAAAGCTGTCGGAGATGAAATCGGGCAGTGCCTTGCGCACATGCAGCGGGTGCATGCCGGGCGTGGTGGAGAGGGTTTGGTCACCCTCGCTCACGCACAGTGGATATTGCTCGCTCTTGGCCCCGATAGCTTACGGCTTTTCGGAATAATTTTTTGCAACTGTTATTTATGTCAGTTGTTGGGGAGCCGATGTCCATGGTCAAGTAAGGCTCCCATAGCAGGAGCATGGACATGAACCGGAAACAATTGAAATTCTGCTTGCTTGGTGCTGTGTTTCTTTTTGCAGGATGCACAGCTTTGGACCCTACAAACTATCTCGAAAGTTCGGCGGATACGCTGTTTCAGATCAAGCCAGACCAGAGCCACGCCGCCCTTGAGAGGCAATCGGGTACTGACCAGTATTTGAAACTTTTGTTGAATGTGGCAGAAGACGCTGAAGTTAAAGAAGTGCAGGTCAAGCCGGGGCTTGTATCGAAAGATACGACGATGCTATCAATGCCTCTGACTGACGGCAGAACGGTGAGTTTCAAATTGTCAAGAAGCGATAATATTGCTTCCGGAATGGTAGGGTGGGTTGGTGATATGCCTTCCAATCGTAGACAACTCTACCCCTCACCTGCGGAAATTAATATGGATCCGCTAAACTGGGTTTCGCTGGTGAGCGACGGTAAGCTGGTAGTTGGGGATATCCGTGTGGAGGGGCAGCTCTACCGTTTAACAGCGGTTGGCAAAGGCCAGCAAGTTTTGGTCAAGGTTGATGAATCAAAAATACCACCAGAAGCAGCGCCGATCCCTGTTCCTGTGCAACCACGAGATAATGCCAGGTTACTCACAACGCCATCGTCATCAAAAAGTGCGATCAAAGTGCTATTCGTGACAACTCAACAGTCCAGGGCGCTGTATCCAAATTACAAGCTCGAATTGGCTCAGGCGTTACTGAACGCCAACCAGTACTTGGTTAACAGTAAAGTCGAGGCTTTGTACGAGCAGGCTGGAATTTACGATTCAGACTACGATGAAACAGGCAAAGAACCCCAAACTCAGCTTAATGATATGACAGCTGATAAACCATTAGGGGCCAAAATTCATATCGAACGTGAAAAGGTGCGCGCCGATCTGGTATCGATGCTTTCCACGTATAGTATTTACTGTGGTATAGCAAAAATGCCGGCGCGCAAGGAGACGGCTTTCTCGTCCATTAGTTGTTTTGGTGCGTTAGGCCACGAATTAGGGCATAACATGGGCGCTATGCATAGTGACGAGTCTCCCGATCAGGGCGTATTCCCTTACGCTCATGGCTACAAGCATACAGCACCAAATTTCCATACGCAGATGCGAACGTCGCATGGCGCCATTCCCTATCATTCAAACCCGCGGTTGCAATATCAAGGAGTTCCGATAGGTACGGTGGATAAGAATGATGTGGCGCGAACTTTTAATGAGAGACGGGATGTGGTTGCGAATTTCTATCCGGAACCGACTTATCCTGTTCGGTTATGGTTGTCCGGTGCGAATGGCAGTTGCTACATTGATGTGAGACCTGGTGAGCAAGTCCTGCTTTCATGGTATTCCGAATGCAAGGATAATGCTGTGGATCCGGAAAGGGTCGTAGTAAAGGATTTTTCTAGCGACTCCACACCAAGAAGACTGTGTTTCTCCAATATTTTGTATACTGTAAACAGTTGTTATGCAGGGCGAAGATTCTATGGGGATTTTGTAATTGAAGACGTCCATTCAGGTAAAGGTAAACCTGATGAGATTGAATTCACTAAATTGCAAGTTGGGCAGGTATTTAGAGTTTCATACAGGTGAATAATATGAGAATTCATCACTGCTCTGGCTGGTCGTAACGATATTAGGCGCCATGGGGCGGCGTTGTATCCCTGGCGCCCGTTTTCTCGTCAATCAGGAGGGAAGTTTTATCGTACGCCCCATATATTGCGGCGCCTGCGCCCCCTCCTGTTGCTCTACCAAGTGATTCAATCGGCAAACAGTCGTGTGCCCAAAAGGCGCTGACTTCGGCCCCGCAAGGTCCACGTGCAGTAACATCTGCTCGCTCGCCGCCAGCACCTCGTCGAACCCTGCCCGGTGCAGGCTGTGATACACGTGAAGACGCTTGCGATCAAAGCCGATGATCTGCGTCTGCACCCACACCTCGGTGCCCAGCTTCACCTCGTGCAGATAATTGATATGCGCCTCCAGCGTGAACAGCGAATTACCGCTTTGCCCGCGGCTGTCGGCGTCCAGGCCAATGCGCTCCATCAGGGCATCGGTCGCGTAGCTGAAGATCAGCAGGTAGAAGGCATCCCGCAGGTGGCCGTTGTAATCGACCCAGTCCTCCTGGACCGTGGTGCGGTAAGTGATCAGAGCGGGCATCTTGGTCTCCTTAATCGCTAAACGACATGCCGTGGCTGGCCTTGCTGGTTTTCACCGCTTCCAGTACCGCCAGCAGGGTGTCGTCACGGTAGCGCTCCAGTGCAGCGATACTGCGCTCGCCCTGTTGCTCAGAGGTACCGTTCACCACATCGTCGATCAGCTTGTCGGTCAGTTCCGGTGCTGGCAGGTAGGTCCACGGCAGCTTCAGGGCAGGGCCGAACTGTGACATGAAGTGGCGCATGCCGGCATCGCCACCGGCCAGGGTGTAGGTAAGGAACGTGCCCATAAACGACCAGCGCAAGCCTGCGCCGAAGCGAATCGCGTCGTCGATTTCGCCCGTGGTGGCAACGCCGTCGTTGACCAGGTGCAAGGCCTCGCGCCAGAGGGCTTCGAGCAGGCGGTCGGCGATGAAGCCTGGCACTTCCTTGCGCACATGCAGCGGGCGCATGCCGAGTGCGGTGTAGATGGTTTTGGCAGCTTCAATGGCCTCGGGTGAGGTGCGGCTACCGCCAACGATCTCCACCAGCGGCAGCAGGTACACTGGGTTGAAGGGGTGGCCGACAACACAGCGTTCAGGGTGAGTCGACGATTCGTAGAATTCGCTGGGCAACAGGCCCGAAGTGCTTGAGCCGATGATTGCGTCAGGCTTGGCTGCGGCGCTGATTTTTGCGTGCAGGTCGAGCTTGAGGTCCAGGCGCTCTGGTGCGCTTTCCTGGATGAAATCGGCGTTGCGCACGCATTCTTCGATGGTGCTGACGAACTTCAGCCGGTCCTGGGAGGCACTTTGGGCCAGGCCTTGTTTTTCAAGCGCCGGCCAGGCGTTGGCGATACGTTTGCGCAGCGCCTGTTCGGCACCGGGCGCCGGGTCCCAGGCGACCACATCCAGGCCGTGGGCGAGGGCGCGGGCGACCCAGCCGCTGCCGATCACGCCGCTACCCAGGGCGGCAAAGGTCTTTATCTCGGTGATGAAGGGCATATCGGTCTCCTGAATGGATCAGCGGCGCTTGAGGTTCATTTTTTCCCGGCCTTCTGCCGGGCTGAGCACGCGGCCACCCATGCGGGTGATGATCTCGCTTGCGCGTTCCACCAGTTGGCCATTGCTGGCCAGCACCCCACGGTCCAGATACAAGTTGTCTTCCAGGCCCACCCGCACATTGCCGCCGAGCAAAACGGCCTGGGCGGCCATGGGCATCTGCATGCGGCCGATGCCGAAGCCGGCCCAAGTGACGTTGGCAGGCAGGTTGTCCACCATCGCCTTCATGGTGGTGGTGTCGGCCGGTGCGCCCCACGGGATGCCCAGGCACAGCTGGAACAGCGGGTCTTCGAGCAGGCCTCCCTTCATCATTTGCTTGGCGAACCACAGGTGGCCGGTGTCGAAGATTTCCAGTTCGGCTTTCACGCCCAGTTCGGTGATGCGTTTGGCGCCGGCGCGCAGTTGGGCCGGGGTGGACACGTAGATCGAGTTGCCGTCGCCGAAGTTGAGGGTGCCGCAGTCGAGGGTGCAGATTTCCGGCAGCAGCGCTTCGACATGGGCCAGGCGCTCCAGCGGGCCGATCAGGTCGGTGCCCGGGCCGAACTCCAGCGGCGTTTCACCCGGGCCGATTTCCAGGTCGCCGCCCATGCCGGCAGTGAGGTTGACGATGATGTCCACGTCGGCTTCACGGATGCGTTCCATGACTTCGCGGTACAGCGCCACATCGCGGCTGAAGCGGCCGGTCTGCGGGTCGCGGACGTGGCAGTGGACCACGGTGGCGCCGGCCTTGGCGGCCTCGACGGCGGCTTCGGCGATCTGTTTGGGTGTGACCGGGACCAGGTGGCTTTTCGAGGCGGTGTCGCCGGCGCCGGTGAGGGCGCAGGTGATGATGACGTCGTGGTTCATGGCGGGGTTCCTTGTGTTGTCTGTGCTGGCCCTATCGCCGGCAAGCCAGCTCCCACAGGGTTCGCGTGAACCCTGTGGGAGCGGGCGTGCCCGCGAAAAGGGCCGGGTCAGTTGGCAGTAAGCTTGAGGTTGTCTGCGGCCGGCTTGCCATCGAAGGTGGTCACGCCCTCAAGCCAGCGGGCTTTGTCATCGGGGTGGTCCTTGAGCCACTGGCGGGCCGATTCCAGCGCATCCTTGTGGTCGAGCAGCGGTTGCATCATGCGGCTCTCGTCCTCGGCGCTGAAGTTCAGGTTGGCCAACAGGCGGTGGGCGTTGGGGCAGCGTTCGGCGTAGTCCGGGGCAGTCACCGTCCACACCGTTGCGCGGCCTTCGTCCGGGCCCAGGGCGTCCTGGCTCTCGCCCAGGTAGGCCATGTCGATGTTCACGTTCATCGGGTGCGGCGCCCAGCCGAAGAACACCACGGCCTCCTTGCGCCGCACGGCGCGGTCGACGGCAGCAAGCATGCCGGCCTCGCTGGACTCGACCAGCTGGAACTTGCCCAGGCCGAACTGGTTCTTGGTGATCATCGCCTTGATCTGGGTGTTGGCGCCGGAACCGGGCTCGATGCCGTAGATCTTGCCGCCCAGCTCCTTCTCGAACTTGTGGATGTCGGCGAAGGTCTTCAGGCCTTTGTCATACAGGTACTTCGGCACTGCCAGGGTCGCCCGGGCATCTTCCAGGCTGGGCTTTTCCAGCACCTTCACCTGCTGGGCATCGATGAACGGGGTGATGGTCTGGGTCATGATCGGGTTCCAGTAACCCAGGAACATATCCAGGCGCTTGTCGCGGATGCCGGCGAAGATGATCTGCTGCGAGGCGCTGGTCTGTTTGGTCTGGTAGCCCAGGCCGTCGAGCAGCACCTGCGCCATGGCGCTGGTGGCGATGACGTCGGTCCAGTTGACCACGCCCAGGCGGACATTCTTGCAGGCCGCAGGTTCGGCGGCGTAAAGCGGGGAAGTGGCGATGCTGCTCAGGGCAAGGGTCAACAGGCTGCGGCGGATCAAGCTGTGCATGGTGGCTCTCCATCGGCAGTGCATATTGTTATGGGGTTCGGTCTCTCTGGGCCGTGTGAACACGCTACGCTGCACGCAGGGTGAAAAATCGCACCCTGGCGACCAACACTTGCACGGAGGCGACCACCTTTGCCGTGGAGCATGCAATGCTGCAAAACATTCATTTTCTGCTGTTGCCCGGGTTCTCGGCCATGGGCTTCATCAGTGCCCTGGAGCCGCTGCGGGTAGCCAACCGGTTCAAGGGGCCGTCCTACCGTTGGCAGGTATTGAGCCTGGATGGCGGTGCGGTGCAGGCCAGCAACGGCATGTCGGTAAACGCCGATGCGGCACTGGCCGCGGGCGAGCCTGCCGGCATCCTGCTGATCGTGGCCGGTTTCGATCCCCTGGCCTGTTATGGCCAGGCGCTGCAACAGGTGCTACGCCGCCTGGATCATGAAGGGGTGATACTCGGCGGCATCGACACGGGTGCAGTGGTACTGGCCGAGGCCGGCCTGCTCGACGGCCACCGCGCCACCGTGCACTGGGAGGCGCTGGAAGCGTTCAAGGAAAACTACCCGAGCCTGCAGGCGACCCAGGAGCTGTTCGAGATCGACCGGCGGCGCATCACTTGCGCTGGCGGCACGGCGTCCATTGACCTGATGCTCGACCTGATTGCACAGGCCCACGGCAGTGAACTGGCGGTGCAGGTGTCGGAGCAATTCGTGCTCGGGCGTATCCGCCAGCGACAGGACCACCAGCGCATGCAGATCGCCAGCCGCTATGGCATCAGCAACAAGAAGCTGGTGAAGGTGATTGGCGAAATGGAGCGCAACACCGAACAGCCGCTCAATACCCAGGTGCTGGCTGAAGCGGTGCAGGTGACCCGGCGCCAGCTGGAACGGCTGTTTCGTGTGCACTTGGACGACACGCCCAGTGGTTTCTATCTGCGACTGCGGCTGGACAAGGCGCGGCAGTTGTTGCGCCAGACCGACATGAGTGTGCTGGAGGTGGGGGTGGCTTGCGGGTTCGAGTCGGCTTCGTACTTTACCCGTTGTTACCGGGCGCGGTACCAGCGTTGCCCGCGGGAGGACAGGCTGGCCAGGGCAGTTTGATTTCCTCCTGCACTGGCCCTATCGCCGGCAAGCCAGCTCCCACAGGTATTGCACAGCCTTTGAATGCCGTGGGGTACCTGTGGGAGCTGGCTTGCCGGCGATAGGGCCTGCGCAGGAAACAGGGATTTCACTGCTGGCCGATGGACTGCAAATACTCCGACCGGTCATCACTGCGCTGGGCCACGCAGGTATCCCAGGCCGCCTGGAATGCCTTGCTCCCCTGCTTCTCGGCATAGGTCTCGACCTTGCAATCAGCATCGCGCAGTTGCATCCACAGCTTCTCTGCCGCGTCCATGCGCCCGATCAGGGCAGTGGCCTGGTCGCTTTCGTCGGCATATTGATCGCGAATGCGCTGGATCAAGTCATCGTAAGCCGACTTCAGCTCCCGCTCGGCCGTCTGCTTGTTGAACGCAGCGCAGGCGTAGGTCTGTTGGTCGGTGTCGACGTTGTCGCAAGGGGTGCTTTCTTCCTCGCCGGCCTGGGCGCCCGATACGACGGCCAGCAGCGCCAGCCATGCCAATGATTTCATCCCTTTTCTCCTCAACAGGCTGACGAATCGCAGGGATTCTCGCTCAGACCAAGGCGCCTGGGTAGCCACCTGTCCAAATGTTCATAAAGCAGCCCGAAAGGTCGTTAACGCGACTGCCTCTCATCGCCAGACGGCGTGCCAGAGGGCGTGTTGTCGCGCATTGACGCTTTCGGCAAACCCCCTGTCGTTTTTGCATCGGGGCGCCTTTGGGCACAGGCATATGCTGGCCCCAAAGCGCCGGCACAAGGTTTGGCGCCAACCATTCAATAAAAGGGGACAGCCTGATGAGCCCAGCCGAACTTCACGCCGACAGCATCGTCATCGACGGCCTGATCATTGCCAAATGGAACCGCGAGCTGTTCGAGGACATGCGCAAAGGCGGGCTGACTGCGGCCAACTGCACGGTGTCGGTCTGGGAAGGCTTCAAGGCAACCGTTGACCAGATCGCCGCCAGCCAGAAGCTCATCCGCGACAACAGCGACCTGGTGATGCCGGTGCGTACCACCGCCGACATCCGCAAGGCCAAGGAACTGGGCAAGACCGGCATCCTCTTCGGCTTCCAGAACGCCCATGCGTTCGAAGACCAGATCGCCTATGTGGACGTGTTCAAGCAGCTGGGCGTGGGCATCGTGCAGATGTGCTACAACACCCAGAACCTGGTGGGCACCGGCTGCTACGAGCGTGACGGCGGGCTGTCGGGCTTCGGCCGCGAGATCGTGGCGGAAATGAACCGCGTCGGCATCATGTGCGACCTGTCCCACGTCGGCTCCAAGACCTCCGAAGAGGTGATCCTCGAATCGAAAAAACCGGTCTGCTACTCCCACTGCCTGCCGTCGGGCCTTAAAGAGCACCCGCGCAACAAGTCGGACGCAGAGCTGAAATTCATCGCCGACCACGGCGGCTTCGTCGGCGTGACCATGTTCGCGCCGTTCCTGGCCAAAGGCATCGACTCGACCATTGACGACTACGCCGAAGCCATCGAGTACACCATGAACATCGTCGGTGAAGACGCCATCGGTATCGGCACCGACTTCACCCAGGGCCATGGGCAGGACTTCTTCGAGTACCTGACCCACGACAAGGGCTACGCCCGTCGCCTGACCAACTTCGGCAAGATCATCAACCCGCTGGGCATCCGCACCGTGGGCGAATTCCCCAACCTCACCGAAACCTTGCTCAAGCGCGGCCACTCCGAGCGTGTGGTGCGCAAGATCATGGGCGAGAACTGGGTCAACGTCCTCAAGGACGTCTGGGGCGAGTAAGCCGCTCTCCAAGCCTGATAGCCCCTGCCAGCAACGCCGGGGCACCCACATAAAAATTTGTATGGAGTTGAGTTTCCATGGCCAAGATCGCCCCGCAATTGCCAATCGAAGTCGACAGCGAGACCGGTGTCTGGACCAGCGACGCCCTGCCGATGCTGTATGT